>Ga0196971_1000401_pt1 | contig 34597 bp, 29 predicted proteins | sample S1v_1013CmetaG_FD_148660 | JGI IMG/M metagenome (GOLD analysis project Ga0196971, IMG submission 148660) | Soil microbial communities from Anza Borrego desert, Southern California, United States - S1+v_10-13C | ecosystem: Environmental > Terrestrial > Soil > Desert | place: USA: California...
AGAACGGCGCGCCGGTTCGTATCGTGGTGCCATGGAAATATGGGTTCAAGTCGGCCAAGTCAATCGTCAAGATTCGCTTCGTGAAGGAGCAGCCGAGGACGGCCTGGAACATTTCCGCGCCGCAGGAATACGGTTTCTATTCGAACGTTAACCCGGAGGTCGACCATCCGCGCTGGTCGCAGGCAACCGAGCGCCGGATCGGCGAGGACAGTTTCTTTACCCGCAAGCGCAAGACGATGATGTTCAACGGCTACAGCGACGTCGCGTCTCTGTACGGCGGCATGGACTTGAAGAAGTTTTTCTGATCATGCTTGCGCAACGACAAATCGCGCTGGTCAAGGCCGCGCTGTTCGTGCTGTCGCTATTGCCGTTCGCGCGGCTGGTGCTGTTTGCCTTCAGCGACCGTCTTGGCGCCAATCCGATCGAATTCATCACCCGCAATACCGGCGACTGGACGCTGTATTTCCTGTGCCTGACGCTTACCGTCACGCCGTTGCGACGGGTGACCGGCTGGAACTGGCTGGTCCGGCTGCGGCGCATGCTCGGCCTGTTCGCGTTCTTCTATGCGTCGCTGCATTTCACCACCTTCCTCTGGTTCGACCATTTTTTCGATATCGAGGAAATGCTGAAGGACGTGGTGAAGCGGCCGTTCATCACCGTCGGGTTCACCGCCTTCCTGCTGCTGGTGCCGCTGGCGCTCACGAGTACGAATGCCGTGATACGGCGGCTGGGCGGGAAACGCTGGCAGGCGCTGCACCGGATCGTGTATCTGATCGCGGCGCTCGGCATCCTGCATTTCTGGTGGATGAAGGCAGGCAAGAATGATTTTGCGGAGCCCATCCTGTTTGGATGCATCGTCGCGATGCTGCTGGCGCTGCGCCTGTACTGGAACGTGCTGCAGCCGAGGCTGCAGCGGCGCCGGACGGAACCGACGCCGACATAAGCGGGCGCCTCTGCGCGGCACCGTTACATATGGCGTACGTGCGGACCCTGCTCAGGGCAGCAGGTTTTCGAGCGCAAACAGCTCGCTCGGCGCTTCACGCCGACGGATCAGGTGCACCTGGTCGCCGTCCACCATCACTTCGGCTGCCCGACCGCGGGTATTGTAATTGGACGACATGGTCATCCCGTAGGCGCCGGCCGACATGATCGCCAGCAGGTCGCCCTGTTCGAGCGCCAGCGAGCGCTCGCGCGCCAGCCAGTCCCCGGATTCGCAGACCGGGCCGACGATGTCGTAGGTCTTGGCCGCCGATACGCGCTGCAGCACCGGCTGCACGCCGTGCCAGGCTTCGTACATCGCCGGCCGCATCAGGTCGTTCATCGCGGCGTTGACGATCGCGAAATTCTTTACTGCGCCATGCTTCAGGTATTCCACCTCGGTCAGCAGCACGCCGGCATTGCCGACGATGGAGCGGCCGGGTTCGAACATGACCTGGATCGGCGCGCCCTTGTACTGCTGCAGGCGCCACTGGTCGATCCTGGCAAACAGGCGGCCAAGATAGTCGCCGATGGCCACCGGCTTGTCCTTGTCATAGGTAATGCCGATGCCGCCGCCGATATCGAGATGATGCAGCCGGATGCCTTCCTTCTCCAGCCCGTCGGCGAGTTCGATCAGGCGGTCCAGCGCTTCCAGCAGGGGGGCGTCGTCGAGCAGCTGCGAGCCGATATGGCAGTCAATGCCGGCCACGCGGAGGTGCGGCAGTGTCGCCGCTGTGCGGTAGACAGTCAGTGCCTCCTCGTAGGCGATGCCGAACTTGTTTTCCTTCAGGCCGGTGGAAATGTAGGGATGGGTCTTCGCATCGACGTTCGGATTCACCCGCAGCGACACCGGTGCCTGTTTGCCCATCGCGCCGGCGACGTCGTTGAGGCGCTGCAGCTCGGCGGTTGATTCCACGTTGAAGCAGAGAATATCGTGCTCCAGCGCCAGGCGCATTTCCTCATGCGTCTTGCCCACGCCGGAAAAGATGACCTTGCGCGGGTCGCCGCCGGCGGCGATCACGCGCAGCAGTTCGCCGCCGGACACGATGTCGAAGCCGGAACCAAGACGCGCGAGCAGGTTCAGCACCGCGAGGTTGGAATTGGACTTGACCGAATAGCAGACCAGCGCACCGCCGTCATCGCGCCGGTTTTCACGGCAGGCATTTGCGTACGCGGAAAAGTTCTCGACCAGCGCGGCCTTGGAATAGACGTAGGTCGGACTGCCGAACTGTTTGGCGATGTCCGCAAGCGCGACATTCTCGGCGTGCAGCACGCCGTTCTTGTAGGAAAAGTGCGACATGGTGTGGAACAGCTAGTTGTTATTGGGCGCGGTGGTATCGGGTGTTACCGGCGGCGTTTGCGGTACCGGTGTTGCCACGGCCGGTTTGGCCGCCGGCATGTAGAGCGGGCCTTTCTGCCCGCAACCGGCCAGCATCGCCAGCGTGGACAGGACGGCAATGCGCGACAGGTCAAGAACTGACTTCACGATTAGAATCACGGTTTTGGGAACTGAAGTGGAGTGTAGCATGACTGAATCGGAATTCCTGGCCCTGGCGGAGGAAACGCTGGCGACGATCGAGTCGGCGCTGGAGCGGGCGGCGGACGACAGCGACCTGGACGTGGAATGCAGCCGTAGCGGCAACGTGCTGGAAATCGAGTTCGTCGACAATGGCTCGAAGATCATCGTCAACAGCCAGGCGCCGATGCAGGAAATGTGGGTGGCGGCGCGCTCCGGCGGTTTTCATTACAAGCGCGAGGACGGGCGCTGGCGCAACACGCGTGACGGCTCCGAACTGTTCGACGCCCTGTCGAAAATGATCGCGGACCAGGGCGGGGTGGCCATCGAACTGGCTGCCGAATAAAAAAACCGGAACCGGGCTAACCCGGATTCCGGTTTTTTTTGCGACTCTCGCATCAGAACAGCTCGTTCTTCACGTCGTCCTTGGTTTTTTCCTCCTCGGTTCCCGGACGCTCGCTCAGCCCGAGGCTGCGGATGCCGGTGCCTGGCGGATTCTCCGCATAGTAATAGTCGCCGTTGGCATGGATGATCCCTTCCGGCACCGGCCGCTCTTCCACCGGCACGTCCTTCAGGGCTTTCTGCATGTAACTGATCCAGATCGGCAGTGCGAGGCCGCCGCCGGTTTCCTTGTTGCCGAGGTTCTTGGGCTGGTCGAAGCCGATCCATGCGATGCCGACGATCTTCGGATGGTAGCCGGCGAACCAGGCATCGATCGAGTCATTGGTGGTGCCGGTCTTGCCGGCGATGTCCGGGCGCTTGAGCGACAGCGCGCGCGTCGCGGTGCCGTGCTTGACCACGTCCTTGAGCATGCTGTCCATCAGGAAGGCGTTGCGCTCGTCGATCACCCGCACGCTTTCATCACCCGCCTTGTCCGGTTCCGCCTTGGACAGGACGCGGCCGGTGTTGTCGGTGACCTTGGTAATGATGTAGGGGCTTACCTTGTAGCCGCCGTTGGCAAAAACCGAGTAGGCGCCCGCCATCTGCAGCGGGGTCACCGCGCCGGCGCCGAGAGCCAGCGTCAGGTAGGGCGGATTCTTCTCTGCCTCGAAGCCGAACCGGGTCGCGTATTCCTGGCCGTACTTCGCGCCGATGCGATGCAGGATGCGGATCGACACCATGTTCTTCGACTTCGCCAGGCCCTTGCGCATCGGCATCGGCCCTTCGTACTTGCCGTCGTAGTTCTTAGGCTCCCAGGCCTGGCCGCCGGTCTGGCCGGCATCGAAGCTGAGCGGCGAATCGGCGATGATGGTCGCCGGTGACATGCCTTTTTCCAGCGATGCCGAATAGATGAAGGGCTTGAACGATGAACCCGGCTGGCGCCATGCCTGCGTCACATGGTTGAACTTGTTGCGGTTGAAATCGAAGCCGCCGACCAGTGCGCGGATCGCGCCGTCCTCGGTGTTGGCGGCGACGAAGGCCGACTCCACTTCCGGCATCTGGGTGATGCTCCACACTTGGTTTTCCTGCGTGACGCGGATGATCGCCCCGCGGCGCACCTTGCGGTTCGGCGGAGCCTTGTCGCTGAGCAGGTTGGTGGCGAAGGCCAGGCCGGGGCCGCTGATCGTGATTTCCTCGCCCGAGGACAGCATGGCCTTGACGGCCTTCGGTGACGCCTCGAGCACGACGGCAGCGACGATGTCGTCACTGTCCGGATGTTCGGCAAGTTCGACTTCGATCGCGTTTTCGGCCTCTTCCTTCGCGGCCGGAATCTCCATGTAGCCTTCCGGGCCGCGGTAGCCGTGGCGCTTTTCGTAGTCCATCACGCCGCGCCGCAGCGCGAGATAGGCGGCGTCCTGGTCCGCCTTGGTGATCGTCGTGTAGACGTTCAGGCCGCGCGTGTACGCCTCGTCCTTGAACTGTTCGTACACCAGCTGGCGCGTCATTTCAGCCACGTACTCCGCATGCACGCCGAACTCGCTGCTGTTGGTCTTGATCTTCAGTACCTGGTCCCTGGCGGTCTCATAGTCGGCTTGCGTGATGTATCCGAGCTGGAACATGCGCTGCAGGATGTACTGCTGGCGCGCGCGGGCGCGCTTTGGGTTGGCGACCGGATTGTAGGCCGACGGCGCTTTCGGCAGGCCGGCCAGCATCGCTGCTTCGGCGATGGTGATGTCCGAGAGTTTCTTGCCGAAGTAGATCTGCGCGGCCGACGAAAAGCCGTACGCGCGCTGCCCGAGGTAGATCTGGTTCATGTAGACCTCGAGGATCTGGTCCTTGGACAGGTTCTGCTCGATCTTCCATGCCAGCAGGATTTCGTAGATCTTGCGTTTGAGCGTCTGCTCGCTGGACAGGAAGAAGTTGCGAGCGACCTGCTGAGTGATGGTGGATGCACCCTGTTTCGAGCTGCTCGTCAGGTTGTGCAGGCCGGCACGCAGGATGCCGACATAGTCCACCCCGCTATGGTCATAGAAGCGGTCGTCCTCGATCGCCAGCACCGCCTTCTTCATGATGTCCGGCACGTCCTTGATGCGCACCAGGTTGCGGCGCTCCTCGCCGAATTCGCCGATCAGCACGTTATCCGCGGAATAGATGCGCAACGGGATCTTGGGCCGATAGTCTGTCAGCGAGTCGAGTGGCGGCAGGTTCGGATAGGCCATTGCCAGCGCAAAGCAGACGATCAGCACGCCGGCGAGCGCGAGACCGGCGAGTCCGCCCACAGCCCCGAGGAGAAGGCGCACGGGCAGGGGAAGGCGGTGTTTCGGCGTTTCCTTCAAGGTGGCGCCGGCGGGTTTGGAGGGGGTCATGCAGAGGATTCGGAAGGAGAAAAGTGAACCGGTGAATTATAACGGTGGGCAACATTATCTGATATTAGTAAAATATCAATAATTACCTTCCGGCAGCGTGGGCTTTTGGCAACGCAGTTACAAATTACCGCTAGGAAATCGCTTTACACTGGTCGAAGCTTATTGCTAGGATTTAATGTAACGTCGGATATACATCACCTAAATACTGGTTTTTAAACGAATTTTTTGTCGAAAGCTTCATTATCCGCTTGCTTCGACACCTAAATAAGTGGTGCGTTCACGCAATACGCCACATTTTCGGGGAGAACAACCCTTGGCCATTGATCTCGGATCGTTACTCGGCAAGAAGAATCCACCGTTGATCGGCCTGGATATCAGCACCTCGGGTGTCAAGCTCGTCGAATTGTCTGAAGCAGGCAAGAACGAATACCGGCTGGAACGCTTTGCCAGCGAGCCGCTGCCGCGCGGCTCGGTCGTGGACGGCAACATCGAAAATATCGAGCAGGTGTCGGAAGCGGTGCGCCGCGTATGGAAAAAAAGCGGCACGCGCGCCAAGCATGTCGCGCTCGGCATGCCGCCGGCATCGGTCATCACCAAGAAAATCATCCTGCCCGCCGGTCTGTCCGAAGACCAGCTCGAGGTCCAGGTCGAGAGCGAGGCGAACCAGTACATTCCGTTCGCGCTGGACGAGGTCAGTCTCGATTTTTGCGTGATCGGCCCGGCACAGAACTCGCCCGACGATGTCGAGGTGCTGATCGCGGCGACACGCAAGGAAAAGGTCGAGGACAGGGTGGCGGTCGCGGAAGCGGCCGGGCTGAAACCCCTGGTCATGGATATCGAATCCTACGCCGCACGCGCCGCGATCGACCGCATCACTGCCCAACTGCCCAAGGGCGGGCAGGGGCAGATCGTCGCCCTGTTCCAGATCGGCGCCCAGGTCACCCACGTTTCGGTGCTGCAGGACGGGCAAACCATTTACGAGCGCGAGCAGCCGTTCGGCGGCAACCAGCTTACCCAGGACATCGTGCGCGCCTATGGCCTCTCGTTCGAGGATGCGGAAGCCAAGAAACGGTCCGGCGACCTGCCGGAAGGCTACGAGCGGGACATGGTGGAGCCCTTTCTAGAGAACGTGGCGCTCGAAGTCACGCGCGCCATCCAGTTTTTCTTCACGTCGACTCCGTACACCCACATCGACCAGATCTTCCTTGCGGGCGGCTGCGCCGTCACGCCGGGGCTGGTGGAAATCGTGGCCGAGCGCGCGAAGATCTCGACATCCGTCGTCAGCCCTTTCAAGGGAATGCAGCTCGCGTCGGGCATACGCGAAAAGCAGTTGCGCGCGGAGGCGCCGTCCTATCTCGTGGCCTGCGGGCTGGCGATGCGGAGGTTTGAGGAATGATCCGGATTAACCTGCTTCCTCATCGCGAGGAAAAACGCAAGCAGCGCAAGGCGGCCTTCGTGCGCCTTCTGGCGCTTGCCGCCGTCACAGGTCTTGCTATGGTCGTTGCTTACGCGGCCTTTGTCGGCGCCAAGATCTCCAACCAGGAGGCACGCAACAACTTCATCAGGACGGAGAATGCGAGGCTGGACGGCCAGATCAAGGAAATCGCCACGCTCAAGCAGGAAATCGATGCGCTCAAGGCGCGCCAGCAAGCGGTGGAAGATTTGCAGAGCGACCGCAACCAGCCGGTGTACCTGATGGATGAACTCGTCAAGCAGGTGCCGGAGGGGATCTACCTGCGGGCATTCAAGCAGGACAGCCAGCGCGTGGCGATCAGCGGATACGCGCAATCGAACGCGCGTGTGTCCGAGCTGCTGCGCAACCTTGGCAACAACTCGCCGTGGCTGGAGCGTCCGGACCTGATTGAAATCCGTTTGGCGGCTATCGGGCAGGGCAAGGATGCGAAGAAGGTGTTTGACTTCACGGTCAACGTCGGTATCAAGCGTCCGCGCGAAAAGGAAGCGGGGGCGGCCGTCGCCGGCCCCACCGGCGCGGTCGCGGCACCGGCCGCAGTGAAGAAGCCCTGACAGGAAACGCACTATGGCAGACCTAAAGAAAATCGGGGATCTCGTCGCCGGCCAGTTCCGCAACCTGAATGGCCGGGATCCGGGACAGTGGCCTGTGATTCCACGAATGATGTGCGCGCTTGGCACCTTGCTGGGTGTCGTTGCGCTCGGCTGGTTCCTCTACCTGAGCGGCCAGCAGGAAGAGCTGGAGCGCGGTGAGCAGGAGGAACTGCAGCTCAAGGACTCGTACCGGATGAAAGTGCAGCAAGCCATCAACCTGAACGGCCTGCGCAAGCAGAAGGAACAGGTCAACGAGTATGTGTCCAGCCTGGAGAAGCAGTTGCCGAGCAAGGCCGAAATGGATGCGCTGCTATCCGACATCAATCAGGCCGGCCTGGGCCGCGGGTTGCAGTTCGAATTGTTCAAGCCGGGGCAAGTCGTGGTCAAGGACTATTATGCCGAACTGCCGATCGACATCAAGGTGACTGGCAATTATCACGACATCGGCGCGTTTACGAGTGATGTGGCCAACCTGCCGCGTATCGTCACCCTCAACAACATGAACCTGGTTGCCGGCAAGGACGGCGTCCTGACCCTGGAGGCGATTGCCAAGACCTTCCGCTACCTCGACAAGGACGAGGTGGCTGCGCAGCGCAAGGCGGCTGCGGACAAGGCGAAGGGAGCGAAAAAATGATCGATATTCGCACCTTGACGAGAGCAGCATCGCTGGCCGGCCTGCTGATGCTCGCCGGCTGCGGCGACGGCGGCGTGCAAGAGATCAAGCAGTGGATGGACGACGTGCAGCGGCAGACGCCGGTGTCGATTCAGAAGCTTGCGGAGCCGAAGAAGTTCGTGCCGTTCACGTACAGCGGCAAGGAAGAGCTCGATCCGTACAACCCGGCCAAGCTGTCGGCAGCGCTTGCGAAGATGCAGGCCAATTCGGGCAACGGAATCAAGCCCGACCTGGAGCGCCGCAAGGAGCCGCTGGAGAGCTATCCGCTCGACAGCATCAAGATGGTCGGCACACTGGAAAAACCCGGGTTGAGCTATGCGCTGTTGCAGGTGGATAAGGCGGTATTCCAGGCCAAGGTGGGGAACTATGTGGGCCAGAACTTCGGCATGATCACCAGGATTACCGACACCGAAGTGGAGCTCACGGAGATCGTGCGTGACGCCGCTGGCGAATGGACCGAACGTAAAGCCAAGCTAGAGTTGCAGGAGAATAAACAATGATGGCAGCAAACACTACCCTTAGAAGCTTTGGCGAGGGAATGCGCAAAGCACTGCAACGGATTGCTGTCGCCTGTGTCGCTTTCGTCTGCTGCGTCGCGTACGCGCAGGAAAACGCGATCGAGTCGATCAACGCCAATCAGCAGGGCGCCAACGTAATCGTCAAGGTCAAGCTGAAGAACCCGCTGACCAAGCCGCCAATCGGCTTTTCCATCACCAATCCATCGCGCATCGCGCTCGACTTCGCGAACACCGCGAACGGCACCGGCAAGGTATCGCAGGACATCGGCCTGGGCGATGTGCGCAGCGTGAACGTGGTGCAGGCCGGCGACCGTTCGCGCCTGGTATTCAACCTGCTGCGTCCGCTGAACTATGCGACGGTGATCGAAGGCGATACCGTCGTGGTCACCATCGACGGTTCCGGCGGGCTGGCAACCGCCGTCAACTCCTCCGGTGTGCCGGTTGCGCAAAAGGCTGCGCCCGCCGGCAAGCAGATGCTGAGGGACATCGACTTCCGGCGCGGCACGCTTGGCGAAGGCCGCGTCGTCGTCGATTTGCCGAGCAACCAGGTGGCTGTGGACGTGCGCCAGCAGGGCCAGTCCATCGTAGTCGACTTCCTCAAGACCGGATTGCCGGAGGTGCTGCGCAGGCGCCTGGATGTCGCTGATTTCGGCACGCCGGTCCACACCATCACCACTTCCCCGCAAGGCGAAAACGTGCGCATGGTGATCGAGCCGAAGGGCTTGTGGGAGCATAGCGCCTATCAGAGCGACACGCAGCTGGTGGTTGAAGTCAAGCCGATCAAGGAAGATCCGAACAAGCTGGTGCAGGGCACCCAGGGTTACCGCGGCGAGCGCCTGTCCCTCAATTTCCAGAATGTCGAAGTGCGCGCGGTGCTGCAGGTGATCGCCGACTTTACCGGCCTGAACATCATCACCAGCGACACCGTGTCAGGCAACGTCACGCTGCGCCTGAAGGATGTGCCGTGGGACCAGGCGCTCGACATCGTGATGCAGGCGAAAGGCCTGGACATGCGCAAGAACGGCTCGGTGCTGTGGATTGCGCCGAAGGATGAGCTGCTCACCAAGGAAAAGCTCGAGCTGGAGCAGAAGGCGCAGATCGCGGAGCTGGAACCGCTGAAGACGGAAACCTTCCAGTTGAACTACCAGAAGGCCGAGTCGTTCCGGCAGGTTTTCGGCCTCGACAGCTCCGAGGGCAAGAAGAGCATCTTGTCCAAGCGCGGCAGCGCGGTCATCGATCCGCGGACGAACCAGCTGTTCGTCACCGATATCGCCTCCAAGATCGAGGAGATCCGCAGGCTGGTGCAGAAGACCGACATCGCATCCAAGCAGGTGCTGATCGAGGCGCGCATCGTCGAGGCGGATGACAAGTTCAGCAAGAACCTCGGGGCGAAGCTCGGATTTGCCGACCTGCGCACGATCCGCGGCGGCGATACCGGGTTCCAGGTGGCGCGCGGCAGCAATACCCGGGTCGCCCTGACCGGCAATCTGACCGGCGTGGGCGAGCAGACCGGACAGGTCGAGGAGCAGGGCGCGGGTTACAACAACAGCCAGTTCGTGAACCTGCCGGCGCAGGGCATCAACGGCGCAACGCCCGGCAGCCTCGCTATCAGCCTGTTTTCTGCTGCCGCCAACCGTTTCCTGAACCTCGAATTGTCCGCGCTCGAAGCGGACGGCAAGGGCAAGATCATCTCCAGTCCGCGGGTGGTGACCGCCGACCAGCTCAAGGCGCTCATCGAGCAGGGCACGGAGCTGCCGTACCTGACCGCGACCTCGAGCGGCGCGACGTCGATCTCCTTCCGCAAGGCCAACTTGAAGCTCGAGGTGACGCCGCAGATTACGCCGGACGGGAACATCATCCTGGATGTCGACGTGAACAAGGACAGCGTCGGTATTGAAACGCGGGCAGGCTTTGCGATCGATACCAAGCATGTGAAGACCCAGGTGCTGGTCGAGAACGGCGGCACGGTTGTGCTCGGCGGTATCTTTCAGCAGGTGGAGCGCGACGCTGTGACCAAGGTGCCGGTTTTCGGTGATATTCCTGTCGTTGGACATCTGTTCAAGTCGACCGGACGTACCAATGACAAGACGGAGCTGTTAATCTTCATCACGCCGAAAATCGTCGCCGACCGTGTGACGACGCGATAACAAGAAACTGAAAACTCAAATAACGTAAGGGTAGACTTATGACATCAGGGGTAACGAGGAACACCTTCCAGGATATCGTCCGCTACGTGCTGGGCACGATATTAATCTTCGCGCTGGCGGCCTGCGGCGGCGGCGGCGGCTCGCCGGGAAAGGTGTCGGGTACCTCCGGCACCGGGGTGGGCAACGTGTCCCTGATTTTCAGCAGCTCCGAACTCAAGTCCGCCGGCACTTCCGGAAGCGAAGTGACGGTAACTGCACTGGTCAGGGATGGCAACAATGCGGCGGTTGCGGATATTCCAGTCACCTTTTCCGCTACCTCCGGCGCGCTTGCGGTGACGGATACCAAGTCCGACAAGAACGGCCAGGCGAAGGCAACGCTGAGTACCGGCGGTGACCGAACCAACCGCAGGATCACGGTGACGGTGCAGGCGGGCGGCAAGACCGCCACCGGAACCGTGGACGTGGTCGGCACCACGATCGCGGTGACCGGGCCGAACACGGTGACGGCGGGCGGCAGCGGCGACCTGACGATCACGGTGAAGGATTCGTCGAACGTGGCTGTCGCGAACGTGCCGGTCAGCTTCTCTTCGCAGAGAGGCAACGCGATCGCGGTAAAGACATCCAACGGCGGATCGTCGAGCGCGCCGCTGACGAATTCGGCTGGCCAGGTAGTGCTTGCCGTGACGGCGACACAATCCGGCAGCGACACGATCCTGGTGGCGGCCCAGGGCGTGAGCAGCTCCTGGACGATGAACGTCAATGCGGCGAAGCTCACCGTGGATGTCGAAGGTGCTGGCAGCACGGTAAAGACGGCGGCCACCTCGACCGGCTGCCAGAAGATTTCCTCGACCTATGAGGTTGGCGGCGTTCCGCAAAACGGCACAGTGAATATAGCCACATCGCGCGGACGGATCTACTCCGACGCCGGCTGCACGACGGTGCTGTCGTCCGGCAGTGCAGCGATTTCCAACGGCAAGTCGCAAGACGTCTACCTGAAGTCGGATAACGCCGGTTTTGCAACGATTACCGCATCCATTTCGAATGGTCCGTCCGCGCAGACCAGCATCGAATTCATCGCGCCGCTGACCGCCTCGGCGACCATCAGCGTACAAGCTGAGCCCTCCACGATCGGCGTAAATTCCGGTTCCGGGCAGAGCGAGAAGAGCACGCTGACCGCGGTCGTGCGCGACGGGTCGAGCTTCAACAACCTGGTGAAAGGCGCGGTTGTCGAGTTTTCGCTGATCAGCGACAAGAGCGGCGGCTCGCTGTCCAACCCGTCGGTAGTCACCACGGAGAGCAATGGCTCCGCCTCGGTTGTATTCACCGCAGGCACCGCGGACACGCCGAAGGATGGCGTCGTGGTACAGGCGCGTATCCAGGGCACGTCAATTACGGCGACCACCAAGCTTACGGTGGCAAAGAAGTCTTTGTTCATCAGTGCCGGCACGGGCAACAAATTGAGTACGCCAACCGATACGACCTATCAGCAGGACTATACGGTCTTTGTCACTGACGCTTCCGGCAATCCGGTGCCTAACGTCGCAGTCGTCGCCAACGTGATACCGACGCGCTACGCCAAGGGGGAATATGCGTACAGTGTGACGGACAAGATGTGGAAGCAGGATATCGTCGCCATGTGCGCCAACGAGGACGTGAACCAGGACGGCGTCCTGGACCCGGGTGAGGATGCAAACTCGAATGCACGGCTGGATCCCGGTATTCCGCTCAATGTCAGTCCGAGCGTCACGACGGACGCCACGGGGACGGCGAAAATTTCCATCCTTTACCCTCGCGATCGTGGAAACTGGACGGAAGTGAAGATGACGATCACGGCCGGAAGCGTGTCGGGAACGGAGTCGGTCTACCAGACCCCGGTATACTGGCTGCCTGTGCTGGCAGAAGATCTGACGAGCGACAAGGTAATTCCGCCCGGATCAACCAGTCCCTACGGTGTAAATGGTTGCAGTGTCGCAAATTGACTTCAAACATTTTTCTGGTTGGCCTCATGGGCGCCGGCAAGACCACGGTCGGCCGCGCCCTGGCCAGGAAGCTCAACAAACGGTTCATTGATTCGGACCATGAGATCGAGGCGCGTACCGGCGCCTCGATTCCTTTGATTTTTGAAATCGAAGGCGAAGCCGGGTTTCGCCAGCGCGAATCGGACGTGATCCGCGATTTGACATCGCAATCCGATATCGTGCTGGCCACCGGCGGCGGCGCCATCCTGCGTCCGGAAAACCGCGAATGCCTGAAAACCCGGGGCACCGTGATCTACCTGCGCGCGAGCGTCAACAGCATTCTCCAGCGCACCAGCCACGACAAGAACCGGCCGCTGCTGCAGACCGCGGATCCGCGCCTGCGGCTCGAGCAGCTGGCGCGTGAGCGCGAGCCCCTGTACCTGGAAGTTGCCGATTTTGTCATCGAAACCGGCCGTCCTAACGTACAATCTCTGGTAACCATGATCATTTCCCAGATTGAAATGCACCAGAAAGGGGTGCAGGGAAACGACAAGCCGAACCAGACTTCCTGAACTTCATGAACAAGCCGACTTCCGCGCTCACCTTGCACGTCGACCTGGGTGATCGCAGCTATCCTATTTTCATCGGGCAATCCCTGCTGGCCGAGCCGGAGTTGGTTGCACGGCATGTCACCGGCAGGCGCGCGGCGATCGTCACGAATACGACTGTCGGCCCGCTCTATCTCGACAAGCTGAAGGCGTTGCTGCAGGCTGCCGGCAAGCAGGTGACCACTGTCGTGCTGCCGGACGGCGAGGAAGAAAAGAACTGGGCGAGCCTGATGCAGGTCTTCGACACGCTGCTGGCCGAAAAATGCGACCGCAAGACAACCATGATCGCGCTGGGCGGCGGCGTGATCGGCGATTTGACCGGTTTCGCCGCCGCCAGCTACATGCGCGGCGTGCCCTTCATCCAGGTGCCGACCACGCTGCTGTCGCAGGTCGATTCCTCGGTCGGCGGCAAGACCGGGATCAATCATCCGCTCGGCAAGAACATGATCGGCGCGTTTTATCAGCCGCAGGCGGTGATCGCGGACACGACGACCCTCGATACCCTTCCCGACCGCGAGCTGTCCGCCGGCCTGGCGGAGGTCATCAAGCACGGGGCCATCATCGACCCGGCGTTCTTCGACTGGATCGAAGCGAACATCAACCAGTTGCTGGCGCGCGATCCTGCCGCGCTCGCGTACGCCATCCAGCGCTCATGCGAAATCAAGGCGGATGTCGTGCGCCAGGACGAGCGCGAAGGCGGGTTGCGCGCCATCCTCAATTTCGGCCACACCTTCGGCCACGCGATCGAGGCCGGGCTGGGTTATGGCGAATGGCTGCACGGTGAAGCCGTGGGCTGCGGCATGGTGATGGCGGCAGACCTGTCGTATCGCCTTGGTTTCATCGGCGCCGCCACCAGCGAGCGGATGAAGTCACTGGTGAAAGCGGCGCGCCTGCCTGTCGTGGCACCCGACCTGGGGCGCGACTGCTGGCTCGACCTGATGGAGGTCGACAAGAAAAACGAGGGCGGCCAGATCAAGTTCATCCTGCTCAAGCCTCTTGGTGCCTCGGTCATCATGCCGGTGCCGCAGGATGCGTTGCTGGCTACGCTGGAAGCCTGCATCCGGTAGCCATGGAATTCGAAACCAACCTCGCCCCTTATGCCGCGCGCTCCACGGCATCGCGGGGGAGGCGTTTCGCCGAACCCGCGCCGGCATCGCGCACGGAATTCCAGCGCGACCGCGACCGCATCATCCATTCCACCGCCTTTCGCCGCCTCGAGTACAAGACGCAGGTGTTCGTCAATCACGAGGGCGACCTGTTCCGCACGCGGCTCACCCACAGCATCGAGGTTGCGCAGATAGCGCGCTCGATCGCGCGCAACCTGCGGCTCAATGAAGACCTGGTCGAGGCGATATCGCTGGCGCACGACCTCGGGCACACCCCCTTCGGGCATGCCGGGCAGGAAGCGCTGAACGATTGCATGAAGGACTACGGTGGGTTCGAGCACAACCTGCAAAGCCTGCGCGTGGTCGACGAACTGGAGGAGCATTACGGCGCCTTCGACGGCTTGAACCTGATGTTCGAGACGCGCGAGGGCATCCTCAAGCACTGTTCGGTGGCGAACGCGCGCAAGCTCGGCGATGTCGGCCAGCGTTTTCTCGACAGGAAGCAGCCCACTCTAGAAGCCCAGCTGGCCAACCTCGCCGACGAGATCGCCTACAACAACCACGACATCGACGACGGCCTGCGTTCCGGTCTCTTGACGATGGCGCAGCTTGATGAGGTCGATTTCTATGCGCGCCACCGAACGGAGGTGGCGCGCAACTACCCGGGCATTAGCGGGCGGCGCGCGATCCATGAAACGATACGGCGCATGATCAATGCCCTGATCGTCGACCTGATCACCGCCTCCCGGGCCCGCATCGATGCGGCAAAACTGGAGTCGTTTGACGACGTGCGCGAAGCGCCGCCTCTGATCACCTTTTCTGACGAGATGAACCGGGAAGCGGCACAGCTCAAGCGATTCCTGCGGCAAAACCTCTACCAGCACTACCAGGTCAATCGCATGACCAGCAAGGCGCGGCGCATCATCAGGGAGCTGTTCGAGGCATTCATGCTCGAACCGCGGCTGCTGCCTCCGGACTACCAGGTGGCGGCGTCAACGGAAGGAAGCGTGCACAGGCAGGCACGCAAGGTGGCCGACTATATCGCCGGCATGACCGACCGTTATGCGATGCGCGAGCATCGCCGGCTGTTTACGGTAGAGGAAATCTGAGGCGCGTCGCGACCCGCACTCCCGACGCGTCAGGCCAGATCGCGCAGCGGATGCGCATGCGCCGGCCATGCCGGCTCGAAGAAACGGTTCACCATTTCCACGGTCACCTCGTCCAGGGTTGCCGGCGACCAGTTCGGCGCATTGTCCTTGTCGATCACGACGGAACGGATTCCCTCCAGCACCTCGCCATTTTCGAAGCTGCGGCGCACCATCGTACGCTCCATGCGCAGGCAGTCAGCGACGCTGATCGACGCACTGCGGCGCAGCTGCGACAGCGTCACGCACATCATCAGCGGCGAACGCTTGTTCATCGTCGCCAGCGTCTTTTGCGCGAACTCGCTTGCGTCCTGCTGCAGCGAAGCGGCAATCGCGCGCACGTCGTGGTGGCCGAAGTGCCGGTCGATGGCTGCATGCTCGGATGCGAGCAGGCTGCGTGCCGGATCCGCCTGCGCGCGGAAAGGCTCGGAGAATGCCCGGATCGCTTCGGACAGGTTGGGCGCGGCAGACGATTCGAGCAACGCGAACAGCGCCGGCAATTCCGAGGCCGGCACGAACACGTCGGCAAGGCCGGCGTAGATCGCATCGGCGGCGCCGATGATGTCGCCGGTGACGCCGAGATAGGCGCCGAGCTGGCCCGGGGCGCGCGACAGGAAATAGCCGCCGCCGACATCCGGGAACAGACCGATGTTCACCTCCGGCATTGCCATCTTCGTGCGCTCGGTGACGATGCGCATGCGGTTTGCCGCGCCGCCCTGCGCCACGCCCATGCCGCCGCCCATCACGATGCCGTCCATGACGGCAATGTAGGGTTTGGGGTAGAAGTGGATGAGGTGATTCAGCGCGTACTCTTCGGTGAAGAAATCCTCGAGCAATGCACTGCCGCCCTGTGGTGTGGCACGGCCCGCATCGTAGAAAAAGCGGATGTCGCCGCCCGCGCAGAACGCGCGTTCGCTGCTGCTGCGTATCACTACGGCGCGCACCTCGGCATCACGGCGCCAGTCGAGCAGGGCGGCGGTCAGCGCGCGGACCATGTCGAGTGACAGCGAATTCAGGGCCTTCGGGCGATCGAGGGTGATGAAGCCGATCTTGTTCTTGACGCAGGTTTGAACGAATTCAGTCATGGCGCAAAAAGGAGGGAGCCGGAAACCGCCATATTGTATCGGCATTGCGGGAAGCGGGCAGTCGCGCGGCCGACATTCCGGGTCGCCGCCGACCAACAAAAAAGGGCGCATCCTTGCGCCCTTCCTGCGTTCGCCATGCGGCGAGGGTGGCGGCTATGCCGCCGCGGTCATGTCCGGCATGCGCTTGATGGCGTCATGCTGGTGGTCCTGCATCTTCGTCTTGTACTTCAGGACCTGGCGGTCCAGCTTGTCGACCAGCGTATCGATCGCTGCGTACAGATCTTCTGCAAAACTCTCCACGTGGATCACGCTCCCTCGCAGTCGCAGGTTGACTTCGGCCCGCTGTCGCTTGTCCTTTTCGGAGGGCTTTTCAACGCCCAGGATGACTGCAATATCAATGACATGGTCGAAATGGCGGATGACGCGTTCCAGCTTGGTTTCCACGTATTCGCGGATGGCCGGTGTCAGTTCGAGGTGATGTCCACTGATGGTGAGATTCATACAGCGCTCCTTTGGATGGCGTCGCTGGAGGTTCTTGGCGGCGGTTGTGGCCGATCTGCTGGCGCCAGGTCCAGCCACATCCGTGTAGCGTGGCTACGCCGGAACACAGCAACAACACTACAACGTTAACTACAGGGAAACTACAGGGATTTACGCAGATTGACGGGAGGGATTTTCAGGGCCTCGCGGTATTTCGCGACCGTACGCCGCGCCACGACCATGCCTTGTTCCCCCAGCATATCCGCGATTTTGCTGTCAGAGAATGGATTCTTGGGGTCTTCTGCTCCTATCAATTGTTTGATCAGCGCGCGGATCGCCGTCGATGAAGCTTCGCCCCCTGCTTCCGTGGCGACGTGGCTGCCGAAGAAGTACTTCAACTCGAACATGCCGTGGGGCGTGAGCATGTATTTCTGAGTTGTTACACGGGAAATAGTACTCTCGTGTAGGCCCAGTGTATCAGCAATTTCGCGCAAGACAAGAGGGCGCATCGCCACCGCGCCATGGGAGAAGAAATTCCTTTGACGGTCAACAATCGCCTGGGCAACCCGCAGGATCGTATCGAAGCGCTGCCGCATGTTCTTGATCAGCCATTTGGCTTCCTGCAGCTGCGAAGTAAGCGACCCCTCACCCTTGCTTTGCTTGAGGATATTCGCGTACAGCGCGTTCACCCGAAGCCGCGGCATCACGTCATGGTTCAGCACGACCTGCCAGCCGTTCTTGCTCTTCTTGACGATCACGTCCGGCACCACATAGTCCGAGGTGTCGGATGCGAACAGCGCGCCCGGGTGCGGGTTGCAGCTGCGGATCACCTGCTGCGCTTCGCGCAGGTCTTCCTCGTCGCAATCGAGCGCCTTCTTCAGCTTGTTGAAGTCGCGCTGCGCGAACAGGGCGAGATGGTTTTCGACGATCTCCAGCGCGCGCCGGCGCGTCACCAGCGGGATCTTCGGAAACCGCCGGATCTGGATCGACAGGCATTCGGACGCGTTGCGCGCACCCACGCCTGCCGGTTCGAAGCTTTGCACCAGCTTCAACGCGATCGCCAGCTCTTCCAGTTCGATACCGAGCTCTTCCGGAAGCCGCGCATGGATGTCTTCCAGCGGTTCCTCGAGGTAGCCGTTGTCGTTGAGTGCGTCGATGATCAGCTCGACCAGCGCGCGATCGCGCTGTTCGCGCACTGTCACGCGCATCTGTTCCAGCAGGTGCTCGCGCAGCGTGGTTTCATGCGCTTCGAGCTGCGGCCTGGCGTCGTCGTCTTCCGGCGCCTTCGAAGTGCGCGCGACGTCGTCGAAACTCCAGTCGCTGTCACCCGTTGCCGCTCCCTCGCCGGCGTCGCCACCCTCGAACCCGCCCTCGCCCCCGTCAGGCGGGGAAGCGGCGGAGGCGTCGGCGCCGGGGGCTTCGGAAGAGCTGCCGTTTGCGCCGTTTACCGGAGTGATTGCGCCGTCAGCCAGCAGCCGCACCGAGTGGTCGAGCGGATCGTCGACCCTTTCCAGCAGCGGATTATCCGAAAGGATCTGTTCCAGCTCCTGGTGCAGCTCGAGCGTCGACAGCTGCAGCAGGCGAATCGATTGCTGCAACTGGGGCGTCAGCGCCAGATGTTGCGATATACGAAGTTGGAGTGTCTGTTTCATGCTATCTGGTTCTCTTCCCTACATCCGGAAGTGTTCACCCAAGTACACGCGCCGCACCGACTCATTCGCGATAATGTCGTCCGGCCGCCCGCTGGCCAGCACCGACCCCTGGTTAATGATATAGGCGCGATCGCAGATGCCAAGGGTTTCGCGCACGTTGTGGTCCGTAATCAGCACGCCAATGCCGCGTTCCTTGAGGAAGCGCACGATGCGCTGGATCTCGATGACCGCGATCGGGTCGACGCCGGCAAACGGTTCGTCGAGCAGCACGAAACGCGGGTTGGTGGCAAGCGCGCGCGCAATCTCCACGCGCCGGCGTTCGCCGCCTGACAGCGACATCGCCTGGTTCTCACGCAGTCGCTCGATCTGCAATTCCGCCAGCAAAGTATTCAGGCGCTTATCAATTTCCACCTTGCCCAGCGGCTTGTCGTTGACGCGCTGCAGCTCGAGCACCGCCCGAATGTTGTCCTCCACGCTGAGCTTGCGGAATACCGACGCTTCCTGCGGCAGGTAAGACAGGCCGAGCGAAGCACGGCGATGGATCGGCAGGCGCGAGATCGCCGCCCCGTTCAGGTCGATTTCGCCTGCGTCCGACGGCACCAGGCCGACGATCATGTAGAACGAGGTCGTCTTGCCGGCGCCGTTCGGCCCGAGCAGGCCGACGACTTCGCCGCTGCCGACCTGCAGCGAGACGTCGCGCACCACCTGGCGCGTGCCGTAGCTCTTCTGCAAACCGTTCACGACCAATGTGCTCGCCATCTTATTTGCCCTTCGCTTCGGAGCGCGGCTGGATGACCGCCTTGATGCGTCCGCCGCCCGGCTTGTTCTCCCCGGTCGGCGTGTTGTTGACCGTGAAGAACTCGGCACGGCTGTCATAGGAAATGAACTCGCCTTCAACCTCGTCGGTCGGCTTGCTGCCTTCAAGCCGGCGCATCTTTGCCTTCGAGAACAATTTCACGATTTCGGTCTTGCCGTCGTATTCGATGCGTTCCGCCTGTCCTTCTATCCACTGGTTGGGCGCGCCGTCCCGCTTCTGCCGGAACGTGGCCAGCCCGCCGGCGGGTGCGAGCAGCGTCGCAAACTGGTAGCCCTGCGGGTCCTGCGACACGACCAGCTTGTGCGCGCGCATGATCAGGGTGCCGCGCGTCAGGATCACGTTGCCGGTAAACGTATTGATCTGCTTGACGTCGTCGTAAGCCATCTGGTCGGCTTCGACATTGGTCGGCTTGTCGGAGTCGGCTTTCTCTGCGTACGCCTGGCCTGCAACGAGCGCATTGAGCAACAACAGCAACAAGAAGAAATGTTTCATGAAAGATCTCGAAAGTGATGCACCAAGGTATACCGGATTAACGTTTCGGGGCTTGATACGTGCCATGGACATTGCTTGTCAATCTGAACTCGCGCGTCGCATTGTTTGCAAACATGCCGGTGCCCGTCAGCACTGAGTTTCCGACGGTGATTTCGACCGGCTTGTCGGTTTTCATCACATCGTCGTCGGGCAGCACCAGCATGTATTCCGAACGCATCTGGACCGGTTCCGAATCGGCCGACCCCGGCTTGTCCATATGCACGTTGTCGTACAGGTGGACCTCGCTGTTGTCGCTGTTTACTTTCGCGCGTTGCGCGCGGATCGTCGTCGGCGCCTGCATGTTGGTCACGTTGCGCAAAACCGGGCGTTCGATATCGTACGAATCGTCCAGCGGGTTGTGGCTCATCTTTTCACCCGCGACGTGATACTGGGCCGCGCCGGTCTTCGACATTTTCACGTAGCTGAAATTCTCGACAAAAAAATCCGGCTCGCTGCGTTCCGGTGTGGGGATCACGTCGTTGCTGGCGCGCCGCATTACTTCATAGACCCAGAAGCTCGCGAGCGCCAGCACGACCATCGGCGCGAGCGTCATGAAAAAGCGTAAGCGCCCGGCTCGCATCTTCACTCCAGGTAGGGCGCGATTGCCGCGTCGTAGCTGCCCTGCGCGCGCAGGATGAAGTCGCACAGCTCACGCGCGGCGCCGCGGCCGCCACCGGCCGCGGTGACGTAGTGCACCCGCGACTTGACCTCCGGATGCGCGTTAGGAACGCTGGCCGCGAACTTCACCCGCATCAGGATGGGCAGGTCGATCACGTCGTCGCCGACGAAGCCGCAGTCATCGGCGGCGGTGCCGGTTTCGGCCAGCAATTGTTCGAACGCCACGCGCTTGTCATGCACGCCCTGATGCACATGGCGGATGCCGAGGTCGGCGGCGCGCCTGGCAACGATTTCCGACTTGCGCGCGCTGATGATCGCCGTCGCCACGCCGGACTGCTGCAGCAGCTTGATCCCGTGGCCGTCGAGCACATTGAAGGTCTTGATCACTTCGCCGGCCGGGCCGTAGTGCAGGCTGCCGTCGGTCAGGATGCCGTCGACATCGAAGATCATCAGCCGCACGGCGGCGGCCCGGGCGACAGCATCGTCTCGCATCAGATCACCTTGGCATGGGTCAGGTCGTGAATATGGAGGGCGCCGACCAGCTTGCCGTCGTCGTCGGCGACCAGGAGCTGGTTGATGCGGAATTGTTCCATCAGGTCGACCGCTTCGACCGCCAATTGGTCCGGCTGCACCGTGCGCGGATTCGCATGCATCACGTCTGCCATGCTCAGCTTGCTGAAATCCTGCATGTTCTCGATCAGCCGGCGCAGGTCGCCGTCCGTAAAGATGCCGATGACCCGGTTGTCGTCATCAACCACCGCTGTCATCGCCATGCCTTTTTTCGTAATCTCGAGCAGTGCCCGGTGCAGGGGGAGGCCGGGCTTGACCGAGGGCACCGCGTCGCCGCTGCGCATCACATCACGCACATGCGTGAGCAGTCTGCGGCCGAGCGCGCCACCCGGATGCGAGCGCGCGAAATCCTCCTCGCGAAATCCGCGGGCATCGAGCAGCGCCACGGCCAGCGCGTCGCCAAGCGCGAGGGTGGCGGTGGTGCTCGCGGTCGGAGCGAGATTCAGCGGACAGGCTTCCTTGTCGACGTGCGCGTCGAGATGGATGTCGGCATGCTGCGCCAGGCGCGAAGCGGGATTGCCTGTGATAGCAATCAGCTTGGCGCCCATGCGCTTGATGATGGGGATGATGGCGACGAATTCGGCCGCCTCGCCGGAGTACGAGATGGCGATCACGGCATCGTTCTCGGTGATCATGCCGAGATCGCCGTGAAGCGCTTCGGCGGCGTGCACGAACAGCGCGGGCGTGCCGGTGGATGCCAGGGTGGCGGCAATCTTGCGCGCAATGTGCCCGGACTTGCCGATGCCGGAGACAACCACCCGCCCACTGCACTGCAGCAGCAGGGCTACCGCCCGGGCGAAGCTGTCTTCCGGCGCATCGGACAGCCGGTCTTTCAGCGCGAGCAGCGCATTGGCCTCGATCTGCAAGGTTTCGCGGGCCAGCTCCAGCGCGCGCCGTGCATTTTTTGCATCAAAGGCTTTCGGCAGGGTTTTTGCATCGGTTACACTCATGCCGGAAGTATAAACGAATTACGAAAGCAAAAAATCTGCCAGTTACAACAAAAAGTTGGCTCTTGATGCCTCTCAACGGTAGCGCTCGTATCGTAAGTCCTTCATTTCCAAAGAGTTAATGCTGGCGCACAAGAATGCCGCGCGGGGGCGGATACTGCCCTGCCGCGGTTTTCTCCAGGGAATGTGGGCGTGCTTCCGCGTACCGAATTTGACCCTGTTTCAGAAAGTCCATGTTTTCAGCTCTCGAACTGACCCTCATCCTGCTCGGCAGCGCCGTCCTCGGCGTGGTCGCCTTCCGCATGATGCACCTGCCGCCGATGCTGGGCTACCTGGTCGTGGGCATCGTGATCGGACCGTATGGGCTCGGCATGGCCGAACAGAGCGAAACCACGCACATCCTCGCCGAATTCGGCGTGGTGTTCCTGATGTTCTCGATCGGCCTCGAATTTTCGCTTCCCAAGCTGGTGTCGATGCGGCGCACGGTGTTCGGCCTCGGTATGGCCCAGGTACTGCTGACGATCGGCGCCACCATGGCGTTCGGCTGGCTGATGGCGCATTTCCTGCCGCAACTGGTCGACATCAGCTGGCGCGCCGCGTTCGCGCTCGGCGGTGCGCTGGCAATGTCGTCCACTGCCATTGTCTCCAAGATGCTGACCGAAAGGCTGGAGCTCGACAGCCCGCATGGCCGGCAGATCTTCGGCATCCTGCTGTTCCAGGATCTGGCGGTGGTGCCGCTGCTGATCCTTGTCCCGGCCCTCGCCAAGAACAGCGGCGACCTGATGGCTACGCTTGCGCTGGCGATGATGAAGGCCGGAATCGTGCTGGTGCTGTTGCTGGTGATCGGGCAGCGTTTGATGCGCACCTGGTTCCATGTCGTGGTCAAGCGCCGCTCGCAGGAGCTGTTCATGCTCAACCTGCTGCTGATCACGCTCGGCGCCGCCTGGATCACCGACCGGGCGGGCCTGTCGCTGGCACTTGGCGCCTTTGTCGCAGGCATGCTGATCTCGGAGACGGAATACAAGCACCAGGTGGAAGAAGACATCAAGCCCTTCCGCGACGTGCTGCTCGGCCTGTTTTTCGTGACCGTCGGCATGCTGCTCAATATCCGGCTGGTGCTCGCCAACTGGTGGCTGGTGCTGTTGCTGCTGACCGCGCCGGTGCTGCTGAAATTCGCCTTGATCGCCGCGCTGGCCAGGCTCACCGGCGCCTCGACCGGCGTCGCGCTGCGCACCGGCCTCGGGCTGGCGCAGGCGGGCGAATTCGGCTTCGTGCTGCTGAACCAGGCGGGCGGTTTGCAGCTGATGGACCCGTTGCTGATCCAGCTGATCCTGGCATCCATGGTGCTGTCCATGCTGGCGGCGCCGTTCATCATCGCCAAGTCCGATGCGATCGTAATGAAGCTTTCGTCCAATGAATGGATGATGCAGTCGCTGGCGCTGACGCAGATCGCAACGCGCACCATGACCACGCAGAAGCATGTGCTGATTGCCGGTTTCGGCCGCACCGGCCAGAGCCTGGCCAAGCTGCTGGAGGAAGAGGGAATTCCCTATCATGCGCTTGATCTCGACCCGGACCGGGTGCGCGAGGCGCAGGCTGCCGGCGCCAGTGTGTCGTACGGCGATGCGGCGCGCCGCGAAAGCCTGGTTGCCGCCGGTATCCACCGCGCCGCGGCTTTGGTGGTCACCTATGCCAGCACGCCGTCGGCGCTCAAGGTGCTGCATTTCGCGCACGAGCTGGCGCCGTCGCTGCCGGTCATCGTGCGCAGCCACGACGACAGCGACCTCGACAAGCTGCGCGAGGCCGGCGCCGCGGAAGTGGTGCCGGAAGCGATCGAAGGCAGCCTGATGCTCGCTTCGCATGCGCTGGTCATGCTCGGCGTGCCGCTGCGCCGCGTGGTGCACCGGGTACAGGCGGCGCGCGACGAACGCTATGCATCGCTGCGCGGCTATTTCCATGGCGCCAGCGACGCGCCGGAGGATGCCGAACACCTGCACGTGCGCCTGCATTCGGTAACGCTGCCGGAGGATGCAAAGGCGATCGGCCACTCTCTCGGAGCGCTGAAACTGGCCGATGCGGGCGCGGAAGTCACGATCGTGCGGAGAGGAAAGACCCGCATGGAACTGTCGCACGAACTGGTCCTGCAGGCGGGCGACATCCTTGTGTTGCGCGGCACCACGGAAGGCGTTGCGCGGGCCGAAGCACAACTGCTGCAGTAACCGCGCCGGGCAGCGCCGCCATTCTTTTGCCGCATGGAAAACGCGGCGCCGCATATCTCGCTACAATGCCGGATAGTCCCGCCTCTCCGAAAGAATTCGACATGCAAGTGTTTGAGCGCATCCTCGGCATTATCCTGCCGGTCTTCCTGATCATTGCAGTAGGGTACGGATATGCGCGGCTGCGGGGCGAACGGGTGAAGTCGGACATGCTCTCAGTCAACCGCGTAAGCATGGACGTGCTGTGTCCGCTGCTGGTCTTCACCGCGCTCGCTGCAAAGGATTTCGATCTTGTCCACAACGGCATGCTAATCCTGGCCGGCGTGCTGATTTCGCTCGGATCGGGCCTGGTCGCGTGGCCCGTCGCGCGGCTGTTCGGTTACGACATGCGCACCTTCATCCCGCCGATGATGTACAACAATTGCGGCAACATGGGGCTGCCGCTCGCCGTGCTCGCTTTCGGCACCGCCGGCCTGCCCGCCGCTGTCGCGCTGTTCATGGCGTGCAACCTGATCTACTTCTCGGTCGGCATCAAGATCATCGAGAGCGGGCGCAATGTTCACACGCCGATGTGGAAATTCCTGATGAGCCCAATGATGCTGGCCATGATAGTCGGCATGGTGTTCGCGATCTTCCACATCGTGCTGCCGGCACCGCTGATGCAGGCGCTGAAGATGCTGGGCGATGCCTGCATCCCGATCATGCTGTTCGCACTCGGCGTGCGCATGCTCGACGTCAATTTCAAGAGCTGGCATATCGGCCTCGTCGGCGCCCTTGTCTGCCCGCTGGGCGGGCTCGCGGTTGCCTGGATGCTCGACGGCATGCTGACGCTCACCGAGATGCAGCGCGGCCAGATGTACCTGTTCGCATCGCTGCCGCCGGCCGTGTTCTGCTTCATGGTTGCGGAGCAATACAAGCAGGAGCCGGACAAGGTCGCGTCCATTGTGCTGCTGGGGAATCTCGCGGCGCTGGCCTTCGTGCCGCTCGGCTTGTGGATGGGCTTGCCGCGCTAGGAGGTCCGCTTGCTACGCTTGTAACGCAGCCTAGGCCGTCGCCCTTACCTCGAAACCGCTGCCAGCCGGCTCGGCGCTTTCCTGCACGGCTACCCGCGTGACGCGGGCCGAGGAGGGGCCGCGGCGCGACCAGGCGACAATCTTCTCGATTGCGGCCGCTTCGCCGCTGACCATTGCTTCCACCGACCCGTCGCGCCGGTTGCGCACCCAGCCCGACAGCTGCAATGCGCGCGCCTGCGCCTCGAACGCCGCGCGATAGCCGACACCCTGCACCAGGCCTTCGATCCGCAAATGCGTCGCCATCGCGCCTCCCTTACTTTTTCTTGAGCATCGGCGCCAGGTACTTTCCGGTCACGCTCGCCGGATTCTTCGCCACATCTTCCGGCGCGCCGGTCGCAACGATCATGCCGCCGCCGGCGCCGCCTTCCGGCCCGAGGTCGACGATCCAGTCGGCCGTCTTGATCACATCCAGGTTGTGCTCGATGATCACCACGGTGTTGCCCTGGTCGCGCAGCCGGTGGATCACCTTCAGCAACAGGTCGATGTCGTGGAAGTGCAGGCCGGTGGTCGGTTCGTCCAGGATGTAGAGCGTGCGCCCGGTGTCCCGCTTGGACAGTTCGAGCGACAGCTTCACCCGCTGCGCTTCGCCGCCGGACAGGGTGGTCGCGCTCTGGCCGAGCCGGATATAGCCGAGACCGACATCGAGCAGGGTCTGCAGCTTGCGCGCGACGACCGGCACCGGCTTGAAGAATTCGTGCGCTTCCTCGACGGTCATCTCCAGCACTTCATGGATGTTCTTGCCCTTGTACTGGACTTCGAGCGTTTCGCGGTTGTAGCGCTTGCCGTGGCAGACGTCGCAGGGCACGTACACGTCGGGCAGGAAGTGCATCTCGACCTTGAGCACGCCGTCGCCCTGACAGGCTTCGCAGCGCCCGCCTTTCACGTTGAACGAGAAGCGGCCGGCACTGTAGCCGCGTTCCTTCGCCGTCGGCACTTCGGAAAACAGGTCGCGGATCGGCGTAAACACGCCGGTATAGGTCGCCGGGTTGGAGCGGGGCGTGCGGCCGATCGGCGCCTGGTCGACCGAAATCACCTTGTCGAAATGCTCCAGGCCGCTGATCGACTCATACGTCGCCGGTTCCGTCTGCGAGCCGTACAGGTGGCGCGCGGCGGCATGGTACAGCGTGTCGTTGACGAGGGTCGACTTGCCCGACCCGGACACGCCGGTGACGCAGGTCAACAGGCCGACCGGCAGGTCGAGCCGGACGTTCTTCAGGTTGTTGCCGGACGCGCCGGTGATCACCAGCTGCCGCTCCGGATCGGCAGGTGTGCGTTTCTTCGGCACATGGATCGCGAGCGTGCCGTTCAGGTATTTTGCGGTCAGTGATTTCTTGTTTTTCAGGATGTCGCCCAGCGGCCCCTTGGCGATCACCTCGCCGCCATGCACGCCGGCGCCAATGCCCATGTCGACGATGAAATCGGCGCAGCGGATCGCGTCTTCGTCGTGTTCCACCACCAGCACGCTGTTACCGATGTCGCGCAGGTGCTTGAGCGTATTGATCAGGCGGTCGTTGTCGCGCTGGTGCAGGCCGATCGAAGGTTCGTCGAGCACATACATCACCCCGGTCAGGCCGGAGCCGATCTGCGATGCGAGGCGGATGCGCTGCGCCTCGCCACCGGACAGCGTGTCCGCGCTGCGCTCCAGCGACAGATAGTCGAGGCCGACGTTGTTCAGGAATTTCAGGCGCGACACGATTTCCTTGATGATGCGGTCGGCGATTTCCCTCTTCGCGCCGGTCAGCTTCAGCTTTTCGAAAAACTCCAGCGTCTCGCGCAGCGGCGTGACCGCCACTTCGTGGATCGAGCGCTCCTGCTTGCCGGTGCCGACCTTCACATAGCGTGCTTCGACCCGCAGCCGTGCGCCCTTGCAGGTCGGGCATTCCTTCTGGTTGATGAATTTCGCGAGTTCTTCCTTGACCGCCATGGAATCGGTTTCCCGGTAGCGGCGCTGCAGGTTGTTCACCACGCCTTCGAAGGTGTGTTCGCGCACCACTGCCCGGCCGCGCTCGTTGATATAGGTGAACGGGATGGTCTGGCGTCCGGATCCGTACAGCACTGCGTGCTGCGCCGCGTCCGGCAGTTGCTCGAAGGGCTGGTCGATGTCGAAACCGTAATGCGTCGCGATGTTCGACAGCATCTGGAAATAGAACTGGTTGCGCCGGTCCCAGCCCTTGATCGCGCCGGAAGCGAGCGACAAATTGGGGAAGGCGACGATGCGCCTGGGGTCGAAGAATTCGATGTGCCCGAGGCCGTCGCATTCCGGGCAGGCGCCCATCGGATTGTTGAACGAGAACAGGCGCGGTTCGAGTTCCTGCAGCGCGTAGCCGCAGGTCGGGCAGGCGAACTTGTTGGAGAACAGGTGCTCCTTGCCGTTGTCCATCTCGAGTGCGATGGCGCGGCCCTCGGCAAGGCGCAGCGCGGTCTCGAAGCTTTCCGCCAGGCGCTGCTTCACATCCGCCCGGATCTTCAGGCGGTCGACGACGACGTCGATGGTGTGCTTCTCCGTTTTCTTCAGCTTCGGCAGGTCGTCCACTTCGTAGATGCGTGCCGCGTGCGTGCCGCTCTGGATGCGGAAGCGCACAAAGCCCTGCGCCTGCATTTCCTCGAACAGATCGACATGTTCGCCCTTTCGGTTGGCCACCACCGGCGCCAGGATCATCAGCTTGGTATCCTCCGGCATTGCCAGTACCGCGTCCACCATCTGCGACACCGATTGCGCCGCCAGCGGATTTTCCGGATGGTCGGGGCAGTAGGGCGTGCCCACGCGCGCATACAGCAGGCGCAGGTAGTCGTGGATCTCGGTCACCGTGCCTACAGTCGAGCGCGGATTGTGCGAGGTCGCCTTCTGCTCGATGGAGATCGCCGGCGACAGGCCTTCGATCAGGTCCACGTCCGGCTTTTCCATCAGCTGCAGGAACTGACGTGCGTACGCCGACAGCGACTCGACGTAGCGGCGCTGGCCTTCTGCATACAGCGTATCGAAGGCAAGCGAGGATTTTCCGGATCCGGACAACCCGGTGATGACGATCAACTGATTTCGGGGTAATTCCAGATTGATATTCTTCAGGTTGTGCGTGCGCGCACCACGAATTCTTATTTCTTCCATGAACTACTTTCAACTTGCGCCCGGCGGCGTGAGGCCGGTGGGCTTTATACGGGTCAACCTGATACTATAGCGGGTTTTGAGGCGTGTCGTATCCGCCGGTTTCACTCCGTTTCCAGCCTGATGTCATCTATTCCATCCGACGAAATCAGCACGCGCATGTCCCCGACGGAAATCCGCGCGAGCGCATCGCTCGCGTCGATTTTTGCGTTGCGCATGCTTGGCATGTTCCTGATCCTGCCCGTGTTTGCCGTTCATGCAAAATCATTGCCTGGCGGCGAAAACGCATTCCTGGTCGGCCTGGCAATGGGCATCTACGGACTGACGCAATCGTTCGGACAGATTCCTTTTGGCGCCGCATCAGACAAATACGGGCGCAAGCCGGTGATCATCATCGGTCTGGTTCTGTTTGCGCTCGGATCGTTCATCGCCGCGCTGGCAACCGATCTGGTCTGGGTGACAATCGGACGCGCGGTGCAGGGAGCGGGGGCGATTTCGGCGGCGGTGACGGCCTTTATCGCCGACACCACGCGCGAGGAGCACCGTACCAAGGCGATGGCCATGGTCGGCGGCTCCATCGGTCTGACCTTTGCGGTCTCCCTCGTGGCCGCGCCGCTGATGTACCGCCTGATCGGCATGGGCGGGCTGTTCGCCCTGACCGGCATCCTTTCCACCCTGGCCATTCTGGTGGTGATCTATATTGTGCCGCCGGCGCCCCCGAAGGCGCCGATCAGGAACGTGCCTTTTTCCCAGGTGCTCGGCAACCGCGAACTGATGCGGCTCAATTTTGGCGTGTTCGCGCTGCACCTGACGCAGATGGCGATGTTCGTGGCAGTGCCGTCGGCGCTGGTCCAATACGCCGGCCTGCCGCTGGCATCGCACTGGCAGGTCTACCTGCCGGTAGTGCTGGTGTCGTTTGCCGTGATGATGCCGCCCTTGCTGGTGGGCGAGAAACGCGGGATGATGAAGCAGGTGTTCGTCGGCGCGATCGGCTTGATGCTTCTCGTTCAGCTGGGGCTGTGGGGATTCCTGTCGCGCCCGGAGAGCCTGCACTGGTCCGTCCTGGTCGCGCTGCTGTTTGCGTTTTTCATTTCGTTCAACATACTCGAGGCATGTCAGCCTTCGCTGGTGTCGCGTATTGCGCCGCCTGCCGCCAAAGGTTCTGCGCTTGGCGTGTACAACACCCTGCAGGCACTCGGGCTGTTTTGCGGCGGCGTCATTGGCGGATGGTTGCAGCAGCACCTGGGCCCACCTTCGGTGTTCGCGCTGGGTGCGGCGCTGACTGTTGCCTGGATTATAATTGCCGCGAATATGAAGAAGGTTCCCCGGCGCGGCGTCCCCGCCTGATCGGAACAAGGATTCGCAACACGACTTACTTTCAGCTTTAGGAGAAATTTATGGCATCGGTCAACAAGGTCATCATCGTCGGCAACCTGGGGCGCGACCCGGAAACGCGCTACATGCCGAACGGTGACGCAGTCACCAATATCGCGGTTGCGACCACCGAAAGCTGGAAAGACAAAAATACCGGCGAAAAGAAGGAGCTGACCGAGTGGCATCGCATCACCTTCTACCGCAAGCTGGCGGAAATCGCCGGCCAGTATCTGAAGAAAGGTTCCCAGGTCTACGTCGAAGGTCGCCTGCAAACACGCAAATGGACCGACAAGGACGGCGTCGAGCGTTACACGACTGAAATCATTGCCGATACCATGCAAATGCTGGGCAGCCGCCAGGGCATGGGTGGTGGTGGCGGCGGTGGCGGTGGCGCGCCGATGGACGACGACTACGGCAGTGCTCCCGCGCCGCGGCAAAACGCAGGCGGCGGAGGCGGCGCGTCCCGCGGAGCGTCTCGTCCGGCGCCGAACTTCAGCGACATGGACGACGACATCCCGTTCTGACCGATTGGAGTTTTTCCTCCACAAAAACCCCGCGCACGCGGGGTTTTTTTATTGCAAAATCATATATTTGTTACTTTTTCTGCATTTTTTTCATCAACTTTCTTGTTGCCGAGATTAATTTCCCTGGCACAATTTGTTAAGATGAATCAAATCTGCAACTTCTGCGACCACCCGGCGTTTTTTCACCAGAAAGACTTCGGCGTGGCCGGGACTGCTCTATACGATACAAGCTTGCATTCATGTTTTCCCTACGTCGCGACCGGCACGACACCTTAGCCAAGGCTCAGGTGGAAAGCCTTATGGAGGCGGCCGGCGATGTGGTGTTTCGCCTGAACGGTGAGGGAACCATCCTGTATGCAAGCCGGCGCGCGGCCGACCTGATCGGGCCGGACGCCGCGCTGGACGGTTCGCCGCTGGCAGCATTCGTCGACCCGGCCGATCAGCAGGCGATCGCGCTCGCGATATCCCATGCCAGGCAATCCGAGCAGCCGGGCAAGACCAATGTGCGGTTCAAGCAACGCGGCGCTTTGCTGTGGGTTGAGTTGCAGATTTCTGCCTATCCGGCCGAAGACGGCGACACCGAGCTGCTTGCCGTCGGGCGCGACATTTCGGCCCAGCAGGCCACCGAGGAACGTCTGCGGCACATGGCAACCCACGATGCGCTGACCGGATTGCCGAACCGCTCGCTGCTGTCCGACCGCATCCGCATGGCGATTGCGCATGCGCGGCGCATCGGTCGCGGATTCGCAGTGCTGGCGCTCGACTTGGACGGTTTCAAGAAGGTCAACGACGCCCTCGGACACCCGATCGGCGACGCCTTGCTGCATATCGCCGCTGCCCGGCTCGCCGCGACGCTGCGCGACGTCGACACCATTGCGCGCGTCGGCGGGGACGAATTCGTCGCCGTCCTGCCCGGTGCGGTGGCAGAAGCGGAGATCCAGATCATCGCGCGCCGCATGATCTCCGCGATGCAGCTTCCATTTGAAATCCAGGGACACACGCTGTATGTCGGCACCTCGATCGGCGCGGCGGTCTTTCCCGAGCATGGCGACAGCGAAGTCAAACTGCTCGCCCATGCCGATACCGCGATGTACCGCGCGAAGGAAACCGGCAAGGCACGCTGCGTCATCTACAACCAACACAAGTTCACCCATGCGGAACACGACGTATCGATGGAAGCGGCCATGTTCCAGGCGGTGCGCGATGGCGAGTTTCTTTTGCACTACCAGCCCATCGTCGACGCGCGCAGCCGCCAGATCGTCGGTTTTGAAGCGCTGATGCGCTGGCAACGCCCGGGGCTGGGAATGGTATCGCCCGCGCAGTTCATTCCGATGGCTGAAAACAACGGGCTGATCAACCTGCTCGGCGCCTGGGCGCTGAAGTCCGCCTGCATGCAGATCAAGCGTTTCGAGGAGGCGGCCGGGCGCCCGCTCTATGTTTCGGTCAACGTCAGTCCCCGCCAGTTCCGGAACGACCAGTTTCTCGACATCATGGATGAGGCAATGGCGCTGTCCGGCCTGAATGGCCATCAGCTGCTGCTGGAAATCACGGAAGGCATCCTGATGTCCGACCCCGAGCATGCCGAAGCGCTGCTGACGGAAATCGCCGCGCGCAATGTGCGCATCGCGATTGATGACTTCGGTACCGGCTATTCCTCGCTGGCCTATCTGAAGCGCTTCCCGATCGCCACGCTCAAGATTGACCGCGCCTTCATCAAGGACTTGCCGGCATCGGTCAAGGATGTCGCCATCTGCAACGTGGTGCTGAGTCTGGCCAGCCACCTGAACCTGACGACAGTCGCCGAAGGCGTGGAAAATGCGGCGCAGCTCGATTTCCTCGCGGCGCACGGCTGCGGCATGATCCAGGGCTACTTCACCGGACGGCCGCTGCTGCCGGAACATGCGATCCAGCTGCTTGCGGGCAGCCGCGCGGTGGAAGCGCAGCCGGCATTGGTGCAATAGCGGAGACGGCCTCATGACGACGACTTTCCCTTTGCCGCGCGCCGATGCCGACAGGACCATGGAACTACTGTGGTCCCGGGTGCGCCAGCGCGGCGACCTGCCCGGTTTTTCAAAAGTCGTCTCCGCGATCATCGGCGCCATGCGCGGCGACGATGACCACGAGTTCAACATGACCAGGACCGTGCTGCAGGACCCGGCGCTCACGCAAAAGGTGCTGCGCCTGGCTAACAGCGCGATGTATTCGGTTTTCGGCCAGGGCATCAACACCGTATCCAAGGCGGTGCTGGTGCTTGGCACCGAGACGATCGGCCACCTCGCGCTCGGCCTGAAGCTGGTGGACGGCTTGTCCTCGGCCTCGTCAGAGTCCGCTGGCGCCCGTATCGAACTGGAAAAGGCGGTCATGGCCGGGCATATTGCGCGGCAGGTGGCCTCCACCGCGACCACCCGCGACGCCGAAGAGGCGGTGGTCTGCTCGATGCTGCATTCGCTCGGCCGCATGATGGCGAGTTTCTACCTGCCTGAGCTCTGGAGCGAGGCGGAGGCTTACCGCGTGGCGTCAGGGGTGTCCGAAAACCAGGCCGCAAACGAAATCCTCGGATTGAGCCTCGACGATGTCGGCCGCCTGGTTGCCCGTCAATGGGGCTTGCCGGCCACGCTGGTCGATACCATGCGTGAGGTGCCGCCGCGGCCGGTCGGCGAGCCGCTTGACCACATGGACTGGCTGGCGGCGATATCAACCCTGTCATCGCGTTGCGCCGATGCGGTGTGCGCGGATGACGAGAAGGGGCGCGCCATGCTGGCCACGCTGGCTAACGGCTATGCGGACATGCTCGGGCTGGAGCCTTCGCAAATCATGGGATCGGTCGAGGTGGCGCGGCAGACGGCGACAGATGAGGATGCCGTGACGGTGCGGCCGGCGCGCCGCGCCAGCGACGCGGTACGGTCGCCCGCGCCAACAGCCGGGAAACCTGGCGATGCGGCGGGTATTCTCGCGCGCGGAGCGGTGGACATGCGCGACGCGTTGCAAAGTGCAAGCCTGGCCCAGATACTGTCGATGGGGCTGGAGACCATCTTCCAGGGGCTGGGATTCAGCCGCGTCATCGCTTTCCTGCGCGACCAGGAGCAATCGCGCTACGCGGCCCAGATGAGCCTGGGGGAGGGCGTGCAGGACCTGCTTCCGCGGCTGGTGTTCGGCGATGCGTATCAGCCCGATGTGTTCCATGCGTCGCTGGCCAATGACAAGATGATCTTTGTGGAGAACGCGGGGGACCCGGCGTTCTCCAGCAAGTTGCCGCGCTGGTGGAAAGAGGCGTTGCCGACCTCGCGCAGCTTCATGGTGCTGCCGCTCTCGATCAATCGCAATCCGGTCGGCTTCATCTATGGCGACTGGGACAGGTCGGCGCCGCTGGCGCGGATTGAACAGCCCGAGATCGGGCCGCTTAACGAGATTCGGCTCCTGGTTGTCAATGCCATCGAGCAGCGCCGGCATACGGAGCCGGCGTGGATGCGCAAATTGTTCTGACCTCCTTTTCCTCGCGCATCGCAGCAGGCAGCCGCTACCGGCTCCGGACGCGCTTCAATGGATCGCATACCCATCCGGCAATGCGCGATATTCCTTCCGGAATTTGATTTTTCTTAACATTCTGTCCACGATTCCGCGTTATGGTCTCGGCGAAGTAGCGATGCGTGTTATCAAAATGGTAAAAGCGTTGATCTTTTAACGACGGGATAGATATGGAAATGCTCGTATTCGTGACCATCGTGTTCGGCGGTTTGATCGGGTGGTTCCTGCGCTCGCGTCCTGGCCCGGTTCGCTATCGCGCGAAGCCGGTCCTCGCCGGCAGTGACCGCGACCTCTTCTTCCGGTTGCGCGAGGCGCTGCCCGAATGCCATATCTGCCCGCAGGTCGGCGTCGCGGCGCTGATCGAGCCAACGGGGGTGGGAAAGATGCGTAAGGCGGCGGTCGACCTGATGAATGCGCGACGCGTCGGCCATGCCGTATTTGACGACGAGATGCGGCTGCTCGCGGTCGTTCGGCTCGTGTACCGGCGCGGCAGTCGCGGGGATGCCGAACTCGATGCCGCATTAGCCAGCGCCGGCATCCGTACGGTTCGATTCGACCCGAAGCGCCTGCCATCGGAAGCGAAAATCCGCAGCAGTATTTTCCACCGTTCACGACCCGGCCG
>Ga0196971_1000403_pt1 | contig 34244 bp, 24 predicted proteins | sample S1v_1013CmetaG_FD_148660 | JGI IMG/M metagenome (GOLD analysis project Ga0196971, IMG submission 148660) | Soil microbial communities from Anza Borrego desert, Southern California, United States - S1+v_10-13C | ecosystem: Environmental > Terrestrial > Soil > Desert | place: USA: California...
GGTAGAACTCGATGATGTGCGACGGCGTGAAGTCGGTGTCGCGAACAATCGTCTGGTGCCAGGTGCCGTCTTGCTCGGTGAAGTAGCTCGCACCCCAGTAGATGGCCCACGCATACGCGAACAGCCAGATCAGGTGCGTCATGTTCCGGCGCAGTTCTTCCCGCGGAGCCAGCGCCGCCAAGTTGCGGTCACGGGTCTTCCACAAATAGCCCCACAGAATCGAGGCGGTGGTCACTTCCAGTACGATCTCGGTGTACAGGAAGTTCATCCAGTACGTCTCAAACTCCGGCGCGAACGAGTCGAGACCGGCCGACCAGCCGTAGACCCCTTCGTACCACCGAACCCAAAAATAAAATACGGTGTAAAGCATGAACGCGAAAGTTAACCACCTTAGATCGAGTAGGGGTCGCTCTTTTGCTTCCACGCCACCTGCAGTTGTTGCAGCCATAATTACCTCCAATGTTTGTTGTTAATTACAAGTAGACGCCAGAGTTACGTACGTAAAATCTCTGACCCCGGTTTAGAGTACGGAAGCTGCTGAAAAATTCCAAGCCCCCACGAAAATTCTCAAACCATTGAAAAATAAGATAAATAATTTTGATGGCCGGGGTGAGGCAGACCTTGATTTGTTTACTCTGCTGAACTAGTCCATGGGGTATACGGAAATAGACGGGTTTTTTGTTGGCGAAACAAAGTGGTAAGATCAAATCGATATAGTGCGGGTCGTTGACTATGTGGCTGATTTATAAGCCAATCAGAAGGGAGGCTCATTGCTGGGCGGGATGGTTGTATTAGCGTGGTAATCGGTGCCTATGCAACTCTTGCGTGAGGATGTCGATCCGTCTTTTATGAAATCCATCAATCGCGCGACCAAATTTGTTTCTTCTATGAAGCCCCGTTATTCATATTCGGCAGGTTCTCCTATTCCGCACGGATTCCATCTGCACAAGGGCGGGGTGAATTTCTCCCTGTTTAGTCGGCATGCCACCCATGTTTGGTTGCTGCTCTTCGAGGATACGCACGCCATTAAACCGTTTCAGGTTATCGAACTCGATCCGCAGCATCATAAAACCGGCGATATGTGGCATATCTGTGTCCTGGGTGCGGGAAGAAATTTAGCTTACGCCTTTCGCGTCGACGGACCTCTCGCGCCGGAGCAAGGGCATCGTTTTGATTCGACGAAAATACTGCTCGATCCTTACGCGACGGCGCTTACCACCCCGATTCAGTGGGATTTTGCCGGTTTTTCTTCCCATGGCAAGCGGTTGGCGTTGGCTAGTCCCGAGCGTGAACCTTCGGTGGTCGTTAAGAGTCTCGTTACCGGCAACGGCTTTGACTGGGAGGACGATCGTCCCCTTTATCATCCTTGGTCCAGCTTGGTTATTTACGAAACCCATGTACGCGGTTTGACTGTACACCCATCGTCCGGTGTCAGGTCGCCCGGCAGTTACCTTGGTGTCATTGAAAAAATTCCGTACCTTAAACAGCTCGGAGTCACCGCCGTTGAAGTGATGCCCTTGCAGGAGTTTAATCCGCATGAGGTGACCGCGGTTAATCCCCTGACCGGCGAGAAACTTCGCAATTATTGGGGCTACAACACCATCGCCTTTTTCGCGCCATTCGAGGGGTACGGTAGTCGTCTCTATCCCGGCTGTCAGGTCGACGAATTCAAGACCATGGTCAAGGCCCTGCACAAAGCGGGAATCGAGATTTTGCTGGACGTAGTGTTCAACCACACCGCGGAGGGCGACGAAACCGGCCCGACGCTCAACTTCCGCGGCTTGGACAACAGCATCTATTACTTGCTGGAAGAGGATAAGCGCCACTACAAAAATTTCTCCGGTTGCGGCAACACGATGAACTGCAATCATCCGGTGGTGCGCAACTACATTCTCGATTGCCTGCGCTATTGGGTCGTCGAAATGCATGTGGATGGTTTTCGCTTCGACCTTGCATCGATTTTGGGGCGCGACCGCAACGGCCATTTGGTGGCCAACGCGCCGCTATTGGAGCAGATCGCCGAGGACCCGATCCTGCGAGACGTCAAACTGATTGCCGAGGCATGGGATGCCGGCGGTGCCTATTTGGTCGGGCGTTTTCCGGGAGAGCGTTGGTCGGAGTGGAATGGTCAATATCGCGATGACGTGCGGCGCTACTGGCGCGGCGATCTTGGCATAACCGGAGCCTTCGCCAGCCGGTTATGCGGCAGCGCCGATCTTTACGAGCACAGTGGGAAGGCGACGGTCAACAGCATTAACTTCGTGACCTGTCACGACGGGTTTACCCTCAACGATCTGGTTAGCTACGAGTACAAACACAATCTCGCCAATGGTGAAGACAATCGCGATGGCTCGAACGACAACCACAGCGCGAATTATGGGGTGGAAGGTCCGACCGGCGATCCGCCCATTAACCGAATTCGGCTTAGGCAGATGAAGAACTTCATCGCCACGCTCTTTGTTTCCCGCGGGGTGCCGATGATTTTGGGCGGCGACGAGTTCTGTCGCACCCAGCTAGGCAACAACAATGCTTATTGTCAGGATAACGAGATCTCCTGGTATAACTGGAAGCTGTTCGAGCAAAATCAAGAATTTTTCGAGTTCGTGCGGAACATGATCGCGTTTCGTGCGCGCCACCCGGTTTTGTCCTCGGAGCGATTCTATAAGCCCGAGGACGTGAGCTGGTTCAATCCGTCCGGATGGATGCCGGATTGGCACTCCGAGAGCGCCGTGGGATGCCGGATTTATGCAGAAAAAGAGGGTTGGCAAGACCTTTGTCTGTTCTTTAATCCGCTGACGCATGCCGTGAGCTTCTTGTTGCCGGATCTGCCACAAGATTCGGTTTGGGTCAGGGTTATTGATACCAGTGCGGCGCCGCCTTTTGACGTCTGTCAGCCGGGCCAAGGCATTCCACTTGGCGGAGAGCCATCCATCGTGCTGCAAGAGCGCAATATGGTAGTGTTGCTCGCGGAGCGTAATCCGGTTCAAAGGTGAAAACGGCCGGTTTTGCCGGCCGTTTTCACCTTTTTTGGGGGGGGCGTGCTGCGACGCTTAAGGCGTGATCGATTGAGAGGCTGAAAACTGATTTCCTTTGTTGTCTCGAATTTCGGCTTTCAACTCTCCCGCCGTTTCGGGCACGAAATAAAACCGGAAGTTCGGGTCCGCACTGATGGCAATGTCGGTTTGCGCCGTCAGAACCGGCTTGTCGTTGAAGCTGACTTTTACTTCCTCCACGAAGTGAGCCGGTTTGATCATCCGGGTCAGTTGATCCATCTGTAAGCCCGTGATGTTCGGATGACTGATGAGCAGTTGAGCCAGATTCGGCTGTTGCAGGGCTGGCTTTTCATTGTCCAGCTTGAACTTCATTTTGCCCATCCGTGCCATGGCCGCCTCGAGATCAGTGCCGATGGGCGCCGAGCAGCCGCCGCTGGCTTTAACGAAGGCTTTGGCCATGTGAAGTTTGCCGTCGTTTGTTTCGGCTACGGCGCGAATGTAGGTATAGGCATTGACGCGCACTCGCATGGCTAAGTCGGCTTTGCCGCTGTCCGGAGTGAAATGGAAAGCCCCGGAAAAAGGAACCGGGTTGTTGTCGATAACCAATGTTACGGTCTTGATGTATCGGTCCTGGGTCTGCGGAATCTTGCTGTTGATCTGGAGCGGCACCAGTGCCGGATCCTCGGCGCGGTACGGGGCGGTCAATTCGATGACTTGGTTGCTTTCTGCTATCGGGCGGTCGCCGAAAAATTTCTGTCTGAGCCCTCCGTTCCAGGCCGCTTCTTCCTCGCCGGCGGCGAATGCGGAACTGGCAAGCACTAACACGCTGGCCAAGGCTAGCCATATGCCTTTTCTAAACGATATTGGTTGGTTCATTTAGGTATTCTCCGGTTATATGTTTGGGTACTTAATCGCCTTCCCACTCCAGTTCGGCGAACGCCGTGGAAACATTCTTCTTGTGGAATTCGTCGAAGAGTTGCCAGTTATCGCGGGCCGTTAGCCCGACTTTCGCCATGGCTTCTTCCATGGTTTTGCCGTCTTTGATGAACGCTCTTATCTCTGACTGTAAGGTCTTGAGGTAGCGTTCCTCAGGTTCCAACGCTTTCGGCCAATCGGCCGAAACGGGGCCATGTCCTGGTATCGCCAGCTTCGCATCGAGCGTCTTGATCTGCTCCAAGGTTGCCAGCCAACCGTTGAGGCTCCCGTCGACCACGGGTAAATGCCCCATGAATAAGAGGTCCGCAAGCCAAAAGGTCTTGGTTTGGGAGTCGTAAATGCTAAGGTCGTTATCGGTGTGGGCCGTTTTGTGGGCCTTCAAGAGCAGCGTTCTGCTCCCGAGATCCAGCTCGAGCGTATCTTGCACCGGACGGTCAGGCGGCACGAAGTTCTCGTTTTTTAAAGCGAAGCCGAGGTCCCGCTCGGCCTTTTCCTGGTAGAAAGGCGCGCGCATGGCCATGGCTTCCGCCAACTTGCGATGGCCGATGAAGCTCACGCCCGGTTGTTTGAAGGCGAGGTTGCCGTAGATGTGATCCGGATGGACGTGGGTGTTGATGACGTAGCAAATGGGAATCGTCGTGGTGGATTCAATGGCTCTTTTCAATGCATAACCTTGCTCCGGGCTGCCGCCCGTATCGATCACCGCGACGCAGCGCTGGCCGATAATGAAGCCGATATTGGCGATCTCGCCGCGGTTGTGCTGATTCGGCAGTTCGTGAGCGCCCTGGTGAACGTAAATGCCCGGCGCGACTTGCTGGAGCGAGAGTTTCGGGGTTTCGGCCCGAGCGGGGGCGTTCAGCGCGGTTAGCGACAGGAGGAGCGCAGTGATTGGAACTTTCATTACGGTCTTGTGTCTCCTTCGTTGGCGATCAACAGATCGAGAAGAGCCCGGCTGGCTCGGGAACGCATTTTCGCCTCGGGCGCGATGATGTTCAACTGCCAGCGGAGGCCGTCGGGCGGGTTGATCCGTCGCGATACCAAGCGTTTATTTTCATGGCGCATGGCTTGAATGGATGCGAAGCCGATTCCGAGACCGGCTCGTACCGATTCTTTTACGCCCGCGACGCCCATGACTTCGATATTGACCGGCGCCGTAATGTGCGCTTCGGCCAAGGCGGTTTCGACCACTTGCCTCGCGCCGGATCCCGGCTCGCGCCAGATGATTTGGTAGCGGGTGAAAACATCGAGGGGAACGGTTTCCGGATAAATTTCCGCGATTTCATGATTGCGCGGCACGATGAGTACGATTTCGTCTTCCTTCCATGGCAACATGCGGAATGGTGCGGGTAGCTGCTCGGTGGCGACGGGGCCTTCGATGAAAGCCAAATCCAGCTCAGGAAGATTCTGCACGATTTCCTGGGTATTGCCGGTATTGATATACACATGTACGCCCGGGTAGGCGGTTTGCAGTCTCACCACGTATTGGGGCAGGTAATAGCTGGCGATGGTCATCGTCGAGCCGATGCGCAGGGTTCCGATGTTGACCTGTTGCAGGCGGCGGATATAGTCCTTCGCCTCACGATAATCGCGTTCCATGCGTTCGGCGTATTCCAGCAACCCTTGCCCTGCGGGTGTCAAACTGATTTGATGGCCGATGCGTTCGTACAAAGGTTCTCCGACGGCATCCTGAAGTAATCTCAGTTGCCCGGAAACGGCTGGCTGGCCCAGATTCAGCTGCTCAGCGGCCCTGGTAATGCTTTTTAGCTTCGCCACGATTGCAAAGGTCAGGAGGCATTGCAAGTTCATACAGGATTTTGCATAAATGTGCGTAACATCATGAAAAATGATGGAATTTTCATGAATATCGATTTGAATTTGATGAACCCATCCGCTACAGTCGCGTACGCTGATTTGACCACCCGCTAGAACGCGTTGTTTCTGCCGATGTTGAGGGCTAACCCCGAGAGCGGCTGTTTTGAAGCACTATATTAAAGGTATGCACCGTATGACCACAGCACCGGTTGCTTTTAAGAAAGTCAAAAAGAATAAAAGAATGGCGCCCAAGGGGCGTCCGATCGATCTCAAGGCCCTGGAGGAAGTTCGTGCCTTGCTCGGCGAAGAGCCGCGCCGCCGGGATTTGCTGATTGAGCATCTGCATAAAATTCAGGATGTCTACACGTATATTTCCGCCAAGCATGTCGTTGCGTTGGCCCATGAGATGAAGCTTTCGCCGGCCGAGGTCTACGAGGTCGCTACGTTCTACCATCATTTCGATGTTGTTAAAGAGAACGAAACTCCTCCGCCGGCCTTGACGGTGCGTGTTTGCGAGTCGGTTTCCTGTGAATTGGCCGGGGCCAAGCCATTGCTGGAAGCGCTTCAAAAAGGGCTGGGAGATGGCGTTCGTGTTATTCCGGCGCCGTGCGTCGGACGTTGCCAGCATGCCCCGGTCGCTGTGGTCGGCCAAAATCCGATCGACAATGCTACCGAGGATTCGGTGTGGCAGGCGGTAGATAACAAGGCGGTCGAGGCCGAGGTTCCGGATTACATCGACTATGCCCAGTATATCTCTCAGGGCGGGTATCAAACCCTGAAGGCTTGCATCGAAGGCAAGCACAATCGCGAGTGGGCGATAAAAGCCATGGAACACTCCGGTTTGCGTGGTTTGGGCGGCGCCGGTTTCCCAGCGGGGCGCAAGTGGCGGATCGTCAGCAGCTATCCGGGACCGAGGCTCATGGCTGTGAATATCGACGAAGGCGAGCCGGGCACTTTTAAGGATCGCCACTATCTGGAAAGCGATCCCCACCGTTTTCTCGAAGGCATGCTGATCGCTGCATGGGCGGTGGACATCAGCGAGATCTATATTTACCTTCGCGACGAGTATGCCGCCTGCCGCAAAATTCTTGCCGAAGAATTGGCCAAGCTGCAGAGCAATCCGCCTTCCGTGACCCATCGCATTCCGCCGATTCATCTGCGGCGGGGGGCCGGCGCCTATATTTGCGGCGAAGAATCGGCGATGATCGAATCCATCGAAGGTAAACGCGGCATGCCTCGACTCCGTCCTCCTTTCGTGGCCGAAGTCGGATTGTTCGGCCGTCCGACTCTGGAGCACAATATGGAGACCGTGTTCTGGGTGCGCGACATCCTGGAGAAGGGACCGGACTGGTTCGCCTCGTTCGGACGTCACGGACGTAAAGGACTGCGTTCGTTCTCGGTCAGCGGCCGAGTGCAGAAACCAGGAGTCCATTTGGCCCCGGCCGGCATCACCGTTCGCGAGCTGATCGACGAATACTGCGGCGGAATGCTGCCGGGACACGAATTCTACGGCTACTTCCCTGGCGGCGCGTCGGGCGGGATTCTGCCGGCGTCCATGGGCGATATCCCGTTGGATTTCGATACTTTGAATCCCCATGGCTGTTTCATCGGTTCCGCGGCCGTCATGATTTTCTCCGACCAGGACAGCGCGAAGTCGGCAGCGCTGAACGCAATGCGGTTTTTCGAGGAGGAATCGTGTGGCCAATGCACGCCCTGCCGGGTCGGTACCGCCAAGGCCGTCAAGCTCATGCAAAAGGATCGGTGGGAAAAGCCTTTGCTGGACGACATTTCCAAGGTAATGACCGATGCGTCCATCTGCGGGCTCGGCCAAGCGGCGGCAAATCCTTTGCAGTGCATATTCAAGTACTTCCCCCAAGAGCTTGAAAAGTAAGCGAGCGGAATACCCGAGGAGCGAGATATGGTTGCCAATCCCAAAGATTTAAAAACAGCGAAAACCGTCGGATTCAAGCTCGACGGCACAGAAATCCAAGCTTTCGAAGGCGAGACGATCCTCCAGGCCGCCAAGCGGCAAGGTAAGGAGATCCCGCACCTTTGTTACAAAGACGATTATCGGCCGGACGGCAACTGTCGCGCTTGCGTGGTGGAAATTAAGGGCGAACGCGTTCTCGCACCGTCCTGTTGCCGTTATCCTCAGGAAGGTATGGACGTATCGAGTGCGGGCGAGCGGGCTCGCGCGTCCCAAAAGCTGGTGTTGGAGCTTCTGCTCTCCGATATGCCGGAGCAAGGCAAGTCGCCGTATAACCTTCATTCCGAGCTGGATTACTGGGCCGACAAGCTGGATGTTCGAAATCCGCGATTCCCCGGCCGCGAGCAGCCGGCTGCCGATTTTTCCCACCCCGCCATCGCCGTAAATCTGGATGCCTGCATTCAATGTACCCGCTGCGTGCGTGCCTGCCGCGAGGAACAGATGAACGACGTGATCGGGTACGCGTTCCGAGGGCATCATGTCAAGATCGTTTTCGATCAGGACGATCCGATGGGCGAGAGCACCTGCGTAGCCTGCGGCGAGTGCGTGCAGGCTTGCCCGACCGGCGCATTGATGCCGTCCAAAAATGTGGGCTTGATCGAGCCGGACAAGAAGGTCGATTCCACCTGCCCTTACTGCGGTGTCGGTTGTCTATTGACCTTCAACGTCAAGGACAACAAGATTCTCTACGTCGATGGCCGCGACGGCGATACCAATCACAACCGTCTCTGCGTCAAGGGCCGGTTCGGTTTCGATTACGTCCACAATCCGCTTCGTTTGACCAAGCCGCTGATCCGCAAGGAGGGTGTGGAGAAGACCACTGCGCTGCTCGATCCCAAGGACATCGATCAAGTCTTCCGCGAAGCGACGTGGGAGGAGGCCTTGGATTTCGCGGCTTCGGGACTCCGTAAAATCCGCGACGAGAAAGGTCCTCAGGCTCTGGCTGGCTTCGGCTCGGCCAAAGGCAGCAACGAAGAGGCTTATTTGTTCCAGAAGTTGGTGCGCACCGGTTTCGGCACCAATAACGTCGACCATTGCACCCGCTTGTGCCATGCCTCGTCGGTTGCGGCGCTGCTGGAATGTATCGGTTCCGGCGCGGTATCGAACCCCGTCGAAGACGTTGGTAAGGCAGAGGTCATCCTTATTATCGGCTCCAATCCCACGGTCAACCACCCGGTTGCGGCCACATGGTTCAAGAACGCAGCCCGCAACGGCGCAAAGCTTATCGTGATGGATCCGATCCGCACGGAAATCTGCCGTTTCGCAACCTATTCACTGCAGTTCCGCCCGGATACCGATGTGGCACTGCTCAACGCGATCATGCACACCATCGTCGCGGAAGGCTTGTACAACGAGGAGTATATCCGCAAGCACACCGAAGGCTTTGAAAAGCTGAGAGAGCATCTGAAGGATTACAATCCCGACCTAATGGCTCCGGTTTGCGGTATTCCGTCGGAAACCATCAAGAAAGTGGCGCGTCTTTATGCCAAATCCCGGGCTGCGATGATTCTTTGGGGTATGGGCGTATCCCAGCACGTACACGGGACCGACAATGCCCGCTGCTTGATCTCGCTGGCTTTGATGACCGGTCAGATCGGTCGTCCGGGTACCGGCCTGCACCCGCTGCGCGGTCAGAACAATGTGCAGGGTGCGTCCGACGTGGGCCTTATTCCGATGGTTTATCCGGATTATCAGCCGGTTGGCGATGCGGACATTCGCGCGAAGTTCGAAAAGCTCTGGAGTGCCCAACTGGACGCCAAGCCCGGCCTTACCGTAGTCGAGATCATCCATGCCATTCACGACGGCAAACTGAACGGTCTGTACATAGAAGGCGAAAACCCGGCGATGTCCGATCCCAACCAGAACCATGCCCGCGAAGCCTTGGCCATGCTGGAGCATTGTGTGGTGCAGGACATATTCCTTACCGAAACCGCCGGTTTCGCCGACGTTATCCTGCCGGCTTCGGCCTTTCCGGAGAAGACCGGGACCTTTACCAATACAGATCGCCGCGTCCAGTTGGGGCGCCAGGCCATCGATCCGCCTGGCGACGCTCGGCAGGATTGGTGGATTATTCAAGAAATCGCGCGGCGCATGGGGTTGAACTGGAATTACACCGCGCCGAAAGACGTGTTCAATGAAATGCGTCAGGCCATGAGCAGCATTGCCGGCATTACCTGGGATCGGCTGGAGCGACAAGACTCCGTCGTCTACCCGTGCGAGCAGGAAGGCGATCCCGGCGAACCGGTAATCTTCGTGGACAATTTCCCGCGCAAAGGCGGCAAGGGGTTGTTCGTTCCCGCGGCATTCAGTCGTGCGAATGAGTTGCCTGACAATGATTATCCATTCGTCTTCATTACCGGCCGCCAACTTGAACACTGGCATACCGGCAGCATGACCAGGCACGCCAGCATCCTTGATGCCATCGAGCCCGATCCGGTCGTTGCCATTCACCCGCTCGATCTCGAGGCCTTGGGCGGCAAGGCGGGAGAATTGATCACCATCGAATCGAGGCGCGGCAAGATCTCCGCCTATGCACGGGTCGATACCGGCTTGCAGCCCGGAAGCCTATTCATGGCGTTCTGCTACAACGAAGCCTCGGCCAACCTGATCACCAACGAGGCGCTGGACCCCTACGGCAAAATACCCGAATTCAAATTCTGTGCCGTCAAGGTTACGTCAGGCGGCAAGTTGTCGGAGCGGATCAATTAGTTGACATAACCTAATTCCAAATCGCTTTCAATAAGGAATTAATTTTTGTAGGGTGGGTTAGGCTGCGAGGCCGTAACCCACCAAGCGACCTCGAATCGGTGGGTTACGCTTCGCTAACCCACCCTACAATTAATGTTCACTCGAATGCCGAATGGAATAAGGCAGCCCCGACGGCAAATTTTGCCGTCAGGGCTTTTCCTTTTGTATCGCCTGGAAAGCGGTCTATCCGTTCTGTGCCGCGCTCCGCAGCAGTTTTAGCATTATTGACTTTTAATCTGAAATACTTCAACTTACGCACGCAGACGGGCTTGTCGGGGAATTTCCACGATTATCTTAGGGAATGTTTCCTTACGCAAAATAAAATCCGTCCTATCGTTTTTAGGGTAACTTGTCGTTAACAAAACGTACTCTGTGTTTACAGAATACGAGGAGGAAAAAAGATGAAAAAACCCGTGAAAAGTTGGCTGATCGCAACGTCGGTAGCATCGTTGCTGGCAGCCCCGGGGATTTCCCAAGCCAATACCGAACTCGAAGCTCTCACGAAGGACGCTAAGAACTTCGCTACCTGGGGCGGCGACTACTATGGCATGCGCTATAGCACGCTGGATCAGATCAACAACAAGAACGTAAAAGATCTTCAGCCTGTCTGGACGTTCTCAACCGGTATGCTCCGTGGCCACGAAGGCGGCCCGCTTGTCGTGAATGACGTTATTTACATTCAAACGCCGTATCCTCACAAGGTTTATGCGCTTGATCAAGGCACTCAATCCGTAATCTGGGAGTACTCTTACTCGCCCGATAGGGACGTTGACCCCAACCAGGTTATCTCGGTCATGTGCTGTGACGTGGTAAACCGCGGTCTCGCGTACGGCGACGGCAAAATCTTCCTGGCCCAGGGTGACGCTACTCTGGTTGCTTTGGACGCCAAGACCGGCAAAGTGGTTTGGAAGACCAAAAATGGCGAGCCGAAGCTAGGCATGACCAGCACCAACGCTCCGATTGTCGTAAAAGACAAGGTCATTACCGGTATCGCCGGCGGCGAATTTGGTGTTCGCGGTTTTATCGCGGCTTACAACATCAAAGACGGCACCCTGGCGTGGAAAGCCCATAGCATGGGACCGGACGCCGATATGAAGATCGATCCGGAAAAGACCATGACCTGGACTGACGGCAAAATGGCGCCGGTCGGCAAGGATTCCAGCTTAAAAACCTGGGAAGGCGACCAATGGAAGCTTGGCGGCGGCACCACCTGGGGCTGGTACAGCTACGATCCGAAACTCAATCTGGTTTACTACGGGTCCGGCAACCCCGGCACTTGGAACCCGACGCAACGCCCCGGCGATAACAAGTGGTCCATGACCATCTGGGCTCGCGATGCGGATACCGGCGTGGCCAAGTGGGTTTATCAGATGACCCCGCATGACGAGTGGGACTACGACGGCATCAACGAGGTGCCTCTGGTCGATCTCAAAATGAAGGACAAGAACGGCAAGGAGCACGACAAGCTGCTCGTCCACTTCGATCGTAACGGTTTCGGCTATACGCTCGACCGTGAAACCGGCGAACTTCTGGTCGCCGAGAAATTCGACAAGGCGGTCAACTGGGCCAGCCACGTCGACATGAAGACCGGCCGTCCGCAGGTTGTCGATCAATACAGCACCCACAAAGGCGGCGTTGACAACAACACCACCGGTGTGTGCCCGGCCGCTCTGGGCAGCAAGGACCAGCAGCCGATCGCGTACTCGCCCAAGACCAATTTGGTCTATATCCCGGGCAACCACGTGTGCATGAACTACGAGCCCTTCGAGGTCGAGTACACGGCTGGTCAGCCGTACGTCGGCGCTACTCTGACCATGTTCCCGGCCGGTGTTGATGCCAAGACCGGTGAAAAGAACGGTTCGCACAACCTCGGCGTATTCACCGCCTGGGATCCGACTACCGGTAAGATCGTTTGGTCCAAGGAAGAGGCTTTCTCCGTATGGAGCGGCGCGGTTGCGACTGCTGGCGATGTCGTGTTCTACGGCACGCTGGAAGGCTTTGTGAAGGCGGTTGACGCCAAGACCGGTCAAGAACTCTATAAGTTCAAGACTCCGTCGGGCATCATCGGTAACGTCAACACCTGGAGCTACAAAGGTAAGCAGTACGTTGGCGTCCTTTCAGGCCTCGGCGGTTGGGCTGGTATCGGTATGGCCGCTGGTCTTGAAGGCGAAAGCGAAGGTTTGGGTGCCGTAGGCGCTTACCGTAGCCTCAGCAACTACACCAAGCTGGGTGGCGTATTCACCGTGTTCGCTCTGCCCAATAGATAAATCTAAAGCGTTAGATTGTATAGTACGCCCCGGCTGATTCGTCAGCCGGGGCGTTCTTTTTTGGGGGTTGAGTGCCGAATTTTTGCATTTGCTGTGTATCTTAAAGTCCATGTATTTGCGCTATAGGAGTCCTTCATGACCGTGAGATGCAATCGCCGTTGGGCTGCGTTGCTTTTCGCTTCATTGTTAATGCCTTTTTCCGTAGCTCAAGCGGATAACGAAGCTTTCAAAGTTTGCGCGGACCCGAACAACCCGCCTTTTTCGGATAAAAGCGGTCAAGGTTTTGAGAATAAAATCGCCGAGCTGTTCGCTAAGGAGTTGGGTAAAAAAGTCGAATATACCTGGTTTCCGCAGCGGATCGGTTTCATTCGAAATACTTTGAAGGCGCAGTTGCCGAACTCCGATGAATATAAATGCGACGTGGTTATGGGGGTACCCACCGGTTACGAGCTCGCTGCTACCACGAAGCCGTATTACCGTTCGACCTATGCTTTGGTCTACCGGAAAAACCGCGGCTGGGACGACATCAAGTCGCCTGATGATCTCGAGCGTCTTCCGAGCGAGCGCAAAAGCAAGCTGCGCATTGCCATGTTCGATGGGGCGCCGGGTACCACCTGGTTGTTCAATCATCAGCTTGCCGACCAAGGCGTACCGTATCAAAGCATGACAGGAGATGCGGCTGTCAATACCGCTCAGATACTCGAAAAAGATTTCTCCGAAGGGAAAATCGACATGGTCATCGTCTGGGGGCCGATAGCCGGTTATCTGGCGACCCGTAGCAAGGGAACTTTCGAGCTGATACCGATGAAATCGGAAGAATCGGTCAAATTCGACTTTCCCATCTCCATGGGCGTTCGCTTTCCCGACAAGGAGCGGAAAGAGGCATTAAACTCGTTAATTGACCGCAACGCGGAGAAGATCCGGGCTCTGTTGAGCGACTATCGAGTGCCCTTGGTGGACCAGGATGGAAACCTGATCGAAACGGCAAGTAAAGGAAAAAAATAAAAAAGCGTGGAGCAGGGCGATAAGGCCCTGCTCCGACTTTCCCGTGTGAATGAAGCGTCCCCGTAAATCGGGCTTTTTCAAGTTTCTCTTCGCATGTGTGGGAAGAGAATCACATCGCGGATCGATGGGGAATTGGTGAAGAACATCACCAACCGGTCAATGCCGATGCCTTCACCGGCGGTAGGCGGCAGGCCGTACTCCAAGGCGCGGATGTAGTCAGCGTCATAGTGCATGGCTTCCTCGTCTCCGGCGTCTTTGTCTGCCACCTGTTTTTTGAACCGCTCGGCTTGGTCTTCCGGATCGTTCAGTTCGGAGAAGCCGTTGGCGATCTCCCGTCCGCCCATGAACAGCTCGAAGCGATCGGTCACGAACGGATTCTGATCGTTGCAGCGAGCCAGGGGCGACGTCTCGGTCGGATATTCCGTGATGAATACCGGTCCCATCAGCCGATGTTCCACGGTTTTTTCGAAAATCTCGGTTTGGAGTTTGCCTAGGCCATCGGCCGGGGTAACGAGATAGCCCAAGCGTTCCGCCACTTGGGCGGCGCGATCGCGATCGGCGAGATCGTCCGCCGTCAGTTCGGGATTGAAACGAAGTATCGATTCAACTACGGTCAATCGTTCGAACGGCTGAGCCAAGTCGTAATTGTGGTCTTCATGGGCGACCGTGGCGCTCCCGAACAGCTTGAAGGCCAACCCGCGCAACAGCTCCTCGGTTAAATCCATCAGATCCCGGTAATCCGCATAGGCCTGATAAAACTCCAGCATCGTAAACTCGGGATTGTGCCTAGTCGACAGTCCTTCGTTGCGGAAGCTTCGGTTGATCTCGAAAACCTTCTCGAAGCCGCCTACGACCAGCCGCTTCAGGTAAAGCTCCGGAGCGATACGGAGATACAAGTCCATATCGAGAGCATTGTGATGGGTGATAAACGGTTTGGCGCGAGCTCCTCCCGGAATCACCTGCATCATCGGGGTTTCCACTTCGATGAAGCTTCGCTCCAGCAGAAATTGGCGAATAAACTGAACGATGGCACTACGCATTTTAAAGACCCGCCGGGAATCTTCATTCATGACGAGGTCGACATAGCGCTGCCGGAGGCGGGTTTCTTCGTCTGTCAGGCCGTGAAATTTCTCCGGCAAGGGGCGTAAAGACTTGGTGAGTAGACGGACATTCGTAGCCCGTACGGACAACTCGCCGGTTTTGGTTCGAAATACTGTTCCTTCGACGCCGATAATGTCGCCGACGTCCCAGTGCTTGAAGTCTTCGTACTCGCCTTCCGGCAGAGCGTCCTTTTGCAGGAAAACTTGAATGCGCCCGGACATGTCCTGAATATGGGCAAAGCTCGCCTTACCCATCAGCCGCTTGCCCATAAGCCGACCGGCGGCCTTTACCCGGATATTGCGTGTCTCCAGGGTGGCGCTCTCCTCCTCGCCATACTGGTCATGAAGCACTTGCACCAGGGTGTTGCGACGGAAGTCGTTAGGGAAGGCAATGCCGCTCTCACGCAATTCCGTCAGTTTTTCACGCCTTTGAGCGATGAGTTTGTTTTCGTCGAGTTGTTCGGTCATACCTTTTCCTGGTTACGACAATCTTTGTTCTAGGGAAAGCTCCGTCTGAACGGAGTAAACCACCCTGATTCCGAGGGCTGCGCGCGGCTATGCTAACCGGCGTTAAGCTCTACAAGCCGCTTTTCAAGCTGGCTTCGATGAACATGTCTAAATCGCCGTCCAATACCGCCTGCGGGTTGCCGGTCTCAACTCCGGTGCGCAAATCCTTGATGCGCGATTGGTCCAGCACGTAAGAGCGAATCTGGCTGCCCCAGCCGATATCGGACTTGGAATCTTCCAGCTTTTGCTTTTCGGCGTTGCGCTTCTGTATTTCCATCTCATAGAGCTTGGCGCGCAGTTGTTTCATACAGCGGTCGCGGTTGGCGTGCTGAGAGCGTTCGCTCTGGCACTGGACCACGATGCCGCTCGGTCCGTGAGTGATACGCACGGCGGATTCCGTCCGGTTGACGTGCTGGCCGCCGGCGCCGCTGGCCCGGTAAACGTCGGTACGGAGATCGGCCGGATTGATTTCGATATCAATGTTGTCGTCCACCTCGGGCGAGACAAACACCGAAGCGAAAGAGGTATGGCGGCGATTGCCGGAATCGAACGGGGATTTTCGTACCAGGCGGTGCACGCCCGTTTCGGTCCTCAGCCAGCCATAGGCGTATTCGCCCTCGAAGCGGATGGTGGCGCTCTTGATGCCGGCGACTTCGCCCGGCGATTCTTCGATCAGCTCGGTTTTAAAGCCGCGGCGTTCGCCCCAGCGGAGAAACATACGTTCCAGCATTTCCGCCCAGTCCTGAGCCTCGGTGCCGCCGGATCCGGCCTGAACGTCGAGGAATGCATTGTTCGGGTCCATCTGGCCGGCGAACATGCGGCGGAATTCGAGATCGGCCACTTCCTTTTCGAAACGCTCAAGATCGGCGGCAACGATGTCGACGGTAGCTTCGTCGTTTTCTTCCACCGCCAGTTCGAGGAGTTCCTCGGCATCATTAACACCGTGCTCGATGTTAACCAAATTATTGACGACCGACTCCAGCTGCGTGCGTTCGCGCCCCAGGTTTTGGGCTCTTTCGGGGTCGTCCCAGATTTTCGGGTCTTCGAGTTCCTTTAAGACTTCGTCCAGCCGCTCGCGCTTGGTGTCGAAGTCAAAGATACCCCCTAAGAGCTTCCTGGCGGCTCTTCAAGTCTTTGATTTGGTTGTAGAGGGGATTGAGTTCGCGCATGATGAATAAGTTTCCGTATCCGGCGAAAAAACCGCGATAGTACTACAGATGGAATGGAAGAAAAACGAGCGGGAATATTGGAATGTCGCTGAACGCTAATTCCAGCGATCGTCCCGTACCTGAATCATGCCGTTTTCGACACGAACCGGGAAACAGGGAAGGTCTTCATAAGCCGGAGGTTTGAGTACCTTGCCGGTTTTTACGCAAAAGCGGGCCCCATGGCGGGGGCAGATGATTTCGCAGCCCTCCAATCGGCCGCTGGCGATTTCCGCGCCGTCATGGGTACAGACATCTTCGACCGCATAATACTCGCCGTCGATCATGAACACGGCAACGTCCGTACCATCGACGTCCATGACGAGGTGTTCGCCATTTTGCAGGCTGCCTTCGCGGGCGACATCGATCCAATCGGACATGAAACGGCTTCCTATTCGGTGCTGATGGTATCGGCCTCGTTCTTGAGCGCCGCTTGAAGCGAGTGCCAGGCCAAGGTGGCGCATTTCACCCGGGCCGGATAGGCGCGTACGCCTGCCAAGACGGCCAGCTTGCCGATGTCCTCCAGGTTTACGGCCTCGTTGTTCTTGCCGGTGGTGATGCGGTGGAAAATATCGAACAAATGGTGGGCCTCGTCCTCGGTCTGACCTTTGACGATTTCGGTCATGAGCGAGGCGGATGCCGTCGAGATAGCGCAGCCCGAGCCTTGGAAGCTCACGTCCTCGATCACGCCGCCGTTGACTTTGACGTAGAGCGTGATTCGGTCGCCGCACAGCGGATTGAACCCCTCGATCTTGCGGTTGGCGTCCTCCATCACCCGGAAATTGCGCGGGTTGCGGTTATGGTCGAATACAACCTCCTGATAGAGATCCCTGATCTGATCCAGCATTAGCCGAACACCTCGATGACTTTGCGAATACCGTCCATCAGAATATCGATTTCCTCGAACGTATTGTAGAGCCCGAAGGATGCGCGGGCGGTCGCGGGCACGCCGAAGAAGTCCATCACCGGCATGGCGCAATGATGTCCCGCGCGGATGGCGATGCCGAGATGATCCAGAATCGTGCCGATATCGTGGGGGTGTATACGTTCCAGTGTGAAAGACAGGATGGCGCCTTTCTGGGCCGCAGTGCCGACTATCGCCAGTTGCGGAATGTCGAGGGCTCGTGCCGTGGCGTATTGCAACAACTGGTTCTCATAGTGTGCAATCGCGTCCATGCCGATGGCTTCGAGATAATCCACCGCCGCACCCAGGGCGATGGCATCCACAATGTTCGGCGTGCCGGCCTCGAACTTGAAGGGCAGGACGTTGTATTCGGTCTTGTCGAAGGTAACGCGGCGGATCATATCGCCCCCGCCCTGGTACGGCGGCATCGCCTCGAGCCATTTTTCCTTTCCGTATAGAACGCCGATGCCGGTCGGACCGTACAGCTTGTGCCCGGACAGGGCATAGAAATCGCAGTCCAGGTCCTGAACGTCCACCACCATGTGAGGTGCGGCCTGGGCACCGTCCAGAAGCACCGGAATCTCCCTGCTATGGGCCAGTTCAATGAGGTCTTTGACCGGGTTGATCGTTCCCAAGGCGTTGGACATGTGGGACACCGAAACCAGCCGGGTGCGCGGCGACAAAAGCCTCTCGAATTCGTCCAGCAGCAGTTCGCCCTTTAGGTCGATTGGAGCGACCTTCAGCTTTGCGCCGGTTTGTTCGCACAACATCTGCCAGGGCACGATGTTGGAGTGATGCTCCATGGCGGTGATGAGGATTTCGTCGCCTTCTTTCAGGGTGCTCCGGCCGAAGCTTTGCGCAACCAGGTTGATGGCTTCCGTGGTGCCTCGAACGAACACGATTTCGTGGCTGTGCCTGGCATTGAGAAACTTCTGCACCGCCTCTCGCGCCCCTTCGAACAGGTCGGTCGAGCGCTGGCTCAGGGTGTGAACGCCTCGATGCACGTTAGAGAAATCATTTTCGTAAACCCGGCGAATGCAGTCGATCACCGCCTTGGGTTTCTGCGTGGTGGCGGCGTTATCCAAGTAGACCAGCGGCTTACCGTGCACCGTTTGACGGAGAATCGGGAAGTCCTCGCGAACATTCGCGACGTTATAGCCGGTCGTGTTCGACCGGGGTTTCGGACTGCGCGCGCCCGGAACGGACTGAGCTGGGTTCTGCGGCATAGCGGCTTGGGATACGGAAACGTTGTTCATAACCAATCCTTTCGAATATCGGATTGCGGCAGAAAAGACAAAAGTTCGCTTTGAACCAGGCTCTTGAGGCTGTTCAGCCGGATCTTTTCGACCATCTCGTTGGCAAAGGCGAATGTGAGCATGTTGCGCGCCGTCGGTTCGTCCACGCCGCGCGATTCAAGATAAAAAACAGCTTCCGAATCGAGCTGTCCCACCGTGACGCCGTGGGCGCATTTCACGTCGTCCGCGTGAATTTCCAGTTGGGGCTTGCTGTCGATCTCGGCGTCTTCCGACAGGAGCAGGTTGCGGTTGCTCATTTCGGCATCGGTTTTCTGGGCGTCCGGGTGAACGACGATGCGCCCGGAAAAAACGCCCCGCGCCCGGTCTCCGGCGATGCCGCGGTAGGTTTCCCGGCTGATGCCAAATGGTGCGTGATGATGGATCAGGGTTTGGGTGTCCAGATGCCGCCGTCCGGTTCCGAGGAATAGGCCGCTCAGCTCACACTCCGCCGCATGGCCCAAATGGGCATGAATTTCGGTACGGGCCATAAGGCCGCCGAAGGCCAGGTGATATTGGCGGAATCGGGCCGACCGCGCCTGTTTTGCATAGATGCCGCCGAAGTGATAACCCTTGTCGGTCTCGCTTTGGAGCTTGTAATGGTTGAGCCCCGCGTTCTCGCCCACCGAAATCTCGGTGACCGCGGCTGTGAGATAGCTTAAGTCTTCGGCTCCGGCATACGTTTCGACGATGCTCGCTTCGGCATTTTGCTCCACCGCAATGACATTGCGGGTTACGGCGAGCCCGTCCGGACGAGTCGAGAAATGAATCACCTGTAAAGGCCTATCCAGAATCATGCCGGCCGGGACATACACGAATGCGCCGTCTCTGAAGTACGCGGTGGTGAAGGCGATAAAACCGTGCGCTTCTTCTGGAACCACCCGGTTCAACAAAGCCTCGATCCGATCGGGATGCTGTTCCAGGGCTTCGGCCAGAGACGTCGCGATCACGCCTTCGGGGAGGCCGGCGGTCACGGAGTGTTCGGCAGCGTAAATACCGTCGATAAAGACCAGCGACCACGCATCGGCCAGCCGGGGCCGCGCTAGGGCGCTCGTATCCGCCACGCCCGCAGGAGAGCCAGCCGCCGGTGAGAACAGCTTCTTCTCTATGGGGGCGACATTGGTGTATTTCCACTCCTCCTCGCGCGGCGAGGGGAAACCACTGGCGGAGAAGCGGCTTTGGGCCTCTTCCCGCAACCGGCGCAGCCATGGCAGATGCTCGCCCGGCAGCGCCGATGCCAATGCCCGATAGTGTTCGACATAGTGCTGAGCCGCGCTCATATCAGGCACCTGCAGAAGTCTGTTGGTCGATCCAGCCGTAGCCTTTCTTTTCCAGTTCCAGCGCCAGGCTGGCGTCGCCAGATTTGGCGATTCGGCCATGGGCGAGCACATGAACGTAATCCGGCTTGATGTAATTGAGCAGGCGCTGGTAATGGGTGACCAGAATGAAGGAGCGATCCGGCGAACGCAGAGAGTTCACACCGTCCGCCACGAGTCTGAGCGCATCGATATCGAGCCCCGAATCGGTCTCGTCGAGAATGCACAGGCTGGGTTCGAGCACCGCCATTTGCAGGATTTCGTTGCGCTTCTTTTCGCCGCCGGAAAAGCCCTCGTTGACTCCGCGGTACAAGAACTGCTCATCCAGATTCACAGCCTTGATCTTTTCCTTGACCAGCTTCAAGAAGTCCATCGCGTCGACTTCGCTCAGGCCGCGATGTTTGCGCATGGCATTCAACGCAGCTTTCAGCAGATAGATGTTGCTGACGCCGGCAATTTCCACCGGGTACTGAAAGGCCAGAAAAACGCCTTCCCGGGCGCGTTCTTCCGGCTTCATGTCCAAAAGGTTCTGTCCTCGATAGCTCACGGTTCCGCCGGTGACTTCATAACCCGGACGACCGGCCAGCACGTGGGACAGCGTGCTTTTGCCGGAACCGTTCGGTCCCATGATGGCGTGGACTTCGCCGGGTTTTACGTCGAGGCTGATGCCTTTAAGGATGGGCTTGTCTTCGACCCGGACATGGAGATTTTGGATGGTTAGCATGGTTCCGTTTACCTTTGGTTCTTGCGGTGTGTCCAGCACACCTTATCTATCTAATTTGATCATTGGCTGGAGCGTCTGTTTGGCTATAAGACCCTCGCGTACGGCCGATGCGATGGACGAGCTTATAGCTAAGCCAGCCAGGTAAAAAACTACGTGCCAAGAACATGGCCCAAAACACATACAAGCCTCTTCTAGAAAACTGCGGTACATATTCATGTGGCGTGTGGAAGTAGCATGCGCCCGTCGATTTGTATTGGCCCCCGGCATCTATACAGCTATCGGCTTCAAAAAATACCGCCAGAGCCATGGCGGTGAGCAGCGTCATAATAGCCCCCATGCAGAAAGCGGATATTGACACGACTCTAGTCATATTTAGGTGCGTCTCCCACTAACATAGTGGTTTACCCTACGCTACCTTCCAAACTGATCCCCAAGAGGGCCTGGGCTTCCACGGCGAATTCCATGGGCAGCTCTTTGAACACCTGCTTGCAGAAGCCGTTCACGATCATCGATACGGCATCTTCGGCGGACAAACCGCGTTGCATGCAGAAGAACAGCTGATCCTCGCTGATCTTGGACGTCGTGGCTTCGTGCTCCAGCTGGGCCGTGGGCTGCTTGACCTCGATGTAGGGGAAGGTGTGCGCGCCGCAGCGATCGCCGATCAGAAGCGAGTCGCACTGGGTGTAATTGCGCGCGTTCTCGGCGCCTTTCAGAATCTTCACGAGGCCGCGATAGCTGTTCTGAGCACGGCCGGCGGAGATGCCCTTGGAAATGATGGTGCTGCGGGTGTTCTTGCCGAGGTGAATCATTTTGGTGCCGGTGTCCGCCTGTTGGCAGTGATTGGTCACCGCCACCGAGTAGAACTCGCCCACCGACTCGTCCCCCCGTAGGATGCAGCTCGGGTATTTCCAGGTGATGGCCGAGCCGGTTTCCACCTGGGTCCAGGAAATCTTGGATTTACGGCCCCGGCAATCGCCCCGCTTGGTGACGAAGTTGTAGATGCCGCCGCGGCCTTCCTCATCGCCCGGATACCAGTTCTGCACCGTCGAGTATTTGATCTCCGCGTTGTCCAGGGCCACGAGTTCTACCACCGCCGCGTGCAACTGGTTTTCGTCCCGCATGGGGGCGGTACAGCCTTCGAGATAACTGACGTAGGAGCTTTCTTCGGCGATGATGAGCGTGCGTTCGAACTGGCCCGTGTTGGCGGCGTTGATACGGAAATAGGTGGACAGTTCCATCGGGCAGCGCACGCCTTTCGGGATGTAGACGAAGGAGCCGTCGGAGAACACCGCCGAGTTGAGCGCCGCGAAGAAATTGTCGCCGGGCGGAACCACGCTGCCCAGGTACTCACGCACCAGGTCGGGATGATTCTGAATCGCTTCCGACATGGAGCAGAAGATCACGCCCGCCGCCGCCAGTTTTTCTTTGAAGGTCGTCGCTACCGATACGCTGTCGAACACGGCGTCGATCGCTACGCCTGCCAGCCGTTGCTGTTCGTAGAGAGGAATGCCGAGCTTGTTGTAGGTTTCCAGCAGCTTCGGGTCCACTTCGTCAAGGCTGGTCGGTCGCTCCTGAGTCTTCGGCGCCGAATAATAGCTGATGGCCTGATAATCGACGGGGCCATAGTGCACGAACGCCCATGTCGGCTCCTGCATGGTCAACCAATGACGGTAGGCTTCCAGTCGCCATTCCAGCATGAACTCGGGCTCGTTTTTCTTGGCCGAGATGGCGCGTATCACGTCTTCGTTGAGGCCGGGCGGCAGGGTATCCGCCTCCAGATCGGTGACAAAGCCTGGCGTATATTCCTTCTTGATGAGTTTATCCAAAGTTTGCGCTGTCGCAGACATGATGTTTACTCCGCCTCTTTATTTATCTCGGCTGATAGTGAAGGGTGCTGACCGGGATACGGATTTCCTCGGGCGCTTTAGTTAAGGGCATGACCATGTCGGCCAGGCTGACCGATTCCAGGGCGGTTCGAATCGCTCGGTTGATGACGCCCCAATTGCCTCGAATCTGGCACGATGAGGATTGCTGGCACTGATCGTGGTCGAGTCCGCATTCGGTCAGGGCGATCGGCCCTTCGAGGGCATAAATAATGGTCGCCACGCTGGTTTTGGCGGGTGATCGGGTCAACTGATAGCCGCCTTTGGAACCGCGTGTGGATTTCAGGATGCTGGCCTTGGTCAAAATTTTTAGAATCTTGCTGACCGTCGGGATTGCTACGCCGGTTGAATCGGCCAAATCGGTCGCGGCATAAGTTCGTTCAGGTTCTCTGGCCATATATCCCAAAACGATGATGGCGTAATCGGTTAATTTGCTGATGCGAAGCATGGCGCTACCTATTTAATTGAGGACCATTTTAGTCCTATATAATTCCCAAGTAAAGTACTAGGCTTTTGTTGGATTCGGCGTATGTGTGGGGTTCTAAGGAGGCGTATCCGTTGCTGATACAGTTATGCCCGGAGTCCAAGGCATGATCATTCGGCGTTATACTTCGCTGTTACGAACCCGCACGCAATCGCGCCGTTAAGGTGCTTCTATTGCCCGCAAGGAAAAATGTGATGACCAAAGTTTGCCCATCCATGGGGATTTTTCTTCGATTTGCTGTAACCCTATTAGCTTTCGGTTCCGGGGCCGTGAGCGTGGTTTATGCCGAAGCTCCGGAACTTATTCCGGATATCCCTGCCACCCACATTCAAAGTCTCGTCAAGGAGGGCGCGCACCCTAAATTGCGCTGGGGCAAGTTTTCTGATTATCAGGCACAACTGGAGCAGCTTTATCATCAGAACGGCCTTGCCCCTTTATGGCTGCGCGCGGGAAAACCGACGCCTCAGGCGCAGTCGCTGGTGGCTAGCTTAGGCGAGGCAGACGACAAAGGATTAAACGCTACGGATTATGATGCGGAGCTTTTGGGCAAGTGGTTGAGCGAACTCAATGCGACTACCGCAAATCCTCGGGAAATTGCTTCCTTTGATGTTGCCTTGAGTCTTTCGGCGATGCGTTATGTATCGAATCTTTACCTCGGGCGCATCAATCCGCATAACATCGATTACGGACTGAGTATCGAGCCGAAGAGGGTGGACTTGCCGCATCTGGTTCAGAAAATCGCGCAGAGCCAGCAACCGGCAGCGATGATCAATGCTTTGGAGCCCAAGTTTCCTGTCTACGAACGGCTCAAGGCGGCGCTGCCCCGTTATCAGGCGCTGGCAAAGGAAACGGTTCCGGTCCAGCTCTCATTTCCGGCGAAATTCGGTCCGGGAGATCACCATAAAGACGTGCCGGCGCTCAGGCGTCTATTGCACGCCCTCGGGGATTTGAAGGAAATCAAGCCCGGCTCGGCTGGTTCCCAAGCCTACGGGCCCGAGCTGGCGGAAGCGGTTAAGCGGTTTCAGCAGCGCCATGGGCTGGTGGCGGACGGCGTTATTGGAAAGGGCACTCTGAATCGGCTTAATTTCCCGCTTGTGGACCGCTTGCGGCAAATTCAGCTCGGGCTGGAGCGTTTGCGTTGGTTGCCGGAACAGATCCGCGGTAACTATCTTGTCGTCAACATTCCGTCGTTCCAGTTGTTCGGTTTTCGAGAGGGCTCCGCGTTCGGGCGGTCCGATCTTCAGATGAACGTGATCGTCGGAGAATCGGTCGACGGACGCCATACGCCCGTCTTTCACTCCGACATGACCTACCTCATCTTTCGGCCTTACTGGAATCTGCCGTACAAGATCACGGTCAAGGAAATGCTGCCGCAAATTCTCAGTAATCCCGGTTATTTGGCGAAGAACAGTCTGGAACTCGTCCCCAATTTCTCACCCAATGCTCCCGTTTACGACTCGAGTCTCAGAAATATCGAGATGCTTACAACCGGTACTCTCAAGCTACGACAGAAGCCGGGTCCCAAAAATGCCTTGGGTTTGGTCAAGTTTGCGTTTCCCAACCACAACAACGTCTATCTGCACAGCACGCCGTCCAAGGGGCTGTTCAAGAAAGCCAGGCGCGATTTCAGCCACGGCTGTATCCGGGTGGAAGATCCGGTCGGCCTGGCCGAGTTCATTCTAGCGGACCGAGGAGAATGGACGCGTGAGCGGATCGAATCGGCCATGAACGGAACCAAGCCGAAGACCGTTACCCTGAAGCAAGCCGTACCCGTCTACATCTTCTATTCGACCGTGCTGGCCGACGAGTTGGGCAATGTGAGCTTCTACGACGACATCTATGGCCATGATCTGATTCTTAGCGACCTGCTGGCCAAGGGCTTTCCTTATCCGTCATGACCAGTGCCGGCGTTGGGTCCGGACATGATGCTAGTGATGAGGGACTACTCCCCGGTTCAGGAAAAACCTGATGTTAAAGGTTGTGTCGGCTGAACGGGCAGGAATCAACAATCGATTATAGGCTTAGGCGAGGAAGCGCTCTAAAACCGCCTTTAGAGCGCTGCGAATCTGTCCGGCAGGGGGCTTACCAGGAACGAACTTTGCCGGTATCCAAATGGACGAAATCGGAACGCCGGTAATAACCGACGCCGCCCTGTTGTAGGGCGAGTGCCGCCTTTTGGATCGTGCGCGTATTAGTATCGCTCATGCGAATATCTATCGCCTTGCCTTCCATGTGCATGCTGTGCTCGGCAACTCCGTGGCTGATCTTGCGCAGCATCCGGTTCGTTTCCGGCGAGCGGTATCCGGAGATCACCTGGAATGTCCCGCGGCTCCCGGTGAATACCGAAACGGCATAGAGCAAATCGAGCAGGGCCGGATCCATCGTATGCACGCTATCTGTACGGTGGTCCCGCAGAAAATGGCTGAACCGATACAGTGTTCGGCGGTCATAATATTGTTGAGGGCAGCAAAGGAGCGTTAACTCTTCGTCCGTATTTACATTATGGAACGAGAGTTTGCGTTCTCTACTGAAAGCCTTCGCGAATGCATCGGCCGAAGGTAATAGTAAGGCTCCGACAGCCGCTATTCCGGCACGAGTCAAAAATGCCCGCCGGGATAGGCCATCCTCGGATACTTGATGCTTGTGATGAGAAGTCGTGTTTGTGCTCATATGCTAAGTTCCCTTTCGAGTTAGGTCTTCGCATAGGCATCGAAGAATTCTCCGTAGTCCTTTCTCCGCCAGCGTGCGGAGTCGGGGAATTCGTCGATACCTGGGGGAACGGGTACCCGCTCACCGAAAAACGCGAACTTTACTTGCCGAGTTCTATGGAATCAATCCTTAAAACTGCCTCCTCATAAATAGCATATATCGTGCCTTTTCTGATCGGCTTCTCAAGTGCCCGTGATTTCAGGCCTGAGCGCCCTTAAAGAATCCTGTTAGCGCAGTGGTTAAACGCTGCTTTTCTCATAAAGAAATATTCACCGCATCGAAATCCGCCGCCTGGTTATGGGCAGTCGGATTTGAATCAGCGGCTTCGCGAACCAACTGACACGTCAAAAAACCGGCGGATTTTGCAGCGTCCAATTCCTCTTCGATGTCCGAGAGAAACAGAATGGACGCGGGCGGTAAGCCGATCTGCCGGGCAATCTCCCGGTAAGAGCCGGCTTCCTGCTTAGGGCCAATGCGGGTGTCGAAATAATCTGAGAACAGCGGCGTCAAATCTCCGTGTTCGGTATGTCCGAACAGGAGTTTTTGAGCATAGACGGATCCCGAGGAGAATACGTAGAGATCGATGCCCTGAGCTTTCCATTCCCTTAGCTTGCGCACGGCGTCCTCGTAGATGTGACCGCAATAGTCCTCTTTGCGGTATCCCTCTTCCCAGATCATCCCCTGCAATGCTTTGAGGGGCGGGGCCTTTCGATCCTCGTCGATCCAACGGATAAGCTGCTCCACGACTTGTGTCGTACTTAACTCTATTCCACAGAGCGTACGCACCTCGTCCAACAGCTTCCCGATTTCCGGATCGTTTGCATGACGAGCGATGAAACTCATCATACGCTCACGGGAATAGGGGAACAATACATCTTTGACAAAGGATATGGATGAGGTAGTTCCCTCGATATCGGTCAAAATTGCGCGAATCATGCGTACTGCGCCAAGAATTGTTCGAGCTTGGGGAAGATGTCGGAAATTTTCTGGCCGGTGAATTGAGCCACCCAGCCCTCAGGGGTAGTGAATAGGCGGATTGCCTTCAGGTTCGGATTCTCTCCCATGTCGAACCAGTGCCTGGTATGCGCCGGAACGCTGATGAGGTCTCCTTGCTCGCACAGCACCATGTACACCTTGTCGTTGGGATGCAGGTAAAAAATCGCTTTTCCTTCGACGAAAAAGCGTACCTCGAAGTCGTCGTGGGTATGTTCGCTTAGAAACTTGGCGCGGAGTTCCGCCTTCTGCGGATGGTCCGGCTGAATGCTGATCACATCGACCGAGCGAAATTCGTAGCGGTCGATCAGCCGATCGATGGAGTGGCGGTAAGCGGCGATGACGGCATCTTGATCGGCGTCGGCGGAAAACTCCTGGTCGGCGGTCCAGCGCTCGAACAGCACGCCGATCTCCCAAAGCTTCTTGGCGATAGCCTCGGGGTCGCGAACTACTTCGACGTCTTCCGGCCGGTCTTCGGAATGGATAGTCAGCAAGCTCATGGCGTTCTTACTCCGTGTAAGCGAATTTCGAGATCGAATAGAAATTCCAAGGCCTCTATATGGCGCAGGGCATCCTTCACCGAGGCTCCCCAGGTATAAAACCCATGGCCGGCAATGACGTAGCCGTGGATGTCGCCACGGAGCTCGATGTATTCGTCCACCTTGAGCGCTAGCCTCGGGATATTCTGATCGTTGGGGAAAATCGGGATGACGATACGGGTCTCATGGGTATCGACGCCCGGCAGAGCCTTCAGCAACTCATAGTCCTCGAGTACCAGTTCATCGCGGAACAACCGCGAAATCAGCGTGGCGCTCGGGGCGTGCGGGTGCAGTACGGCGCCGATGTTTGGATAGCGGCGATAGATCGACGTATGCAGCAAGGTTTCGGCCGAGGGCTTTTTTCCATCCAGCGACCGGCCTTCGGCATCGATCAGCATGATGTCATCGGGGGTCAGTTCACCCTTGTGCCTTCCGGACACTGTAATGGCGATGCGCCCGTCTCCGAGCCGCGCGGAAAAGTTTCCGCTGGTGGCGGGAGCCCAGCCCCGGCCGTGAATATAGCGCCCCGCTTCGATCAGTTCCCGGGCGCGCTGCTGGAATTCGTCGTGCATGGATAATGTCTGCCGCGCAGCAAAGCCCGTCATTGTAGTCGCCCCGTAAGGCCGGCTCAATCCGGAGGTTTGCTCAGATCTCGTGAAAAAACCTACTGCGCGGCCCGGTTCCGCGCCTGCTCAACGTAACCGATCTAACCCAAACATCGCGCAAGCGATTCTTTGGATCGCCCTCTCCTTTTTTGGGAGAGGGCCGTACGCCTGCACATTTCGGAACGGACTTGGACCGCTCGCCACGGTTTTTTCGCAACCTCTCAGATATATGTCCAAAGCCGTTCGCGAAGTCCCGACGATCGGTTGGGAACACGCTTGATGGCGTCTTCCAGAATTTTCTGCGAGCCTCGTATCTCGGCTCGATGCCGCGCTCGGGTGATGGCGGTGTAAATCAAGGGACGATCCAGTACGGGGCTCTCAAGATCGGGCAGCGCCAGCACGATCTCGTCGAATTCGGACCCCTGGCTCTTGTGAACGGTCATGGCGTACACGGTTTCGTGTTCGGGCAGACGGGCCGGCGCAAACCCTCGGATGTGGCCGTCCGCATCTTCGAAAAAGACGCGAAGTCCAGAGCCCGTTTCAAGCGCAATACCAATGTCGCCGTTGAAGAGTCGAAGGTCGTAATCGTTGCGGGTTACGATTACCGGGCGACCCGGATACCATCGGCTTCCCCAGCGCAATCGTTTTCGCGCGAAAAGCTGTTCTTCGAACAGCCGGTTTATGCCCGCCGCCCCACTATCACCTTCCCGATGCGCTGTGAGCACCCGAAAACGGCCGAAGAGCCTCAGGATGTCCTTCGGCTCGGTTCCCGAATCGACGGCTGCAAAAAAGGCGTGATAGCCGCTTTCCATTCTATGGACCAAATCCGCTTTGCCGCCGGTTCGTGTCCGTTCCCAGTGAATTTCGGGATGGCGGCCGCTGGCCAGCAACTCGACCGCTTCTTTGGCGCGTCCCCCGTTGATCATTCGCGCCAACTGGCCGATGCCGCTTTCCGAACCGAAGCGGTGGCTGTAAGTGAGCAGGGCGACACAGTCGGACAGGGCCGGTATGAACAGATTGCCCGACGGGATTTTGACGCCCGAGGCCGCGTAAAGTTGATCGCAGAATGCCGTGCTATAACCGGACGATTCGCAGAGATCGCCAAACACCGCTCCGGCTTCGACCGACGCGAGCTGGTCCTTGTCCCCCAGCAGAATCAGCCGGGCTTTTCCCGGCAGGGCGTCGATCAGTTTGGCCATCAGCGCCAAGTCGATCATCGACGCCTCGTCGACCACCAATACATCCACCGGCAGCGGATTATTCCGGTTATGGCGAAAATAAACCGAATCGGGTTTTGCGCCCAGCAGCCGATGCAATGTAAAGGCGGTCTCCGGGAGTGCGTCGAGCACGGCTTGCGGCAAGGACAGCTTTACTTTCTGCTCGCGGATAGCCTCTTGAAGCCGCGCCGCCGCTTTGCCGGTGGGGGCGCTCAGCGCCATGCGCAGCGGCTTTTCACCGGACTGGGATTGCAGTGCGGCAAGTATCCGAACCACGGTTGATGTCTTGCCCGTTCCGGGACCGCCGGAAATCACGCAGAACCGCCGCAGCGCGGCCACCGCCGCGGCCAGTTTCTGCCGATCGGGTAGGTCGGTATTGTGGGCGAAAAGCCGGTCCAGTTCGCAGCGAAGCTTGGCTAAATCGATTTCCGGGCATGGGCTTTCCGCTAGGGCCATCAAGTTGTCCGCCAACGTCTTCTCGTATTGCCAATAGCGCGCCAGGTAGAGCCGGTTGCCGGCGTCGAGGATCAACGGCGCGAACCCGCCGGGCTCCGCAACCAGCGTGCACTTTCGGAGGAGAGCCAGCCAATCGGCGAGATCGGGCAGCTTGATGACGGCGTCGCCGTCTCCAACGACTATTTCGGAGCCCGCATAGTCGTCGAGACGAATACAGACATGGCCCTCCGCTACGGCCTGGTAGACCAGCTGCGCCGCCCAGGTGACCGCTTCATCCGGGGCGCCATCCAGCCGGCGCAAATAAGCGGCAAACTGCTTTCCGAGCGGCGATAGCTTCAAAAGCTTCGGGGCGGCCGAGGACGGTTTGGCCTGTAACGCTCGGGCGGAAGAACGCAACGAGGCAGCGCGGGCTTCGGTGTTCATGGTGTTATTGGTCGAAGTGCGGAGGTGGCTTATTGTCGCCGGATTTCGTTTTATGAACAGTATCGGCGTTGCCCCATACAGGACAATCGCACTATCGGTGAAGCGTCGTATTTGAGAGCACCCGGTCCCCTCTCGCCTTTGGGAAGGGTTGCGATTAAAGCAACCGTTTGCGATTGGAAGGGTTGCGATTAAAGCAACCGTTTGCGATTGGAGAGGGCTAGGGTGAGGGTATCAAAACAGGATTTCTGCCTTAAAAACTGTTCTGCCGGGTCCTTTATAACTCGACAATGTTCTACGACATCCCCATCAGTAAGTAGTCCAAGGCCTCGATCAACTCCAAACTCGGCTTATCCCAAAAAATTCCAGTCTTCTGCTTGGGCGCTATACCCCTCAGAAACAGGTAATACGCTCCGCCGAAATGGGTTTCGTAGTCGTAACTCGGCAGCCTTTGTTTCAAGTATCTATGCAGAGCGACGGTATAGATGAGGTATTGGAGGTAATAATGCTCGCGGGCCATGGTGGCGGCGAGGCGGTTCTGCGCGTAATCGGCATGAGAGTTGCCGAGCCAGTTGGATTTCCAGTCGAGCAGGTAATACTGGCCGTCTACTTCGAACACCAGATCGATAAAGCCTTTCATATAGCCTTCGATATGTTTGAAGTCGAGCAGCCGGGCGGCCTCGGCATAGCGGCGGTCGCATCGGAAACGCGGATCGGCAAGGAGTGTTCGTAAGGCATGAGAATCGCCGCCTCGCAACGCATAGGTAAATTCCATTTCGACCAGGCGCTTTTCCGGCGGAATATCGGACAGCCTGAGCCCGCTGTCGTCGAGTGGCGCTTCGAGGGCGGTTTCGAGGGTCTGACGGACGGTCGGTGTCCAACGGTCGTCGATGCCGTGAGCTTTCAATTTGCGGCGAACGAGCTCGCCGAGCCGTTCGGAATCTCGGCAGGCAAAATCCCATTCCTCCAAAATCGCGTGCAGGCACGATCCGGCTCTGGCGCCGCGGGGGAAGGCGAATATGGAATCACCCGGCGCTTCCGGCAAATCGGACTCGGGCAGAACGTCGTAATCCGGCGCCTCGCTATGCCGCCCGGTGGTCAGACCGGAGAAGCTGCTCATCCGCCAACTCGGGTAAAGCGGCGGACGCCGGAAGACGCATATGGCCAGTGTCGTGCCGTTCTCAGGTTCCAAAGCCTGGTAGCGGACGGGGCGGGTTTCGATGAACTTTACGCTCACGCAACCGGGCGCCCGTTCAGCAAAACCGCGGATGTCGGCCGCGATGAAATCGGTATCGGCTTCTCGCAGTCTTGTCTCCAAGGCGGATAGCGGATCGTCCTCCGGCGCCAGCGAGCCGCCGTGCAGCAGCCAGGCCATGGCGGTCGAGTGAAAGCCTTCGCCTTTGTCCCGGCCGTTTCGAACATTGCCCCAGACGACGTAGCAGCGGTACACGGCGCGGGTGAGCGCCACGTAAAGGAGCCGCAGGTTTTCCGACATTTCTTCCAGAACGGCTTGACTGCGGTTCAGCTCCAGCTGTGCCGAGCCGAGGTCCAGAACCGATTCGCCGTCGCGGTGCAGAAGCACGGATTGGGCTTTTCGCTGCCGCAGTCGCCCGTCCCAGATAAACGGACAGAACACGATTGGGTATTCAAGCCCCTTGCTGGTGTGGATGGTCACAATCTTCACGCGCTTGGCGTCGCTTTCCAGCCGCAAAAGGGCCGTTTCATCGTTTTTGGACGGTTTGCGGATGGCGCGGCCGAACCAGCCCAGCAGCGTATCGATGCTCGATTTCTTGCGGCTCTCCACTTGCAGCAACTCGGCCAAGTGCAGGAGATTGGTCAGCCGCCGCTCGCCGTCACGGAATCTCGGCAAATGATCGGTGATGCGGGCGTCCTCGAACCAGCGGCGGAACATCGGCATGAAGCCTTCGCTCAGCCAGAGCTGATGGTAAGTCTGAAAGCGGTCGAAGATGGCTTCCCAAGCATTTTCGTCCTTTTGCAGATCAAGAATGGCGTTGGCCGTATGGTCCATGATCTCCGTCGCCAGTGCGGCCTTGAGCAGCGGCTCCCGTCCCGGCTGGGCGATCGCCAGCAAGATCCGCTCAAGTTCGGCCGCCTCGGAACTTGAGAACACGTTCTCCTGCCCCTGCCGCACGCTGGGTACGCCACAGGCCGATAGCGCATCTTCGACGAGACGCGCCTGAACGTGGGTGGACACCAATACGGCGATGTCGCCCCCGTTGAGATTCCGCTCACCCAGGTCGGCCTCACCCTCGCTTGCTGCTTGCAGCAGCCGGGCGATCTCTAAGGCGGTCGCTTTGGCGGCCGACTGGCTTGCCGCGCTTTTCGAATAGGGCTTCTCTTTTCCTTTGTCGTCCTGCTCCGGCGGCAGCAAAAGGAAGCGGAACGGCTCCTCGCCGTCGCCTTCGATATCCAGAACGGCACGCTGCCGTGCGGCGGGTTTTACCTCCGGGTAGGGGATCTCGTCGAGCAGGAACGGCTTCGGATGGCCGACGAACAAGGCATTGACCGCGGTAATGAGATCACATTCGGAGCGCTGATTGATCTTCAGTGTGCGGCGGGTGATGCGCTCGTTGCTCCGCGCTTCCAGATAGCTGAAGACGTCCGCGCCGCGAAAGCCGTAGATTGCTTGCTTGGGATCGCCGACGAAGAACACCGGCAAACCGCCGTCGCCGTAGACGTGCCGGAAGATTCGGTACTGAGTCGGATCGGTATCCTGGAATTCGTCGATCAGGGCGGTCCGGTAACGGCGGCGGACGGTTTCCGCCAGGTGCTCGCCGTGTTCCGAATCCAGCGCCGTCGCCAGGCGGTTGAGCAAATCGTTGTAACAGACGACTTGCAGCGCGCTCTTGCGCTGGTCCAGTTCGGTGTTGCAGAACTCGAGCAAGCGCCGCTTGAGGCACTGAAGCCGGGCTTCGAAATCCAGGTGCAGGGCCTCGTCCGCTTCGATCAAGGTCTGGCAATATTGGAAAAAAGGATGCTGCGGAGGCTGGCAACCCTTTCTGACGGCAGCGGAAAGGGCAACGGATGTCAGATGCCGAAGGCCATCCGGCAGGTCGAGCAAGGGCGGGACTTCCGGCAATACGACCGGCTGCAGCGTTTGTTCCAGTGTCGATGTCGGCCATTTGCCGAAAAATTCGGCTGTGTCGTCGAGCCAGCTCCGCAAGCTCTCGGGTTTGACGCGGGTTCGGCTGAAGTCGGGATAGTCCAGCAACAGCGCCTCGATGGCGGTCTTTTCGGCATGCCAGACTTCCGCCGCTTCGAGCACCGCCTGCTCGAAGCGCATGATGGCATCCGCTTCATCCGGCGGTTCGACAGGGCCCGCGATTTTCAGGAACGGCTTGCCCACATGGGGCTGAATTTCGCTCAGCCAAAGATCGGGCGATTGGTTCTTTTGCGCCAGAAAATCGGCCCAGGCCCCGGACGCGACATAGACCTCCCGCCGCCAGAAATCGTCGACGATTTCCCGCAGCAAATCGGTTTCGTCCGGCATCAGTTCGCAATCGAAATCCGCTCCCGACTCGAAGGCGCTTTGGTTCAGCAGGCGCTGGCAGAATCCGTGGATCGTGTAGACCGCGGCTTCGTCGAACCCGCTGATCGCGTAGCCGAGGCGGCGCACGGCGGTCTCGGCCCGGTCGCCGTAAAGCGCGAGCATTCCGCGGCAGAATTCGTCGTCGCTCGTGCCGGTTTCGAAGGCGGAAAGAACCTCTCTCAACCGCCTGCGAATGCGATCCTGAAGTTCGGCGGTCGCCGCCTTGGTGTACGTCACCACCAGGATCTGATCCACGCTCAGGCCGAGCTCGAGAATCAGCCGAACGTAAAGCCCGGAAATAGTCCAAGTCTTGCCCGTTCCCGCGCTGGCCTCGACCAGGTTCAGCCCGCCGAGTTCGGCGGCATAGATGTCGAACTCGGGGGTATGGTCCAGGGATTGCGGGCTGGAATGGGGCATGGGCGATTTCGTTTAGTTTTTCCGGAGGACTAAGAATAATTGCTTAAACCCAGATTATCCATTAGCCCGGAGGAACCTGGGAGGCCCCTGACGAATCGGCGGTTTGGGGCGGCCGGGGAAGCCGTGGTCTAATGGACACCATTAGAAATCCTATTCTCGATTCAACAGGTTAAGG
>Ga0196971_1000404_pt1 | contig 34159 bp, 27 predicted proteins | sample S1v_1013CmetaG_FD_148660 | JGI IMG/M metagenome (GOLD analysis project Ga0196971, IMG submission 148660) | Soil microbial communities from Anza Borrego desert, Southern California, United States - S1+v_10-13C | ecosystem: Environmental > Terrestrial > Soil > Desert | place: USA: California...
GGGCCGGCTTCGCAGATCCGGACAATGATGGCGTGCTTGAAAGGGAAGTTGCCGGAGTAAAGCAGGAGCTCAGGTTCACCCTAATGACTAATGAAGAGAACGAATTCAGGAGAAAAGCTGCGGAGGACATAAAGAAAAGCCTGGAAGAAGTGGGCTTCCATGTAGAAATCAAGTATGTTCCTTTTGCAGATATGATGTCTGCTATAGGAACAAAAGCTTTTGATGCTGTGCTCACTGGCTACAATCTTTCAAATACGCAGGATATGTCCTTTGCGTTCCACAGTACACAGATCGAAAGCGGAAAGAATTTTATGTCTTATGCCAATCCCGATATGGATGCCTTGCTTCAACAGGCATATACCGCTATAGGCGATGAACAGAGAAAAGCAATATATAAAAACCTCCAGAAGGCTTTCCGGGAAGAAGTGCCGTGCATCAGCCTCATGTTCAGGGATGCGGCGATCGTTGTAAGAAATAAAATAGCAGGAGAGATCAAGCCTGATGCTGCGGATCCGTACAGGAACATACACCAGTGGTTCATACCGGAGAGTAAACAATAGAAGAGTAATATTACCGGGAAAACTTTACTTTTTTGACATATAGATTTCTATTGACATAGAGGCTATAAGGATATATAATAGTCAATGTGACAAGCGGTCGTGGCGGAACTGGCAGACGCGCACGTTTGAGGGGCGTGTGGGCAACCGTATGGGTTCAAGTCCCATCGACCGCACCATTATGATCATAATAAGAAGGAGAAGAACCTTCTTTTTTATTTTTTTGTTAAATGATATAATAGGGTTGCATTTTTTATCTTTATTGTATTCTAGTGAATCAATACAATGAAGAAGGAACGGAGGAATCAAAATGCAGCAAAACAAATATGATGACAGCATCTTTTTTGAAAAATACAGTAATATGGAACGTTCGAAAAAGGGGCTTGATGGCGCCGGGGAATGGCATGAGCTGAAAAAGCTGTTACCCGATTTTAAGGGTAAAAGGGTGTTGGATCTGGGCTGCGGTTTTGGGTGGCACTGCCGGTATGCCGCAGAGCATGGGGCAAAATCTGCTGTCGGTATTGATATTTCGCAGAAAATGTTAAGTGAAGCAAGGAGCAAAACGCAGAATGCAGCTATAAGGTATATGTGTATGCCAATTGAGGATTTAGACTTTCCGGCTGATTCCTTTGATGTGGTTATCAGTTCTTTAGCATTTCATTATGTTCAATCCTTTGAGGATATTCTGAACAAAATAAGCAAATGCCTTTCAAAGGACGGAGATTTTGTATTTTCAGTGGAGCACCCCATTTTCACCGCATATGGAACGCAGGATTGGTATTATGATGGTCAGGGTAACCGTCTGCACTGGCCTGTCGATCAATATTTCACCGAGGATGTGCGTAAAGCTGTTTTTTTAGGTGAGGAAGTTCTAAAGTATCACAAAACATTAACTACATATTTAAACAGCCTTATAAAGGCAGGATTTGAAATAACAGGACTTGTTGAACCAAAACCGGCTGAAAATTTGCTTTACACCATTCCCGGAATGCTGGATGAACTGCGCCGGCCAATGATGCTGCTTGTATCGGCAAGAAAAAAGTAGAAAAATGCGACGTAGTTTGTGAAGAACTCCGACTGTAGGGGAAGTATGTCCTCCTCACCTTTCAAAGCCAGCAAAAAAACTTTCGGGGGTCCCATCGCTGCAGGCCCGTCTGGTTATTTTGCCAGGGGTATTCCCGTTCCGAGGTCAGTGAAAGGCTTCGTCAAACATAGCTTCCCCACGTCGGTGTTCGTTGTCTTATAATAGCTTCCATAGTGCATCACGGACTTTAATTATGTCGCATTCTTCTACTTTTCCGTCTTCAATATATTTCTAAACATCGAAATATACTGAAATTTATAGTATAATAAAAGAAACAATATGGGGATACCATGCTGAATTATATGACCGTTAAAGAAGCGGGAGAAAAATGGGGGATAATATGGACGGCAGGCAAAACAACATTATAGAGTCATTTCAATCGCTTTTTGGAAAGGAAGAACTGCTTGCCAAAGTGATCGAGTGCTTCCCCTATCCAATTCAGATTTATGCTCCGGACGGAACATCGGTGCTGGTGAATAAAGCTATGCTGGCCGAATATCATGCTATCAGCCCGGACATGGTTGTCGGGAAATACAATGTATTCAAAGATCCTTATATTATCGCATCGGGCCAGCTCCATGTGTTGCAGCGGGCTTTCCAGGGAGAGACCGTCTTTTTCCCGGATGTTAGAGTGCCTTTAGAAGAAATTGCGGAGCGTTACGGCATACAGGACTTTGATGTGGAGGCCGTATATCAGGACATTACAGTTTTCCCTATTCTGGATGACTTGAGACGGGTGATATATGTTGCGGCATTTTTGATCAACAGGAGAGTTTATCGCGGCAAGGATGAAATCGAAAGGGCGAAAGAATATATAGAAAACCACTGGCTGGAAAGGTTTGACGCCGACGAAACGGCAAAGGCGGCGTGCCTTAGCAAGGCACATTTCACAAAGCTGTTCAAGAAGCATACCGGCATAACCCCCCATGAGTATTATATCAATTATAAAATCAGCAAATTGAGGGAGAAGCTGCTGGATACCAACCTTTCCATCGCCCAGGCCTTTGCCGCCTGCAATATGGACTATAACGGCCATTCCGCAAGATTATTTAAAGACAAAACCGGCGTTTCCCCTTCCGCTTATCGGAAAATATCATGTTAAAAAGAAATGAGGGTCAATCCATGAAAGATCAGGTTGAGGATGCACAAAGGAGCCTGGTTAAATCATTCCAGTCGTTTTTTGAGGAGCAAGAGCTGCTTGCGAAAGTAATCGAGTTCTTCCCCTATCCGATCCAGGTTTTCTCACTTGATGGGACAGCGAGGCTGATTAACAAAGCGACGCTGGAGATGATAGGCATAAAAAGCATGGAATCCCATGTGGGCAAATACAACGTTTTTGAGGATCCCATCGTGCGTGAGCTTGGTGTTATGGATCAGGTCAGGCAGGTATTGACGGGCAAAACCGTATATCTTACCGATTTCAATGCGCCCTATCAGGATATGATCCGGTATTTTAATGTGGAAGATAGAGATATACAGACCATAAGCACAGACATTACATGTTTCCCATTGGTAAAGTCTGATGGTGTGGTAGAATACTTTGCCGCCGTTTTTATCTTTAAAAAAATATACAGGGGGAAAGAAGAAGTCAGACGGGGCAGACAATACATAGAAACGCATTGGCAGGAGCCGTTTGACGCCGACGAAACGGCAAAGGCGGCATGCCTCAGCAAGGCACATTTCACAAAGCTGTTCAAGAAGCATACCGGCATAACCCCTCATGAGTATTATATCAATTATAAAATTAGCAAATTGAGGGAGAAGCTGCTGGATACCAACCTTTCCATCGCACAGGCCTTTGCTGCCTGCAATATGGACTATAACGGCCATTCCGCAAGTTTATTCAGAGAAAAGGTTGGCGTTCCCCCGTCTGTATATCGGAAAATGTCAGAGTAAAATGGATTGTCCAGTAAAGTAATAAGAGGAAGCCGGGCTTTGGTTTAATACGAAAGCCCGACTTCTTTTTTAATTCCAAAATAACATTTTTCGTACTGATCATAAGCATATTTAACCTATCCATACAGCCAGCAGGCTAATAAAATATTAACAGCAGCAATGAAAAATATCAGCAGTTTTAATGGAAAGGAGCATTCTTATGAGTGATAAAACGAAAAAACAACTGCTTGAGGAACTGTTAGAGGTACAGAAAATGTTGGAGGAAAAAACAGAGACTCAAGGTCATATGATAAGAAAATTTCAGATGCTTATTGCAAATGAGGGGCTGTTTTCTCAAATCATCGATTTTTTTCCTTATCCCATCGCTATATTTACGCCGCAGTATACACTGGCCATGGTGAACAAGGCTTTTGCGGCGGAAACAAAAACGCGGTTTATGAATCTGGAAAAAGGAGCACTCCGCATTCTTCAATACAAGATCAACGATACGCAACTGGCTGCAGCGGTCATGCAGGTCTTTGCCGGAGATACCTTCTTTTTAGAGGACTTAAATAATCCATTTTCCATGTTTTCAGGAATTGTACGGCAAAGTGCGCTGCAGTCTGACAGTTTCAATAAGGCTGTCATTTTTCCTGTTCCGGCCGATGATGCTAAAATTACCCACGGTGTGATTGTGTTTATGCCATGAGTAAAGTACATAGGACAGGACAAGTAAACACGGGCTGCTGCGTGTATAACAAACAAAATTGTTATAGGAGGATAAACAATGAAAACAAAAATTTTTATATTTATCTTTGCCAGTGTAATGGTATTAACCATGCTGTCCATGCCGGACATGAGCGCATTTGCGGATTCACCACCGTCGATCGGCAGCCTTGATGCTCCGTCGCACATAAACGCAGTCAGGGGACTGACGTTTGAAGTTGAAACAGCCGATCCGCAAGACATGAGCCCTGCATTCGATACCGGCAGTATTTCAGTCAATGCTGTGTTATTTCAAAAAGACGGAGGAGGCTGTGACGGGCGGCTGAATATAACCCGCATAAAGCCGCAGACCGGATATCCGGGAGGCCAAATGACGCTTCAATACGAAAGCCTGTTCTTCGAAGAGCGCGGCGAAGTGAGCGCTGAGGCCAAAGCCGCTCTTGACGGTATAGCAGGCGGGGACAACAGGAAAAACCGCATGCTTGGATCGGTTTCTGTTTGCACGAGAATAATTGACCATCGATTTACGGAAACGGCCAATAATTTTCTGCCACCTGTGGACTATTCCAGAACGCAAACCGAAAGCGGCGAGATACCTTTCCTTCTTGTCACAGACGAACACTCTGCGACCTTGTACCTCTATCTCCATAATAAAGCTATACTTGCGATTGATGGCACTATAGAAGATGTACCCCCAGAGGCTTCGCTGCCCGGTGAGTTTGGTAAAACCGCGCTGTACATCAATGAAAGAGCACTGACGCGGGAAGAGGACGGAGTAAAACAGATGTACCGCCTTATCATTCTGGCTGAAAAAAGCGGTGAAGGCTATAAAGGCGCATTGTTTTATTCTAAGGCGGAGGAAAAGACCGTGATGCAGGGAGTCTTCGCAAAAGGCCAAACAGCCGGTCAAATAATTGAGGATGTGGAAATTACATTTGCTCCTTTTGAGTACGGGGCTTACAGGGAAGACGGAGGCCACATGCCGGAATGGCAGACGGCTCGGTTATCGCACATGGCTACAGCCGTCTGCGGCGGGCAGACGATTCTGCTTACAGCGGCGGGCACAGAGGTATATGCCGAGTTGCCGGGTACTGGCTTTGACGGAAAAATTCGCGGAGAGTTGACCGACCTTACACCGGAAATAAAATCAATAACCGACGAGAGTTTCGCCCTGTACGAAGCCGAATCTCTTTATTACGGCGATGACAGCACTGCGGAGGGGTTCCCTGAGGCATATTCGGGGGCTATGGCCGGCTTTGAGCTGTCGGGCGTCAAACTCACCAACGAACAGCGTGGAATGATGGAAGCGGCAATGCAAAACATGGGTGGGATGCTCGAGGGGCAATCAAAGTGGCTGCCCGAGGGTTTTGTACCGGTGCAAAGGCCTATGGAAGGATGCTTTCTGGAGCAGCCGCCAACATCAGTATATGGCGGCAGGTTTTCTTATACCGAGGATAGCCTTTTTGTAGAGGACATACTGCCCGCCTATTTCGGGCATTTTCAAAACATGCGGGATTTCAGGGAAAAAGGCGGTGATACAGGCGGCCACAGAAGCCATGATATTGTCTTCCGTTACGGAAACCGGCTGTTTCTTATAGATATGATTGATACGCCCGTCGGCTGCGCGGTCACGGTTCTGGTTCTCTAGCGGAGTTACTAACTTATTTACCATTGCCAATGGGAAATTCACTGTGAACCTGTACGGAAAGTCTTTTTAGCCGACATTTAAAGGCAGTTTCCGGAACATTGAATACATTGGTGAGTCTCCGGAGATTATGAACAAATACTGAAGTCTATAAGCTTAAATTAATAGGAATCTTGTGATAAAAAAGGAGGAAAAAGACATGACATTTTGTGGTAATTGCGGAAATCAGGTACAGGATGGGGTAAAGTTCTGCCCCTCGTGCGGGAGGCAGGCGCAGGCGGACTGCGGACAGCCGGTTCGGATGAAGCGTGCAGATGAGGTGGAATTCAAAGTATACGGCGAGGATTTGCAGTTCGTGGAAATCATGCTGGATCCCGGCGAAACTGTTGTGGCCGAGGCAGGCGGTATGATGTATATGGACAGCGCCATCCGGATGGACACGATTTTCGGGGACGGCTCCGGCCGCGACGAGGGCAAGGGGATGATGGGAAAGCTGGTTTCGGCCGGCAAACGCATGGTCACCGGCGAAAGCCTTTTTATGACCACCTTCACTAACAGCGGGCATGAAAAGAAATGCGTATCCTTCGCCGCTCCCTATCCCGGATGCGTGATTCCCCTCGACCTGACCGAGGTGGGCGGGACGCTAATCTGCCAGAAGGATTCATTTTTGTGCGCGGCAAAGGGCGTATCCGTAGGCATCGCATTTCAAAAGAAGATCGGTGCGGGACTGTTCGGCGGTGAAGGTTTCATCATGCAGAAGCTGGAGGGAGACGGCCTAACCTTCATGCACGCCGGCGGAACCATAATCAGGAAAGAGCTGGCGCCCGGTGAGACATTGAAGCTGGATACCGGTTGTCTGGTGGCGCTGACAAAGACGGTGAATTACGACGTTCAGTTCTCAGGTGATGTCAAGACCGCACTGTTCGGTGGTGAAGGGCTGGTGCTGGCTACCCTGACAGGGCCAGGGACGGTCTGGTTACAATCCCTGCCGTTTTCCCGTATGGCCGACCGGATAATTTCCTCCGGCAGAAAGGGAGGTAAAGGGGAAGGCAGCATACTGGGCAACGCTGGAATCGGCAACCTGTTCGGCGGTGATCATTGAAACCGCCGGTGCGGTGTTAATAACAAATTGATTACCGTGAAAACAAGCAAGAAGGAGGGAGCAGTGATGATGAAAGCTGCCAGATTGGTTGCCGTATTGTTAATTGCAACCGTGGTGTTCTCATTATGCGGATGCAGAAAGGTTGAAGAAAAAATAGCAGAAAAGGGCGCAGAAAAGCTTATTGAGGATGCACTCGGGGTTGATGTCGACATTTCTGAGGATGGAGGCGAAATCAAGGTCGACGGGGGGGCAATGGAGGCTGGCGAGGATCTTCCATGGCCGAAGGAAGCAATGGGAGATATGCCGAAGCCTGAAGGCAAGATTACTTTCATTATGAAGGATGATGAAACTAAAGGCTGCACTGTAACTGTATCAGAGCTTGAAACTGATAATGCCAAACAATATGTAGAGGAACTCAAGAAAATGGGTTATAAAGAAACAATGCGCACAGAGAATGAGGATGGGATTTTGTTTATGGGAGGGACAGATAAAGGCGAAATTGTTAATTTTGCATACAATTACAGTGATAAGCAAGGGGTAGTGGCATATAGTCCCGAAGATCGATATGCCGGTATGGGTGTGCAGCCTGCAGCAGAAATGGTTAATGATGGAGACGGATCCGGCTCACCGGATGTCAGCCGCTCTGAACAGGCAGGAACAGTCAAATTCCCTGAAAACTATCCGGCCAGCCTGTTTCCTGTAAACAAAGAAGATGTAGTTATGGTTGCACGGGAACATGAATTCGAGGATGGAATTGAATACAGTTTGATTTTAGAGTCACAAAAGAGTACTGAGGAGATCGTAGAGTATTACGAAGACAAATGGGGTCCCATAGAAAACACAGATAAGGCCGTAAGCGCCACGTCATTTGAGCTTTATGTAAGTATAAAGGGTTATGAAGTGAGTATCAACGGTTCCGTATCGGACGAAGATCCGAAGAAGGTTGAGTACTATATCTATATCATAGAATTGAAAAAATAGAGCACTACGTATCGGAAAAAAATAAAAAATAGGGGGGCATGTCAATGAAGGTGCGTATAATCAGACTGTTTGCCGCAGCATCAATAATTGCCGTACTGATGCTTTCACAGGTTTGCGCGGGCTTTGCATCCTGGGATGATCCCATAATCTGTGTGACAAAGGATCTGATAGACGGAAAATATGCGTTCAAAGTGCAAAGAGTAAAGGATGCTTCTACCGGCGAAATCCCTAACGATACAGAGATAACCTTCACATACAGGATCCGGTGTGAAACGGACACAAATGAGACGCTGAAAACAGCAGAGGGCTCATCAGGTATTCCTGCCGGCAAAAATGATGTTCTTATTGATGTGGCTGAGCTGGTGGAAGAAATGAGGGCGGAGGTTGTGAAATACAGGTCAATAAGCGTATTATGCACGCTGAAGAATGTTAAAGGCGCCAACCTCGGTACCATTGATCAAATAATAATAAACAATACTGCCGATATGCCTGAAGAGGATGTGAAAGCATTGCAGAAAGCTTTTGGCGAGATGTTTGAGAATATGGAAAAAAAATCAGGCAGCACCGGTATTTCCGACAATGATGCCAAATCAGTACAGACAGGAACTCCGGTTTTTAAAGGCGCAAGCGGCTGGGCTGCAGCTGAGCTTGAAAAGGCGGCAGGATACGGCTTCATAACGGACAGGATAAAGGATAATATGAGCGCTCCCATAACCCGTGAGGAATTTGCGGAAGTAGCAGTAAGGCTTTATGAGAAATATACCGGTAAACAGGCTGATATTGAAGACATGAGTGTTTTTTCAGATACAACAAATCCGGAAATATTCAAGGCATATAACCTTAAGATTGTAAATGGAACAAATGCAGCACAAAAGCTATTCTCACCCAAGGCTTCCACCAGCCGCCAGCAGGTTGCGGCCATGCTGCTCCGAACCTTAAGTGCAATGAAGCCGGGTGCTGATCTGGACACTACGGGAGCAAGCAGCTTTACCGATGAAAAGGATATAGCCCCCTGGGCTATTGAAGCCATGAGATTTATGAATAAGAACGGTTTCCTGAAGGGCTCAGGCAGCAAAATTGATCCCAATGGGATATGCACAAGAGAGATGGCGGTACTCATTGCGGCAAGAGTCTATGAGAAATACTCAGTCAGTGCGCCGGATTCCGGTATGAATGATTAGCGTCCGGCAGCCATAGATCGACAAGCCATGGATTCAAATCAGGTAAGGAGGAGATTAATATGACGTATGGCAATTATTGCAGGAGATATTTGACGGCAATATTGACCGTAATATTCTTTTTTGTATTGCTTTGTGATCCGGTATCAGCGGTACCGGATACAGCTCCGCCGGTTTTGACAAGCTTTGCTCCAACCGATGGTACTACCGGTTTAGCTGTGAATATTGGAAATCTGAGTCTTGTTTTTAATGAACCGGTATGGGGGCAAGACAACAAAAAGTTGAGTATTTATGAAGCCAGTAAAGACTACAATATATGCAACCTTTACACCGGAGGTATTCGCACTAATGCTTCAAATACAGCTGTACTTACCTTTCCTGCAGGTTTCAGATTAAGATATGGCTCCGCTTATTATGTCAAAATCGACCAGGGGGCTTTTAAGGATGCGGCAGGTAACGATTTCTCAGGTATAGACAGCTGTACGGCCTGGGTTTTTATCACTGCCCCCGATAATATTCCTCCGACTGATCCAGGCAACCTCAGATTAGTGTCTAAGACAGACACCAGTGTCAGCTTGGAGTGGGACCCATCGACCGATAATGACAGACTGCACAGTTATATTATATATAAGGATAGCGGAAACGGGTTTGAGTTTGCCGACTCGTCCACGACGAACAGCTGTACATTGACTGAGCTTAATCCGAATACTGCCTATGTCTTCAGGGTAAACACCATAGATTCCTCGATCAATTACTCTCCGGGTTATTCAAATGAACTTAGAGTAACCACAAATGCAGCAGGTACAGCTTCCGACGGGCAGGCGGAAACCGGTGCGGAGGCTGAAGGACACGGCGCCGGATCCGGTTCCGGTACAGAAGCTGCCGATACTGCGGCAGGAAATCAGGCCCTTGCGGATCTCGAAGCTCCAAAGGATGTCTCAGTTGAAGTCAGGAGATATGAAGACGGAAGGCCGTATTTTGCGGTAACATGGACCAATCCCCAGAGCGTATTGGACCTGGTCAGGTATTGGGATGAACGGGGTGAGGCTCCTTTGGAATATCAGATAGACATTAAGGTAGGAAACGGACAGTGGCGCTATGACATGGGTGAGACTATTTACGGCAATTCGCTTCATGCAGGCGATGATGAAACCGGCGTTTTTGCGGTAAACAATGCGCCCTATGACCCGGTAAATATGGGACAGCTTAATACTGTCAATACTACAGCCAATTCTTATCAGTTCCGGGTGAGATACTCATATTTATTTTCTGATGGTTCCGGTGAGTATTATAAGTATAGCCCCTTTTCAGATACTGCATCTGCCGGCCTGCAGGCAGCAGACGCAGCAACGGATACAGGTGCTTCAAACCAGCAGCAGGGGGATGGCCGGTGGAACGGTGTATGGAAAATCGACATGGGCATGTTGACTCTTGCTCAGTCGGGCAACGATGTATCCGGCGCCTTTGGTGAATGGGAAGATAATTATCAGTTGAACGGCATAGCAGAAGGAAATAAGCTTGCCGGGACGATTGATTACTATGGAGAACCGGGCAGCTTTGAATTTGTTGTATCCCCTGACGGAAGAATAGACGGATGGTGCCGTCCCGACGGCTATGAAGACTGGGAGGATTCCATTGAATGGATGGGAGTCAAAGTATCCGATTCCTTCGGGAACACGGGCACCGGCTGGGGAGGGACCTGGTATACGGACTTTGGTCCAATGGTATTGACACAGAACGGCTCCAGTATTACCGGAGTATATAGAGTATATACGGATACACCTGTCTTTCAGCTTGAAGGGACGGTTTCAGGCAATGTCTTTACAGGAAGAGTCAGGGAAGGGGAATTCACCGGAGAATTTGAATTCAGCCTGGAAAGCGACGCAAAATCATTTACCGGGAAATATCATTATACCGGAGAAGATGAGTGGACGGATTGGAACGGAACAAGAAAAAAATAGGGGGAAAGAGCATGAGAAAAATATTAATATCGGTCATTGCGGTTATTGCGGTGGCATTAACCCTGCTGCCTGCGCCGTGCATACATGCGGATACGGATGTACTGCCGGAGAAGCTTGAAGCTCCGCAAAATGTTACAGTGGAAGTTAAAGCCCATGAAGATGGAAAACCTTATTTTGAGGTAAAATGGGCAAATCCCCGGAGCATATTGGAGCTGGTCAGTTACTGGGACGATAATGGTGACGCTCCCCTGGGATATCAGATTGACTTAAAGCTCGGAGACGGTAAATGGCGTTATGATACAGGTGAGTCGATTTCTGGAAATTCACTCCATGCAGGAGATGATGAGACAGGTGTTTTCGCGGTAAACAACGCGCCATATGATCCTATAAATGAAGGTCTGCTGGATACTGTGGATATAAAGTCGAATTCCTATAGCCTCAGGGTAAGGTACTCATACTATTACTCCGATGATGCCGGAGACCACTATATGTACAGCTCCTTTTCAAATACTGCATCCATTGGTGCAGATGCACTATATAAAGGCGCCAGCAGCTGGGCAGTGACGGAGCTTGACAAAGCGGCCGGCTACGGGCTTATTACCGACAGGATCAAGGATAATATGAAGGGTCCTATTACCCGTGAGGAATTCGCCGAGCTTGCAGCAAGATTCTACAGGGTGTATACCGGTAAAACTGCGGAAGCTGCACCGGCATCAACATTTACCGATACCGATAATCCGGAAATATTAAGAGCTTACAAATTAGGTATCGTAAATGGGGTGGGCAGCAATAAGTTTGATCCGAAGGCCCCCACCAACCGCGAGCAGATTGCAGCAATGATGAATAGGGCAGTGGGAGTTATCAAGCCTGCTGCAGATATGTCAATCGCCGGTGCGCCGGTTTTTTCAGATGAAAAGCAAATTGCGCCCTACTTTTTAACCAATGTAAAGTTTATGACAAAGAACGGGTTCCTGGCGGGGGTCGGCAGCAACAGGTTCGCCCCCAAGACCCAGTGTACCCGTGAACAGGCAGTTTTGATAGCTGTCAGGGTATATGAAGCATATAAATAGCGGCAAAGGCGGTGAATATACGGAACTTTCCGGCAGCCCTAAAAATAAAAAAAAGGAAGTGAGGTCATGTATAAGCCCAGGAAGGCTATTGCTTTGCTGATATCCTTGGTTATGTTTTTTTCACTTGCTCTTAATCCTGTTTTAACAGCTTCTGCAGGTGCACCGACCATTACGCCTCCCGGGATAAATACTCCCGGGGCAAATATTCCAAGTCCGGTAAAGCCGGGAGTAAATATCCCCGGTGCAGGTACTCAGGGGATAAGGCCCCCGGTTACCGCACCGCTGAAAAAGTGGGAGGCGCCCGCAAGGGTAAAAGGGGTCAGCTATGAGTTCAAGGATGAGGTAAAGAGAATTCCCGCTTCGATGCAATATGATTCCAAGCCTTTGACCTTTGATAAATTCGCAGCTTTTGACACAGAAGGAAAAACCCGGGATGAAAATGAACTGACTCTTGAAAAAGTAAACGGTATAAGGTACCCTGCGGGTACAAAGCTATTGACGGTACCCCGCAGGTCTGCTTCCTCATTTGCACCAAAGGCCGATGAAATATACATTGATGAGGAAGAGGGAACGGCTTATAAGATATTGGGTACGGAGGAGGATGCTTCAGGGAATTCCCAATATGCAGTCGGAACCCCTGAACTGACGGAAATATTCAAGTCCTATACAATTCCGGAGCAGACTTTGGATTTGACAACCGGAAATATAGCATATATTGCTCCCGGGGTTGAATTAAGCCCTGACAGCGGGATGACCAAAAATTACACGGCTATGGCCGGACCCTTTGATGATATTGTAAGCTTCAGACAAGAGGGAAACAAGCATATTCTGACACTCAAACAGGGAGTGACGATATTCAAGTACCCCTTTCAGGAAGCACTGATATCAGATAAGGATGCTCAGGCAGAAGCCGAAAGGGAAAAATTCGACGGAGACTGGTGGGAAAAGGATCAGAGCACTGATCTTAGAGGAGTTGAGAATAAAAGCGAATTAAGCGTTGAAGTAAAGGTTAAAGAAGGAACTATTACTATTGAAGATCCGAAATTCCACGCATACTTTGACCTTGATCCGTGGACCTCCCATGTAGTTGCAGACTTCTATTTTGATGCTAAGGCGGAAGCCGATGTAACCCTGGAAGGAGATATAACCTTTAACAAAACCATAGAGAAATGCGTATATGGATATGAAATAGACCTGGGAAAGGTAATGGGGAAGGAAAAAGCCAACAAAGCCTTTGTGGGAATATTTTTAGTCATTGGCGTGCAAGGAGAGATTCATGTAGAGGTAAGGACCATTACTACAGGAGATGCCAGAGCCGGCTTTACCTACAGGGCATACGGTTACGGCGGCGTACCGTATTATACCGGGCCTTATGCGATCTACAGACCTTCAAGCTTTGATATGAGCTTTACGGTAAACGGTGAGATAAATACGACCCTGGCCTGCGTACCTCAGGTGGGTGTAATTATCTGGGGTAAAGAGCTGGGTGTATTGCAGATATGGGTAGGATTCAAATCCAAAGCTGTATTCAGTGCTTCCGGAGGCGGAGGCTCAAGCGGCTCCCAGGGGTTTGAAGCCAGCGGCTCCATAGATTTACGGGCCTTTGGAGAGCTGGTAGCTTTTCTGCTTGGTTCCAGATACTCCATCTTCTATATAGAATTCCCACTCTTTTATGGTGAGTGGAGTATCGGAGAGGAGGCCTCCGGCAGCGGCGGAGATATGCTGAAAGAGGTGCCGCCTTATGTCCGGGTGACAGCAGATGCATATACAAATAAAATTGAAGGGAAGATTGCCTTCAGCACAGAACGTAAAGATGAAATTAAATATGCCGGTGATGATTCTGCTTTGGAATCTTCCTTAAAACCCTATGCAAATAGTGTGTTTTTAGTAGAAGTGTATGATAAGGATTCAAAGCTTAAGCTGCAAACAAGCCAGAATACGGATGCCGAAGGCAAATTCTCATATCAGCTTACCGGCTTGTATAACCTTCTGCCTACGGACAAAGTATATATTAATTTGATGAATAATATGACTCCCCGGATTGAAATTGAAGATCAGAGCTTCCAGGTTGTAGGCAAGAGCCCGGAAATAAAGCCTACGGTTCCCTTCAGCGAGTCCGACGTCAATCTGGATGCCTTCAATGATGTTATAACAGGCTGGATTTCCGGCAATTATACTGGGCCTGTTGAAATTGAAATTTTAAAGGGCACTGTAAACGAAATCATTGAGGCGGACGCGGTCAAGGGACTGTTTAAAGCTGAGTATCCTATTGATGAGTCAACTGCATGGGCGAGTGCCAGAGTCAACTTTGAAGGTTCATTATTCCCGAAATTTCCGCAGCTACGCTATCCTAACCTGGATGCGCTGACTATAAACATATTTAATGATTTCAGCAAACCGGCTGAAGCTGCTGGCGAGAGCGAAATAAGACCGTCAGTTACAGTTCCGGGACTTAATCCGGGAGTTAATTTGCCTGAGAGCGTATCTTCAGCCCAAGAGAAGCTTGATGAACTATCATCCCGGGATATTGAAGGCAATAGGCTGGAAAAACCGACCAGGATATTCGGTACAATATCAAATAAGGGAGATATGGGCTGGCTTGAGAGTCAGGGAGACGACTACACAAGGCAGGGGAACGGCAGTACCGGACTCAGGCACTTTGACGGCGAAGTAAAAATCACTGAAATACATGTGCAGTCGGCGCTTAATCATATGCGGGAAAAACTGGAGAAACCACATGTTTTACCTTCTCCGAGAGATCCTCTGTATACTGCAACAACAAGAACACAGCAGGCAATGCTGCTGAAACCCGTAAAAGACAGCAGCAGCCCGGCCGGCGTCAGGGTGGAGGAATATCCAACCTCCGCTGCACGGTTTGAATTCAGCCGTCCTGATGTAGTGGCATATAAAATTGAGATAGAACATGAAGGATATAAGTTGGAAAGGATATACAATCCTTTTGCGGAATACTATGAGAATGTATTGCAGTTCAACAAGGATTTCCTTGGTCCTCTGAGAGAAGAATTTGCCTCGCCTGCACAAGAAGAAATAGATCCGGTGGTAAATCCGGCAGATATTATGAATCAATTGAATCAAGGCATGCAGGGACACTGAACCTGAAGAGCACAGAGCTGTTCCCCCTCCTGAAGGCTGTTCCGGCAGGAGGGGGTAATTTATCAACTATGAATAAAGAGGTGGTTAATAAGTGAAAAGAGGAGTAACAATATTAATCTGTTTTGTGATGCTGATGTTCATGTGCCTTGCTGTAAGTGCGGAGGATCTGCCTATGCCAAAATCACCCTTGAAACCTGCGGTACCCACAACGCCCGCGCTTCCGGATTCGGGCATTATGCCGTCAAAACCTGCTGTTACAGCTCCGGCACTGCCTGACACAAAAATACCGGACATAAAAACACCGGATACGGTACAGCCGGTTGAAAGTTTTGAAGCACCATCTGAGCTGGAGGCACAAAAAATCGAATATAATCTGGTTTCGATCCGGTGGAAGGATAATTCCACTGCAGAAACTGAATTTGTAGTTGAAAGGAAAATATCAGACGGTAATTATGTTCAGCTGGCAGTACTTGGTCAGAACATTACAACCTATGAAGATACCTCGGTAGAGCCCGGCACTGCTTATTATTACAGAGTGAAAGCAGGAAAGAACGATTCGGGTTTCACCCGTATAAAAAAGGTAGTTTATTCCGACTATTCCGATGAAGTAATGGTTGACACCCCGGCTGCGCCTTCACCGCCGGTCAGGAAGCTGGAACCGGATATAAAGACTCCCGGTGATATACAATTCCCGATAATAGAAACTGAACCGGAGATCAAGCCGGAGGTCAAGCCGGAAACTGAACCGGAGGTTAAGCCGGAGGTCAAACCGGAAACTGAACCGGAGGATACATCGGAAACCACACCGGAGATTACACCGGAGGATACATCAGAAACCACACCGGAGGTTATACCGGAGGATACATCGGAAACTATACCGGAGATTACACCGGAAACAACATCGGAGTCTGAGGAAGAAAACGGATATGAGGTCGGGATAAATGCTCCCGGAGCATTAGAGACAACAGAGGTAAATGGGAATGAGATTGTGCTTTCCTGGGAAGATAAATCAGATAACGAAGAAGGATTTCTGCTGTATAAAGCTTCTACGGGAGAATGGGAGGAGGCTGCGGCTTTAGATGCCGATACGACCACATATTCGGATAAAAAAGTTCAGCCTGATACCACATATTATTATGTGCTGTTTGCTTATAAAGGCGATAATGTATCCTCACAGTCAAACCTGGTGGAAATTAAAACACCTGAGGCTGAAGCAGCCACAGCGGCAAACACAGCGGCAGAATTGGCCGCGCCGCAGAACCTGAGTGCAAAGGCTCAGAATCCATCGGAAGTCCTTCTCACATGGGAAGATAAATCTGACAACGAGGAAGGTTTTTTGATTTATAAAGCTTCTGCGGGGGAATGGAAAGAAGCTGCAAAATTGAATGCCGATGTTACCGCCTATACTGACAAGGCAGTGATGCCGGGCACTAAGTATTATTATATAGTCTATGCATACGCAGGTAATATTGCTTCACCAGAATCAAACCTGGCAGAAATCACAACCCCGGACCAGGAGGCTTCCACTGCGGCAGCGGACTTTGCCGGAGCCAGCAGCTGGGCTGTGGAAGAGCTGGCAAAGGCTGTGGAATATGGCCTGTACACGGATAAAATAATGAAAAATTATTCACAGAGTATTACCAGGGAGGAATTCTGCGAATTGGTAATAAAGCTGTATGAAAAGCTTAAAGGTACCGAGGCTATCCCCGTCTCGCCAAATCCGTTCCGTGATACTGCGAATGGAAACATACTGAAGGCATTTGGAGCAGGAATTGTCAAAGGGACGGGCGCCGATACTTTTTCACCTTACAATCCCATTACAAGGCAGGACATCTGTGTAATGTTTTATAGAGCAATCACCGGCGCAGTTGCAAATGTCGAAACAAGCATAGAAGGAGCTCCCACTTTCGCAGATGAAAATCTTATCGGCTCATGGGCAATAAAAGAGGTGAAATATGCGTATAAGAACAACATTATGAAGGGTGCAGGAGCAAATAAGATATTGCCTAAAGACAATACCAGCCGTGAACAGGCACTGATACTTGTAAAAAGAGCATATGAAGCATTTGCAGGCAGGTAGATAAGTGGTTATAGACCAACCTATATAATGATGCGGCATTAGGCTGCGAGGCTGCGGGGCGACGAGGCTGCGAGGAAAGTCCGTGTATTCCTTACGGGTCCAGATACGGATACCACGGTTTCCGTTCCTTTGCTATTAAGGAATACCCTGATTCCCCGCAGCCTCGCAGCCCCGAAACCTCGCAGCCTGCGCCCATAGGGCGCAATCTTCTACTTTTCCGGCTCATAGGCATCTTCTTCATAATCAAATTCAGGCTTCTTCCTTGTTACTTTATTGGTAAAGCCTCTATAAGGGCTATCGTTTCTGCTGGTGCGCTTAAGGCGGTCGTAGTCATCCTCTTCATAATCAAAATCCTTTTTCGCTAAATCTCTTCTCTGATTACCCAAAAAACTCAACTCCTTGTCATTTTACACTATCCACTAGTTTTAATAAGGATATATCTGAATTATACTACATAATGCAGCATTCAGGGCATATCTATTCCGGATATGTTCTATTTTGTAATAGTTTCTTAACTTTTTAATGCAGTAAAAAATGGTACAATAATAGTAAATATGTAATTTGTTTACTGGTACAGGGATTTACCTGTACGAGATATATAAAGGGGAGGGTTAGCTTGAAAAAATCAATCAGTATGATGATGGTATTTGCTATTATTGCTGCTTTATTGACATGCAGTGCATATGCAGCTTATGATAATGCCCCGTATAAGGAGGCAAGCACCTGGGCAGTGCAGGAGCTTGACAGGGCGGTAGGATATGGCTTTATAACGGATAAAATCAAGGATAAGATGAATGCGGCAATAACAAGGGAGGAGCTTGCGGAACTTACTGTAAAGCTATATGAAAAGTATACGGGCAAACAAGCTGCTGCAGGGGATATGAGCGCTTTTGCCGATGTTGTGAATCCGGAAGTGTATAAAGCATATGATCTGAAAATTGTAAATGGAACGAATAAATTCTTAAGGCTTTTCTCACCAAATGATCTGGCTACCCGGGAGCAAGTAGCGGCTATGTTATACCGTACTTTGGAAGCCATGAATCCGGAGGCTGATCTGTCGGCAGCAGGAGCCGGTGAATTTACCGATGAAAAGGATATATCCGGCTGGGCTCTTGAGTCTGTAAGGTTTATGCACAAAAATGGATTCCTGAAGGGAGCAGAAGGAAGGATAAGTCCCCAGGATACCTGTACGAGGGAAATGGCTGTACTTATTACAACAAGGGTATATGAAAAGTACTTTACCGGACAAGAGGATACAAAGGACAATAATGAGACAGTCAGCATGGACAGCGATGGATTAAATGATCTGGGGCAAATAGTTTTAAACGATACAGAGATCCATAAGGATGACTACAATATCAAGGAAAAGGATGGCTCCTATTACATTTTCATAGCAGCTGAAAAGCTGAATTATGCCTTTAAACGCCAAAATGCCGGAAACTACACCTATCCGGAAGTCGATATCAATGGCAGCAGCATCAGCATAAGCTGGAGGAATGAGGAAGGTGTTGTGCTTCAGACAGATTTGAGGGAAGATAATCCGGAGGCTTTCATAAATGGTAAGAAGGTTGAGACAGGTATGGCTCCCTATAGTGAAAACGGAAAGCTGTTTATTCCTGTCAACATATTCATTGCTGAAATGGATATGGCTGTAGAAGCGGACCTTAAAGATAAAATGTTGTACATACAATACAGAAGTGATTTTCCTTCAGATATTCTGACAGGTACCTGGTCAGATACGGAAACCGACATTTTTGCAGACTACAGGGATATAACGGGCGGAGCTATGTCGCTGCCTGCTTTTGCCACAGCTTATAGGTACAATAGAGATGGTACTTATGGGATGCGGATGGTCAGTGTTGGAGACAATAATGATACGTTTATCATACAAGAGGGTAAATACCGGATCAAGGGAAGCACCATAATGTATTATGATATAATTGAAACGGTCTACAATGGATCTCCCTTCACTATAAAACATCAGGACAAACTTTTGGAAACACCCCAATATATGTTCATCCACAACTATGATCCTGAGGAAGAAAGAATTGAGATCGGCGGATTTTGGCTGAACAAGCGCTAATAGAAAAGAAAGAGGTATGGCTTATGAAAGAATTGAGATTACATGGAGAACTTATTGTAACAGGTGTAGGAAGCTTAAGTTATATTGAAGGCATAGAGTGCAGCAGAGCTTTTATTGTAACGGGAGAAGGCTCGACCTTCAGAAATGGAACGATAGATACCATTAAGGGGATGTTGGACAAAAATGGCTGCAAATATGAGGTGTATTCGGGAATAAAGAAGAACCCGACTACAAGCGAGGTAATTGAAGGAGTCACTGTAATGAGAAGCTTTGTGCCGGATATGATTATTGCTGTGGGCGGAGGATCGGCAATTGACGCAGCCAAGTCAATGACACTTTTCTATGAGTATCCCGGGCTTTCCTTCGATAAAGCCTTAAATGAGCCGCTGCCTCAGTCAAGAGAGAAGCTGAGGTTTATTGCCATACCCACTACCTCGGGTACTGCAACGGAGGTAACAAGAGTTTCGGTGATAACATACAAGGACAGCGATCTGAAGATAGGCCTGAAATCCAATGCCTTTATTCCTGATGTTGCAATACTGGATGCAGGTCTTACATTATCAATGCCGAAGAATGTAGTTGCGGAAACCGGCATGGATGCCATGACACATGCTGTCGAATGCTACATAAACACAGATCAGAATGATTACTCCGAATGCCTGGCCTCCGGTGCCGTGGAGGGCTTATTCAGGTATCTGCCCCTCTCTTATGAAAAAGGGACGATTGAATACCGTGAAAAGGTACATAATTACCAGTGCATCGCGGGAAGCGCCTTTGCAAATGTCGGATTGGGCATGGCTCACGGAATATCCCATGCAATAGGCGGAAGGTTCAATTATGGACATGGACTCCTGAATGCAGTAGTGCTGCCTTATGTACTGCAATTCAACTCAAGGGATGAGCATGTAAAGGAAAGACTTCAATATCTCGCTTCAAGAGTGGGTGCCGGCAGCTTTATTGATGCTATAAAACAAATGAATAAAAGACTTTCGATACCGGACTCCTTCAAGGAAATGGGCATTACTGGAGAAGATTTTGATCAGAATTTTGATATTCTGGTAACAAACTCACTAAAGGGGTCTACAAGGGTGAATCCTGTTAAGATTTCGCAGGAGGAGATGAAAAGAGTGCTTCAATATATATATGAGGGGAAGGATATAGATTTTTGAACATTGTAAAGTATTGTACAATATGATAGAATCAATATGAATTGAACAGCAAAATTTTTCAGGTGCTTATCCGGAGGATTGTCCTCCGGTCAGCTTAAAAGGGGAAATGGGTGTAAATCCCATGCGGTCCCGCCACTGTAAAAGGGGAGTAGCCTATATATACCACTGGAGCTTGTACTCCGGGAAGGTGTAGGCATATGATGAACCCAAGCCAGGAGACCTGCCTGAATTTGAAGCTTACCTACGAGAGATAGGGAGGTGCTCATTACGGCATTTTTGTTCCTTTTATTTGGTAGAAGGAACTTTTATTTTTGTACAGGCAAACTGTGTAATGCCTGAAATTATTTATATAGGAGTTGGTTATATGAAAAAGCTGTTAATATTGGCAATGGCGTTTATGATGATACTGAATCTTGCCGGCTGCATCAGGCCTGTGGCACCCCAGGAGTCAGCACCGGCACAGAATGAGAGTTCTGAAGCTGCGGCAAAATTGGAAGTGACGGACTTTAATGGCAGGAACATAGTGCTTGATAAAATTCCTCAGAGGATAGTTTCCCTGTCTCCATCCAATACGGAGATACTTTTCACCCTTGGTGCGGGGGAAAAGGTAGTAGGTGTCACCAATTATTGTGATTACCCGGAAGAAGCCAGGAAGGTCGAGCAGGTAGGAACCTTCGAAGGGCCGAATATGGAGCTTATAAAGAAGGTACAGCCTGATGTTGTGCTGGCCGGCTATATACAGGAGGAGACTATAGAAAACCTTGAGAATATGGGCATTCCTGTAGTTGTAACAGAAGCGGAGAGCTTTGAAGCCATTTATAAGAGTATAGAGCTTATCGGTCAAGTAACCGGGACTGAAGCCAAGGCTAATGAAATAACAGCCGGAATGAAGGCTAAAATTGCAGAGATAGAAGCAAGGACAAAGGATAAGGAGAAGCCAGAGGTATTTTATGTTGTATGGGCGGACCCGCTTACGACTGCAGGTTCAAAGACCTTCATAAATGATGTCATTAAAGCTGCAGGAGGGGTTAATGTAGCTGAAAAGGTTGAAAGCTGGGCAAAATATAGTGCGGAACAGCTGGTAGCTGATAATCCTGAAATGCTAATTGCAGCCCTTCATTCCACAGACAAAGGCATGACAAAGGAAGACCTGTCAAAGAACCAGGTTTTTAGTAAGCTTGAATGTGTTAAACAGGGGAAGGTATATGTAATGTCTGATGACAATATAATATCAAGACCGGGACCAAGGATAATTCAGGGTATTGAAGAAATGGAAAAAGTATTCTACGGAGAATAGAATTTTGGGCTGCGAGGCTGCGGGGGGTACGGGCGATTCATGAATCGCCCGTACAGGCTTCGTAGGATCTGATAGACTGCAAATATTTGCACGTGGCACGCGGCAGGTCGCACGAGGCAATATATGTCATCATAGGTAATAAGTGAGGAGTAATTTTCATGGATAGCCATATACAGGTTGAAAAATTGAGCTTCAGCTACGATTATAAAAAGGTTCTGGAGCAGGTTGACATGAGCATTAAGAAGGGCTGCTTCTTTTGTCTGGTAGGGCCGAACGGTTCAGGCAAAAGCACCCTGCTTAAGGTCATTTCTTCTGCGCTTAAACCCCAGCAGGGTGTTGTATACCTTGAAGGCAGAAATATAGTCCATATGAAAGGCAGGTCCGTTGCAAAGCTGCTTTCCTTTGTGCCGCAGAATACCTCCCTGGAGTTTGACTTCAAGGTTTCTGATGTCGTGCTTATGGGGAGATATCCGTACATAAACAAGCTTAAGGGAGAAACAAGGGAAGACCTTACGATTGCTGAAAAAGCCATGGAATATACAAATACGACTCATCTGAGAGACAGAAGCTTTATGGAGCTTTCAGGAGGAGAGCGGCAGAGGGTCATCCTGGCACAGGCATTGGCACAGGAGCCGGACATACTCATACTTGACGAACCGGTATCGCATCTGGATCTTCAGCACCAGGTCGAAATACTGAATCTGATAAAGAAAATGTGTGTAGACAGGAAGCTTACCGCAATTACAGTTCTTCACGACCTTAATATGGCGTCTGCATACGGTGATTATATCGTTATGATGAAGGATGGAAAAATCATGCGTCAGGGTACCCCCTTTGAAACCTTGACTGCTTACAATATCAAAGAAATATTCAGTACTGATGTATATGTTTCAGTCAGCCCGGTAGGAAACAAACCTTACATATACACCCTGACCAGGCCCAACATAGAAAAAAGGGGAATAAAGGTGCATATCATATGTGGCGGAGGAAGCGGCAGCAGTATCATAGGCAAGCTTCATTCTGAAGGCTTTGACCTTAGCAGTGGAGTGCTCACTATCGGGGATCTTGACTGGAAGATCTCCAAGGAGAATGATGTTCTGATTGCAGAGGAAGTACCCTTTGTGGGAATATCCGATGAAGCTTATGCAATGAACAGGAAGCTTGCTGCAGAAGCTGATGCAATAGTGCTTGCCGGATTGTATCTCGGCAAGTCAAATATGAGAAATCTGGAGCTTCTGCTTGAAGAGGATCTGAAAGGGAAGCCTCTTATAATAATTGAGGATGATAGCTTTGCAGAGCGGGATTATACAGGAGGTACCGCCCTGCAGCTTTATGAGCTTATTAAAGGCAGGAGCTCTTCAATACTTGCAGACAGTAAAAGGCTCAGCGAAGAAATTTTGAAGGCGGTTGGAACCCATGGAGAAAAGTAATAAAAAGAACTGGCTGGTGCCTTCCATTCTTGTTGTGCTTCTTGCAGCAGCCTTGCTGCTGGCAGCGGCAACCGGGGCTGTAAGGATCAGCACAAAGGAAATAATTGAAATACTGACTAAGGGGACTGACACTGTCAATGCATCCATCCTTATGGATATAAGGCTCCCAAGAGTACTGCTGGCGGCTGTTATAGGAGCCGGACTTGCTGCTGTGGGTGGTGTAATGCAGTCGATATTTAAGAATCCGCTGGTTGATTCCTATACACTGGGCATGTCTTCAGGGGCTGCCCTGGGGGCAGTTATATCAATTATTACAGGTATCAATGTAAGCATAATGGGAATAGAGACCACTGGTGTATTTGCATTTGCCGGGGCTGTCCTGACCTTATTCTTCGTCTACAGTCTCGCCTATACAAGGAGCAGGATGTCCATAAACTCCCTCTTGCTGGCCGGTGTGGCAGTGAGTTATTTTCTGGCGTCGGTCATATCCTTCTTAATGATGTTGAATAATGATAAGATTGAACATATTGTGTTCTGGACCATGGGGAGTTTATCCATGGCGACCTGGAACGAATTCTATTTAGCTTCAGCAATCATACTGCCGGCAACGGCAGTACTGCTGTACTATACCCGGGAGCTTAACATTCTCGTTATGGGAGAGGACGCTGCCCATCATCTGGGAATAAATACGGCAGTCCTGAAGAACATACTTCTGATTACCTGTGCCCTTATTGTGGGAGTTGTGGTATCCACAGGCGGAACAATAGCGTTTCTGGGATTGGTGGCCCCACATATAATTAGACTTGTTGCAGGCTCCGACAATAAAAAGGTCATACCATACTCAGCACTATTAGGCGCTGTATTGCTGGTACTGTCGGATACTGCCGGAAGACTGCTTATTCAACCGGTGGAAATACCGGTAGGAGTAATGACTTCAATAATGGGAGGTCCCTTTTTCATATTTCTTTTAAGAAGGCAGAAAGCAAAATAGGTGCGGAGTACGAGGTTTCGGAGTAGGGGCGATTCATGAATCGCCCCTACAAGTTTTAGATGTAGGGGCGACCAGTGGTCGTCCGTCGTTTTTTGTGTTATTATCTTCATATATGAATTTTTGGAGGTATTATGGATTGCGGAACATTGAAGATATCATAATAAACAGGGTAGCACTTAATGTACTTGATAGGGAGAACAAAACCACAGTATTGACAGACAAGGAACTGGAGCTTTCCGAAGAGGTTTATGAATATTTTGAAAACCACCTGCTGAAGATCCTGAAGGATGAAGAAGCAAAGCCTGCCTTTTTTGGCGAGGAGAAGAATATCGTTAAAGAACTGTGCAAGGATATATTCGAAGATGAGGAACAATTTGTCAGCAATAGCAACAAGCTGTCCCAGTATCTTTTCAGGTGCATCGGCACAGATGAAAAGGAGTCCTCGGGAGATATGGCAGTTTGTCACTTCGAAAGTCAGGAGGGCAAGTACCTTGCTATCCTGAAGCTAAATTTCACTAATTCCTACTGTCATTATATAAAGGATACTGATGGCAATCCGGTTGTAACAATAGGAGTGAATCGTACAGGACTTCCCGGACTGGGTCAGAAGGTATCCAAGGCCGCAGTGATAAGGGAGTTTAAAGAAAATAATGAATACAACATGCTGGTGCTGGACAAGGATAAAGAGGGAGTGTTTATAAATTCCTTTCTCAAATGCACCTTTACAAGAGACAGACGAGAGAATACCAGGATAATCAACAGAGTGTCGGAGCAGTTTGCGAGGAAAGCCTTCAAAGATAATGCCCAGGAGGCAGAACGGTTCAGGTCCAGGCTATCCGATCATCTCCGGAACGAGGACAGCTTTGATGTGCAAAAGGTAGCTGAAGAGAACTTCAGTGACATTATGGTAAAAAATGAATTCAAGGCCGTTATGGTAAGTGAAGGAATTACAGAAAACGATGTGCAGATAGATCGGGAATGGGCTGAAAAGAAGCTGAAGAAGAAAAGACTCAAAGTGGACAAGTCTATTGAGCTATACATAGACAGTGAGGTCTATAATGACAAGGATAGATTTCAAATCAAACGGAATGGTGACGGTACAATAGATATAATACTTAAGAATGTGAAAAACTATATTGAGAGATAGAAAGACCGCAGCGGCTGCTGCGGTCTTTAATCATTTCACTATTTCTTTCATGCACTGTATGGTATAATCAATATCTTCCTTAGTCACATCATTGTTTGTGACATATCTCATCTGACCATCCTCGACGCCGTTTATCTTTATGCCTTTTTCAAACAAGCCTTCTACAAGCCTGTCGGAGCTTATGCCTGTTTCTTCTATGCTGAAGAATACCATGTTTATATGTATATCCTCATTAAGAAGCTTTATTCCAGGTATCTCAGCAAGGCGTTTTGCCAGATACTTTGCGTTGTCATGGTCCATATGAAGACGCGTTGTCATTTTTTCAAGTGCTATAAGGCCGGCAGCAGCAAGTATGCCTGCCTGGCGCATTCCACCACCCAGAAGCTTCCTGTTTTTCCTTGCTCTTTCTATGAATTGCTTACTACCTGCAAGCATTGATCCTACGGGAGCACATAAGCCCTTGGAAAGACAGAACATTACTGAGTCGGTATATTGTGTGATCTGTGCAGCCTCAACACCCAGGAACGCTGCGGCATTGAAAAGCCTCGCACCATCAAGGTGAACAGGCAGGTTGTGCTTCTTTGCTATAGAATATATTTCCTTCATTGTGGCAAGGGGTACAACAGTACCGTTTGATAATGCATTTTCCATACAGATCAGGCCGGTCTCAGGACAGTGTATGTCATTGTCACGGATGGCCCTCAGAACAGCCTGGGGTTCCATAACGCCCTTTTCCCCTTTGATAGTTTTGAGCTGTACACCTGACAGGACTGCGGTGGCTCCAACTTCATGCTGTACAATGTGGCTGTTTTCTCCGGCTATTACTTCATTTCCCCTTCTGGTATGAGTCATCACTGCCAGCTGATTCCCCATGGTACCGCTTGGAACAAACAGGGCTGCTTCCTTGCCGGCATACTCTGCAGCTTTCTTTTCCAGGAGACAGATAGTTGGGTCATCTCCGTATACATCATCTCCTACAATGGCTTTTGCCATTGCTTCACGCATTTCATCGGTAGGCTGTGTAACGGTATCGCTTCTCAGATCTATGTATCTCAACGCTAAGACCTCCCAAAATCATAATTTAAGAACATTATACAATAATGATTGGTAAATGTCATTTTTGAAATATAATTACATATCCATATATAAAGTTGTACAATTTTACTTCCGGAGCGTTCTTCTGTTCTGTATAGGAGTGATGCTTAATATTATTTTACTATAAATAAATTAATATTCTGGTGCTTCAAAACTATCAAAGCGCCTGGGGGGAGTGATGGGTAATGCTAATAAACAGGAGAAGGCTTACATATGTTTTTTCCTTCATCTCAATGTTAATCCTGAGTGCAGCTTTTTTTTATGTAGGAAGGCTTCCGGCAACAGTTGCCGCCTTCAAAGAAAGCATTGAGGAGGAGAAGGCCTCAAGACAGCTTTTAGAAGCTTATAACGTGATGAATAATACATTTCATTTTGAATTGCCTGATTCATGGTATACACAGGAAGTAGCCTATCCCGGGGGAGAGGTATTGTATAATATGAATTTCATATCACAGGATAAAAGAATACTCGGTTTTGTTCAAGTGTGGAAGCTTTCCAAACCCTTAAAGCAGTTTATTGATGAGTCAAAAAAATCGGCAGTGGGTGTAGTTGATTTCAAGTACTTCAATGTTAAAGAAATCATGGAAGACAACAGAAAGGGCTATCTGGTGGAATACAGCAGAGCAAACCAGGATGGTGAGTACAATAAGGCTTATGAGGCATTTATAGAGGGTCCCTCAAACAGGATGTACAGGGTGAGCTTTTTTGTGCCTGAAAAAGAATGGCGAAACTATTATAAAATTATTTTTGAAAGGATAATTCACTCAATAAAGATACAAGGGTGAAAATATATCTGTGCATTTGACATAATAAATCAGACATTTTACATACTCTGAAAGGGAATATTGTTTTTTTGTCGAATTACTCTTAGAATAATGTTTTTTACTAGCATATATAGATTAGATTTGTATATATTTGGAGGTGTCAAAATGTCGATTCACATAGTTCTGTGTGAGGACAAGCAGGTTATTTTGAACAATATCAGGACGAACCTCGAAAAAGTTATAAAACAGAATGGGATAGATGCGGTAATCAGCTTTACAACTGATAATCCCAAAAGGATAATTGAGTACGCAAAGCAATATGTGCAGGGCATTAATGCATATTTTCTTGATATAAATCTGGGTACCAATATGAATGGGTTGGAGCTGGCAAAGCAAATAAGGAGCTATGATCCATACTGCTATATAACCTTTGTCACAGGTCATCCGGAGCTGTGCATGACAGTGTTCAAATATCATATCGAGGCTTTTGAATATCTTATCAAGCCTGTATCGTACCAGGCCCTCGAGGAGTGTGTGCTCTCGATAAACAAGCATTACAGCAATTACCAGAACCATCAGAAGCATAACAAGGGTGCAATTATAAAAATAAGGTCAGGGAACACTGATTATACTGTAGAGCTTCATAATATCATTTACGTGGAATCCATTAATCAAAAGCTAGTAGTGCACACAAAAAACCGGAACATAGAGTTTTTCGGATATCTGAAGGATATCATTACCGAATTAAATAAGAACGGTGAGTATTTCTACCGCTGTCACAGATCGTATATAATCAATATCAATCATATAAAAGAAGTGAACTACAAGGATTCTTACATTATAATGTCAAGTGATGATAAGTGCTACATGTCAAGACAGCAGAAAGGTGAAATAAAGGAAGTGCTGGATAGGATGGTACAAGAAAATGCTGATTTTATATAAAATATTTATCAATATAATGGGAATAGTGATATTTACATACTTAGCGCAGGCATTATATAGTTTTCAGAGAGAGAAGAAGATATTATTAAGCTTTATTATAATAACAGCTTTGGGAACTAATCTGCTTGTTTATTTTGATAAATATATAGGTATGGGATTACGTGCAATTCTAGTGCTGCTGTTCATGATGGTAATGTCTTACTTTGTATTGAAGCTCAACTTGATACAATCAATAGTTTTGAATATCACCAATATGATCGCCCTTGTTGTAGGTGATGCATCTGCCGTATTTATATTTGTCAAGATTTACGGTTATACCCTTGAAGCTATAAAAGCCAACATATTGCTGTCTTTGACTTCGGACCTGGTGATATATGGTACCGTAATAATAATTATCTTTTTAATAAGGCTAATCAAGCAAACCCAGGATATGACAGACAAGTACAAACGGAGTATTAGTATAAAGACATCGTTATATATGTTTGCGACCTTTGCAGTGATAGTAGTAAATTATTCGATATACATAAACCTGATAGGGATTGTGAATCAGAATATTATACTTGTAAATGTAACAATTATGTGGTTATACCTGATACTAAGCCTTTATATCAATTTTACCAACAGTGCTCTGACCTTGAAGGAGCAGCAGTACGACCAGCAGCAGGACTATATCAGAACTATAGACAGCCTGATAAATGAATTCAGAAGGCTGAAGCACAGCTATGCCAATACCATATACAGCTTTTACGGTTATATAGAAGAGAAGGATATGGAAGGGCTGAAGTCGTACTACTCAGAGGTAATGGACGAGACAAAAAAGATGGACAGCAACCTGCTGCTTGCCCTGCAGCGGATAAAGGTATACGCAATATTCGGACTGCTGTGGAACAAGATAAATGAAGCCGAAGGTAAAGGTATAATTGTGGGTGTCCAGGTCATAAATGAGGTGTATGAGGTGGGGATGAAGCTTACCGACCTCTGCGAGGTGCTGGGAAACTACCTTGACAATGCCATTGATGCAGCAGCAGCTTCGGATATCAAGAAAATAAATATCAGCCTGACTGATGAGGATGGATATCTGACCATTAAAGTTGAGAACACCTATGAAGGAGTTATCGATGTTAAGGAGATTCAGAAGAAAGGCTTTTCCACCAAAGGGGCTAACCGGGGTTTTGGTCTGACAATAACCGGTCAGATATTGTCAAAGTATGCAAATGTACTGCATAACACATCTGCAGAAGATAGTATATTCAAGCAGGAGCTTGTGATAAAAAAATAAGAGCACATTGTGCTCTTATTTTTTTATAGCTTAGTCTTCCTTTATTAGTGATTCCGGCATCTTTGGCTCTCTAAGTGCCCATGCATAGCATGCCATAGATGATGTACTTGCTATAAACAAAGCCAAGGTACTGATAAGAACAAATAGTGGTCTGAGTATTCTTTTCATTTCTATACCTCCCTTTTTTTGCTTATTTGCATACCCACACCATACATGCTGCCTGCCAGCCTGTAGGTTATGGGCAGTATCAAAACTGATTCAATAATTGTGGATAGAGTTATGATTGAAGAAACCGGTGTTCCCAGGTTATACAGAGCAGCTGCATAAAGCAGTATGACTGTGATACAGGACATTATCCGAAGCTTTCTTCTTAACTTTCTGCTTGCAATCGGTCTTTCCTCAGTGTCGGCAGGTGCATATTTTACTATTGCCGCAAAGCACAGGGCGAATATCAGGCTGACTGCATAAATATCTAAATCCACTGCCATTCCGAGATATACAACACCAAAGAAAAACAATGTACTTGCAGGAAGGCATGTCCATTCCCGCTTCGCATGAACCCCGGATGCAAAGGTTCTCAATGCACCGAAGCTCACGAATGCTACAAGAAAATACTTGAATACACTCAGAAGAATCGCCAGAATGAATATGAAAAGCATCTTGTATGAATTGGCGATAAATACAGCAATTCCATAGTTTATCTCAGCAAGCTTATCTTCCGGCAGATCCTCAAGCTGTGCTGCAATAGCCGCAGTAATTTTTGCGCTTATTCTTTCCGGGAATTCCATAAAATCAATCCTTCAATATAATCAGGTAAACTGTCCATAAGTATGATTTAATTCTAAATATAAGCTGTCGATATTTCAAGTGATATTATATGAACTGTCGTAATTAGTATATAAAATGTAGAAAAATGCAGAAATAGCACTAAAATATTTTCTCTGCGGAAATATAAAGCTATGGATCAGGACAATTTAATTGTATTAACTATCTGAATTTTTTTCTGTCAGATCGGAAACAGGTATATTCATAGTTTCGTTATTGGACAGCAGCTTAACATGAGCTGTCGAACTATCCTTGAAGACACTCTCGATCCATACAGGAGAATTCTTGTAGTCAACCGCAATTATTCCCTTGGAGTTTATTATCTCCTCTGCTCTCTTTATATCCATAACATCACCTCCCTTAAAAGTATTATGCTGCTGCAAAGGAGAATTAATGCAGAGTTATATCGTGATCTGCCATGAAGTTCATAGAAGGATAGCAGGATACATTTTTCTTTTTGTTAGTGATGTAATACATTTTATATACTTTTTTTGGAATATTAAAATATGTGCAGAAGTGAGAACAACTTATATCCTCATGTGTCTGCACCCGTAATAGATATTAATAAAAATACTTTCGGAAAGGAATACAATAATGCCTGAAAATGAGAGGGGAAGCCTTGTAATAATTGGAGGGGCAGAGGACAAAAGAGCTGATAAAGCCATACTCAAAGAAGTAATAAAGCTATCGGGCGGGGATGACTCACATGTAGCTTTGATCACCACAGCGACAAGCAATCCAGAGGAAGCAGGCCAGGAGTATAAGAGACTCTTTGCAGAGCTGGGAGCCAGGAGCGTAATATCTATAAATATAACAGACAGGGAATGTGCCAATAATGTCGAGGGTCTGAAGGTCCTCGAAAATGCAACCTGTGTATTTTTTGTGGGCGGCGATCAGTTGAGGATTTCAAGTATATTAGGCGGCACTGAAGTTCACCGTATTATAAGAAAGTTGTATGAAGAAGGCAGGGTAATTGCCGGAACCAGTGCAGGGGCATCAATGATGAGCGAAATAATGGTTGTAGAAGGAAGAGACGAGGAGGCACCAAGAAAATGCACTCTTAAAATGGCGCCAGGAATGGATCTGTTGGCCGGTGTGATAATAGACCAGCATTTCAACCAGCGGGGAAGAATAGGAAGATTACTGGCTGCAGTAGCACAAAACCCAAATATTATAGGAGTTGGTATAGACGAAGATACAGCAATGATAGTGAATAAGGAGCTTGAATTCATAGTTCAGGGTTCCGGAGTAGTTACAGTTGTGGATGGCAGGGATATATCCTTTACCAATATATCAGAACAGTATCCCGATGATCCTCTTGCCATAACAAATGTAAAAATCCATATCTTACCAAAGGGCTATGGGTTTAATTTGATAAAAAAACAGGAAATAATAAAGAAATGATAAAAAGAAAACATTTTTCTAAAAAATACAAGGAGGAAGAATTGTGATAATTGTAAGCAGTCATGCTTATCAAGGAAAAAACATTTACAGCTATAAACCTGTGGTGAAGTTGGTGGTTGACTTAGGAAAGCATGCTGACATTCCGACTAAAGACATCGGAGGTTTTAATGAAACTCTTCAGGAACTTCTGCCAGGTTTGATGAAGCACTTCTGTTGCAGGGGGTATGAGGGTGGTTTTATTGAAAGGCTCCGGGAGGGAACATATTTTGCACATGTAATTGAGCATACTGCAATTGAATTGCAGTCCATGCTGGGATATGATATAAAATTTGGCAAGACAAGAGAAACAAGCAAAAAAGGCGTTTATAATGTTATATATGGATATGAAAATGAGTATGCTGGTATAGAAGCAGGCAAGCTCGCAGTAGAAATCATGGAGGGAATACTCGCAGGTGAACTGCCGGATGTAAACAGGAGACTGGAAGTAATAAAGAAGGTCTGTGTAGCAACGGATTTTGGTGCAAGTACTGCTGTGATTGCAAAGGAAGCAAGGGAAAAGGACATACCTATAATACGCATAGGAGATGGAAGCATCCTGCAACTGGGGTATGGGAAATATCAGAAAAGGATCGAAGCGACCCTCACAGAAAATGCTAGCTGTGTGTCGGTTGATATTGCCTGTAACAAGGAGCTTACCAAAAGCATACTGAATGAATACGGTATACCTGTTCCTACAGGAAAAGTAGTTAAAAGTGAACAAGAAGCCTTGGAATACAGTGAGAAATTGGGTTATCCCGTTGTAGTGAAGCCAAATTACGGCAGCCATGGGAAAGGAGTATCCATAAACCTGAAAAACCCCCAGGAAGTACTGGAGGCTTATAAAATAGCAAGAGAGTACGAAGATACTATACTGGTGGAAAAATATATTAAGGGCAGCTACTATAGGGTATTGGTAGTAGGAGACGAGGTGGTGGCGGCATCTCATAGGATATCCGCCCATGTAATCGGTGACGGAGTAAGCACAATAACAGAGCTGATTAATAAGGAGAACCTCAATCCTCTGCGTGGTAATGGGCATGAGAAACCCTTGACGAAGATAAATATTGATAAAGTAGTAGAGCAGTATTTGAGGAAGCAGAATTTAACTCTTGATTATGTACCTGGAGAGGGAGAGATAGTATATCTGCGGGAAAATGACAATCTCAGTACAGGTGGTATTGCAATTGATGTTACTGATGAGGTACATGAGCAGAACCTGAAAGTAATAGCACAAGCTGCCAGAATAGTCGGCCTGGATGTGGCAGGAGTCGATATAAGCACTGTTGATATTTCAAAGCCAATTGTTGAAACAGGAGGGGCAATAATTGAGATAAATGCGGCGCCGGGAATCAGGATGCATCATTATCCATGCCAGGGTACCTCCAGAAATGTGGCAAAGGCTATAGTAGATATGCTCTTTCCTGCAGGCAGCACCAGCAGGGTGCCTATCGTTTCGGTGACAGGAACAAATGGAAAGACTACTACCTCCAGAATGATAGCGCATATAATAAGACAGACGGGTCACACAGTGGGAATGACTACAACAAGCGGGATCTACGTGAATGAGGAGTTGATCAAATATGGTGACAACACAGGACCGATAAGCGCAAAGACAGTACTTATGGATAGAAGGGTCGAATATGCTGTTTTGGAGACTGCCAGAGGAGGACTGGTCAATCGCGGACTTGGTTATGATGTGGCCGATGTAGGTATAGTGACCAATATTTCGGAAGATCATCTGGGAATTGATGATATCAATACTCTTGAGGAATTGGCCTATGTAAAGTCATTAGTTGCAGAAGCAGTCAGGGACACTGGTTATGCAGTCCTAAATGCGGATGACGAATATTGTCTAAGTATGAGGGATAGGATAAAGTCAAATATCATATTATTCTCCATGTCAACTGAGAATGCTGCTGTAAGGGCACATATACAAAATGGAGGTATGGCCATTTACAGCGATGGAAGCACTATATTTGTGAATAAAGGAGGAGCAGAGCTGCCTTTTATTGAAGCAAAGGCTATTCCTGCCACAATGGGTGGAGTTCTGAAGCATAATATCAGTAACGGTATGGCTGCGATAGCCGGTGCTATAGGGATGGGGATTTCTATTGAAAGCATAATAACAGGGCTTTCGACCTTCAGATGTGATAGCCGGACTAATCCTGGAAGGTTCAATGTGCATGACGTCAATGGTATAAAGGTGATACTGGATTATGGTCACAATATTGACGGTTACAGAGTTGTAATAGATTCGTTGGAACAAATGAAGACCGGCCGTCTTATAGGAGTTATAGGGACACCCGGCGACAGGACGGATT
>Ga0196971_1000405_pt1 | contig 34115 bp, 33 predicted proteins | sample S1v_1013CmetaG_FD_148660 | JGI IMG/M metagenome (GOLD analysis project Ga0196971, IMG submission 148660) | Soil microbial communities from Anza Borrego desert, Southern California, United States - S1+v_10-13C | ecosystem: Environmental > Terrestrial > Soil > Desert | place: USA: California...
CAGCCAGGTGCGGCAGGACCCGGACTCCTATACCTTCCGCGACCTCGACTACGAGAACCTGTATCACCTGGAGCCGGCAGATGTGCCGGAATTCAAGGAAACGGGGATTTTCATTGTCCGCTCGACCAATTTCAATCCCGCCTGGCCGTGGGACCTGACCTTCCTGGCGAACAAGACTGTCGGCCAGAACGGTGCCCGCGTCTTCACCCGCTTCAACCAGGAATACTGGCTGCCGGCGCGTTACCTGGAAGGCGGCCGCCCACAGGTGGAACGGCCAGTCGCCGCCTGGAAGAAAGCCTGGCTCGGCCGCAAGGCAGAGATTGTCTTCTTCGTGCTGATCCTGGCCGTCACCGCAGGACTGTATTCGCAGCGCGACAAGTTGGCGCGCCTGTCCAAGCGCAAGAGCAAGCCGTGGATCACGATTCCGCGCATGCTGCTGTGGATCGCCAGCGTCGGCTTCATCGGCTTCTACCTCAAGGCGCAGCCGAGCATCACGCAGATCATGACCTGGTTCCATTCAGTGATCCATCAGTGGAAGTGGGAGCTGTTCCTGTCCGATCCGTTCATCTTCATCTTCTGGTGGTTCATCTTCATCACGATGTTCGTCTGGGGCAGGGGCCTGTTCTGCGGCTGGATCTGCCCGTTCGGCTCGCTGCAGCACCTGGCGCTCAAGCTGGGCCAGCTGATCGGACTGAAGCGCTTCCAGAAGCTGCTGCCGATGGCCGTGCATGACAAGCTCAAGTGGCTCAAGTATGTGATCTTCGCCGCCCTGCTTGGGGTATCCTTCTACTCGATGGAGCTGGCGGAGACGCTGGCCGAGGTCGAGCCGTTCAAGACCACCTTCTTGGTCGGTGTGTGGAACCGTTCGTGGCCGTTCGTGCTGTTCGTCGGCGTGATCCTCGCAATCTCGATCCTCAGCGAGCGGCCGTACTGCAAGTACATCTGCCCGCTGGGCGCAGGTTTGGCGATCCCGACCAAGTTCCGGCTGTTTGGCTTGAAGCGCAAGAGCGAGTGCGAGACCTGCCATGCCTGCGCGGCCGGCTGCGGCTCGCATGCGATCGATGCCAAGGGCAGGATCGACCAGAAGGAATGCCTGCTGTGCCTGGACTGCATGGTGATGTACTACGATGACCATGCATGTCCACCGCTGGTGAAGGAACGCAAGCATCGTGAACGCGAAGGCCTGCCGCTGACGGCTATCGACGCGAAGGGATATTTCATTCCGCTGGAGAGCGTACGCCGCAATCTCGCAGAAAAAACGGCCCAGATGGCCGAAAAGGCGGGATGATAGTGAAACGAAGGACCGTAGCGGCATCGCCAGCATGGCTGCTGGCGGCCATGCTGGCGATGCCGGCGTGCGCGTGGAGCGCAGTGTTGACGGTCAAGCCGGGCGAGTCGATTGCAGCGGCGATTGCGGCTGCCGTATCCGGCGACACCGTCGAGGTCGAGCACGGAGACTATGCCGAGCGCCTGGTAATCGACAAGCCGCTGGTGCTCAAGGGGATCAACCGGCCGACGATCCGCGGGCAATTCACGGGCGACGTGATCCGCGTGCGTGCGCCGGATGTGACCATCCAGGGCTTCATCGTGCGCGACAGTGGTATCGACCAGACCGCGCAGAATGCGGGGATCTACATCCAGCCCACTTCCGACCGTGCGGTCGTGCAGGACTGCGAGGTCGTGTTCAACCTGTTCGGTATCTGGCTGCAGGGTTCCGACGATGCACGCATCGAACGCAATACCGTGACCGGCCGCCGCGATCTGATGTCGCCGTCGCGCGGCAATGGTATCCAGGTCTACAACGTCGAACGCGCGCAGGTCATCGACAACCACATCAGCTATGCGCGCGACGGCATCTATGTCGACTGGTCGCGCAATGTGGTCTTTCGCGGCAACCGCATCCACAATCTGCGCTACGGCACCCACTACATGAACACCCACAACAGCCTGTGGGAGAACAACGAGGCGTACCTCAATCGCGGCGGTCTGGCGCTGATGGAAGTGCGCGACCTGACGGTCCGTAACAACATCGCATGGGGCAACACCGACCACGGCATCATGCTGCGCACGATCCAGGATTCGGTGATCGAGAACAATACGGTCGCCGACAACGGTCGCGGCTTCTTCATCTATGACGCCGAATACAACACGCTGCGCGACAACCTCGTGGCAGGCAATGACGTCGGCATCCATCTCGCGGCCGGTTCCGCCAACAACAAGGTGGATGGCAACGACTTTATCGGTAACCGGCAGCAGATCAAGTACGTGGCGGCACGCGATGTCGAATGGGGAAAAGCCAAGGGTAATTACTGGAGCAACTACAGCGGCTGGGACCAGAACGGCGACGGCAAGGGCGATGTCCTGTATGAAGCTAACGACGTCGTGGATCGCCTGAACTGGCAGTATCCGCTGCTCAAGCTGCTGCTGTCGAGCCCGTCGATACAGACCTTGCGCTTCGTGGCGCGGCAGTTCCCCATCCTGCGTGCGCCCAGCATCGTGGACAAAAATCCGCGCATGGTGCCCTGGAATCCGGAGTGGAGAAAGTGGAGTGAAAAACGTTCCCATCCAGGTAAGTAACATCAGCAAGCAGTTCGGCGATGTCCGCGCGCTCGACAATGTCAGCCTGTCGGTGGCGCAGGGCGAAATGTTCGGCCTGATCGGCCACAACGGCGCCGGCAAGAGCACGCTGTTCAAGCTGATGCTGGGGCTGATCCCGCCAACCAGCGGCACGATCGTGGTCAATCGCATACCGGCTGCCCATGGCAATTTCCGCGACGTACGCCGCCGCATCGGCTACCTGCCCGAGAATTTCGTCACCTACGACAATCTCACCGGACTGGAAGTGCTGCACCTGTTCGCCGACCTGAAGCGAGTACCGCGCGCCGAATGCGCGCCGGTGCTCGACAGCGTCGGCCTCGGGCACGCCATGCACCGGCGCGTACGCGGCTACTCCAAGGGGATGCGCCAGCGCCTCGGCTTTGCGCAGGTGCTGGTCGGCAAGCCGGACCTGATCTTCCTCGACGAGCCCACCAACGGCCTGGACGCGGAAGGCATCCACGAGTTTTACCGCGTCCTGCGCGATGCGCAGTCGCGCGGCGCGACCATCATCATCACCTCGCACATCCTGGCCGAGATCCAGGAGCGCGTCGACAGGCTGGTCATCCTGAGCGGCGGGAAGATTGCCGCCGAAGGCACGCTCGCCCAGCTGCGCTCGCAACTGGTCCTGCCTTCTACTATCGAGGCAGGGGTGCAGCCCGGGTGTCTCGAACAGGTGCGTGGTGCGCTGGCAGCGCTGACGGACGTGACATTGCAGATTGAAACCGGAGCGGAGGGCGACGTGGTGAAGGTATCCTGCCAGGCGGCGCAGAAGATCGACGCACTGCACATGCTGACCGGCATGCGTAGCGCCGTGCGCGATATCGTCGTGCATGAGCCTACGCTGGAAGACCTCTTCTTCGGTTACGGAGGCAAGCATGACTAGTATCGATCTGGCGCAGGTGCGCATCATCGCCAGCAAGGAATTCCGCGACCGCATCCGCAACCTGTGGGTGTTTGCCGTGGCGGTGATCTTCTCCCTGTTTGCGCTGGCAATCGCCTATTTCGGCTCCGCGCAGCAGGGCACCGTCGGCTTTCGCGGCATCGACGTGACGATTGCGAGCCTGGTGAGCCTGGTGATCTATCTGGTGCCGCTGATTGCGCTCATCCTCGGCTACGATGCGGTCGTCGGCGAGCGCGAGCGCGGTTCTCTCGAACTGCTGATCTCCATGCCGATCACGCGCTTCGAAATCCTGCTCGGCAAATACCTCGGGCTCGCGCTCGCGCTGGCGGTATCGACAGTGGTCGGCTTCAGCGCCGGGCTCTTGCCGATGGCGACGCAGCTTGGCATGAGCGACCTCTATCACTACCTCGGCTTCGTGCTGTCTGCGATTCTAATGGGCATGGCGTTTCTCAGTGTGTCGTTGCTGATCTCGGTACTGGCGTCGGACCGCATGCGGGCTTCCGGCCTGGCGATTGCATTGTGGTTTTTCTTCGTGCTGATCTTCGACCTCGTGCTGACTGGTGCACTGGTGATCAGCGGCGGCGCATTCAGCAGCGGCGTGTTCGGCACGGTGCTGATGCTGAATCCCGCCGACATCTTCCGCCTGCTCAACATCTTCAGCTCCGCCGAAGTGCAGACCATGTACGGCCTGGCAACCGTGATGCCGGAACGGCTGACCGACCCGCTGGTGCTGACTGCCATCATGCTCGGCTGGATCGTGATGCCGTTCTCGGTTGCCTGCTGGCGGTTTCGGCAGGGCTGATAGCTGATCGTCAAGTTTCCTCCGCCGGCGTCGCCCGGTACAATGCCACGCTTTCCGTCGCGCACCGGTTCAACTGCCGGTAGCGCGGGGCGCATTGAACAAGAAACATCGACATGGACATCAGGATCAACGACGAACTGCGGGCCTACATCGACCCGCTGAACCCCTATGAATACGAGGCGCTGGAGCGCAGCCTGCTCGCGGAAGGCTGCCGTGATGCGCTTGTGCTGTGGGGCGATGTACTGATCGACGGCCACAACCGTTACGACATCTGCCGCAAGCACGGCATCGAGTTCAGGACGGTGCAGAACGACCGCTTTTCCAGCATCGAAGACGTGATGCTGTGGATGATCGACAACCAGCTTGCACGGCGCAGCGTGTCGGATTTCCAGCGCGGCATGCTGGCACTGCGCAAAAAGGCGATCCTGGCCGAGCGTGCGAAGGCTCAGCAGGAGAGCGAGCAGGAAGCGGCGCCGGTAGACGCGCCGCCGGCTGCGGAGGGACAGGCAACGGAACAGGCGGCGAAACCCTCGAAGTCGCCGAAGCCCCCGCTCGCGACCCGCGAAGAAGTCGCGAAGATCGCCGGCATCAGCAGCAATGCGATCAGCCGCATCGAGAAGATCCAGAAAACCGCAACGCCGGAACTGGTGGAGGCGGTGCGCGCGGGCACGATCTCATTGAACGCTGCAGCGGCCGTTGCCACCCTGCCGAGCGAGCAGCAGGTTGCGGCAGTCAGCGGCGGGAAGAAGGAGTTGCAACAGGTGGCGCGTCAGGTGCGCGAAGCGAAATCCCCGGCCAAGCCCCGTGCGGCGGACGCACCGTCCGAGCCGATTGACATCCCGACCGACCCGGAAGAACTGCGGGCGAAGTTCGAGGCTCTGCATGCGGAAAACCTTGCGCTGAGGGCGAAGGTGGTCGCACTGACCATCGCATTGAAAGAAGCGCGGGCCGAACGCGCCGAAAGCTGAACGGGGCAGCTTCAGCCTGTGACGCCGCTGCGCTCAGTGGCGCGTCGCATCCTCGTCGGATTCGTCTTCCAGGAACAGGCGGTACCGTCCTTCCGCATCCGGTCCGCCGTACGCCCCCGTGATGTACTCCCTGTCATCGATTTCAAACCGTTTGCCGAGCGGCGGCAGGTCGGACAGGTTGCGGATTCCGAGCAGTATTTGCGTGCCGTCAGGCTGGCGGTAAATGAGTTCTACGTTCATGTCCTGCCTCCAGGTACGTTACTGGTACCGATAGAGTGCAAATACCGGCAACAGTTCAGCTCAGGCCTGTGTCATTTCGACATGTTCCGGCATGCCTTTCGCTTGCAATCCTTCCTCTTCGCGCCTGCGCGGGAACCGGCCTGCGCAAGCGGTTTCTACATGGATGATGAAGGTCGACGAATGAAAGGAATGTCATGGACAGCATCAAGGCAACAATCCAGGGCGACGAGATGGACAGCTCGGTCGAGTTTTCCGTGGAGGAAGTCATCGCGCACCAGCGCGGCAAACGCTGGGGCGACATGAGCGACGAGGAACAGGAAGCGGCAATGAAGGAATACGCATTGCTGCTGGTGTCGCGCCAGGGCGGCGGCAACATCCCCGGCAATCCGCGCGTGAGCCTGCAGGAAGGCACCTTCTCGAAGGAGCGCGGGCGCGGCGCGTAGGCATTTCCAGAATAAGAAGAATGAAAACCAACGGGGCCAGGTCTGCCTGTCGCTCGAACCTTGCATGCTGGCGCTGTCAAGCTGCAAGGCCGGCAAGAGGCAAGGCCTGGCCCCGCTTGCGCCGATCAAGACACGGTTCGGACGCAGACCGGGCGGGAAATCGAAATGCTTATGCCTGTTTCGCTTCCTTTCCGCCGGAATAGCCGGGATATTTGGCGAGGCGTTGTTGCAGGCTGCCGGCAACGCGCGTCAGTACGCGCAGTCGCGAATGGCCCGTGTAGTCATCCTTTAACCGTGCTTTCGTCAGTTCCTGCAGTGAGGAAATCTCTGCCTGAACCCGGTGCAGTCTCCATTCGTAATACCACTTCATCGCATTTGACCTGTCGTTGGGAAAAAATTTATTGGGGGCTCGGTCATAGACCCGGGCCGCCCGCATTTGTTCCCCAAAAGAAAGGCTTAATTCGTAACAGCAGGAAGTACAACTTTCCGCGCGACTTTCCTCGCAGCTCGATGGCACAGGGCTCAGCGGCGATCAGGGATCGCCTGCGTCCAGACCGATACGTCATCGTTTGTCATATTTCCCACGGGAATGATGCGCCCATCCTGCAGGCCTTGAGCATCGATGTCACTCAGGTATTGCTCGCGCGATAAGAGTGTGCCGAGGCAGAGGTCGTGATTCGGCGCTGGCGAGTGCGTTTCCCGGCGCAGGCGTTCGATCAGTTCGTCCATGATCGCCGCCGGCACCACGCCGCGGTCGGCCGGATAGACAAAACCGAACATGACAAGGTGCGCCAGCAGGATGCGCCAATGCGGCTCGAAGCGGCGGAACAGTCGCTGCCAGTCCAGCCGCTCGCCGCAGGCGCGCAGCAGGTGTATGACGTCCGCGCCGTCGAAGCGCTCGCGCTCCATGATGAAGGCCTTGGACCAGATCATTTCCTCGACCGGGCAGATCTTCGTCGGGATGCCAAGCACATCAGCGGGCACGGAAAACGCGAACCAGGCGTCGTCCACCTCGGCAATCGCATTGCCCGAACTGAAAATGAGGTCGATGTACACGCCGTTGGCGTGGATTTTCCCCAGCCAGTGCGGAAAGGTCAGCTCCGTCTCGTAGCCCGCCTGCGCCAGTGCCGCGCTGATACTTTCGTAATCGCTGCGCCGGATGAAGACGTCGAGGTCCCTGGTGTGGCGGTTGATGCCGGTGTAACGGTTGAGCGCATAGGCGCCGCCGACGAGGTAAGGCAGCGCGGTGCCATTCAGCAGACCCAGCACATGCCGGTAAAAGGCTGCGGTGTCGGCATCGGGTTCATCGCCGGCCGGCGACGTTGTGTTCGGGTTTTGCATGATCCGGTTTCCAGGTACATGACACGAGGAATCAGCAAAACTTATGCCACTTAGGCATGGTCATTACACGCAGGGGAATGCATCGCGGAACAAGAAAATAAATATGCATGCCGCAATTCCGGACAGGAGCGCAACGTGATATCACAAGAAATAATTCGTTTTGCCGCAGTCGGCGACATCCATTGCAGGAAGGAATCGGCAGGCAGCCTGCGCCCTTTCTTTGCGCAGGCGGCGGCAGCGGCCGATGCATTGCTGTTATGCGGCGATCTCACCGATTACGGCTTGCCGGAAGAAACCCATGTGCTGGTGGAAGAACTTGCCGCCGCCCGTATTCCTATCGTCGCGGTGCTCGGCAACCATGACTATGAATCGGGCAGGCATGACGAGGTGCAGCGCATCCTGACGGAGGCGGGCGTGCGCGTGCTCGACGGCGAAGCGTGCGAAATCCACGGTGTCGGCATCGTCGGTGTAAAGGGATTTGCCGGCGGCTATGGCCGCGGTGCGCTGGGGCCGTGGGGCGAGACCATCATCAAGCACTTCGTCAATGAGGCGGTGCAGGAGGCACTGAAGCTGGAGTCGGCGTTGGCCAAGCTGCGTACGCCGCAACGTATCGCGATGCTGCACTACTCCCCGATCGAAGGAACGGTGAAGGGAGAGCCGATGGAGATTTTCCCTTTCCTCGGCACCAGCCGCCTCGAAGACCCCTTGTTGCGCTATCCGGTCAACGTGGTGCTGCACGGGCATGCGCACCGTGGCTTCCCAGAGGGAAAGACAGTGAACAACATCCCGGTCTATAACGTCGCCAAACCGCTGCTGCAGCGCTCGTTTAAAGACAGGCCTCCATTCCGGATTATCGAAATTCCGAAGGTTGAAGAAGCCACCGTGTAATTGCGGCAAACCGCGTGTGTAACGCTGACAATTCCGCCGAGTTGATGCGAGTTGTTCACTAGCCAATAGCCAGCTCTGACGAACAAGCAGCTCTGACGGACAAGCATGCTTCATCCGTTGTTCCAAGACACGAGGCGCACTGGGATGCAAGACCCGGACAACAAAACGCTGCCTGAACCGGCACAGCCGGCGGCTTGTTACCGCGCTTTCGACACGATCGGCACCTCACATGATTTCCTTTGCACCTGCCGCAGCCGCCGTCATGCAGGCCGTAGGGTTTTGCACGTCACATGGACAACCGCTGGGGAGGGCACGCGATCAAGGCCAATGCGACGCCCGCGGCGATGAGACAATCTTTCCTTTCTCAGTGGCGACGGCGGCGTGCAACCGCGCGGGCATTGGCATGTCCAACTTCAACATCCCATTGACTGCGGACACCAATGACCTTGTCGCCATTCACAATGGCCTCCGGCTGAATGCGCGTGCGCAGCAGTCAGCGGGCGAAGAACAAAATGGTTTTGGACAAGATGACACAGTACGTTAAACACGCACGCTTTTCCGGCCGCATGGTCATGGTCGGTTTCGGCAGCATTGGGCAGGCGGTCTTGCCGGCGCTGCTGCGCCATCTCGACATCCATCCGGAACAGATTCGCATCATCTCCGCCACCGACGACGGCATCGACATCGCACGCGAGTTCCACGTCGCCTTCAAGGCACTGCCGCTGACCGCAGACAATTACCGCACAGTGCTCGAGCCCCTGCTCGGCGAGGGCGGCTTCCTGCTCAACCTGTCGGTCGATGTGTCGAGCAAGGCGCTGGTGGAATTGTGCCGGGAGCGCGGCGCGCTGTACCTCGACACCTGCATCGAACCGTGGGCCGGCGGTTACATGGATACCTTGCGTTCGGCATCGCAGCGCTCCAATTACGCGCTGCGCGAAGAAATACTGGCATTGCGCAATACCTCGCCCGCCGGCAAGCCGGCGCCGACCGCGCTCGTCACCTGCGGCGCCAATCCGGGGCTGGCCTCGCTGTTCGTCAAGCAGGCGCTGCTGAAGATGGCGGCCGATAATGGCATCAACGTCAGCGGCATCGCCGTCAATGGCCCGACGCGTTATGCCGGCCATGCCGACTGGGCGGGCCTGGCGCAACGGCTCGGCATCAAGGTCATCCATATCGCCGAGCGCGACACGCAGGTTGGCGCGCGACGCAAGAAGCACGGCGAATTCATCAACACCTGGTCGACTGCCGGCTTCATCGGTGAAGGCTTGCAACCGTCCGAGCTGGGATGGGGCACGCATGAACGCCACTGGCCGGCGGATGCGGCGCGCCATGGTTTCGGTTGCGATGCGGCGATTTATCTGAACCGGCCGGGGGCAGGGACGCGCGTACGCAGCTGGACGCCGCTGGAAGGGCCGTACCACGGCTTCCTCATCACGCACAGCGAATCGATTTCGATCGCCGACCACCTCACGGTGCGCAACAACGACAATGCGAACGACAATGTCAACGGCGACGTGCTGTACCGCCCGACCGTGCATTACGCCTACCACCCGTGCGACGATGCGGTGCTGTCGATTCATGAAATGGCGGGCCGCAACTGGCGACCGCAGGTCACGCAGCGCATCATCCGCGACGACATCGTGTCCGGCACCGACGAATTGGGCGTGCTCCTGATGGGCAACGCGAAGGGCGTGTACTGGTATGGCTCGCGCCTCTCCATCGAGCAGGCGCGCGAGCTTGCGCCGTACAACAATGCGACCAGCCTGCAGGTCGTCGCCGGTGTGCTGGCCGGTATCGTCTGGGCGCTGCGCAATCCGCGTGCCGACGTGGTCGAGCCGGACGACCTTGACCCCAACGAGATACTGGAGATCGCGAAGCCATATCTGGGCGAGGTCGTCGGCGTGTATGGCGACTGGAGTCCGTTGCAGGGCAGGGGAAGGCTGTTTTCCGAGGACATCGACCGCGACGATCCGTGGCAGTTCAAGAACTTCCGCGTGATGTAGACGCCGGGCGCGGTCCGCGCCAACCCTGTCCGTCGCAGGTGGCGATGCAGACCATTTCAGGGATCTTTCGTGCTGCTGAAAAAAGAATCAGGGCTGAACGAGAACTCATACTACGAGGCCAGCGTTACGCGGCCGCCGGCGCGGCCGGTATTGCACGGTCGGGTAACTGCCGACATCGGCGTCGTCGGCGGCGGCTATGCCGGCGTTTCGGTGGCACTAGAACTCGCGGAGCGTGGCTATTCGGTCGTGCTGCTGGAAGCACGCAGCATCGGCTGGGGTGCGTCCGGCCGCAACGGCGGGCAGGTGATCGTTGGTTATGCCGGGCAGGCGGCCATCGAGCGGCAACTGTCGCCCGCCGATGCGAAACGGGCCTGGGATATTTCGGTCGAAGCGATGGAGCTGCTGCAACACCGGATCGGCAAGCATGCGATTGCCTGCGACTACACGCCGGGCTACATGACGCTCGCGACGACGGCAAGGAAAGCCCGCTCGTTGAACGGCTGGATCGAGCATCTGACACGCATCTACAACTATCCGGTGCAGGCGATTCCGGCCGACGACATCGGCAACTGGATCGCGAGTGAGCAATTCCATGGCGGCGCGTACGACCGGCGCTCCGGCCACCTGCATCCGCTGAAATACTGTCTCGGCATGGCCGATGCCGCCCGCGCGGCCGGCGTGCAGATCTACGAGAACTCACCGGTGATCGAAGTCGAGCGTGGCGCGCAGCCGGTCGCAAGGACGGAGAACGGCGAGCTTGCCTGCCGCTTCATGGTGCTGGCGGGGAATGTCTATCTCGACCAGTTCGGCGGCGCCATCGCGCCGGAGCTCATGCGCCGTATCATCCCGGTCGGCACCTATATCATCGCCACCGAGCCGATGCCGAAGGAGCGCGCCGATGCGCTGCTCCGCCATCGGGCCGCCGTGTCCGATACCAACTTCGTGCTCGATTACTTCCGGGTTACCGCCGACAATCGCCTGCTGTTCGGCGGTGCAGACGCTTTCAGCGGTGCGACGCCGCCCAACCTCGTCGAACATGTGCGTGAGCGCATGCTGGCGGTATTCCCGCAACTGTCCGACCTGTCGGTGCCTTATGCATGGGGCGGTTTCGTCGATGCGACCATCAACCATGCGCCCGACTTCGGCCGCATCGGCAACAACATCTATTACCTGCAGGGATTTTCCGGTCACGGCCTTGCGCTTGCCGGCATGGCCGGGAAACTGGTTGCCGAGGCGGTTGCGGGGCAGGCGGAACGCTTCGACCTTCTCACGCGCATCCGGCATGTGCCGTTCCCGCGAGGTGCGTGGATCCGCAAGCCTGCCGTTGCACTCGGCGTGATGTACTACAAGCTGCGCGACCTGTTGTGAGCCCGTTTGAAAATCTGCTGCGACGATTCTAAAACAGGCTCTTTGCAGCAGGTTACGCGCCCACCAGCCCCTGGCCGCAGACGCGGATCGTGTCGCCGGAAATGCCATAGGCGCCCGGCGTGCTCAGGAAAGTGATCAGTTCCGCCACGTCGCGCGGCTTGCCGCCCTGGCTCAGCGAATTCAGCCGGCGACCGAGCTCGCGCGTCATGAACGGCATTGCATCCGTCATCGCGGTTTCGATGAAGCCCGGCGCCACCGCGTTGATGCAGATGCCACGTGCAGCCAGCTTCGGCGCCTGTGCGGCGACATAACCGATCAGCGCAGCCTTCGTTGCCGCATAGTTGGTCTGACCGAAGTTGCCGGCCACGCCGCTGATGGACGACAGGCAGACGATGCGCCCGCCGTCGCGCAGCACATTCTCGTCGATCAGCATCTTGTCGGCGGCCGCAATCGCCGCGAAGTTGATGCTGACCACCATTTCCCAGAAGTGTTCCTTCATGTTCGCCAGTGTCTTGTCGCGCGTGATGCCGGCGTTGTGCACGACAATGTCCACGCCGCCGAACTTGTCGCGGAAGAATTCAGCGAGCTGGCGCGGCGCCTCCGCGCTGGCGATGTCCAGCGGCAGCGGCGTGGCGCCGATGGCGGCGCAGGTTTCTCGCAAGGCATCGGCGGCGCCCGGCACGTCGAGGCAGACCACCTGCGCACCTTCCTGCACCAGCCGTTCCGCGGTGGCGCGCCCGATCCCGCGCGCACTGCCGGTCACCAGTGCGACCTTGCCCTTCAGGGCTTCGTGCATCGGCAATGCGCCCGGAGCGGCGACACGCGCAGTGACATGCACGACCTGGCCTGACACATAAGTCGTCTGCACGCCGCAGAAGAAGCGCACCACGCCGGCAAGCCGTTCCACAGCGTTGCGCGCGACATAAGCGAGGTTGACGGTCGCGCCGCGCTTGCCCAGTTCCTTTGCCAGCGAACGGCTGAAGCCTTCCACGCCGCGTGCAGCGGCAGCAGCGACCGGGTCGCTTTCCGCTTCGGGCAGCGCAGCTGTGATCAACACACGGGCATTACGCGTAATGCGACGCATGACGGGATGGAAGAAGTCGTAGAGTGCGCGGTAATCCGCAGGGTTGGCGCAGCCGGTGGCATCCATGATGAGGATGTCCGCCTTTGCATTCGGATCCTCCGGCAAGGCTTGCAATGGCTGCGCACCGCCGCCGCGCACAGCGGACCGCAAGCTGTCCGATGCATAGGCATTCGGCGCGCTGCCGAACAGCACCGTTTTGCCCGCGAATGGTTGCGCCACATAACCGCGCTCTGCGCGTGCGAGCTCCACCGGTGTCGGCAGGCCCAGCATCTTCACGATGGCGGCAGTGGTCGAATTGTTGGACAGCTTGATCAGCAGGTCGGACATCGATGTTGCTCCCTTGTTGTTGGTGGCCTGCATGTGTGGCCGGTAATCAGGCGTAGAGAGGCGTGAAGCAGGCGTCGGGCGCACATTGTAGCGTCCCGTTGCAGCGTAGAAAGTTTTCCGTGGTTTGTTTCCGACACTGCATGCGGATGCGGCATGCCGGAACGTTTGGTCCGGCGGTTGTCAAACCGGCATACGCATATGGAAGGCACGTCGATGAAGAATCCATGGACCAAGAAGAACCCGCTGCTGAGCATGTGGCTGAGCGGCGCCAACGCAGTCGCCGGTTCGGCGCGCAGCCGGGCCAACGCCGCGGTAAAACGCCAGGCAACGACAACGATGAACCAAGGCATGAAGCAGGTGGCGGATTTCTGGACCGATGCGCTGACCGGAAAGACTGCCGGGGCGACACTGACGCCACCCGCAAAGCCGCGCAAGAAAAAGCGGCGTACGCGTTAAACCGGTTCGGCGCGTCACTGCATCCGCGTAAGTGCGAAGGAATCAACCAGCTGCAATTTTGAGGAGGAGGGAAATCATGAAACGTACTGCATCGGCCGTCTGGAGCGGCGGCCTGAAAGATGGCAAGGGCAGCATCTCCACGCAAAGCGGCATTCTCGACAACACGCAATACGGCTTCAGCGCCCGTTTCGAAAGCGGTACCGGCACCAACCCGGAAGAACTGATTGCCGCCGCACATGCCGGTTGCTTCACGATGGCACTGTCCGCGCAGCTCGGCGAGGCCGGGCTGACTGCAGACAACTTGCGTACAACGGCAACGGTCACGCTCGACAAGGCGGAAGACGGATTCGCGATCACCCATATCCACCTCGACCTGGCCGCGAAAATCCCCGGAGCGGACCAGGCGAAATTTGAAGCAGCGGCCAACAAGGCGAAGGTCGGCTGCCCGGTGTCCCGCCTGCTGAAGGCCGAGATCACCTTGGACGCGAAGCTGGAAACCTGAGCGGCGCCGGGCCGCTCAGTGCCGGACAGGCTTTACGGTTTGGCCGACGTTGAGTTCTGTCCGAACAGCACCTTGCGTTCTTCATCCGACATTTTTTCGGTACGGGAATAGCTGTCGGTGGTGTTTGCGTACGCACGGATGGTGGCGGGACGTGCCGCAATCGCCTCGAACCAGCGCTGCACATGCGGAAAGTCGTCGAGATCCTGCCCATGCGGCTTGTGCGGCACGATCCACGGATAGCACGCGATATCGGCAATCGAATACTCGCCTGCGATGAATTCATGATCGGCCAAGCGCTTGTCCAGCACGCCGTACAGACGGCCGACCTCCTTCGTATAGCGATCGATTGCGTACGGCACCTTCTCCGGCGCAAACACATTGAAGTGTCCGATCTGCCCGGCCATCGGCCCCAGTCCGCCGACCTGCCAGAACAACCACTTCAATACCTCGGCACGTCCGCGCAGATCGGCGGGCAGCAGCTTGCCGGATTTCTCGGCCAGGTAAAGCAGCATCGCGCCGGACTCAAATAGCGCTACCGGTTCGCCGCCATCCTGCGGTGCATGGTCGACCATTGCCGGAATCTTGTTGTTGGGCGAGATCGCAAGGAACTCCGGCTTGAACTGCTCCCCCTTGCCGATGTCGACCGCAATCTTCCGATAGGGAAGTCCGGTCTCTTCGAGAAACATCGTCATCTTGTGGCCGTTCGGCGTCGCGAAGTAGTAGAGATCGATCATCGTTGTTCCTGTTCTTGTTGAATGCGACCAAAGAGTATGACCTGACTTGCAATCGCTTGCAGGTGTAGCGGTAAATAGTGCCGGATAGATTGTTCCACCATTGCCGTAGTGCATGCAGCTGAAGATATTGCTTGCTATTGCTGCGCCTTGCGCGCATTCTCGATGGATGCCATTTGGCTAAGAGCCTGTTTGAAAACCGTAAGGAGCGATCCGGGTATGACTGGAAAAGTGCAGTCGTACATGAGGTACGACGAGCATCGCACAGCTCGGCGCCCGGCCAAAGTCGGGTCGCGCAGCAGGCTTTCAAACAGGCTCTAAAATTTTATCGACCGACGCACACATCAAGGAGACATCATGACTTTACCCATCGAAGCACCGCAGGTGACGGATAACGGTATCGCTTTTTCCGTACGCGTCGATTCCGAAAAGCGGGAGTGCCTGATTTCGACGGAAGCCTTGTTGAAGCTGTGCAGAATGAAGAATGGCGCGAAAGCGCCGATGGAAATGTATCTCGCGTTTGAAGCCACTATCAACGGCGTGGCGCGGCGGATGGTGGCGGCGAGAGTGCCTGGTACGCCGATGCTGATCGGCCCGGACAGTTTCCACTGAACCGGGCATGTGACTCACATCAGCTGCGACGGCGGTGCGGAGTAGCCGGTGCGGGTCCGCGCTTTTCAAGATGACGGAAGGTGATGCGGCCCTTGGAGAGATCATAGGGCGACAGTTCCAGCGAGACCATATCGCCCGCCAGGATACGGATATGGTTTTTCTTCATTTTGCCCGAGGTATAGGCAATCAGTTGGTGCCCGTTGTCGAGATCGACACGGAAGCGGGAATCGGGGAGCACTTCTGCCACCCGGCCATTCATTTCAAGAAGTTCTTCTTTTGCCATTAACTGTTCCGATAGTGAGCGCCGCTGCCTTTGCAGGCAGCCTGCTTTGCTTCGCCGGCCGGCATGAACCTGGCCGATGAGGGAGAACACCGTCTGCCGATATTGCCTATGGCAGGCCGGTACGATTTCGCTGTCGCCGCCTTGTCCGGCGGACGCGCGCGCGAGGAGCACGTTATGTGGTCTTGAACGATGGCGCAGCGGTGTGCGTCAGGAAGGCAAGACGGAAATATTGCGGTTGATTAGCACGCCTTGAGATTCAATGCGTGCGCCGAGGGGAGATGCGGGCTTGGGTTCCAATCCAGACACGGGAGGCAACCTGCCCATCGGAAGCCGTGATTATACCATTGCGATATGGGGCATCGCGGCATACGCCCTGTGTTATCCTCGCCGCCACCTGATTTTCTCCCTGTCCCGCCATGAAATGCGCCATCGTGCCGGTTACGGCATATCAACAGAATTGCAGTGTTCTCGTGTGTGAAGAGACGCAGCGCGCCGCGCTCGTCGATCCGGGCGGCGACTTGCCGCGGCTGCGCGCAGCGCTTGAGCAACTTGGCGTGACGCTGGAAAAAGTCTTCCTCACGCATGGCCATATGGACCACTGTGCCGCCGCGGATGAAGTCCGCAAGGCATTCGGCGTGCCGATCGAAGGTCCGCATCATGACGATAAGTTCTGGATCGACCAGCTTGCCGAAGCCTGCCGCCGCGTCGGTTTTCCGCCCGCTGAATCCTTCGAACCCGATCGCTGGCTGAACGACGGCGATACCGTCACCTTCGGCGCGCAAACGCTGGAGGTGCGGCACTGCCCGGGGCACACGCCCGGACACGTTGTGTTCTTCCATCGCGGCGAACGCGTCGCCTTCGTCGGCGACGTGCTGTTCCAGGGATCGATCGGCCGCACGGATTTTCCGCGCGGCGACTACGACACGCTGGTGCGCTCCATCCGCGAAAAGCTGTGGCCGCTCGGCGACGACGTCGTCTTCGTACCCGGCCACGGTCCGACCTCCACCTTCGGTGCCGAACGCACACACAATCCGTTTGTCGCGGACAAGCGCTTTGGCTGACAGTAACCGCTGACCAACACCAACCGACACCAACGAAAGCATGGTTGCGCACCGATATCCCATATTTATGGGATATCAAAATGCCTAACGGAAATATATTCTCGCCTCGCCCAGACCAGTCTTGGCGACGCTTCAGCTCGCCAGTGCACCATGGGGGCATACCTTGCACTTTACCCCGGTCATTCCCTCTCAATTGATAAGGATTTGAAATGTCACCGACACTCGCTGAGAAGCGCTCCTTCGGCTCGGTGTTGCCTGTATCCCTTGCTCTGGCATTCACCCTGTCCGGATGCGCGATTCAGACTCCGCCCATTACACCCAAGGAAGCGCCCCAGACATTGGGCACACAAAAGGCTGCGCAGCAGGCAATTCTGGCGCAGGTCCCTGATGCCCCGACGTTAAAACGCAAGGTTGCGCTCGGACGCATCACGAATGAAACCCAGTACGGCCGCTCCCTGCTGCGTGATCAGCATGATGACCCGCTCGGCAAGCAAGTGACCGACCTGATGAGCAAGGCATTGACGGAGTCGGGCGCCTATCTCGTGTTTGAGCGCCCGGATATCACCCGATTGCAGGCCGAAAGCCAATTAACCAATACGAAACTGAACCTGATCGGTGTCGATGCGCTGATCGTCGGTTCACTGACGGAATTCGGGCGCAAGACGGTCGGTGCAACCGGCTTTGTATCGTCGAGCAAACGCCAGGTCGCTTTCGCCAAGGTTGACGTACGTGTTGTCGATGTCAATACAGGCCATGTCTTTTTTGCCACTTCCGGTGCAGGTGAAGCTTCCACCGAGACGGCATCTACTTTCGGGTTCGGTTCGCAAGCTGGCTACGACGGCACGCTGAACGACGCCGCGATCCGCCAGGCGGTTGGCGACGCCGTGAATCGATTGTCGGTCGAAATGAATGCCCGGCCATGGCAGACATACATCCTCAAGACGGAAGGCAGCCGCGTGTTTGTCGGCGGTGGGAAGAGCCAGGGTATCAAGCCAGGAATGCAGTTCTCCGTGCAGACACAGGGCGAAAAAGTGAAATCGCCGCAAACCGGCGCCGAAATTACATTGCCTGGTCGCGAGGTTGCGAAGATTCGTGTGGATGCGCTCTTCGGGGATAACGAGCTCAACGAAGGGGCTGTCGCGTCCGTGGTTTCCGGCACATTGGGCGGCCATAAGCCTGACCAGTTGGTTGTACGTTATGAAGGGGCGAAATGATGCGTAGAACAATAACAGCATTGGCATTGGCCGCCAGTACGGTAACAGCGTTGTTTTCTGCCGGCTGCACTCAGATGCCGACCGAAAAGCAAAGCATTTCCGATTTGCGTCCGCAAATAGCTTTCCGAGCTGAGAGCGACCGGGCGCGCATGGCGCGAGTACTCGTCGACGGGATGGACGTCGGATCCGTGTCTGATTACATCGAGGGCGTGGCGTCGGTGCGTCTCCTGCCTGGCACGCACAAGCTGCACGTGGTGGCGGGGAGCGATGTCTTGCTGGACGAGAAGATCTATGTAGGTGACGGCGTGAACCGCACCTTCAATGTGAAATAAGGAGGAAACGATGCGCGTTTTGACCATGCTGTTCACCGCGCTGTTGCTCAGTGCTTGCGCAGCGCCCTCCCTGTATGAATGGGGCGGATATGAGTCCATGCTTTACCAGGGCTATAAGGATCCGGCCAAGATGGAAGAGCTCAAGGTGCAACTCCAGGCCCATATTGCCGAACTGGAGGAATCCGGTATGAAGGTCGCCCCTGGCCTGTATGCGGAGCTCGGCACGCTTTATCTTCAGGGTGGCGCCGCCGAGCAGGCTATCGCGATGTACAAGCGCGAACGGGATACCTGGCCCGAAAGTAATCAACTCATGACCGCCATGATCCAGAACATCGAGCGTCGGCAGCAGGCGAAAGCAGGAGCAGGAAAATGAAAAGAATCTTTGTGATGCTGGCTGCGGTCGTTCTGGCTGGTTGCGTGACCCAGCCGGTCAAGAAGGACATGAGCGCATTCCATGCCGCCGCACCGAGGTCGATTTTAGTGGTGCCGGTGGTAAACAAATCGCTGGATGTGGACGCGCCCAACTATGTGTTGGCAACCTTGCCGGTGCCAATTGCCAGCCGTGGCTACTACGTCTTCCCCGTCAATACAACAAAGTTTGTGCTGGAACAGGAAGGCTTTTACGAAGGCGAGCGCATCCATGAGCAGCCGCCTGCCACGCTTGCCAAAATGTTTGGTGCGGACGCAGTGCTTTATGTGACCATCAACCGATGGGATGCGCAATTTGCGCTCATCACGACGACGGTTACGGTTGATTTCAGTTACCGATTGGTCAGCAACGATGGTACGGAAATCTGGAGCGAGCAAAAGCGCATGCAGTATCAGCCGCAAAACAACAACAATGCCGGTTCGCCACTTGCAAACCTGCTTGTTGCTGCCATCAACGCTGCGGTAACACGCGCAACGCCCAATTACATGCCGTTGACGCAACAGGCGAATCAGCAGGTCTTCGTCCTGGGACCAAGTGCCTTGCCTGAAGGGCCATATCTACCAGCTACCGCCAAGAAGTAGCGGCCTGCGGTGAAGTGACGCTCGGGGGCCTGCCAGTGCCCCCGTTAAACCGCTCCTTGCGGCATTTGACCTACAACGCCTGGTCCCTGAACCACACCAGCTGGTGCGTCGTCGCCAGCAGTGCGCCATCCTGTGACCAGATCCTCCCCTCCTGGTCATAGAAGCCGCCGTTGAAGGCATTCGCCTTCGCGGCGCCGAACGCAAACATTCCCTGCTGTTGCGCCAGCGTCTCGCTGTCGACATGGAAGTTGATGCTCAATGTGACCGTCGAAATCGGCGTCGGTGCGCCCTTGCGCACGAAGAGGCGGGGAACGAAAGAATCGCAGTAGGCCGCAACCGATGGGAAGTCCAGTTTGCGTGGAGGCACATCCCCGATCCAGCATCGGGTTGCGCTGTCTTCCGTGCCGCGCAGCGGGTCGCCGTCGACGTAGCGCATGTCGTACCTTTCTAGGAATGGCACGCGTGCCGGCGCGGGATGCCGCGGCAGAGCGTCGGGCGGGGTCACGTCCGGCAGGCGCGCTTCGGTATCCGACCAGGTGTCGCGGCGCACGGCAAATACCGCAGTTCCGGTAATCGCCGGCTCTTCATCCGCATGCTGGCGGATCTCCATCTGCCAGTGTTGTGTCGAGCGGCCGGTACGCACCGGCGACACGCGCACAATGAAATCACCTTCCTTGATCGGGCCGGCGAAATTGACGGTCAGCGCCAGCGGATCCCCGAGCCGCTGCGGATGCGTCAACATCGCCTGCAGCAGCGTCGCGACGGTCGTGCCGCCGAAGGGAGAGATCGCATTCCAGTAATGGCCGGACGTGCGGCCGTGCAGTGTGCCGTCCTCCTTAAGGGTAAGGGTGATGGCTTGATCGAAGGGATGGTCGGAAGAGCGCATGGGGTACAGGGGAAAGAAAAGCAGCAAGAAAAAAGAACGGTCGTGCGATTTATATCATAATCAAATTGCGCGTTGCATGCTGTCCTTTGGTGCGGAATGCCGTTCAAAAGAGGAAACAACGAAAATGCTGTGGTGCAACATTGCAGTTGGTAACGTTTTAGAAGGTTTTCTCGGTGGAAAACGGTTTAGATTGGACGTGCATTGAGTGAAAGTTAATCAGGCTTTCGCCGCTGCGTATCCCTGAGTGGCAGGTCAGCCTGCCGCACCCCTGTCCGCTAAAACAATAAAAAAGCTTGCGGCTTCTTTAGGAGACAACATGTTTTTGAGAAAAGTACTTTCCGTCGCTCTTGCCACTTCGGCGCTCACTCTTGCCCACGCCGGCGAGGTAGCCATCGGTTCCGTCCTCGGCCTGACCGGTCCGGTCGCATCGACTTCCGGGGAGGGCGTCAAGATCTCCCAAGGCTATATCTCCATGATCAATGACAAGGGCGGCATCAACGGCAACAAGCTCAAGCTCGTGATCCGCGACGACCAGTACGACCCGGCCAAGACAGCTGCCTTGGTGGAGGAAGTGATCGTGAAGGAAAACGTCGTCGCCCTGGTCAACGGCCTCGGCACGGCCAATACGGGCGCGCTAATGAAGACCGGCGTGCTGACCAGGCACAAGGTGCCGCTGATCGGCGTGTTCAGCGGCGCGGAAGTGATTCGTGGTCCGGGATCGGAACAGATTTTCCATACCCGCGCCAGCTACACCGACGAAGTGATGAGGATCGCGCGCCTGTCATCGACCATCGGCTTGAAACGTGTCGCCGTGCTGTATCAGGATGATCCTTTTGGCGCCGGCATTATGCAGAGTGTCGGCAAGGCAGCAGAACAGTTTCAGTTTGAACTGATCAACAAGACCGCGTACAAGACGGGCGAGACCGATTTTTCGTCCCACGTGAAGGCGATCCGCGAGTCCAAGCCACAAGCGATCTTCCTGATGGGCGTGCCGGAAGCGGTGTTCCGCTTCATGAAGGCATACGACGCACCGACCGGGGCTGCACAGATCTATACACTGTCTTATGTGCCGGCGAAAACCCTGGCCGATATCGCGGGTGAAAAGCGCGTGCGCGGCATGGGGATCAGCCAGGTGGTGCCGAACCCGAATTCGGCCACACTGCCGCTGGCAAAGGACTTCCAGAACTTCCTGAAGTCGCCCTACGGTAAAGGCATTACGTCCAATACCCTCAACTTCGAGGTTTACCTGAACATCCGCCTAGCAGTCGAAGCGGTCAAGATGGCAGGCCCGAAGCCGACACCGGAGAAGGTGACGCAGGCACTGGCGTCGATGGATGGATACAAGCTCGGTGGTTACCCGATCAGCTTTGGCGAGACCAACCGCCGTGGTTCGAATTATCTGGATATCGGCGTGATCGGCGCGAACGCACGTCTTTCCTACTGATGCTGCGTCCGGCATAACATGCCGGCAGCCCGCTTCGACGGGCGATCTCTAACGCCGCCGCTGTCAACGGCGGCGTTTTATTGTGACCAGATTGCGGTCAGTGCCGTGTCGGTTTGTCCTGGTCCGGCCGTTCCGGTTCTTCCGGCCTGAGTTTCTGCATATCCTCGCGGCTCATGCGATGCGGGCGGTGCGGATCCTCGGCGGGTTCATCTTCAGGCAGCAGGTGCTGGTCGCCGGACTGCTTTTCACGTTGCTGGTCGTGGACCGACTCGTTCCTGTTTCGATTGGGGTTGGTCTGGCGCATGGCGCATTCCTTTCCTTCGCATACAAATCCTTTAGAGGCCTCAGGTCAAAGCGAGTTCGGCATTATCGGCACCGGTCGTGTCCGCTCCCGTTCCGCCCTCACGGTACTTCCACCGGCGAAAAAAAGCCCGCATTGCAGTGCGGGCTAAAGTCCATACTTGGCGATATGGACAAGAGGCAATCCTGAACTTCAGCTGCCGGACGAGTTGCCGCGCTGACGTGTTTCATGCGCTGCGCGGATAGCTTCTTCCCGAACTTCGTCGCGCGAGCGGGTCGAGGCGACATTGGTGAATTCGACGAATTCCTGATGCGCCATCTCGCCCTTTGCATAGGCTTGCTCGAGTTCGGCACGCACTTCGGAGCGCGACTTGCCGGAAGCAATGCGGGGCGGCTCGACGTATTCGGTGCGGGCAATGCCTTGTGCCTTGTCCTGCTCCAGCTCGGCGCGTACTTGCGCGCGCGTCCTGGTTGACGGAACATTCTTGAATTCGACGAACTCCGTGTTTTGCGGAAGGTTTCCCTCGGAACGCGCTTGCCTCAGTTCGGCGCGCACTTCGTCGCGGGTCTTGGTGGAAGCAGGTTCGTCAGCGGCGAAAGCGGCTGCGGAGGTGGCGATGAGGGCAATGGCGATGCTGGACAGTTTGGTGTTCATTTGAATTTCTCCATATGGTCGGTAACAAGGCAAACAGCGGTGTTTTGCAATGCCGGCCTGGGGAAAAGGGATTGTGTTGGAATCCCTATCGAAGCCGGATTGTCACTTGCAAATTGCAAGCTACGACTTCATCATAAACCAGTGACTTTTATTTTGCAAGTGAGTAGAATGAAAACCATGGAGAAATGTACGAAGCTGCCGAATTTGCTGACTTGCCCGATCGTCCGTTCCGCGCAACTGATCGGCGACGAATGGGTGTTGCTGGTGCTGCGCGCGCTGTTCCGTGGTTCGCAGCGCTTTGATGACCTGCAGAAGCAAACCGGTGCCGCAACCAATATCCTGACCAACCGCCTGAACCGCCTGATGGAAGCGAACGTGGTCACCAAGGTCCCGTACCAGGAGCGCCCGGTGCGCTACAAGTACGAGCTGACGGCAGCCGGTCTTGCGCTGTTTCCGGTGATCCTGGAGCTGATGCGCTATGGAAATGAATGGCTGCCGAATGATGAAACACCTCCGGCGCAATTGCTGCATACCGAATGCGGGCAGCTTTCCAAACCGGGCCAGAACTGCTCGGAATGCGGACAGCCGTTAAAGCTTGGGAATGTGAAGCTGGTCGAGCCGGAGCAGGACGAGTCCGCCAAGTGAAGTTCCGGTCGGCGTTCTGCGAAGAATTAAGCTGATGTAAGTGGTTACTTGGCGCTTCGGCATGAACTTATCTGAGAGCGCGGGTAAAGCGGTAGAAACCAAGGCCGATGCCAGCGAACCGTGACGTATCCGCCGGCACTTGCCTCCAACACGTTGCGGATTACAGGATCCGTGCCCCGCGCATCCACCGGAACTTACGTCCGAAGCGGTAGTTCCCACCATCCACATTGATAATCAGCGTCTCCCCCGGGAAGCGGACCGAGGTCTGGATTGCCAGCAGCATCTCGGCAACGCGCCGCTTGGTATGCAGCTGCAGCATGCCGGACGCACTGAAACCAAGCACATAGCAGGGATTTTGCGGGAAATGCTGCACCCGCTTGCGCACCAGGTAAGCCCGGTGCAATCCCGGAATCACGCGCAGCTGCACACGCAGTTCTTCCAGCGCCTCCGTCGGCAGTCCGTGCTGCTCGAACTTGTCTTTCACGCGCACCGAGTTACGCTCCTGTTCCGCCGCATCGAGCAACTGGGTCCGATCGACGAGATGCTGGTGCCAGAGGCGCGCTTCGTCTTCCTTGCCGCGCTGCCAGTAGTAATCCCGCAACGCGGTACATCCTTGCAGGATCACTTGTTCTTCCAGCTGCATTGCGCGTTCGACCATGGCGATGCCGGCCGCGTCGCCGCGCGCGAGCAGGCGCGAGCCGAGGCCGAAGTTGATCCATGCATTTTCCGGTTCCCGTTCATGCAATGCATGGAACTGTGCCAATGCCTCATCCGGTTTGCCCCCAATGCCTTCTGTGAGGCTGGCGCGTTCGAACGCCTCTTTCCATGTCAGCGCAGTACCGCCTTCATGCAGGGCATCCAGCTCAGCGAGGCGGCGCCGGCCTTCCTGCACCTCCCGGTGGCGCTCCTGCCATGCCGGCTCAATGCTGTCGCGCCAGCGCCGGTCGAATGCCGCTGTCACCGTCGCGAGCGCCGCACCGAGCAGGCGATCTGCCGCTTTGCCCGGCGCAGGCGGAGCCAGGCGTGCACTCGCACCGATCGCCTTGAGGCGGTCGGCGAGTGCGGGATGCGTGTCATCCACGGTGGTCTGGCGTACCAGTGCCTGCTGCAGCCAGATGTGGGCGGAAGCCGCGTCCATATCAGTGGACAAGCCGTGCGCCATGTCGGAATACGGTGCAAAGCCGGGTTGCGGCAGCTCGTCCGCCTGCCGGTGGATTTTCGGCCAGTAGCGCTCGCCGAGATAGCTGTCGATCACGTTGACGCTGGTAAGCGCTTCCGCAGCCGCTTCGGGGGAGGTGAGTCGAGCAGCCGCGGCGTCGGCTTCATACTCATTGGCGCGCGCGAGCGGAAAGGAGTATGCATTGAAGTAGGGCGCATACCAGTTGAGAAAGGGCCTGAACAGCACGCTGCCCTTGCTCTCATGCGCTTCCAGCGCATGCATCAGACGGCTCCAGCGCAGACGCTGGCGGTAGATCCAGTTCGACATGCGGCCATGTCCGCGTGCAAGGTGGCCGAATTCATGGGCGAGTACAGCACTGAACTGTTCGACGGACAGCGCCTTCATTAACGGCAGCCCGATCAACAGATAATTGCGGTGCCAGCCAAAGATGCCGAGCCGCGGCGCCTGCACCACCCCAGCGTTGAAGTCGTCGGTGACCAGCACATGATGAAACGCCGGCGCGCCGAGCCGACGCCGCAAATCAGCAATCATCGCAAATAGCTCCGGCGCATCCTTTGCGCGCAGCTCCATACCGCGCGGCGGCGCAATCTTCACATGCAGGGCCTTAACGATCATCCACAAGAAGAAACCGACCACCAACGCAAGCTTCACGCCGAGCGCTTTCAGCACCACGATGGATGCGAGCAGTGCCGCGAAGAGGATAAAGATCAGCAGTAGCATCATGCCGAGATAGGCATTGCCGAGCAGCGCCAGCAACACGACGCGCAGTTTGTAAGCGGAAGGATCCCGGCTCGCCTGTTCTTCCAACTGGAACACGAGGGAATGGAACTGTTCGTTAGTCATCTTGTTTTACGAAGTAGATTGGCAAAACGATTAAGGCGAAAGCCCATTGCTTTGACGGCAAGAAATTAAGTGTAGGGAAACACCCCGGCATTGTCTATTAAGCAATTAGAGTCTGCATGTTAAAGGTTTCAAGAATGCAAATCGCGCAAAAAGGCGTTTTGTTACTAACAGATGTCGGAAGAAGCCGGCAGAGGCGTACAGCGGCACAAGCGGTGTTCCGTGGTCGGATATATTGCGTCCTTGATCGGCCATGCGGGAACGGTCACCAGGCGAGCGCAATCCCACAAGCGGCACAGGGGAGGCACAGCGCATTTCCCTAACCTGAGACAGTTTTTCGTAAAAGGCGCTGGCAATATCGCTGGAAAACCAGTATATGGAACCACCTGCCAAGCCTGAACCTGCCGGAGCGGAAAACCGATGTGTGTAAACAGCCCCTTGCGTGAGCGGAAGCCGCGCCAATCCCGCCAAACGAAAGTGCGTCCATGAGCGACCATCCCGTCATTACCTGGAGCGAAGGCGGCCAAGAGCATAGCGCGCGCTGGCGCTCCGAAGCCGTCTTGCCGCCGCCGAAACGCGTGGCCATTGCCGATGACCGCCTGAACGCTGACACAGCCTACCGGCTTGCATGCGAAGGCACGGCCTTGCTGTGGCGGGGCGACTTCCAGAATGCGCGGCAATTGCTGCAGGCACTGGCGCGCCGCGTCGACCGCAAGCTGAAAAAGCCAATCGTGCCACCGGCGTCACCCGCGGATGCGTTCCACCTCAACCGCAAGGCGCTGGCGCAACGTGCGCGCGTGCTCGGCATGCTGCTGATCCCGTTCGAAGCCGGCCATGTGATTCCGCTGCGACGCGCACCGGATGTGCAGACCGCATGCGAGGAAGCGTACGGCAGCGCCGCCGAGCCCTACGTCGCATCACTGCGCGAACTGCTCGGCCTGATCGGTGCCCACGAGTGGCGCAAGAAAGGCGTGGAGATCCCGGCGCTCGGCGCGCGCATCCATCCGCACTACGGCGTGTTTTCGCCGGTGCGCGGCGAGTATGTGGATCTGGTCGCGAAAGCGCCGCTGCCATCGACAAAGCTTGCTTTCGATATCGGTGTCGGCACCGGCGTACTGTCGGCCATGCTTGCGCGGCGTGGCGTGGAGCGCATCGTTGCCACCGACCAGGACCAGCGGGCGCTGGCCTGTGCCAGGGAAAACCTTGAGCGTCTCGGACGGCTCGCCCAGGTCGAATTGCGGGAGGCGGACCTGTTCCCCGAAGGACGTGCACCGCTGATCGTGTGCAATCCACCGTGGCTGCCGGCACGGCCGAGCTCGCCGATTGAGTATGCGGTCTATGACCCGGACAGCCGCATGCTGCGCGGCTTCCTCGGCGGACTCGCCGCACACCTGGAGCCGGGCGGCGAAGGCTGGCTGATCATGTCCGACTTCGCCGAGCACCTCGGCCTGCGCACGCGCGACGAGTTGTTGGCAGTGATCGACGCCGCCGGCTTGAAGGTGGTCGATCGGCTCGACATCCGGCCGCGTCATCCGAAAGCCACTGACGACAGCGATCCTCTGCACATAGCACGCGCGGCGGAAGTGACGTCGTTGTGGCGCCTCGCAGTGCGATAACCACGACGACCAGCAAAGCGCAGAAGGAGCGACACCACGGCCGCGAGAAGTCAGATCCCGCGCAAGTGGCTATTTCGGAAGTAAAAGGTGTTGCCATTTGCCGCCACGCGTTTGGCATGGCCAGCATCGTGCAATTGATGCTGCCCCGATCAATACGGGTATGCAGGCGGTCATGAGTGTCGCCGCGTTGCGTCAGGCCGGCGACCAAAACGGTCAGGGCGAATAGGGGGCACTCAGGAACGCAGTGCGGATGGACGGCTGGTCGATGAGCGCACGCCGCCACTGCTCTTCATAGCCGACCGGTACCTGCACAACGAACGTGAGGGTCGAATCGCTACGGCTCAACACGATCAGGTCGAGGTCGTCGAACATGTCGGCAGCGGCATCCATTTGTCCCGGTTCTGCCTCTGCGATGACGATGCCGGGCTGGTATTGCGATACATACGGCGGGACACGCGGATATTCCGTGTTGTAGACGATCAGGATGCCTTCGTCATAGCGCACGGAGACGTAGTAGCTTCCACCGCAACCGGCGACAAGCACGCCCGCCGCCGCGGCGATGGCGGCTGACAAGAAACGCCGTTTTCCCCGATCCATGGTCACCTCCCTGCAAGTAGTGTGAGGTTACCAGATGCCCGGCACAGGCGCGCCGCCGGGCATCCCTTTCAATGACGAGTTGGCCACCGGTGTGGCCGCTTTTGCGACAGTTTTGCTACTTCAGCGCATCCACCGATTTGACCTGATTGCGCAGCGCAAACTTCTGGATCTTGCCGGTCGACGTCTTCGGCACTTCGCCGAACACCACGCTGCGCGGCACCTTAAAGCCGGCCAGGTGCTGCTTGCAATGCGCGATGATGTCTTCCGGCGTCACGGTCGAACCCGGTTTGACCTCGATGAAGGCGCAGGGCGTCTCGCCCCACTTCGGATCCGGCTTGGCAACGACCGCCGCCGACATTACTGCCGGATGGCGGTACAACACGTCTTCCACTTCGATGCTGGAGATGTTCTCGCCGCCGGAAATGATGATGTCCTTGCTGCGGTCCTTGATCTTGACGTAGCCGTCCGGGTTCATCACCGCGAGGTCGCCGGTATGGAACCAGCCGCCGGCGAATGCTTCCTGGGTTGCCTTTTCATTCTTCAGGTAACCCTTCATCGTGATGTTGCCGCGGAACATGATCTCGCCCATGGTTTCCCCGTCGGCCGGCACCGGCTTCATCGTTTCCGGATCCATCACGGCCACCGCCTGCTGCAGGTGGTAACGCACGCCCTGGCGTGCATTGAGACGGGCCCGCTCGCCGATGTCGAGCGCGTCCCACGACTCATGCTTGACGCACACGGAGGCCGGGCCGTAGACCTCGGTCAGGCCGTACACATGGGTGATGTCGAAGCCCATTTTCTCCATGCCTTCGATCATGGCTGCGGGCGGTGCGGCGCCGGCCACCATCGCCTTCACCTTGTGGTTGATGCCGGCCTTGAGCTCATCCGGTGCGGACAGCAGCAGGCTGTGCACGATGGGCGCACCGCAGTAATGGGTCACCTTGTGCTCGCGGATCAGGCCGAGGATGGATGCTGCGTCGACGCGGCGCAGGCAGACATTGACGCCGGCACGGGCAGCAATGGTCCACGGGAAGCACCAGCCGTTGCAGTGGAACATGGGTAGCGTCCACAGGTAGACCGGGTGCTTGGGCATGTCCCATTCGAGAATATTGGACACGGTATTGAGCAGCGCGCCGCGGTGGTGGTACACCACGCCTTTCGGGTTGCCGGTGGTGCCGGAGGTGTAGTTCAGGCAGATCGCCTGCCATTCGTCGGCAGGCAGCGACCATGCGAAATCAGTCTTGCCGCTCGCAACGAACTCGTCATATTCAATGTTGCCGATGCGCTCGCCGGCACCGGTGTATTCCTTGTCGTCCACGTCGATGACGAAGGGTTTGCGCTTGCACAGCGCCAGCGCGCCTTTCATCACGCCGGAAAACTCGCGGTCGACGATCACGGCTTTGGCTTCGCCATGGTCGAGCATGAAGGCGATCGACTCGGCGTCGAGGCGGGTGTTGAGCGTATTGAGTACCGCGCCGGTCATCGGCACGCCGAAGTGCGCTTCGACCATCGGCGGCGTGTTTGGCAGCATGACCGCGACGGTGTCGCCCAGACCGACCCCCTGAGCGCTGAGCGCCGAAGCGAGTTGACGGCAGCGGTCGTAGGTTTGTGCCCAGGTACGACGGACAGTGCCATGGATGATCGCAAGCCGCTCCGGGTAGACACTCGCGGCGCGCTCGATGAACGTCAGCGGCGACAGTGGCGTGTAGTTGGCTTCATTGCGGTCCAGGCCTGTATTGAAAATATCGGACATTCCATTCTCCAGTTGACGTGCTCAGCATGAAGAGCCTGTTGCGGCAGGAAGCACCCAGGCATGTTTGGGTGCCGGGGAAAGTGCGCCGATCGGGCACAGACTGCTTTCCGCTGAAACAGGCTCGGAGCCGACACTTTAAATCGGGTGGCTGTCATGGTGCTGACAAACCATAAGCTTCTTGATCTGGAAAAGGTCGTCAAGCAAGAGAAGAGATGACATCGGATTTCCTTGACTCGAGGTAATTGTCGGTAAAAGCGCGTGTGATAAGTTGCCTGGAAGAAAAACAAAAAGCAGAAACAATGTTCACCGCACGTTGCTCCGCCCTTCTTGGAGCACTCCTCACACTGGCCCCAGTTGCGGGGTGGACGGCTTCCCCGGCGAATGCCTCGACAGCGTCATCCCCCGAGCGTTTCTCGATCTGCCAGTTCGTCATCGAAGGCAATACGCTCGTCGCCAGCGAACGCCTGCTTGCCGGCCTCGCACCGTACGTCGGTGACGCAAAGGATGACAGCGCATTGGCGCAGGCGCGCGAAGCGGTGCTGCGTGCCTACCGCGAAGCCGGCTATGAAATGGTCTCAGTGGCGGTACCGCCCTCGGCCGGCACGGATGGCGTTGTGCGCCTACGCGTACACGAGACGCGCATCGGCAAGGTCAGCGTCAGCGGCAACGAGCACTTCTCTGTGGACGGATTGCGTGCGGCACTGCCGGCCCTGAAGGAACACGAGAGCACGAATCTGCTCCGCCTGTCGCGCCAGCTGTTCCTCGTCAACGACAATCCGTCGCGACAGGTTGCGCTCGCCTTCACGCCGGGAGAAAACGGCACTGCGGATGTCGCCGTCAAGGTTGCCGACGAGCCGCCGCTCAAGATGGCAGTGAGCCTCGACAACACAGGCACCCACGCTACCGGGCATGCCCGCGCCACGCTGCTGGCGACCCACGTCAACCTGTGGGATGCGGGCCATGAGGTGGCCGCCAGCTATACCACCTCGCCGACCAATGTGGGACAGGTGCGCCAGTTCGGCTTCTCCTACCTGATCCCGCTGCCCGCACTGGGGGACCGGCTGCACCTGAGCTACATCCACTCGAATACCGATGCAGGCCGCGTGGCAGACATCTTCAACGTCGCGGGTCAGGGCACAACCGTCGGCCTGCGCTACCAGCATTACATGCACCGTACCGCGAATGTTCGCCACATCCTGGAGCTGGGTGTCGACGACAAGCACTACGAGAACATGATCGACTTCTTCGGCAACGACCTCGGCGTCGATGTCGACGCCCGCCCGGTCACGTTGGCCTACCAGTACTCGGCACGCAAGGCGAACATCAGCCTGGCCGGCAGCCTCGGATACTCGCGCAACGTGTCCGGCGGCAAGCGCAATGACGATGCCACCTACGATGCCAGCCGCTCCGGCGCGACCGCGTCATGGAACCTGTGGCGCGCCTATCTCGATTACCGCACCGGCGCGCCGTCGCAGTGGGGCTACCACGCCGTGCTGGAAGGGCAGTACAGCAACGATGCGCTGATCTCCGGCGAACAGTTCGGGCTGGGCGGTGCGCGCTCGGTGCGCGGATTTCCGGAGCGCGAGTCCAGCGGCGACCGCGGCTGGCGCCTGACCAACGAAGTACTGACGCCCTCGCTGGCGGACCAGCATCGCTTCCTCGGCTTCATTGACGGCGGGCGCCAGTCGCGCGTCAGGGTCCTGCCCGGCGAGGCATCGAGCGAAGCGCTCATAAGCTATGGCCTCGGCTGGCGCTGGACGGTAGGCAGAAGCATGATTTCCGCGCTCGACTGGGCGCGCGTTGTGAACGGCACACCCGGAACCCGGCAAGGGCACCAGGCCGTGCATTTCAGTGCTGTATGGCGATTCATCTAATAAGAGGAAAAATACATGAATAACGCATCTCTCCTGAGTGTCCGCCCAGTTGCGCGCCCAGTCGCGCGCCCGGTCGCACTCGCGATCGCCCTGGCATTCACCGGCGCTGCATTTGCACAGCTTGCGCCCGGCACGCTGCCAAACGGCGCGAACGTCGTCAACGGAACCGTCGGCATTACCAATCCAGCAGCCGACCTGATGCGCATTACCAATACGCCCGGCGCCATCGTCAACTGGCAGTCGTTCTCGATCGGCTCCGCTGCGCGCGTCACCATCGACCAGGCAAGCCCGGCCAGCGCGATCCTGAACCGCGTCGTCGGCGCCGACCCGTCACAAATCATGGGACGCCTCGACTCCAACGGCCGCGTATTCCTGATCAATCCCAACGGCGTGCTGTTCGGCGCCGGCAGCGTGGTCGATGTGCAGAGCCTGATCGCTTCGACGCGCAATATCAGCGATACGAATTTCCTCAACGGGAACTACCTGTTCGAAGGCAGCAGCAATGCGCCGATTACCGTCGCCAACGGTGCGATGATCACCACTGCCAACCGCGGCAGCAATGGCCAGGTTTGGCTGTTTGCCAGCAAGGTGAACCTGGAACAGGGAAGCCAGGTCAGCGCGCCTGACGGCCAGGTCGTACTGGCGGCCGGTTCGCAGCTGCAGGTCGGTACCAGCGATCTGGGGAACATGACCTTCAGTGTTTCCACCGGCAGCGAAAACACCATCGACAGCTACGGCACCATTGCCGCACAGCGCGGCGCGGTGGGCATGTTCGCCGACAGCATCGTACAGGGTGGGCAATTTGCCACCAGCGAGGCCGTGCTGATGGCCGGGCGCGACATTACGGTCAAGGATGGCGGCACCATCAATGCCGACGGCCAGGGTGGGCAGGGCGGCGGCCGCGTGCTGCTCAATGCGGGTAACCGCTTGCAGATCGATGCGCGCGCATCCGTTTCCGCCGATGGCAGTGCCGAAGGCGGCAATGGCGGCCGCATTGATCTCGTCGCTTACGACTTGCAGATTTCCCCGGTCGCCAGCGGCGTGGGCAACGTGCACGCATCCGGCCGCGCACCCGGCGCGCAGAACGGCGAAGTGCGCGTGATGCCGCGCGTCACACCGCTTCAGGCGCAACCGGCGGCCGGGCAGTTCATTGTTTCACTGTCTGCCACCAAGGACATGTACCCGGACGTTACCTATCTGGCTGACGGCAGCTTCGTGGTGACCTGGATGGGGCTCGACCTGCCGACTAACGTCATCTGGGACGTGCAATACGCGACCGTGTATGCGCAGCGCTATACCGCCAATGGCCAGCCGATCGGCAGCCGCATCCAGCTCGGCAGCGTGACCGGCAACCAGTCCTTCCCGTCGATCACCGCAGGCCGTGATGGCGGCTTCATTGCTGCCTGGTCCGACGGCCGCACGGGACGCCGCGAAGTGTGGGGACGCCGCTTCGATGTGAGCGGCATGCCGGTCGGCGGCGACCTCAAACTCTCGAGTGACCTCGGCGACCAGGACAATGTGAAACTATCCACGCTTTCCGACGGGCGTTTCCTGGTCACCTGGTCGAGCCGTACCGCCCTCTCGCCGCTGGTGATCGACGTGCGCGGGCAGCTGCTCGATCAGACGGGCGCATTGGTCGGTGAAGCCTTTACCGTCAATGCGACCGGCACCGCCGACCGCGGTTACCAGTACCGGCCGGAGATTGCGCCACTGGCCGACGGCGGCTTCGTCGTCACCTATCACGCAAGCATTCCGAATGCATACAACGCCGATGCCTTCGCGCGCCGCTTCGACCGTAACGGGCAGCCGGTCGGCCAGGAATTCGTCATTGCCTCCACGGCAGCGAACGACTGGCGCATCGCGACAAGGGGACTGACCGATGGTGGTTTTGTCGTCGTATGGGATACCGTCGACAGCAGCGGCGCCAGCCGGATTTACCTGCGCCGCTACGATGCCAACGGCATCCTTGTGCAGCCCGATACGCCAGTTGGCACAGCGCCGGGCGGCACTGGGCAATCACATGCGCAAGTCGCGTCGATGGCTGATGGCGGCTATGTGGTCGCGTGGATGAGTTACCAGAACGGCACCGGAAACGACAATGCCGACGTTTATGAACAGCGGTTTGCAGCAGATGGCACGCCGGTCGCCGGACCGCGCCTCGTTGCCGGCGGCATCCCTGCACAGTGGGAACCGCGCGTGGCATCCACCGCCAACAATGGTTACACACTTACCTGGTACTCCAACGAGAACGGCGGCAATCTCGATATCATGGCGCAACGCTTCACTGCGCAGGCACAGCAGGCGCCAATCGCTGGCGGTGTCTCGGGCGAACTGACCGACCGCGGCTATGCGACTGCCGCAGGCGTCATCAACGGCCAGTACATGGCGCCGCCTGTCGTTACGGTGCCTCCGCCGGTTGAGCCGACGCCTACCCCGGTCGTGGTCACCCCACCTCCCGTCGAGTCAGCACCGGTCGTGATTCCGTCAAAGGAAAAGACCGAGTCCGCGCACAATGAGGTTCGCCGTGTTACGCCGACCGGACGTAGCGACTTCAATCTTCCCGGTGCATCGCCCGTCTTCGCCAGCCCAGCGGCAGACGTAAAGCCGGCAGGTGACATGAGCATGAGTGCCGGTATCGGCACCGGAATGAGCGCTGGCATGAATGCTGCCCCCGTTATCAGTGCCAGTGCTGATGTCGGTGCAGGCACGGGCAACGCCACGAATGGCAATGCCGCTCCGGCGGGCAACACCGCAGCTGCATCCGCAGGCGCCAATGCCGGCCTCAGTAGCGCACCGGCTGATAGCGCGACCGCACAGCAGGAAACCGGCAATTCGTCGTCTAACTCGTCGTCGAACGAGCGTCGTCGCGACAAGTAATCGTTTCGCACAACGCCCCCTTTGCCGCATATGCGCGAAGGGGGCTTTTTCATTGGTGCGAACGAAGACTTGTATGTATCGCCTCTGCCGCAGATGTGTTCATGCGTCGCCGGTACGGGTAACATTAGCCTGTATCCGTCATCCAGCAGGCAATCATGGCCGAACAATCCAAAACAGTCTCCCTCGTCCTCGGCGCTGGCGGCGCGCGCGGCCTTGCGCACATCGGTGTGATTCAGTGGCTTACCGAGAACGGCTACACGATCCGCTCGATTGCCGGGTCGTC
>Ga0196971_1000406_pt1 | contig 34082 bp, 22 predicted proteins | sample S1v_1013CmetaG_FD_148660 | JGI IMG/M metagenome (GOLD analysis project Ga0196971, IMG submission 148660) | Soil microbial communities from Anza Borrego desert, Southern California, United States - S1+v_10-13C | ecosystem: Environmental > Terrestrial > Soil > Desert | place: USA: California...
TCCGCGCCCCCCTTATCTAGAAATGTTCCCGCAGGAACCGCACCGAAGCGGCGGCTTCGCCGTCCAGGTCTGCGCCCAGGGAACGCCAAATGTTCAAGCCAGCCCCGACCTCGCAGTCGGGTGTCACAAAGCTCTCCACCACCAGGGGGCCGTGGTACTCCGCATCGTGCAGAGCTGCGGCCACGGAGCTCCAGGGAATATGCCCGTAGCCCGGAAGGCGCCGGTTGTTCTCGCTCAGGTGGAAGTGGCCCAGGTCAGCACCGGCCAGCCGGATGGCCTGGCCAATATCGTCCGCCTCGATGTTCAGATGGAAGGTATCCAGGTGGAGCTGGACGGCCGGACTTCCCACTGCCGCCACAAAGGCCTTGCCTTCCTCCACCGACCCAATCAGACAGCCCTCGAACCGGTTGAGCATCTCGAGGAAAATGGTCAGCCCCATCTGCTCGGCTTCGGCGGCAAGCTGGCGCATGGCCGCCACCGCCTGTTCCCGTCTGGCCGCCTTGCCCTCGGGCGGGCTCGTGAGGCCCCAGGCCGCGTAAGTCACGCCGCCCACGCCCGGTGCACCCAGGCTGGCGGCCGCCTCCAGACAGCGCTTCATGTGCTCCAGACCGGCCCGCCGGACCGCCGGGTCCGGGCTGGAGAGGTCGGTGGCCGGACCGAGGCCCGTGCCGCACGTCACACTCACACCGCTAGCCTGGGCCGCAGCACGGATCTCCGCCAGCGGCAACGCCTGCGGGTTTAGGAGCGGCACCTCCACGCCATCGAACCCGGCGGCGGCGGCACGGGCCACCAGCGGGGGCAAAGGATCATCCCAGCGGCGCTGCCAGTATGAAAGGTGAATGCCAATCCGGGCCATGTCGCAGCCTCCCTTCAAAAAGGGGGAGACGGGAACCACTATGGCGTTCCCGTCTCCCCTTGCCTGTGGTATCCGTGGGCTACATGAACAGGTTGACGAGCTTGCCGACCAGACCGCCGACGATGGCGATCAGCGAGAAGTCGTTGCCGCCGAAGGCGTTGATGAAGCCACCAACGGTGTTGGCCACGAAAGGCAGCGAGAACGCCTGGAAGACGATCAGCAGCACGCCGCCAGCAGCGCCGGCGATAACCGCGCCCCGTAGGCCGCCGGACGCGTTGGCCAGAACCGCCGCCGGACCGACGTCGAAGAAGCAGGCCACCACCAGGGGCAGCAGCACGTAGCTAAAGCCGCCAAGGCCGAACAGGACGATGGTGACAGCGCTGGTGACGAGAGCGGCGATGAAGCCGATCAGCACAGCGTTGGGAGCATACGGGAAGATCAGCGGGCAGTCCAGAGCCGGAATGGCGTTCGGCACAATCTTCGTGGCGATGCCCTTGAAGGCGGGCAGAATCTCGCCCAGCATCATGCGGACACCGGTCAGCAGGACGGTCATGCCTGCGGCAAAGGTTACGCCGTTCAGCAGGGCCCACAGGACCCAGTTCTGGCCGCCGGAGAGCTTTTCTGCCACGAAGGGCAGACCGGCCACGGGAGCGGCGATCAGATAGATCACGAAGATGATGATGCCGGAGGCCAGGCTGACGTCACGCAGGAAGTCCAGAGACCTGGGCAGGACCAGCTCTTCGGTGGAACGGGCCTTGTTGCCGAACCACTTGCCGAGGTAGGCGCCAATAATGGAGATGCCTGCGGTCGAATGGCCGATGGTGAACTCCGCCTTGCCGCCCACCAACTGGTTGACGAACGGGTAGGTCAGGGCCGGAATGAAGGTGTTGTAAAGGCCAAGGAAGAGGCCCGCCACCAGGATCAGGGGCCAGCCGGTCAGGCCGCCGGCATCCATGAACACGCCGGCAAACATGAAGGCGTTCCAGAAGAGAATGTGGCCGGTGAGGAAGATGAACTTGTACTTGGTGAACCGGGCCAGCAAGAGGTTAATGACAAAGCCGACGATGAGCACTGCACCGATGGTGCCGCCCTGTTCACCCAGGAACTTGCCGAAGTCGGGCATGGCGTTGCCCTGAACGGTGAACAGCTTTCCGAAAATGGTGGACAGGGGGGTCAATGCGCCGTTGATGACGTCGAGGCCCTTGAGGAGAATGACGACGCCGATGATGGTCTTGAACGTGCCCTTGATCACGTCGCTGAAGCTCTTCTTCTGCAGGAGCAGGCCAACCAACGCCAGGACGCCCATCACCAGGGCCATGAACATGAGCGGGCCAACCGAGAGGATCTGCTTGGAGATCGATGCGAAGAATTGCATGCTGTGCCCTCCTCCAACTGGTGGATGCCTACTTCAACAGCTGATGCGGGGTGAGCTTCGAGCGTAGGAGCCGTGACGGGCAGCGGTGTCGGGTTACTCCTCCTTCACGTCTTGCCAGATCAGATCAACTGTCTCAACCGGTCCACCGGCCAGGTCCACTGTAACCAGATACCCGTCCGGGGTCTCACTGAACGGCAGGGGCCGGGGCTGTGCGAATCCCGCTGCGGCCCCGACCAGGCGCCGGCTGCCGCTGTTCACATTGACCGTCACCGTCCGCACGTCGGGCCGGTAGCTGGTGAGAATCACGGTGGACCGTCCGGGCGCCCGCAGCAGGTGGGCGTCCACCTCCCGGCGCTGCTTGCCCTGGTAGTCCAGCGATACTTCCGGGACCACGCCGAGCCTGCCGAGCACGGTGACGGCGCTCTCCCTGAGCAGGCGGCTGCCCTTGCTGGTGTAGCCGGAATCGGCCTGGGTGGCTATGTAAAGACCGTAGCCCTTCCCGTTGGGATGCACCGTGACGGCGGGTTCTCCGGAAGCGAACTGCCCCAGGTTTTCCGTGTCGGGGTCCAGAGCGAGCCGCTCGAAGTGGATGTGACCAGCGAGGGTCTGTCCACCCATCGACACCGTGATGCTGTCAGCCCCTTCGGCCTCCAGGATCTTCAGGCCGAAGACCTCCCGCAGTCCGGGTACAGGCATCTTGCGGTGGTACCAGCCCCGCTCGTCGATCATGCCGCAGCGGGCAAACCCGATGAGAATGCCCCCACTCGCCACATACCGTTCCAGGGCCCGGGCCAGCTCCAGCGAGACGGCCCCCATGAGCGGCAGACAGACCGCCTTGTATGGCAGCGGGTCACCCGAAAGCACCTGAGCCGGCGAGATGAAGTCCACCCGGTAGCCCAGCTCCCAGAAGGCGTTGTACGCCCCGCGCTGGGCGGCGAAAAGTGTCTCTTCCTGGTCGATGCCTCGGAAGAAGATGGCATTGGGCTTGGACTCCAGCAGGGCCACCTCCCCCGGCGGCACCTTCGCCTCCAGCAGGAAGCTTTCGTTGCGGCGGATGTAGCGGGCCACCGCTTCGGCGGCACCCAGGCGAGAGGTGGGCTCACTGTCCAGGTCCACCAGAGCGCCCCAGTGGAGCGACTGGAAGTCCCACTCCTTCCAGCCCATGTAGACCATGAGCTTGGCGTCGTGACCGAGACATTCCATGGTGTACCGGAGAATGTCGTCGGTGTTGGTGTTGTGCTCCGGCCCGAGGACCCAGCCCCCAATGGGGCCGCTCTCCAGCTCAGGCACCCAGAAGGTCTTGCCGGCTGCCCGGCTGACGCTGCGCCCATGGTCCAAGAAGATGGAAATGTGCTCGGGGCGGCTCTTGAGCTTGTCGCCGCTGCCCGGGTACAGGTCGTAGCCGATGTGGTCCGTGACCCCGGAGAGTTGCCACTGGTCCTGCCCGCAGAAGGTGCCGAACCGGTCAAATCCTTTGAAGTTGAAGGTGTTCACGCAGGTGGGATGACCGGGGTCATGCTGCTTGACCAGGTCGTGCTGCCAACGGGCGAAGTCTGTGAAGGCCGCCTGCCAGAAGAGGCGCCAGTCGATCCATCGGGTGACACCTGACCAGCTCCGGGGCATGGCTTCCGGTGGCACTACCTGGTTCCAATTGGTGTGGTAGAAGGCGCTGGTACTCCAGGTCCACTCTTCGTTGAGCCGCTCCAGGGTGCCGTACCGCTGCTGCAGCCACCGGCGGAAACGCTCTTGGCAGTGGCCGCAGTAGCAGAACAAGTCCAACGTGTTCTGCTCCCGTGTGGGCAGGAATGGAAAACCCATTTCGTTGGAGATCTGCCAGCCGAAGTGGTTGGGCTGGGCGGCCGCGAAGCGGGCCAGCGTCTCGGTATACCGTCCGGCAGCCTCCAGGTAGCCGGGATGATGAATGCAGGCCCAGTGGTAGGAGGCCGCCAAGGGGTACCGCTCCCCACGGCTGGAGAGAATCGGTACGTCCGGATGCTGCTCCGCCAGCCAAACGGGCGGCATGGCTACGCCGGTAGAAAGCAGAATCTGAATGCCGTAACGGTCGGCCACCTTGTAGAAGCGGTCGAGCAGATCCAGGCGCAGGTGGCCAGGCACCGGCTCTATGCGATCCCATGCTCCGTGGCAATCTCCGGTGCGGATGACGTTGAGGCCGCTCTCGGCCATAAGGGCCAGGTCCCGTTCCCAGTCACCCTCAGGGTAGACCAGCGGGTAGTAAGAGGCTCCGTAGGGGTATGGACTTGCGCCGGTCAAGAGCCCACCTCCTACTTGCCAAGCAGTTGCTGCATAACCGGCACGGCCTTGGTCTGGATTTCGCTGGTGCTCAGGAAGTTGTCAATCACAACCACCGGCACGTCACGGCGATTGAGCGTGGGGGCCAGTTCTCGCGACGTGAAGATGACGTCGCACCGCTCACTGGGGGCGGTGGTTGCGTCTGCCGTGAAGACCTCTGCGTCGATCCCGTTGGCCTGGAACACGTCCTCCAGCTTCATGCGCAACACCATGCTGGTACCTACTCCAAACCCACACACGGCCATGACCACAAGCCGCTTCGCCATATTCGTACTCCTCCTTACTATGCCAGCAGGTTCAGGCACTCCTCGGCCGTGCGGGTGCTGCGCAGCTGCTCCACTATGCCGGGTCGGTCCAGGAACCGGGCGATTTCGCGAATGACGTCCATGTGTCCCCCGCTATCCGTGGCGCTGAACGCAATCACCACATGGACCGGGTCGTTGGTGGCGTGCCCGAAGGGAACGGGTGAAGCCAGGGTTACGAGGCTAACGCCCGGCTGCAGCACCTCGGGGCTGGGGCGGGCGTGGGCGAGCGCCACGCCGGGACAAAGGACCATGTAGGGCCCCATGGCCTCCACGGCTGCCACCATGGCTTCCGCATAGGCTTCCGTGGCCCGGCCCCGCTCTACCAGGGAGCGGCCGGATGCCCTGACGGCTTCTCGCCAGTCTGCTGCGTACACACCAAGGCGGATTCCGTCATCCGCCAGTTCTGCTCTGAGATTTACCAAAGGCGCCGTCACCGCCAATCACTTGCTTCGTTGGGTTGGGAGATTCTGCTGGTGCGGCGGCATCCCCTTTCCGCGCTCGGCACAGCTTCTTTCCAGATGGAATGTGGCAAAGTTGGCGCGAGAAGACCGGGGGCTAGACAGCACCCCGGTCGTCCATTTCTCCTATTGCACTTTCTTCGTCACGTTCCCGCCGTCGCAGGTGAGCACGGCGGTCTTGCCGTCCAGCCTCGTCTCCAGGTGCACCCGCCGGCCCCAGAGCTGGTGCACGTAGGGCAGCGTCTTCTCCGCGTACTGCATGTCGAGGTCCTTGCCGTCGTGGTAGTGCTTCAGGTAGAGCTCACGGCGACCTTCAAAGTCTCCGTCTTCCACAACGATATAAGGTATCCCATGATTGGTCATCGACTCGCAGATGGCGTCGCGTACCCGCTCCCACTTCTTGTCGGTGATCTTCCAATCCCCATCCTCCAGCTTGAAGACGAAGAGGTCCAGGTCGTGGCAGAGATCCTCCGTCAGGTAAGAGCGTATGAAGGAGACGTCATTCTCCAGTTCCCGCACCTCGAAGGCCTTCTCCGGACCCAAGCGCTGCTCGATGTCCTCGAAGATCTTCAGCCCCACATAGTACGGGTTCATGCGCTTCCGCCCCGGCGTGCAGACCGAACTGTGCAGCCGCCCGAACTCGACGAACTCGTCGTCGGTCAGGTCCAGCTCACGCATGATGCGGCTGTGCGAGAAGGACGCCCAGCCTTCATTCATGATCTTTGTCTGCATCTGCGGAACGAAGTAGAGGCTCTCTTCTCGTACGATGGCCAGCACGTCGCGCTGCCAGTCTTCGAGGTGGTCGGCGTGCTCCAGCAGGAAGCGCAGCAGGTCCTTCTCCGGCTCTGCCGGCACACGCCGGGATGCGGGCCCCTTCCGCTCGCCCTTGAGCGGGCGGCCCGTGGCCAGGCTGGTGGCCGTCTGGGTGGGGAAGAGGTCGTTGAAGGCGTCATCCGGATGGGAAGGGGTCTTGTCGGTGGGCTTGCGGACGCCCGGCTCCCGGCGGGGGTACGGGTCGATGTGGTCAGCCAGGGCCAGCGCGGCGTCCAGGAATTTCTCGACCTCGAGGCTGCCCTCGTCGATGCCGTACTGCCGGATGCGCTGGGCGTTCTGGCTGACGGATTCGATCATCTGGCGGTTGGTGGGGGCGAAGAAGACGTTGTGCTTGAAGAAGTCGGTGTGGCCGAAGACGTGGGCGACCACGAACTTGTTGGCCAGCAGGGTGTTGGTGTCCAGCAGGAAGGCGTAGCTGGGGTTGGCGTTGATGACCAGTTCGTAGATCTTGCTGAGGCCGTAGTCGTAGGAGGCCTTCATCTGGTAGTAGGCCTTGCCGTGGGTCCAGTGGCTGAAGCGCCCGGGTAGCAGATAGGCGCCGAACTCGTAGAGAATGGTGGCCGGCACGATCTCGAAGTGGGTCGGGAAGGGGTCGAGGCCCATGCTCCTGGCCTTATCCCAGATGGTCCCGATGGCTTCTTCGAGAATGGGGACGTGCTGGTCATCCAATGGCCACACCCCCTCGGCTGAACCACTTCTGCAGGGCCGGGTAGACGTCTCGCTTCTCGGCGATGGTCACGATCACGAACTTGGGGTCCTTGACGCTGGTGAAGGCGGACATGAGGGAACTGGTGTAGCCCCCATCCCGGATTTCGCCGTAGCCGAAGAGGTTGCTGACAGTCAGGAGCTGCTGGACCAGCTCGAGACATAGCTTGTTGTCGTTGTCAGACCAGTTGTCGCCGTCGGAGAAGTGGAAGGGATAGATGTTCCACCTGGCGGGGTCGTAGCGCTCTGCGATGATGTCAGCGCAGAGCTTGTAGGCGCTGGACACTTTGGTCCCGCCGGACTCGCCCAGGTGGAAGAAAGTCTCCTCATCTACCTCCTGCGCTTCACTGTGATGCGTGATGAACACGTTGCACACCCCCGCCCCCACACGCCCCGCCAGCTATCTGTCAAATGCGACATATCACCCGGATATTGGAACTACATCTTAACCATGTAAGAATAGGTATAACAAATCCGGGAGAGACACCCACTCATGTCAGCCAACATCCGCACGACACGGCTTGTGGTTGTGGCCGGGGCCATCGAGATGTTCACCGGCATCTCCATCTACGCGTTCCCGCAGGAATTCCCGCCCACCTACTACGCCTCACTGATCCCCTGGTTCCCCTATCTCTCGGCGGGCCTGCTGGGCGCCGGCCTCTGCCTTGCCCTGACCCTGTGCTTTCCCTTGCCCAGGTGGGCTCGGCGGCTGCTCGGGGTGCTGGCCGCCATCCCGCTGGTGATCATGGCCCAGGCCGTGGTCCGCGTGGGCGGATACTCGGGCGCGACCTCCTACGCGTTCCTCACGCTGGCCGTTGTGGCTGCCCCGTGGCTATCGCCGGGCCCGCAGAGCGAGAGCGGCCCTGGGCCAAGCCTCTTCGCCCTCACGCTCGGGGGCATTCATGGGGTCGTCGGCTTCCTCATGACCGCCGTGCCCTGGGTCTTCCGCTCGCCAGCCTTCACGCCCATCCGCCCTCAGCTCCCGGCCATCGGGGTGATGAGCCTCATCTGTGCCGGCGTTCTGATCTGGACGGGCCTTCGGCCCACCGATGAGCCCCGCTGGCGCCGTCTTCAGATTGCCGCAGGCGTGCTCCTCCCCCTCGTCCTGATCGGCACGTTCTGGCGCACGGCTGCCTGGACAGGCGTCTCCATGTGGTCCATGTGGTTCCTCGCTGCCCTGCTGAATGACCGAGACGCTTTCCGGAAACCTTCCGCCGCACCGGAGATCGACCCGGTGGATGCAAGCCTGATCAGTGAGGCACAGCGGAGCATCGAGACGGGCACCTGGCTGGTGACTCTGCTGGTGGTGGTCATGGCGGCGGTCGGTGCTACGGTCAACGTGGCACTACCCCTGCGGGCCGGCCTTTTCGTACTGGCGATGTCGGTCTACAACACGCTGCTCTACTGGGCATCCCCCCGCATTGGAACGCTTAGGTGCCACGTCGGCGTGCACCTGTCGGTGACGACCGTTCTGCTGGGCTTGCTGGTGTCCGACCCGGCGAGCATGGCCCATGCCCTCCTGCTGCTTATGCTCGGGCTGCCCATGCTGGGAGCCTGGGCGCTGGGCCTGCGGGCCGGCATGCAACTGCTGGCCCTCGGCACGGTCATGCTGATCATCGGCGGGCTCGACAGGTGGCTGCTGGGCGGCCGAGAGCTGGCCCCGGCCCTGACCGAAGCCCTCCTGCAGGCGCTGGTTCTGGCCGTCGTGGGCGCACTGGAGGTGAAGGAGACGGCCAACCGGCGCCAGATCTCGCTGGACCTGCGGCGGGCCCGGGCGGACCTGACCCGGCAGGTGGCGCAGCTCTCGCTGGTCGATCAGATCGGTCGATCGGTGCGCAGCTCGCTGGATGTCGGGCCGGTCCTGTCCACCACCGCCAGGGAACTGGGCGCGGCACTGGGGGCCGACCGCTGCATCATCCAACTGACGAAGGACGGGAACCTCCCGGCCGAAGGATACACCTATGTCGCCCCGGGTGCGGAGGCCGCTGCGCCGGCCCGTTGGGACATGGACGGGCTCCTGGCCCTGGTGGCCATGCAGCCGCAATCCGTCGCTGTCGATGATGCAACGGCAGCCCGGGCCGGTGCCCGGTCAGCCATGGTGGTGCCCGTCTCGGGCGATGAAGGCCTTCTTGGCATCATCGTCTTCCACATGTGCAAGGCGCCCCGGCTATGGAGCCGGCAGGAGCAGGAGTTTGTGGAGTCGGTGGCCGTACAGGTGGCCGTCGCCATTGCCCACGCCCGCACCCACGAGACGCTCCGCATCCGGCACCACGAGCTCCAGGTGGCCCACGGGGAGCTTCAGTCCCGCGATGAAGAGCTGACAGCGCAGGCCGAAGAGCTGATGGCCCACCACGAGGCGCTGCTCCAAAGCAGCATCGCCCTGCGGGACAGCGAGGGGCGCTTCCGCACGGCCTTCCGTGACGCCCCCGTCGGCATGGCCCTCGTGACACTAGATGGAGAGATTCTGCAGGTCAACCAGGCGATCTGCGGCATGCTTGGTTACAGCGAGCAGGAACTGATTGAGCAGCACATCATCGCCGTAAGCCATCCCGATGATTTGAGGCATCTCAGAGGGAGCGTCGATGCAATCAAGGCCGGACATCTAGACTCGTACGCGAGAGAGAGGCGATACCGGCACCGGGATGGCCACCTGGTCTGGGCCCAGCTTCATTCCTCTGTGGTGCGGTCCGGGGGCGGCGAGCCCCAGTACCTGATCACGCACGTGCTGGACATTACCGAGCGGAAGCGGGCCGAGGAGCAGTTGCTGGAACTGGCCAACTTCGACCCGCTAACCGGTCTGCTGAACCGTCGCCGCTTCCAGGAAGAGCTGGAGCACGCACTGGCCGGCGGCGGAATGGGAGCGCTGCTTTTCCTGGATGCGGACCAGTTCAAGTTCATCAACGACAGCCTCGGGCACCGGGCCGGCGACGACCTGCTCAGGGGGCTGGCCCAGCTGCTGAAGGGCTGTCTCGGCGACGGCGACACCATCGCCCGCCTGGGCGGCGACGAGTTCGCCATTCTGCTTCCGCACGGCGACCGGGGGGACGCCCTTCTCCTGGGCGATGGGATCCTGAAGGCGGTGCGCAACCACACGGCACTGATTGCGGAACAGCCGGTGGGGATTACGGTGAGCATCGGGATCTCACTCTACCCAGAGCATGGCCGGTCGGCGGAGGATTTGCTGAGCCGGGCGGACCTGGCCATGTACCAGGCCAAAGAGGAAGGGCGCAACAGTGCCCGGGTCTACGCCCCCGGGTCCGGGCGTCAGGCGCAGATGGAGGGCCGGCTCAACTGGGAGCGCCGCATCCGGGAGGCGCTGGAGCAGGACCGGTTTGTGCTCCACTACCAGCCCATCGTCGACCTGGGGACGGGTGCGGTGGAGCAGCACGAGGTGCTGCTGCGCATGCAGGCAGAAGACGGGTCGCTGATTCTGCCCGGGGCTTTCCTGGACGTGGCCGAGTCGTACGGGCTCATCTGCCATATCGACCGGTGGGTGGTGCGCAGGGCCATTCGCCTGATCGCTGAGCAGAAGCAGCTGGGCCGGGAGCTCTGTCTGGAAGTGAACCTCTCGGGCAAGGCCTTCGCCGATGTGGAACTGCTGCCGCTGATCGAGGGGGAACTGAAGGCCACGGGCATCGACCCGGCGGCACTGGTGCTGGAGATTACCGAGACGGCAGCCATTGCGGACACGGCCCGGGCCCGGCACTTCATGGAGACACTGAAGGCTTCGGGCTGCCGGTTCGCCCTGGATGACTTCGGGGCGGGGTTCTCCTCCTTCCACTACCTGCGCCATCTGCCCATCGACTATGTGAAGATCGATGGGTCCTACATCGAGCACCTGCCCGACGCCGCCGCGGATGTGGATCTGGTGCGGGCGATGGTGGGCGTGGCCCGGGAACTGGGCAAGAAGACCATCGCCGAGTGGGTGAGCAACGCCGAGAGCATGACCCTGCTGCGGGAGATCGGCGTGGATTGCGGTCAGGGGTTCTTCATTGGACGGCCCGGCCCCGAGTTCGAGCAGGCGGAACGGCCCGGCCCCGAGTTCGAGCAGCCGGAACGGCCCGGCCCCGAGTTCAAGTAGCCCCACGAGCCCGCTCGACATTCGAGCGGGCTCGCTGCATAGACTGCCGTACCAGAAATGGAGGTGGTCCTGCAGTGTCGAAGGAGGCGGACCGTCCCTCGCCCGAGGCCATTGCCCGGGCCATTCGCTACATCTTGTCACTGGACTTGCCCGACGCAGTGCCGGCGGCCGAGGCAAAGGAGGGTGAGCCGGAGCGTGCGAGCGGTGCTCTACGTAAGGGTCAGCACCGATGACCAGGCCAGGCGAGGCTATAGCCTGCCCGAGCAGCTGGAGGAATGCCGCCGGCGGGCAGTGGAACTGGGCGCCCAGGAGACCATCGACATTGTGGATGATGCCGGCGGCGATTTCCTGGAGCGCCCGGGGCTGGAGCGGGCCCGCGAGGTGGTGCGGAGCGGGGCGGTGCACTGGTTCATCTGCCTGGACCCGGACCGGTTCTCCCGCAACCTGCTGAACCAGCTGCTGGTCACCGATGAGATCGACCGGCACGGCGTGGAGCTGTGCTTTTGCCAGCACCACCGGGAGAAAACGGCGGAGGGCAACCTGTTCTACGCCATCCGGGGAGCCATTGCGGAGTTTGAGAAGGCCAAGATTCTGGAGCGGACACAGCGGGGCAAGCGGGGAAAGGCGAAGCGGGGGCTCCTGCCCGGCTACTGCGACCCTTACGGTTATGTCATGGATGTGGAGACCGACCGCCTGGTGATCGACGAAGCGGAGGCCCGCTGGGTGCGGCAGCTGTTCCGCTGGGCGGCGGATCCAGACCCGGGCGAGCGCATGGGGCCGGCCCAGATCAGCCGGCAGCTGAGCCTCCTGGGCATTCCCGCCCCGCGGGGGCGGGTCTGGTACCGAAGCACGGTAGCGGGGATTCTGCGGAATGAGATCTACAAGGGGACGCTGTACTGGGGGCGTAGGGACCACACTGGCGTCTACCAGGGCCGCCGGGCCGGGGCCCCGGCGCCGCGCCCGACTCCACGTCCACCCGAACAGTGGCTGGCGCTGGCCGTGCCGCCCATCATCTCAGTGGAGCTGTTTGCCGCCGTGCAGGCCCGATTGGGCGCGGCCCAGCGGCGCCCCGCCCCCCAGGGCAAGCACCTGCTGGCGGGCCTGGCCTTCTGCGGCCTCTGCGGGGCCAGAATGCAGGCGAAGCAGGCCGGAGCACGACGCTACCTGGTCTGCGCCAACCGTTACGGTCGCGACCGCTGCCCCCTCCCCCACGTTCCCTCGGCGCCGGTGGAGGCCAGGGCATGGGAGCAGGTCTGCCGGTGGCTGGCAACGGCCCCACCCCCCACCTCGCTGACCATCCAGCGCGAAGCCCAAACCCAGCCCATCGAGGCGCAGATTGTGGAAACCAAGCAAGCGCTCGCTCGGTTACTCGACCTGGCGACCCGGCTCAAGCTGCCTTCCGAGCAGGCAGAAGCGCAGCTGACCCACCTGGCCCAACAGCTGGAGCGCCTGGAAGCCCACCGTGGCGAAAGGACGGCGCCGGCGGAACCGCCCCCCGCCCTCCCCATCAACCTCGCCCGGCTCACAGCGGAGCAGCGGCGCGAGGTAACACTGCGCCTGGTGGCTCGGGTGGTGTTGGCGGGATCGGCACCAGCCGGCTGGCAGTTCATCCCCGTGTCCCATTCGTCCAGATGAACACGATTTCCACTTCCTGATACTTGGTCCGCAGGAACCGGACCATCCAGAGAAAAAGGCGGCCTCTGCACTCGGGCAGGGCCGCCTTGCGTTTAGGGAAGCTGTACCCCTTGAGCGGCGAAGACCCTGGCCCGGAGGGCCAGGCTGATCACGTGGTGGAAGATCACGTGCAGGTCTTCGATCTGTTCCATCATCGTCAGCGGTGCATAGCAGCAGATATCGCACAGGTCGCCCAGCATGTGGGCCTTGGGCTGGGCTCCCGTGAAGCCGATGGTGACAGCCCCCCGGGCCCGGGCATACGCCATGGACCGCAGTACGTTGGGCGAGCCGCCGCTGCCGCTGATGCCAAGGACCACATCGCCCGGGTTCAGCAGGTTCTTCAGCTGCTCCACGAAGACGTCGTCGTAGCGAATGTCGTTGCCGTAGGCCGTCAGCACCGGTACGTTATCCACCAATGAGATGATGCGCAGGCGCTTGGCTCCGGAGTCCGCCGGCCCCTGGTTCAGGTCGGTAGCGGTGCCCTTGCCCCAGTCACAGCCCATATGGCTGGCCAGGGCTGCGCTGGCGCCGTTGCCCATGGTGAAGATCTGCCGGCCTTCATCCCACGCCTTGTAGAGCGCATCGGCCACGGCCTGCAGGGCTGCCTGGTCCACTTCGTCGATGGCCCGGTTCACGGTAGCCAGATAGGTAGAGATCACGTCTGCAACAGCTCCTCTTTAGTGGGTGGCGTCTTCGAGCACCAGCATCTGATGGCCCCGGACCTCAGGCACCGTAAGGCTTACACGGCCTGCCTCCAGGGTGAACGGAACCTCCTGCATGCTGGGCGCCAGGTAGGCCCGGCGCACGGGGCAATCGGCCCGGAGGGACAGGGCGACGTTGTAGAGCGGAATCACATCCTCCACCACATCGAACGTATCGGCCCGGCGTTCGGGCGTGTAGTGCAGCAGGTGGACCACGGTCCGGCGCTCCTCCTCCTGGCGGTTCACGGTGACCCGGGCCGTGGAGGGAAGGCTCCCAGTCACCAGCGGGGCGGGCAGCAACTGGGCCAGGGCGCCCAGCACCATCTGCTTGTGAGCCCGGGCGGCGTACTGCTTGTACATGGCGAAGACTGGATGCGCGAAGTAAACCACCCGGCCCATTTTGACGATGGCGGGACCGCCCTGTTCCAGCCCATACGGCGTCTGCCGGTGGGAGCAGAAGTGGCGCCACTCCCGGTTGAAGTAGGAGTTGACCGTGGCGCCCAGCACTTCGGCGCCGGCGGGGATGCTGCTGATTACCTTGGCCCGCTCATACATGACATGCTCGGTGACGGGGGTGCCTAGCGAGCCGGCGGGCACCACGTAGTCAGGCTTGCAGTCGGACTCGCCGGCCACGGTCACCCCGCCGAAAGTCGACCCGAAGGAGCAGAGCACGGCGCCGCCTGCCGCCACGTACGCCTCCAGGCGGGCCTTCAGCTCCGGCGATACCGGGATGGCATCGGGCAGAACCGCGACCCTGTAACGGCCCAGGTCGGCCGTCTCGTCGATCAGGTCGAACTGGTGATGCCCTTCCTGAAGAATGCGCAGGGCGCCCGCCGCCGATGGGTGGACCCGGACGGTCTCGTCGTACGCCTCGGGCGTCAGCACGGCGACCTCGCACTGCGGGGTCACGCGTCCGCACCAGGGCTCCTTCGCGGCGACCTGCCGGTAGACGTGGCCGATCAGGTCATAGGTGGCCTTGCTGATCTTCCCCGACGGGTGGAGCTGGTCGCCCACAGAGCACTTGCCACCGAGCGCAAGGGAGGTGAAGCAGTCGTACTCCAGCCCCGCTTCGGTCTTGAAGGCGCCAAAGTCGCCCCACATGGTCAGGAACTTGCCGGTCATGCCCAGGAAGTCCAGCCCGAGCTGGCGCGCGTAGCGCGCCACCAGGGGGAAGTGGTCATACCCCCAGCCGCCCGAGGGGAGCGACTCCAGCTCCAGGTGGGTGTAGGGTCCGGTCAGTCCCCGCAGGGCTGGCCCCACGTGGCCTGCGTTATAGAAGATGGTGCAGTCGGCGTTTTGGCGGCGCACCACTTCGGTCAAGTGGGAGCGGAAACGGTCGACAACCCCGGCAGCATAGGCCGTGCGGTCGGCTGAGCGGTCAGGGTTGAGCCCTCCGGCCAGCATACCCTGCAGGCAGGTGGGACAGCAGCATTCGCCCTGGAAGATGATGTCGAAGAACAGGCCGTCGACGGGCATGGTCTGGAGGACCTCTTCTGTCTGCGCCACCAGATACTCCACGTAAGGCTGCCGGTTGAGGCAGAGCTTGTGCCAGCCGGCATCGAGCGGGCCGTTGACGGTCAGCTTCCCTTCGGGCGTGACTTCGCACCACTCGGGGTGCTGGCGGGCCGAGTACTCATCCCAGCCCACGGTGATGTATATGGGCGCCCGAATGCCGGCCTCGTGGCAGGCATCGATCTGCTCCTTCAACAGATTCCGCTTCAGGTGCGGATGCCGGTTGGGGAAGCGGGTATCATGGTAGATCCACCCGTGATGGCACCGGGAGAACAGGGTGATGGAGTCAACGGCCGCTTCCTTCAGCACCTTCACGAACTCATCCGGGTCGAACTGCTCGCCGATGCGGACGATCTGCTCCGACGTGTGAAAGTCGAGGTGAACCTGGCGAAAACGGAGCTCCGTCGTCATGCTGCGTTCCTCTCCTCGTGTCGTGCCAAATCCCCTACTTATTGTGCGGCGGCTCTGCCAACTCCTGCAGAATCTGCCGCAAACAGCCCTCTTCGAGCAACCTGGTGGCGCCCACGGAGGGCCGGCAGGTGATGTGCACCTCCAGCAGACTCCCCCGGTGTGCCGTCAGCCGCTCCACCCCTTCCCGCAGCAGGCGCCGCTTCTCCTCCAGCGCAAGTGCGGCCCAGCCGTCGCACGGCCGTACCTGCCCATTGGCGGAAGCCCCCCTCTCCGCCGCCGCCAGCGCCTTCCGAGCAGAGTCCACAGCGCCTTCAGCGGCAATCACAGCCTGCTCCGCCCGCTGGGCGAGTTCTGCATACCGGCGGGCGTCCACTTCCCCCTGGAGGAATTGCTCTTCCAGCCTGCGGTTGCGGCGGGCCTCGCGCGCCGCCAGGGCCAGAGCGCCGTGCAGGACGCGGGTCCGCTCCGCCACCACGGCCTGAAGCCGCAGCGCGAGCGCTCCCGAGGCGGGTGGCGGCAGCGCCCCCAGCAGCTCGCCCACCACGTGGGCCTCGAGGCTATCGGCGTCCATGGCGGCACAGTCGCAGGAGCGCCGCTGGACCCGCCCCATGCAGACGTAGTAGCGGCGGGTCTTGCCCTGGGACCCAGCCAGGGGCGAGCCGCAACGCCCGCACCTGGCCAGGCCTGAAAGCAGGTAGTTGCCGCGGGGCGCCCGCCGCTCACCGCCGGCGGCCCCGCCGCGCCGTCGCCGCACTGCCTCCCACTCCTCCGGGCTCACTAGCGGGGGGATGGCCCCGACCGCTGATGGCTCAACCTCGCCATAGCTGTAGATTCCCGCATAGCAGGGGTTATCGAGAATTCGGGCGACGTAGCCAAAGCGCCAGACGCTCCCGCCGGGGCTCGGCACCCCCTCCCCGTTCAGCAACCTGGCCACTGCGGAGAGCGAAAGGCCCCCCAGGAAGTTCTCAAATATGCGCCGCACCGTGGCCGCCGGGCCCGTGAGCCGTCCGGCGGCTTCGTCATACCCTTCAAGCGACCAGCCGCCCCCGTCGGCCCGGCGGTAGCCGAACGGGTAGCGCTGCCCCGCGTTCCGCCCCTGGCGGGCTCGCTGTCGCTTGCCCGCCAGCGTCCGCTCCCGAATGAGGCTCCGCTCAAACTCCGCGAAGCTGACCAGCAAGTTGAAGATCATCTGGCCCAGGGGACTGGCTGTATCAAAGTGCTCCGTCGCCGAGATCAATACCGCCTTGCCGGCCCACTCCCGCCGCACCAGGTTGACCGTGTCCAGCAGACTGCGGCTGAGCCGGTCAAGCTTGTAGACCACCACACAGTCCACCTGCCCGGCCTGCACGGCGTCGCGCAGGCGGGCCAGTGCGGGGCGCTCCAGCGAGGCGCCGGTGCAGCCGTCATCCACAAAGGTCAGCTCGTCGCGCAATTCCCATCCCTGGCTTTCGACAAACTTCTGGAGCCGCTCGCGCTGAATGGCCAGGGTGGTGCCGCTGCCCTGCTCATCGGTGCTCCAGCGAATGTAGGCGGCGATCTTGACCGGCCCCGGCTGCAGGCTGTTCGCGAACACGAAAGAGCACCCCCGGCTTAACAGGTATGCGGGGGCGATCGTTTCCTTGTTTCGTGCGCTGTCGTTTGCCTACGGAAAATGGTATATTCAAATATACGGACACTAGGGGGTGTAATTCATTTGGGCACCGCACGCGAGGGCAATCACCGAACACCCACCGGCAGGCCGCGTCTGGCTCGGCTCGGCACGCTGGCGATCGTGGTTGGCCTGTCAGTCCTCTTGTCACCCCTTTTCCTTTCTGGCTATCACCGTTGGTTCTCACCGGTACCTGCTGTACCGCACCCTGAAGCTGCTCCTGAAGTAGCGGCGCCCGTGGCCCCGCCCGCAGAGACGACGGAGACCACTGGCAACACTACCCTTGGGGGCATCATCGACCCCCTGCCTGACACACAGCCCCAGGGTCAAACACCGCCACCTCCCACAGCCGCGGCGCCGGCTGTCGCGACCATTGTCCCGGCGGGCTACCGGCTCGCCATAGCGCGCCTGGAGCTGGACCTGACCGTGTACGAGGGCGTCGACGGCCCACCGCTTCTGCAGGGCCCCGGTCACTACTCCCAGACCCCGTCGCCTGGCGAGATGGGCAACGCGGCCATCGCCGGCCACCGCACGGTCAAGGGGAAGGCTTCCTTCTTTTACGGCCTGAACAAACTAGAACCGGGCGACCCCATTGAAGTGGTCTACCCGGATCGTGTTCTGGTGTATAAGGTTGAACGGGTCTTCCTGACCGAGCCGACCGACCTGTCCGTGATCGCTCCGTCGGATGCCGGACTGCTTACGCTGACCACCTGCGACCCGCCCGGACTCGACGACCGACGTCTGATCGTGCAGGCCCGCTTCGCCGAAGCTAGGGCCGGGCGCTGACTTCGCCGAGCATCTGGTTGGTGATGATGGAGAGCAGGCCCTCGCCGGCGTATCCGGCGGAAATGGCCGTCTGCACCCGGTCCTGGGCCACGTGATTGAAGCCGTCGAAGCTCATGATCTTCTCAGCAGGCAGCACGTCGGCGAAGGTCGGGTCCACCGCCACCCAGCCGCGACCCTCTACGTAGTACTCCGCCCACACGTGCCGATTCTGGTAGTTCAGGGCGCCCTTCAGGCCCACGCTGTCGGCCCAGCCGTATACCGGACGGGCCGGAACGCCCAAAGCCCGCAGCATGGCAATGAAGAGGCCAGCGTATTCGGAGCAGACACCATCTTTGCTGAGGAAGCCCGCCAACGCCCCCTTGTTGCGGCTGGGGCTCGTCAGCGAGTAGCGGAGATGGCCGATGACAAACTTCATAACAGCCTCAGCCTTGGCGTCCGGGTCATTCAGCCCGGACGTCACCGTTTCGGCCTGGGCCCGAATCTGCGGAGCGTCCGCCTCGAATCCGGCCACCGACTTCAGGTAGGGCTCAAGCATCTTTTCCGTAACCACTGTAGTGGCACGGGCGGTCAGCTCCACGGTGTAGGTCTGCTTGATGACATAGCTCTGACCGGGTTTCACTTCGGCGAATTGGTATACGGCCTCCACGCCGGCAGATGTCTGGCGGGTAGAAGCCGGGTCAAAGCTGAACTCCACCGCCAGCACCTTCTGGCTGCCCTGCTGGTTCAGCACCAGGGGGGGAACCACAATCTTCACGTCCGTGGCGGGCTCCTTGCTCTTGTTGGCGACATTCAGGCTGAGGTCCACCTGAACGATGCGCGTCGCTTCGGCGACAACGGGGGCCACCTCGGCGGCTACCGGGGTATCGACAGACGGAGTGACCGCGGAGACGGCCGTGGTGGCCATCAGAACGGCAGCCAGAAGAGCACGCACCATTTCGAACATGGAAAAGCTCCCTCCTCCGCTCGTGAAACCAGCCCTTCGCATAAGGGAATGCAGGTCTCACGGGCGGAAGCCCGGGAGCACCTGGTCTTCGGCAACCTGGCAGTCGTGAGCCCCTTTGGGGGGCTTTTAGACCCATGGCTTTGCGTCGCCGCCTTTCAGCGGCTTTGCCCTTGTCGGTCCGGGTGGTATTTGGTTGTTTTTGGAAGTACCAGAACAGAAAAAGCCTGTCTCTCCGGAAGCGGAAAGACAGGCTTAGCAGTCTTTTGCTTCCTTCGGCAACCCGGCGATCATAGGCTCCTGAGAGCCCTTAGACCCGTAGCTTTGCGTCGCCGCCTTTCGGCGGGTTTGCCTTTATCGGGAATGTACTTGAAGCATAGCAAAACTCTCAGATAATGTCAACGGTTACTTGGAAAAATGTTCAACTCTCGACCACGCGGTTCTCGATGACGCCGATCCTCTCCACCTCTGCCCGGCAGAGGTCGCCGACCTGGAGGTAGACGGGCGGCTTCATGCCCATACCCACGCCGGGAGGCGTGCCGGTAGCGATGACGTCGCCGGGCTCCAGGGTCATCAGCTGCGAGAGGAAGTGCACAACGTGGGCCACGCTGAAGATCATCTTCGCCGTGGTGCCGCTCTGCCGCTGGACGCCGTTGACGTGCATGGTCAGGCGCAGCGCCTGCGGGTCGGGAATCTCATCTGTGGTGACGATACAGGGGCCCATGGGAGCGAAGCCGTCCAGGCACTTGCCCTTCATCCACTGGCCGTCGAACTTCTGCAAGTCGCGGGCGCTCACGTCGTTTATGACCGTGTAGCCGGCCACGTAGCCGAGGGCATCAGCTTCGGACACCCGCCGGCAGGTCTTGCCGATCACCACGCCCAGCTCCACTTCCCAGTCCAGCTGGGTGGTCAGCGCCTCACCGGGATGGGGAATGCCGTCGTCCGGGCCAATGACCGCGTTGGCGTACTTGGCGAAGAGCACGGGCTGCTTCGGGATGGGGTTGCCGCTCTCGGCGGCGTGGTCGGAGTAGTTGAGACCGATGCCAATGAACTTGGGCGGCCGGCGGACGGGGGCCAGAAGGCGAGTGGCAGTCAAGCTGGCAGAAGCGTGGCCGGTGGCTGCGGAGGCCTGTTCGCGCCAATCGGGCTGGGCAAGGAAGGTGGCCATGTCGGAGTGGCCAAGGTCGTAGATGGCGTCGCCCATGAGGCGGCCAACACGCGGACCCTGGGAGCCCTGGTACGTCACAAGCTGCATCTGCTTCAACCCCCGCTTTTTGGGTAATCCCTTGTTCGGGTGCGGGCCCCAATTCTCCTGCCGCTATTTTTCCCCGATTGCGGCCAGCACCCTTCTGCGATTCGCACAAGATTACCGTTCCCACATTTTTAACTATAGCATTACAAAATATATCTATACCAAAATTGTTTTCTATGGTACATTGCGAGCATAACCACATACTTTCTCGTATGGAAGCAATGACACCAGGCTTGTAACGTGGTCACCTCAGCCTGGCCTAGCTAGTGGTGAAACCGCCCAGACGCATTTGTAGGCGTCTGGGCGGTTCTTGTTACCAGGGGAACAACCCCCGTCGCAGCCCCGGCCCGGGCACCGAACCAGTCATCGCGCAACGAAGGGGGACAAGCACTTGTCTACAGGAAACGGGAAGTTCACGCAGTCGACTCGGCGCCTCTGGAACGCCGTTCGGGCAATCATGGCCATGACCGGCATCCTGGTTACTCTCTGGGTCCCGGCCACCGTCTACGCCGGCAACCGGGACTTCTCGGTCTCCATCAGCCCACCGGTCTCCGCGGGAGGAGCAGCGGGCACCTACTCGGTGACGGTGGGCAACGTCTCAGACCAGGGCAACGTGAAGATTGACCAGGTGGTGGTCACCCTGGGGCCGGGCTTTACCCTCTCCGGCGCGCCCCTGGCGCCTGGTTGGACCGCCTCGACCTCCGGCACCTCGGCCACCTTCACCGCCTCCACCCCCGCCGTCCGGGTGGGGCCCGGCGAGTCGTTCGCCTTCGTCCTGACGGCCGTCGCCGCTTGCGGCGTGGGCACTTACCCATTCAATGTGCAGGCCTATGACAACAACAACGTGCTCTACCTGCTGCAGGGCAGCGTGCCCCAGGTAACGGTGAACACGCCCTGCAACCAGGCGCCGACAGCCGCGGGCGACAGCTACTCCACCACGGAGGAGACCGCCCTCACTGTGGCGGCCCCCGGCGTTCTGGGCAATGACAGCGACCCCGAGGGGAATTCGCTGAGCGCTGCGCTGCTCTCCGGACCCCTGCACGGCGCCCTGACCCTGAACAGCAACGGCTCCTTCGTCTACACGCCGGCGCCGGACTACAGCGGCACCGACAGCTTCACCTACCAGGCCGGCGACGGCACATCCACATCCGCCGCAGCAACGGTAAACCTGAACATCAGCCCGGTCAACGACCCGCCTTCCGCTTCCGCCGACTCGTACAGCACAGCCGAAGACACGGCCCTGACCGTACCGGCACCCGGGCTGCTGGGCAACGACTCCGATGTGGACGGCCCCGCTCTCTCCGCCGTCCTTGACGCCGGCCCCAGTCATGGCAGTCTGACCCTCAACGGCGACGGCTCCCTCTCATACACCCCAAACCCAAACTACAACGGGCCTGATTCGTTTACGTACAGCGCATCCGATGGAACGGCCACTTCGTCGCCCGCCACCGTCTCGCTGACCGTCACAGCGGTCAACGATGCACCCGTGGCCAACAGCGACTCCTACTCCACCCCGGAAAACACGCCATTGACGATCGCCGCCCCCGGCGTGCTGGCAAACGACAGCGACGTGGAGGGCAGCGCCCTGACCGCTGCGCTGGGCAGTGGCCCATCCCACGGGTCGGTCACGTTCAACGCCGGCGGCTCCTTCAGCTATACACCCACATCCGGCTACAGCGGACCCGATTCCTTCACCTATACCGTCAGCGACGGCAGCCTGACATCGGCCGCTGCGACCGTGAACATCAGCATCAGCGCCGTCAACGACGCCCCTTCGGCTGTGGCAGACAGCTACACCACGGCGGAGGACACGCCGCTCACGGTGGCGGCTCCCGGGCTCCTGTCCAACGACAGCGACCCGGACGGCGATCCCCTGAGCGCCGCCCTGGTAACCGGTCCGGCCCACGGGAGCCTGACCCTGAACGCCGACGGCTCCTTCGCCTACTCGCCGGCCCTGAACTACGACGGGGCTGACAGCTTCACGTACAAGGTCTCCGACGGCAGCCTCGACTCGGCGTCGGTGACGGTGGCCCTGACCGTAACCCCCGTGGGAGATGCGCCCTCAGCCGTCGGAGAGGCGTTCAGCCTCCTGGAGGAAGGCCCGCTGACCATCCCGGCGCCCGGCCTGCTGGCCAACGACAGCGACGTGGAAGGCTTCGCCCTGACGTCCGCCCTGGTGGGGACCCCCAGCCATGGCTCCGTGGTGGTGAATGCAGACGGCTCCTTCACCTACCTGCCGGACGCCAACTACCACGGCCCCGACAGCTTTACCTACCAGGTCAGCGACGGCAGCCTCACGTCCGGGAGCGCCACTGTCGCCCTGACCATCATCCCCGTGAATGATGCGCCTGTGGGCAGCGCCGATGCTTACTCGGTCGCGGAAGATGCCCTGCTGACCGTGGCCGCACCCGGCGTGCTGTCCAACGACAGCGATGTGGACGGCGACCCCCTGAGCGCGCTGCTGGTGAGCGGGGCTGCTCACGGCACCCTGTCGCTCAGCGCCGGCGGCTCCTTCGACTACCTCCCGGCCCTGAACTACAACGGCTCCGACAGCTTCAGCTACCAGGCCTACGATGGCTCGGCCATGTCGGCTGTCACCATCGTCACCATTACCGTGACGCCCGTCAACGACGCCGACGTGGAAGGGACCGCCCTGACGGCTGTGCTGGGTGGCGGTGCGGCCCACGGCACGGTGGCGGTGGGCGGCGACGGGTCGTTCACCTATACGCCCGACGCCAACTACCACGGCCCCGACAGCTTCACCTACTCCGTCAGCGACGGCAGCCTTAGTTCCGGCGTGGCAACGGTGACGCTGACCGTGGCGCCCGTGAACGACGGCCCCGTGGCGACCCCGAACACCTACAGCGTGGCCGAGGACTCCATCTTGACGGAGCCGGCGGTCACGGGCGTCCTCGCCAACGATACCGATGGGGACGGCGACCCCCTCATCGCCGTTCTGGTCAGCGGCCCCACCAACGGCGTGCTCTCCCTGAACGCAGACGGCTCCTTCGTCTACGTGCCCGCCGCTGACTACAACGGGCCTGACAGCTTCACCTACAAGGCGACCGATGGGACCCTTCAGTCCGGTTCAGTGACGGTCTCGCTGACCGTAACGCCGGTCAACGACGCCCCGTCCGCAGGCAGCGACAGCTACAGCACCAACGGCGCTCTGCCCCTGAACGTGGCGGCGCCCGGCCTGTTGGCCAACGACACCGACGAAGAGGGCGACCTGCTCACGGCCGTGCTGGTCAGCGGTCCGGCCCACGGCACGCTGACGCTGAACGCCGACGGCTCCTTCACCTTCGTCCCTGACTCCGGGTACTCCGGTTCCGACAGCTTCACCTACTCGGCCTCGGACGGCTCGGCCAGTTCTGCCCCCGCCACCGTGAACCTCTCGGTCAACATGACCAACCTGGTGCCGGTGGCGACAGGCGACACCTACTCCGTGGCTGAGGACGGCGTGCTCACCGTACCGGCGCCGGGCGTGCTCGGCAACGACACCGATGACAACGGCGATCCGCTTTCGGCCCTGCTGGAGAACGGCCCCGAGTTCGGGAGCCTGACCCTGAACACCGATGGCTCCTTCACCTACACCCCGAACCCCGACTTCACCGGCAGCGACATGTTCTCGTACAAGGCCAGTGATGGGGCGCTCGAGTCGGGAGCGGTCAAGGTCTCCATCACGGTCGAGGGCGTGCCGGATGCGCCCGTGGCCGTCAGCGACAGCCACAGCCTGGCGGAAGAGGGCACCCTCACGGTGGCGGCCCCCGGCGTTCTGGCCAACGACACCGACGCCGACGGCGACTCCCTCACGGCGGCGCTGGTCAGCAGCGTCAGCCACGGCAGCGTGACGCTGAACGCCGACGGCTCCTTCACCTACACGCCCGCGGCAGACTACAGCGGGACGGACAGCTTCACCTACAGCGTCTCCGACGGGGCGCTGGAGAGCGAGCCGGCCACGGTCTTCCTGACCATCTCGGGCGTCAACGACGCACCGGTGGCCGTGGCGGACGCTTACACCGCCACCGAGGACAGCGCCCTTACCATTCCAGCGGGCGCCGGCCTCCTCGCCAACGACACCGATGCGGACGGCGACAGCCTGACGGCTCTGCTGGTCAGCGGCGTCAGCCATGGCAGCCTCACCCTGAATGCGGATGGCTCCTTCGCCTATACGCCTGCCGCCAACTACAGCGGTCCTGACAGCTTCAGCTACAAGGCCGCGGACGGCAGCCTGGAGAGCGGCGCCGTCACCGTTAGCCTCACGGTCTCTGCCATCAACGATGCTCCCATAGCCGCCCCGGACAGCTACAGCCTGAGTCAGAACGGCAACCTGGTGGTGCCCGCCGCCACCGGCGTGCTCGCCAACGACACAGATGCCGAAGGCAGCCCGCTCTTCGCTGTACTGGTCAGCGGCCCGACTAGCGGCAGCCTGACGCTGAACGCCAACGGCTCCTTCACCTACACACCCGCAGCCGGCTTCAGCGGCTCCGACAGCTTCACCTACCAGGCCGGCGACGGCAGCGGCACCTCCGCCACCACCTCCGTGAGCCTGAACGTCGCCTTCGTGCCGGCGCCTCCGGCTACGGTCCTTGACTTTGCCGTGAGCCTGGGGGTCAGCAGCACCAACAACCCGGCCACCAGCCAGCCCAGCCTGGCCCTGACGGGCGGCGGCACCGCCTTCTACTTCTACAGCTTTACCAACACCGGCAACCAGACGCTGACCATCGCCCAGGCCACCGACAGCGTCGCCGGCTCCATCGCCTTCTCGGCCAACATCGTGCCGCCGGGGGCCACGGTCACCGGAACCCGGGTGAAGCTCTTTGGCACCCCGGCCTCGCTGGAGAGCGAGACGGCAACGCTCTCCGTGCAGGCCTCCTTCGCCGGCTCTCCTCTGGCCCCTAAGACAGCCTCCGTGACGGTGACCAACGCTCCTGCCCCCATCACCAGCGGCTCGGTGACGGTGCGGGTCCTTGACAACAGCGAGCGCAACGGCGGCACGCCGGCGCCCGTCCCCGGCGCCACCGTGACCCTCAGCGGCGGCGCCACCGGCACCACCAACGCCAGCGGCCAGGCCGTCTTCGCCAACCTGGCTCTGGGAACCTACACGGTCACCGCCCAGTCCGCCGACCCGCTCAACTTCGCATCGGGTGACGTACAGAGCGGCACCGCCAGCGTGACCCTCGATGCGGCGGGAGCCGACCGGTCCGTCAACCTCCTCCTCGCCTGGGAAGCGCCCCTGGCTGAGCCGACGGCTCCCGCCAGCGGCACCCTTGACGTGCGGGTGCTGGACAACAGCCCTCGGTACCAGGGTCAGCCCGTTCCTCTGTCCCACTTCCGGGTCTGGTTGGGCGGCCTGTCCCTGATCACCGATGCGCATGGCAAGGTGCAATTCACCGACCTGCCCGCCGGGACCTACATGCCGTGGGCCGTCGGGTCTGACCCGCAGAACACCAGCCCGCTTTCCGTTCAGCAGGCCTCGGCCACGGCCACCCTGACGGCCGACAAGATGAACGCCTCGGTCACCATCCAGTTCAGCTGGGAAGCTCCGCTGGCCGCACCCGGCACGCCGGCTCCCGGCAGCCCGGGCACCGGTACGGGCGGCACCGGTGGCGTCGTGGTGGCAGGCCCTGCGGCTACAGCCGTGATCAGCGGCCGTGTCTGCGCCCCGCAGCAGCCCGGCGCCGAGATCAGCGCCATGGGCCCCGGCGGAGCGAAGGCGGAGGCTACGGTGGCCAGCGACGGCATCCTCGGCGTGTGGCGCAACTACGTGTTAAGCAATCTCCTCCCCGGCAGCTGGACTGTCACCCTGACCACCCCCGGCCAGGCAGCGGCCCACCAGACCGTGACCGTTGCTGAAGGGGCTCAGGTCGCAGCGGCGGACTTCACCCTGGCCTGCACGGGTCAGCCGGCCGAAGGCGGCACCATGCCTAACCCGTGGTGGTTCGCCGGCATCGGTATTCTGCTTCTGGCAGCCGGCATGGGTCTCCGCCTGCCCCGCAAGGCCCGCGCATGATCAGCCGCATGGCCCGCCGCTGGCGGACAGAGCGGGTCCGTCGGGCACGGCTCGGCACTCTCTTGATTGTGGCAGGGGCGCTGGCGTTGCTGGCGCCCCTCGCCTTCACCGCTCTGGCCTGGAGGGCGACGCTTGTCCCGGCTCCCCAGCGCGACAACCCCGTGATCGCAGCTCCGGCCCCCGCCCCGGCTCCGGCTGCCGCCCCGGCTGTGGACACCCCGCCGGCGCCCACCCAGGGCTACCGCCTGGAGGTCCCCCGACTGGGCCTGGACTACGCCGTCCTGGAGGGCATTGACAACGAGCAGCTGGCCCTGGGCCCGGGACACTACCCCGGCACAGCGGCCCCCGGCCAGGAGGGGAATGCGGCCATCGCGGGCCACCGGACGGTCCGGGGTAAGCCGTCTTATTTCTACAACCTCCACCGGCTGGAGCCGGGCGATGCCATTCGGGTCTCGTATCCGGGCCGCGCGCTGCGGTACACCGTGGAGCAGGTCTATCTCACCGCTCCCACCGACCTGGCGGTGCTGGCGCCCACGGACGCCCCCACCCTGACACTGACCACCTGTGATCCCCCCGGCAGCGACGAACGCCGGCTCATCGTTAGGGCTCGGCTCGCCGCAGAGGCCGACTGATCATCCAGAAGAAAAGGCTGCGGGTGATATACTTCTTGAACTCACCCATGGAGCCCGATGCGTCCCGCATGGCCACCACCACGGCTGACGTGGTGGGCCGGGTCTCCTGCTCCCAGACCTTGAAGCGCAGATCGTCGTTGCTGATATTGCCAAAGCTGGCGTTGCCAGCCCGAGCATTCCGCTTCAGGTTCTCCATGATCGTCCGGCGCTTGTCGAGGTTGGACATGGGGCCTTTCTTTCGGACTTCCGTAAACTTGACCGTGTCGCTGGGAATGTCCTGCGTGGCCTTCGGGCGCAGATCCGGCAGGCCCAGATCCTCAAAGATCAGCTCTGCCAGGTCGTCGACCGTCACCTCAGCCTCGAAGAAGTCCACCCCCGGCTGATCGCCGGCCTGCTTGCCCTCACCGCCCTTGTCGCCGCCCGGCCCCTTGCCGATGACGTCCCCCACCTGGGAGTCGCCGTCGCCCTGGCCGACCTTGTCGCCCTGATTGGGGTCGAAGCGGAAGCGATACTCCTCAAGGCTGCGAATGGGGACCTTTACGAGTCGCTTGCCGTCGGAGGTGATGATCGACTCTTCCGCGATGATCTCAGGCAGAGCAGACTTCCCCATCTGCCAAAAAGAAAACGTCCGGAAGCGTGTGCTTCAGGACGTTTTCTTGCGGCCAAGCCTTACTTAGGCAGAGCAGCCTTAATGGTGTTCATGTCGGTCTGCGACTTGTTCAGAACCTTAATCGCATAGTCGAAGTTGTGAGCGCCTTCCGAGCCGTCCTTCTGGACGTACCAGAAGTTAGCGCGGGCGTTGAGGTACAGCTGGTTCAAGTCGGCGCTCAGGACTTCCTTGTTGGCGGCGATGGCGGCGTCGATCAGCTTGACGTCAGCCGCGATCTTCTCCAGGCGAGCGCTCACAGACTCCTGCATGAGGTTCAGGAAGACGTCGCGAGACTCGGAGGTGGAGTTGGTGTGGCACTTCGTGCAAGAGTCCACACGGCCCTCGGTAGCCATGGCGTCGGACGGCTTGATGACCTTCATCATGTGGTTGCCTTCGGTCATGTGGCACTCGACGCAAGTGACACCCTGGTGAGCGGACGGGGTGTTCTTAACGTCAAGAGCGCCGGTGCCCTGGAACATATCGCCCTGCGGCGAATGCGGGGCACGGACCGTGCCGATCTTGATGTCGCCGGGCTTGCCGCGGCCGATGCTGTGGCAGGAGATGCACAGGGCCTGGGGCTCCTGCTTCAGGTTGGCCTTGTTGGGGCTGCCGTGCGGGTCGTGGCAGCTGACGCAGGTAACGCCGTCGTTAACCAGCATCGTCGCCGCATCCCACTTCTCGCCCTTGGCGGTGAGCTTGGGGATGAGGTTACCGGCGGCCGCAGAGTGGCAGTAGATGCACTCCGTGCGGTTGAGGTAGGTCAGGCCACGGTTGATGAGCAGGTTGGTGGCGTTAGCGTGGCCGGAGGCCTTCCACTGCGGGTACTCCTCGAGGTGGTTGTCCTCTTCCATGTGGCGAGGAGCCTGCGCGGGATCATACTGTGCGAACTGGAAGTAGGTGTAGTCCTCGAGCTTCATGCCAGGGCGGTAACCCTTGGCCCAACGGGTAGAGTTGGGGGCGGTGTTGTAGCCGCTGTGGCACTGAGCGCAAGTCTCGTCGGCGAGCGTGCTGCTGACGATCTTGTCAGGAGCGCCCTTGCCCAGGACGTGGTCGCGAGACGGGCCATGGCAGCTCTCGCAGCCGATGGCCGGCTCGACCGCCGTGGTGTAGATGCCGGAGTTCACAGCGCCGGAATGGCAGCCGCCGCAGTTCTGCGACCAGGGAGTGGCGCTGCGAGGCGTGTAGGGCTGGTACTGCTTCGTCTCGGTGTTGAAGGAGACCTTCAGGTACACGAGCTCACCTGAAACCGGGTCCTGCGCCAAGAAACGATAGCCGTGCCAGATGTAGTCGGCCTTGGCCAGCTCCGCCTGGAGTTCAGCAGGGGCAGTCTTGGGGTCGGCGGGGTAATCGGCGGGGCCCTTCAGCTGGGTCAGAGCCTGTCCATGGGTGGACTCTTCCCACGCCACGTACTTCTCCGTATGGCAGCCGAGGCATGCCTGGGAGCCCAGGTACTCGGGAACCTCGCCTTGTGCCTTATCACTCGTGACCACGGTGACGGTAACCACCGCCGCCAGAATCAGGCCGAACAGGCCGGCGAACTTTAGAAGCTTGCGGGTCATTTCGTTGGCACCTCCTTTCTGGGTCTTGTGGTATTTCCCAACCGGAGCGGGTCCGCTCCGGAAGCGGGCTGGGATGAGAGCTGGGACGGGAGGTGCCTGGGTGGTCTGCTCGCCATCGAGTGGTACCTTGTCTGTAGGGGCCATTAAGGATATTACGGTTTCATTACTTCTTATTATAGGCTTATCTTACTCTCAGGTTTCTCAGGAACCAAGTCGGCCGTTTGGCCAGAATTCGACCGTTTGGCACGATCTTGTCCGATTTTCGACGTCTATCTCCCATTATTTCGCTCGCACGCCTCTATGTGAATTCCAGTGCATATACCCATCAATGGTAAGGCCTCCAGACCTTACTGTTGAAAGGATTTATCTACCCCTACCCGTTCTCGAGCCAGCTGCGAAGCCGGCGCGGATGGCACCAAGTAGCTAGCAACTCTAAACGAAAGAGGCTTGCCCCCTACCCGAAACACAGCGGCCGGAAGCTCACGCTTCCGGCCGCTTTTCTGTAGACTCCTTTTCTGGTTCTTCCCACAGTCGCAGAGCGGCCCGGACCAGAACGGGGACGGCTTTTGCTCCCAGGAGACTCCGGTGCCCGGCGGTCAACACAGCAGTCCCGAGACGCAGGTCCAGAATGGTCACGGCTGCCCCCCTCCCGGTGGGAAACGTATGGCATGCGCCCGTCACATATGCTGAGCGCGGAAGACAGAAACCGATGGGGGCTGCGCTCATGAAGCGGAAGCAATCGGGACCGCCCCGGGTGGAACGGGCAGGTCTCTACGTGCGCGTGAGTCTGGACCGCTCCGCCCGGGGCCTGCAAGACGAGATTCTGTCGCCCGAGACGCAGGAAGACCGGGCCCGCCAGTACTGCGGCGCCCAGGGATGGCCTGTGGAGACCGTGGAGCGGGATATTGACGAGTCCGGGTACCGGCAGCACTACTCCCAGCGAGAGGGCCTGGTGCGCCTCCTGGATGCGGCAGAGAGCGGTACCCTCACGAAGATCGTGGTATGGAAGTTCAGCCGCCTCAGCCGGCGCCTTCGGGAGTTCATTGAGATCTGCGACCGGGTGGAGGCCGCCGGCGCAGGCGTTGTCTCTGTCACGGAGCAGGTGGACACCAGCACGCCTGCCGGCCGGCTGATTCGCAACATTCTCGCCAGCTTCGCCCAGTTCCAGAGCGAAGAGATCAGTGAGCAAATCTTCGAGACGTGGCTGACCAAGGCCCGCCGGGGCGAGCGCCCCCCCGGCGCCGCTCCCTTCGGGACCTTGAACCGGAAGGGAGTGCTGGAGCCCGACCCCGACACCCACTCTCACCTGCTGGCCATCTTCCGCACCTACCTGGAGACGGCTTCGGTCCGGGCCGTTTGGGACTGCCTGACGGCACGGGCCGTCCCGCCGCCACTGGCCGGGGAGTGGAACCTGACCACCATCCGGGGGATTCTGGCCAATCCCGTCTACATCGGGCGCATCGAGTGGGCCGGGCAGCTCTTTGAGGGCCGCTGGAGCCCCCTGGTGCCCCCCGACTTGTGGCAGGGTGTGCAGGACCTGCTGGCGTCCCGCCGCACGGGGCCGAAGGGCCGGAAGGGCGATCATCTCCTGACCGGGCTGGTCCAGTGCGGTCTGTGCGGGCGGACCATGTGGACTCGCTACACCCGGACCGCTGGAGCCCATGTGCTCCGCCGGGTCTACTGGTGCTGCTCCCACAACAACCTGCGCCGGGGGTGTCGTCTGCCGGCGCTGGACGGCGAGGAAGCCGAGGCCGCCGTGTGGGATGCGGTGGCTGCCCTGCTGAAGCTGACGCGCCTGCAAGACCTCGTGGCAGATCAGGTAATGTCCACCCTGCGGCGCACCGGGGAGGCAGTGGCGCGCCCCCGCGAGGCCGAGCGGGAGCGAGTCGCTGCGGCTGCGGCTGCGCTGGCCGGCCTGCTCGCGGAGGGTAGCATCTCCCGCGAGCAGTACGCCAGGCAGAACGAGCGATACCAGCGGCGACTACGAGCCCTGGAGGGGCCTCCCAAGGGCGCCCACAGGCGTCCCCCACCCACCCGGCTCACCGCAGAAGCCCTGGCCTCACAAGCCCTCCACAGTCTCACGCAGACGGAGAAGCGGCAGTTGCTCATGGCGCTGGAGGCGAGCGTAAGCATACAGCCCCACCGCGTCGAACTCCGGCTGGAGGGTGGACTGGTGGTCCACCTCAAGGCCCGGCGGGTGGGGGAGGTCTTTCACTTCGGCCAGCAGTATCAACGGCTGGACTGCCAGGCATCCCTGCTCACCGACAAGCAGCTGGCGTTCATTTGCCGGACCTACCGGTGGGCGCCCAAGAAGGCCATCGCCGCGAAGCTGGGCCGCTCGTACGCCACACTCGTGACCGTGGCTCGGCGCCTCAGACTGCAGGGCCTCCTGTAAAAGCAGAGTATGGGTCAGCTCCCCCACCGAGAGGCTAAGGTGGAGGTGATCCGGGAGTGGTATGGCGTCCCCTTACGCTTGCGCTGGCGCTGGCCTTGGGAGGCACCAGCACCCGAAGATATCCCGAGTGTGGCAATCTCACCCTCTGTTCCATGCCCATATCCTTGCGTATGAGCCCCCAACGCCTGGGCGGCGAGGGTAATCCGTCCCCAATGAACGAAGCCACCCTCCCCAGAGGAAGGTGGCTGCTAGCATAGCAAGGCTACTTCTTCTTCAGGTATTTCCGAATGTCGATGGCCACAGCCACGACGATAATCAGGCCCTTGACAATGTACTGCACATACGGGTTCACGCCGATGAAGTTCAGGCCGTAGTTGATCACCTGGAAGATCAGCACACCCGTGACAATCCCGGGCACCGTACCAATGCCGCCGGATGTGGATACGCCGCCAACCACCGCCGCCGCGATGGCGTCCAGTTCGTACATGTTGCCCGTGTTGTTGGTGGCGCTGCCGATGCGGGCCGCCTCCAGGGTACCGGCAAAGGCGTACAGAGCCCCTGCGATCATATAGATGATCACCAGGGTCTTGGTCACGTTGACGCCGGAGACCATGGCCGCCTCAGGGTTGCCGCCCACAGCGTACATGTTCTTGCCCAGACGGGTCTTGTTCCATAAGACCCACATGATCCCGGCCACAATCGTCGCGTAGATCACCAGATAAGGCAGGGCAAAGTCGCCCTTGAACAGATACCCCTGGGCAAACTCCATGAAGTCCTTGTCCAGACCGCCAATCGGCTGGGCTCCATAGGGCGGCCGGTCGAAGTAGATGGAAGTCAGACCATAGACGATCACCATCATGCCGAGGGTCGCAATAAAGGGTGGGACCTTGAAGACGGCCACAGCCGTGCCGTTAATGAGGCCGAACAGCATGCCGATGGCCACGCAGACCAGAATCGGCACGAAAATGGGCAGCTTGGGCAAAGCCGGGTACATGCGGTAGGCGTAGTCCACAGCCTGCAGCATGGAGGCGGAGACCACCGCAGAGAGGCCCACGAGGCGGCCGGCCGAAAGGTCGGTGCCCTGCGCAATCAGAATGCCGCCAATACCCAGGGCGATGATCACCCGAGTGGAGGCCTGCGCCAGGATGTTCCGCAGGTTGGTCATGGAAACAAACTGTGGCTCAATGATAATGATCGCCGCAAGCAGAGCCAGCAGGATGATATAGATGGCGTTGTTCATAAGGAACGTCGAGATCCGTTTGGCATCCCGCCGCGGGGCGAGCTCCTTGGCAGCCATGGTGGTCCACCCTTCCTTTACAGGTACTTCGCGGCCAGGCGGAGGATCTCTTCCTGCGTCGCTTCCTTGGTGTTCAGAATGCCGGCCACGCGACCGTTGCTCATAACCAGAATGCGGTCGGTGACGCCCAGCAGTTCAGGCATCTCGGACGAGATCATGATGATCCCCTTGCCCTCTTTGGCAAGATTGATCATGAGCTGGTAGATCTCATATTTCGCACCCACGTCGATGCCGCGGGTGGGTTCATCAAGCATAAGCACTTCCGGCTTCCGCAGCAGCCAGCGCCCCAGAATCACCTTCTGCTGATTCCCGCCGGACAGACTGCCGATGGACGTCTGGGCCGATGGCGTCTTCACCCGAAGCGACTGGATGACCCAGTCGGTGTCCCGGGCGCCCCGCCGCTCGTCCAGGAGGCCCGTCGCCTGCTGGTAGTTCGTCAGGTTGGCGATGAGGGCGTTAAAGCCCACCGACAGCATGGAGAAGATGCCCGTGGCCCGCCGCTCTTCGGTAACAAGAGCGAAGCCGTTGCGCATGGACTCTTCCGGAGTGCGGTTGCGCATCTCCTTGCCGTGCAGGGTGATCCGCCCCGATTGGAGGTGGCGAATGCCGAAAATGGATTCCACAATGTCCGTGCGCTTGGAGCCCACCAGACCGGCAACACCGAGGATCTCGCCGCGGCGGAGCTCAAAGGAGACACCTTGCAGGGAGGGCTGGTAAGTGGCCGTCAGCCCTTGGACAGACAACAGCGTCTCACCCGGAACGTTCTCCTTGGGGGGGAACCGGTGGAGCAAGTCGCGGCCCACCATAAGGCGGATGATCTCATCGGTGGTCAGCTCGGCGGCGGGCTTGGTAGCGATCCAGCGCCCGTCGCGCATAATCGTCACATCGTCGGCGATCTTTAGAATCTCTTCCATCTTGTGCGAGATGTAGATGATGCCGCAGCCCTTCTGCCGCAACACGTTGATGATGCGGAAGAGGTGCTCGACCTCCCGCTCCGTCAGTGACGATGTGGGCTCATCCATCACGATAACCTTCGAGTTGTACGAGACCGCCTTGGCGATCTCCACCATCTGCATCTGCGAAACAGAGAGGCGGTGCACCTTCTCCCGGGGGTCAATGGCGATGTCGAGCTCGGCGAAGATGCGTGCCGTCTCGGTGTACATCTTCTTGTGGTCCACGAAGGGACCGATCATGGGGAAACGGCCCAGCCAGATGTTCTCCATCACGTCACGCTGGCGCACCTGGTTCAGTTCCTGGTGGACCATGGAGACGCCGTGGTCCAGCGCCTGCTTGGCCGTGGTGAAGGTGACCTTCTGGCCATCGAGGGTGATCTCGCCCGCGTCCGCATGGTAGATGCCGAACAGGCACTTCATTAAAGTGGATTTGCCGGCTCCGTTCTCGCCCATTAATGCGTGCACGGTTCCCGGCCGGATGCGCAGGGTAACCCCATCCAGCGCCCTGACACCGGGGAACTCCTTGGAGATGCCGTTCATCTCCAGCAGGAAGCGTTGAGACGTCGTCATGGGCACTTCTCCTTGTAGGAACACGGCGCACGCCAGGTGCGCCGTGTTCTCTGTTCAGGCGTTGGGTTTATTTATAGGCCTCTTCGGCGACGTTCAGGTTGGCCTTGGTGATGGCCAGGTAGGCAACACGGACGGCCTTGTCTTCGCCGAGCTTCCAGCTGGTGCC
>Ga0196971_1000407_pt1 | contig 34057 bp, 37 predicted proteins | sample S1v_1013CmetaG_FD_148660 | JGI IMG/M metagenome (GOLD analysis project Ga0196971, IMG submission 148660) | Soil microbial communities from Anza Borrego desert, Southern California, United States - S1+v_10-13C | ecosystem: Environmental > Terrestrial > Soil > Desert | place: USA: California...
GCGGCCACCTCCTCCATCGAGGAGGAGGTGAGGCGCGCGTTGGCCGTCTCGACGCGTTTCGTATCTTGTTCGCGCCAGCGCTGCATACGCGCACGCGCTGGCGTTTCAGCGGCGGCTGCATGAATGGAGCGCCAAACGCCATCGCGATCTTTGATCGCTTCATTGTTCCAGAAACGCAGCACGCGATAGCCTTGCCCATTCAAAACAGCGCTACGGCAATTGTCATGCTGCGCTTGCTCCGCCGCGCCGTGCTGAGCGCCATCGACCTCAACGACCAAGCGCGCGGGATGGGAGACAAAATCCAGAATGTAGTTTCTGAACACGCATTGCCGGCGCCAATAAAGAGCAACCAATTCGCCCTCATGTAACAGCCTCCACACCGCCTTCTCGTGCGGCGTCATCGCCCGGCGCATTTCTCCTGCACGCTTGCGCAGCCAAGCACGAGCCCCCCGCTCCTCCTCGATGGAGGAGCTGTCATCGCGCAGCGATGACTGAGGAGGTGAGGCCCGCCGACCTTTGCGAGTAGCCTCGTGAGGCGCGTCCTTCTCGTCCCGCGGCGTCATCGCTGGCTCTCTTCCCACTGCGCGGCGCAGCCCTTCGCCAAATCACGCACGCGCGCGATGAAGCTTTGCCGTTCCGTCGGCGAGACGACGCCGCGGGCGTCGAGCAGGTTGAAGAGGTGCGACGCTTTCAGCGTGTAGTCGAACGCCGGCAGCACATTGCCTTCCTTCAGCAGCCGCGCCGCCGTCGCTTCGGCATCGCCGAACCAGCGCAGCACCATGTCGGGGTCGCTCAGTTCGAAATTGTAGCGCGATTGCTGTTTTTCGTTTTCGAGGAAGATGTCGCCATACGTGACCGGGTATGCGCTGCCCGGATCGTTGAACGGCAGATCGAACACACGATCGACGCCGAAGACGTACATGGCGAGGCGTTCAAGCCCGTAGGTCAGCTCGCCGCTCACCGGGCGGACATCCAAACCGCCGACTTGCTGGAAGTAGGTGTACTGCGACACCTCCATGCCGTCGCACCAGACTTCCCAGCCCAGCCCCCAAGCGCCGACAGTCGGGTTCTCCCAATCGTCTTCGACAAAACGAATGTCATGCAGCAGTGGGTCGATGCCGATGGCGGCGAGCGAGTTGAGATAGAGCTGCTGCAGGTCCGGCGGGTTCGGCTTCAGGATCACCTGAAACTGGTAATAGTGCTGCAGCCGGTTCGGGTTTTCGCCGTAGCGCCCGTCCTTCGGCCGGCGGGAGGGCTGCACGTAGGCGGCGCGCCAAGGCTTCGGCCCCAGCGAGCGCAAAGTCGTCGCCGGGTGCAGCGTGCCGGCCCCGACCTGCTCATCGTACGGCTGCAGGATCGCGCACCCCTGCTCGGCCCAGTAAGTCTGGAGCGTCAGGATCACGTCCTGGAAGCAGCGGGGCGACTTGGGGGGAGCCATGGGCAGGACGCCTAATGGCGCTCGCCCCCCTTATCAAGGTGGCGCGCCGCCGCTTAGCGGAGGAAATCGGCCACCGCCGCCTGAAACGCCGCCGGCTGGTCGAACATCACGAAATGATAGGCGCCGTCTATACGCACGAAGCGCACATCGGCCTTGGCCGCGTACTGGCCGCGCCACAGCCCGTCGACCGCCGCTTCGGGCGCCATGGTCGGATCGAAGGCGTAGACGACGGTGATCGGCGTCGCGACTTGCTCCAGTTCGCCGCGCATGTCCGTCGTCATCACTTCGTACATGCCTTGCGCGAACGTCGCGCGATCGGAGGCGAGGCTCCAATCCACCACGGTTTGCCGCCGCGACGGCGTCAGCACCAGGCGCGCGGCGCCGATGTTCTGCTGCGCGGCGAACGCCGCGTCCTCCATCGCCGCGATCTGGTCGCGCATCGCCCGCGCCCGCGGCTCGACGCTGGCCGCCGTCGCCTGCGGGTTGAACAGCGCGCTGTAGAACGGCAGCGAGTCGACGATCATCAAACGACCTACGCGTTCGGGATGCGCGCGCGCCAACATGAGCCCGGTCAGTCCGCCCATCGAGTGGCCGATGATAGCCGGCCGCTCGATCTCGTTCGCTTCAATGTAGCGCGCCAGCTCTTCAACCACCGGCGCAATCACTTGCCCCGCCGGCGCGCCGACAGGCTGGCCGGCAAAGCCGTTGATCTGCACCAGATGGAGGCGATGTGTGCCGGCGAGCGCCTCCACCTGCGCCGACCACACGTCGCGGCTGGAGCCCAAGCCGGGGATCAGGATCACATCCGGCCCCTCGCCGCGCACTTCGACGCTGAAGCGCGAGGGCGTGAACGTTTGCGCATCCGCCGGCAGCATCGCGCCATTGATCAGAAACGCCGCCAGCGAAGCAAGCGCTAGTTTGCGCGTGATCGAGAACATGGCTTTCACTCCTGCTATTGGCTTTACTGAACACGCTCGACACGCACGCCGCGGGCCCGCAATTGCGCAACGAGGCCGTCAGGTCCGGTGACGTGCCCCCAACCGACGGCGACGAAATCGACGCCGGCGCCGTCGAGTTCGCGCGACAGCGTCTCCATCCAGGAATTGTTGCGATCGACGAAAAAGCGCTGGTAGACGGCCGGATACGTCGTGCGCACTTCGGTCATCGCCTCGGCTTCGAGCGTTGCGATATCGCCGCGATCCCAGGCCTCGGAGATCGTGTTGATGAGTTCGACGCCCCCTTCCGCCTCTTCGATCGCATAAAGCAGCATCTCGACCTGTGTTTCCTCATCCCATTCGGCGAAAAAGCCGACCTGCTGCTCGGGCGTCTCGAACCAGCGCAGGGTTCTGTCGTGTTCGCGCCCCCAAGCGACGACGGCGCGATCGACGCCCGCTTGCGGATCGTAACCTGCCTGCATCATCGGCACGACAGTTAGCGTCATGGCCGCCAACCAAGGACGCATCGGTTGCAGCGCCTCGACGGGGATGCCGAGACGTTGGCTGAGTGCAGCGAGACGCTGGCGATCCTCTTCGGTGAGACGGCTCGAGAGCGGCGTCTCCGGCGACATGCCCAGGCGCATCGCTTCAGTCTGCGCGCGCGCCTCGGACGCGGGATTGAGATCGACCTCGGTCCAGATTTCCTCGGACTCGGCAAGCGCGGCTTCGACGTGCGGCGCGCCCCAGGCGTCACCGCTGCGGCGAAGGTGGATGGTCCCGTAGATGTACATGGTGGAATCGGCGTCGCGGGCGACGAAGAGCGCAGGTGCGGCGCCGGCGGCGTCGTCCGGTGCGGACGTGCTGGCGCAGGACGCGGCGAATGTGAAGGCCATGGCGGCCAAGAGAATGCGTGTGATGGACATAGTCCCTCCTTCGCGCCCTGGCGCGTTTCTATTGAGTTGCGGTTAGATGCTTGGCGTTAGCGGCGGCGCAGCCAGTACACGGCCCACCAGAGGGTGAAGCCGACCACCATCAGCAGCGGCGTCGTCATCATGCCGGTGAGGAAGCTGGTCATCGGATCGGGATCGACCCAGCGCATCAATACGTTCTGGACGAACCCGGGCCGATCGCCGGCAAAAGCTATCGGCAACTGGATCAACAAAATTGCGCCCAGGCCAACCATGCTGCCCCAATACCACGCGATGTATTGCGCCTGCTTGGCCATCTCGTCGAGCGTGTTGAATTGCGCCACGGCAAGCGCGCAAAAGGCAACAAGCAGCGCCAGGATCAGCCAATGCGTGTCGATATCGGTCGTTCGCGCCACCACCGCACACGCCGCCATGCCCAAGCCGATAGCGATCATCAGGTTGCGCAGCAGCGCGCGGCGTTTGTTTTGCGAGGCGGGAAGGATTGCGGTCATTTGAATCTCTTACTCGGCGGCTTGCGCCGTTTCTTCGGCGCTGAAAATTTGCTCGATGGTGAGGGCGAACACGGCGGCGATCTTGAACGCCAGCGGCAGCGAAGGGTCGTACTTGCCGGTCTCGATCGCGTTCACGCTTTGGCGTGAGACATCGAGCTTGTCGGCGAGATCCGCCTGGCTCCAATTGCGCTCGGCGCGCAGGACCTTGAGACGGTTTCTCATGATTGGCTCGTCTCATTCTTGCCGCGGCCGAACAGACGCCGCTTCCAGCGGCCGATCGCTTCGCGGCGCTTGGCGAGGAAGCCCCAACCAAACACGCCAGCCGCAGTCCACATCAGCACTTCGAGGCTGATGCCGGCTAACGTCGCTGCGCCCATGACCAACGGGACGTTCGAGCGATAAAGGCTAACGACCACCACCGCGCCGGCGCAGGCAAGCAGCGCGAAGGTCAGCGCCGCGCCGAGGATCATCCAGCGCGCCTTGCGGCCGCGTTGATCGACGTTTTGTGTTTCGACGTTCATTGGTAGCGCCTCCGCACGAACAGAGTCGCGAGGCCCCACACGGCGCAATAAGCCGGAAATACCCAGATCAGCGGCACGTGCGGGAAGTCCGCCCATTCCTCTAGGAAACCGTAAGCGAAGGTGCCGAACACGATGAAGGCGCTGGCGATAATCAGCGCCTCGGTCTGCACGCGGCGTTGGAATTCATCCATCGAGCGGGTGAAGACGATGTAGGCGCGCAACATCAGCAGCGCCGGCGCGACCGGGGCCAGCGAAAGCGCGATCACCGCCCATTGCGGCAGCTCGACTTGGCGGATCGCCAACGCCGCGCCGAACACCAGCGCGACGTAGATCGCGCCAGTGATCGCAACATCGCGCCGGTAGCGCTTGGCGGCGTCCTTGTTCGAAAACTCGCAAGTCATGGCTCGCGTCCTTAAAGCTTCAATTCGATGGTTGCGCCGGCGAAGCTGGCGCTAAGTTCGAACGCGACTGGCGCAAAGGCCAGATCGAGCGTCCATTCCGCCGGGCTTGCGCCCGCCACGACGATGAGCGCCACCGCTACACTCGCCAGTGCCGCCGCCCAACTCAGTTCCCGCTCTTCCATCTCACCCTCCCGACAAGCGACCTTGCCTCGATGGCAAGGAGAGTTGACATACGTGGAGGCCGAAGTCAAGTGGCCTTGTCAAAAAGTCGTGTGTCCTCTCCGTTTGCCTACCGCAACGAATCCGGACCATGTTCGCCCCATGGCGATTTGTGGGATCGATGAGGCGGGGCGCGGGCCCCTGGCCGGGCCGGTGGTGGCCGCGGCGGTGATCCTGCCGGCCAAGGGCCGCCCCAAGGGGCTCGACGATTCCAAGCAGCTGACCGCCGAGGCGCGCGAAGAATTGGCGGCGAAAATCCGCGCCGTCGGCATTGTCGGCGTTGGAATCGCCAGCGTCGAAGAGATCGACAGCATCAACATCCTGCGCGCGTCGCACCTGGCCATGCGCCGGGCCTTTGACGCGCTGTCGCAAACGCCGATCGCCGCTTTGGTCGACGGCAATATGTCGCCGGACCTGCCCTGCCCGGTCGAATGGGTAATCGATGGCGACGTGATCGTGCCGCTGGTTTCGGCCGCTTCGATCATCGCCAAGGTCGAGCGCGACCGGATGATGAATGAACTTTGCGCGCAGCACCCGGGCTACGCGTTCTCAAAACACAAGGGCTATTCGACGCCCGAGCACCAGGAAGCGCTGAAGCGGCTCGGCCCGTGCGCCATCCATCGCCGCAGCTTCAAGCCGGTGCAGCTGGCTATGGAGATGCGGCTCGCCGGCTGAGCCGTTTACTTGCGCCGCGCCGCCCTTATGTTCCCGGCCATGACGAGCGCGGACGCAGGCGGGGCGCATCCCGTGAAAGATATCTCGGCGAAGGCCGTATGGATCGCCTGCGCGGTGCTGTGGGCGGTGTTGATCGCCATTGCGCTGATTGAGCCCACCATCCTGCAAGGCCCGCCGACGCGGCTCGGCCGCAATCACGAACTCGGCTTCTTAGAGTCGCTCCAGAACATCATGCTGCTCAGTGCGCTGATCGTGACGCTGACCACGATCCCGCGCGCAAACGATAAATTGCTTCGCGGCTGGCTGATCCTGATAGCGCTCGGCACGTTCTGGCTGCTCGGCGAAGAGATCAGCTGGGGTCAGCACTATTTCAGCTGGGAGACCGGCGGCTGGTTCGCCGAGATGAACGACCAGGGCGAGACCAACATTCACAACACACCGGACGGCTGGTTCGATCAAAAGCCGCGCGCGATCCTGCTGTTCGGCATGATCCTCGGCACGATCGTGCATCCGCTGGTGAAACACTTCCGCAATGGCCGCGGCTTGTTCGACCGCCCCTGGTGGCTGGCGCCCACGCTGGCCAGCCTCGCGCCGGTCGTGTTCTCGCAAATCGGTGCGCTCCCTGAACGCATCGACGATCTACACCTCTTCGCCGTTTCAGTTGGCGACGACATCTTCCGCTATCGTTCGAGCGAAATGGAGGAGGTGTTTCTCTATGTCTTCTTCATCACCTACACAGCTTCGCTTGGCCATCGGCTGAAGCAGCGCAAGGCGCTGGGGATAACCGCGCCCGCATGATCATTCTTTATGGTTAACGACCTTCGGACTCTTGATTCGCGAGTCCGGTCAAGAGAGAATCCCCCGGTTCTGGGGGACCAATGGCGCGCCATTTCAAAGACAAGCTGATCGAAGGCGATTGCATCGAGGAGCTGAAGAAGCTCCCCGACGGCAGCGTCGATCTCGTGTTCGCCGATCCGCCCTATTTTATGCAACTCGGCGGCGCGCTGACGCGCCCGGACCAGTCGAACGTCGACGGCGTCGACGACGAATGGGACAAGTTCGAGGATTTCGCCGCCTACGACAATTTCACCCGCGCCTGGCTCACCGAAGCGCGCCGGGTGCTCAAAGCCAACGGCGCGATCTGGGTGATCGGCTCCTATCACAACGTCTTCCGCCTCGGCGCAGCGATGCAGGATCTCGGATTCTGGATCCTCAACGACATCGTCTGGCGCAAAACCAATCCGATGCCGAACTTCAAAGGCACCCGCTTCACCAATGCGCACGAGACTTTGATCTGGGCCGCGCGCTCGAAAGAGTCGAAATACACCTTCCATTACGACGCGCTCAAAATGCTCAATGACGAGCTGCAGATGCGCTCGGACTGGACGCTGCCGATCTGCACCGGCCAAGAGCGCCTAAAGAACCGCGAAGGCCGCAAGCTGCACTCGACGCAAAAGCCGGAAGCGCTGCTGCACCGCGTCGTGCTCGCCACCACTAAGCCCGGTGAAGTGATCCTCGATCCCTTCTTCGGCACTGGCACTACCGGCGCGGCGGCGAAACGCCTCGGACGCCATTACATCGGCATCGAACGCGATCCCGAATACGCCGAAGGCGCTCGCGCGCGGTTAAAGAAAATCAAACCCGTTTCGATTGAAGACTTGGCCGTGACCAAGTCCAAAAAAGAAGAGCCGCGCGTGCCGTTCGGCCAGGTGATCGAAGCCGGCTTCATTCATCCGGGCGCCTGGCTCGTCGCGCCCAATGGCAAGCGCGCCCGCGTGCGCGCTGACGGCAGCTTGGCGATGGACGAAGCCACCGGCTCGATCCACCGCGTCGGCGCGATCGCCTCGGACGCGCCCGCTTGCAACGGCTGGACGTTCTGGAGCTTAGAGACCAAAAAGGGTCCACAACCGATCGATCACTTCCGCCGCGAAATCCGCCGGCAAATGGCGATGGCCCCCGGCGTCTAATGCCGCGCAGCCGCAGTAAGCCGAAGCCAAAACCTCCGAGGCCAGTTCGACATCGCTGGGATTGGAGACGCGCGGCGGGCGGATGGGCGGAATTCCTGCGTAATTTGGCACTATTGTTCCTCGGTGCGCCGTTTGTCGATCCGCTGCTCACTGGCGCTACCCTGGACGGTCCGCGCGCGCTCTTCGGCCTCACCGTCGGCATTGCTCTGCTAGCTGTTTCATCTATGATGGATCACGAGAGGCGAGACTGATGCTGAATGATGGCGTCATCCAGTACATGTCCATTTTAGCGGCGGTATTCATCCCGCTCGGTCTTTTCGTCGCTTACATGGCGCGTCGCCAGCGGCTCGAGGAAGAAGCGGCGGAAGACGCGCAAGACCCGCATCACACGCCCGCGGAATAACGCCGCCGTAATCTCCGCGCATCCATCGCACGCACGCCGCGCTTCGTCGCATGCGCTGCAGTTCGACACATCCATGATGCAAACACTGCGCATCTCTCCTGTGCGGGTATCGAAACACATGGGAGTCCAACATGCGTCGCATGTTCACGATCTTTGTCGCGCTCGCGGTGCTGACGCCGCTTTCAGCCAACGCACAGGAACGCATGAGCGATCAGCGCTACCTCGCCGCCTCGGAGTGCCTCGCCTATGGCGAGTTGCCGTCGCTGAACTCCGATCCGGTTGATCTCTCCGCCTTGCGCGAAGCGGCCGACACAGGCTTTCGCAGCCAATCCATCGCCGGCGAAGCGCGCGATCAGGCCCGCCGCATCCGCGCCCGCGCCAACGGCATGGCCCGCGCCGAGAACGGCGTAGCTGAGCTGCGCGAACGCCGCGACGCCGCCTGCGCCAGCTTTGTCGAGCGCGGGCTTGTCCAACTCGGCGGCTCGCGGGCGTCGTAAATGTCTGGCGCTCGCCTCCCCCGCCAGGCGGGAGGCGAGCGCCAGCCGCGCGCTTCTGATTGACGCCGCGCCAACCGCGCTTAAACCTCCGGCCCGGAATGGCGGAAAAACTAGACCTTCAGGGCGTCGAGACGGCGCTGGCGCGGGCCGAGCTGATGGCGGCGCTTTCCGACGCCACCCGCGCGCGCCTCGTCAAGCAAGGCCAGCCCTGCACGGTCGAGCCGGGCAAGCTGCTGTTCGCCAAGGGCGATAAGGGCGATGCGCTTTATGTGCTGCTGGAAGGCGAGGTCGAGGTGCGCACCTCGACCGAAGCCGGCAAGGACGTGCGCATTGCGTCGCTGAAGCCGCCGGCGGTGATCGGCGAAATGGCCGTGCTCGACGGCGGCGTGCGCTCGGCCGACATCTGCGCCATCCGCAGGTCGCGCTTCCTGCGCATCCATCGCGATCAGGCGATCGCCGCGCTCGAGAGCGAACCGAAGGCGCTGCTGAAAGTCATCACCGAACTCTCCAAGCGGCTGCGCCACGCGGACGCCGCGCTCGAAGACGCGCACACGCTCGACCTCGGCGGCCGCCTCGCGCAGCGCCTCTTGGAAGAAGCCGGCGACGGCGCCTCCGTGACGCTAACGCAAACCGAACTCGCCCGCCGCATCGGCGCTTCGCGCGAGAAAGTGAACCGCAAGCTGCACGAATGGGTCGACGAAGGCTGGATCAGCATGGGCCGCGCCGGCATCAAGCTCGTCGCGCGCGATAAGCTGAAAGCGCTGATCCAGGAAGCGCGGGCGACTTAGCCAATCGCCCCACAGTGGCGCCCGTGCCCCCGGTCACAGCGCCCCGCCCCGGCCGCCGCTACCTTCTCCTCATCGAACACGAACATCCGTTTCGGGGAGAGCCAGATGACCGCCACTTTCGCCACCAAGCTTAGCAGCCTCGTTCTGGCCGCCGCCTTCTTCCTTCCTGCGGCGCTGGCCACGTTGAACCAAGCTGCGCTGATCGTCGCGTAAGAGCCGACGCGATCGATCGACAAAGCAAGGACGCGGCCCTGCCGCGTCCTTCGCTTTTTCAGGAACCGGAACGTGTGGGCGCCCGTTAGGCCGCCATGCCAGACGGGGCCATCCCAGACAAAGGAACCTTCACTAGCCGCGTCGCCATCGTTGCGTTCGCGGCGATCTTGATCGCGCTCGTGATCCTGCTGCGGCACGTGCTGCTGTTAGTGTTCGGGGCGATTCTGATCGCGGTCGGATTTCGCGGGCTTACGGCCACGCTTCAACGCCGGGCGCGGCTCAAGAAGGCCGGCGCCATGGTCGTCGCCGCGCTGATTATCGTCGGCACGCTCGGCGGCATGTTTTATCTGCTAGGGGCACAGATTGCGGCGCAGATCTCGCAGCTGGTCGAAACGTTGCCCGCGGCGTGGAGCGGCTTTCGCGAGCGGATCGATCAGAACGAATTCGCCTCTCGCATTTTCGATGAGCTGCAAGGCGCCATGAGCGGCACGAACGGAAGCCAACTTGGCGCCTTCGCGGGCCGCATCGGCGCGTTCACAATGAGCGCCGCAGGCGCGACGCTCGAACTCTTTCTCGTCATCGTCGCCGGCATTTTCTTTGCGGTGAATCCCAGCGCGTACACGAACGGCGCATTGGCGCTCGCGCCAAAACAACATCGCAGCAATATCCGCGAAGCGCTGGGCGCGTCAGGGCATGCGCTGCGCCGCTGGCTGCTCGGCACGCTACTCTCGATGGCGTTCATCGCCGTGACGGTGAGCATCGGCCTTTGGGCGCTCGACGTGCCGGCTTTTCTCGCCCTCGGCCTGCTTTGCGGGCTGGCGCAATTTGTGCCGCTGATCGGCCCGACGCTAGCTGCGGCGCCTGGCATCTTGATTGCGCTCTCAGTGAGTCCGCAGACTGCGCTATGGGCGGCGCTGCTCTATTTCATCACCGCGCAGATCGAAGCCAATCTGCTGACGCCGGTGATCCAGCAGAAGGCCGTCTCGCTGCCGCCAGCGCTGTTGTTGTTCGGTGTCATCGCCGGCGCGCTTTTGCTCGGCCCGCTCGGCGCGCTGTTCGCGACGCCGCTGATCGTCGTCATTTCGGTGTTCGTGGTGATCTTTTACGTGCGCGGCGTGTTGGGAGACGTCGCGGCCAAAGTTCCCGGCGCCTGAGGCGTCCACGGCGTCAGCCGGGGCAGCCAGCGGCCGACGTTCTCGCGATACGCCTCGTACGCTTCCGGAAAGCTCGCCTTCAGCTTCGGCTCTTCGTAACCCAGCACAAAGAAATGCACCGTGACCGCGACGACGACGCCATAGGCCAACAGCCCTGCATTCGCGAACACTAGCATCTGACCGAAGATCAGCAGCAGCACTGCAAGATACATCGGATTGCGCACGTGCCGATAAAGCCCGGTCACAACGAGTTCGGGCGTCGGCGCGATCGGCGCCGGCGTGCCGCCCTTCAACGCAAAGCGGACGAAGCAATCGATGAGCGCGACAAGCCCCGCGACGATCATGATCACGCCGAAAATCGCAAGCGTGAGCGAAACATCGGCGCCGGCGCGCCAGTGCGTGATGAGAAACGGAATAAGCCCCGCCACCACGCCGGGCGCCACAAGAAAGAACGCGGCCGAACCGAACATCGCCTCGCGCTTCGTCATGCGCGGCTCGCCGCTTCACGCCGGGCGAGGCTGTCGGCCGGCCATTCCTGCTTCATGTCGTAGTAAATATCGAACGCCCGCACACCCTCGGGGAGCCTTACCCACGGGACTTTGCTCTTGGTGAAAATGTGCGCGTCCGGCGCGATGGCGTGCGGCTGATCCAACGTGGCAACGCGCACGAAGCGCAGATACGGGCGACGTCCATAATTGCTCCACAGGGCAACCTGACATTCGCCGCAACGATAAATCTCATGCCCCCGCCCGCTCGGACTCGGCATTTCTATTGCGACCGGTCCGCCCTGCAGCATCTCGATTCGCGAGGTCTCGATCAGCGCATTGATCGCAAACGCGCCGCCGGTTTGCTTCTGGCAATCGAGGCAGTGGCAGCATTGCGTGAACAGCGGCCGCGATGTCAGCCGGAAGCGCACCGCGCCGCAGGAGCAGCCGCCTTCGAAGGTTTCGCTCATCGTTCAGCTCCGCCGTTCTAGTGCATCCGCGATGCGTTCAAGAGCACGCACTTGGCGCTCACTGAAATCCAGTTGACGAGCCTGAGCGCTTCCCGGACCGCTGAACTTACGCATGAAAAACACCCAAGCACCGATGAGCAAGAGCATCGGAAAGACACTAAGCAAGATGTCAAACAGCGTTGGTTCGCTCACGATTTTCTCCCCGCCAGCGCCGCCTTCTTGAACACGGTCGGCAGCGCGCTTGCGTCGTCCCACCAGCCTCCGCCGGAAGGCGAGGCGTCGGCCGCATATACATCAAGCGTCAGCACGAAGTGCGTGAAAACGTGTTCGACTTGACCGACCTTCTTCCACGCAGCCTGCGCCGGCGCATATTTCAAGGCCTCCGCGCGCGTCCACTTCTTGCCCCGCCACTCCGTCGTCGGCAGCCCGGCCATGCCGCCGAGCAAGCCCTTGTCAGCCCGGCGCACCAGCCAGAACGCATCGTCTCGCGCGACGCGAAACGCGGCGCCGAAGCGGCGCGGGCGCTCTGCTTTCGCGGCGCGGCGCGGATAGGTTTCCGGCGCGCCGGTGGCGAACGCGGCGCATGCGCCCGTCCAAGCGCAGCTGCCGCATTTCGGCGATTTCGGCGTGCAGATCGTCGCGCCCAGATCCATCAAAGCCTGCGCCCAATCACCCGGTCGTTTGGCTGTGACGAGTCCGCCCGCGATCGTTTTCAACTTTGGCTTCGCATCGGGCAGCGGCGTTTCCACTGCATAGAGCCGCGCCATTACCCGCTCGACGTTTCCGTCCACGACATTGGCCGGCCGAGCGAACGCGATCGCGGCGATGGCGGCGGCCGTGTATGGGCCGACGCCTGGCAATGTCCGCAGGTCCGCCTCGTCCGTGGGAAACCCGCGCTCGGCCAAAATCTGGGCCGCGGCGTGCAGGTTGCGGGCGCGGGAATAATAGCCGAGCCCGGCCCAGGCCCCGAGCAGTTCGTCCCGCGGCGCGGCCGCTAGCGTTTCGACAGTCGGCCAGCGGGCCAGGAATCGCTCAAAATAGGGTCCGACGGCGGCGACCGTGGTCTGCTGCAGCATGATCTCGGAGAGCCAGACGCGGTAGGGATCCGCCGTCGCGCCGCGGACCCGCCAGGGCATGGTGCGGCCGTTCTGGTCGTACCAGTTGAGCAATGATTTCCGCAGTTTATCCCGAGTCGTGACGGACTTACCCACAAGGGGCGGCGGAGTTCGGGCGAGCGCGGGCATGGAGCGTCTTTACCCTTTCTTCATGACTTTCCGATTCGATCCAGGGTCCATGTCCCTGCGCGACCGCTTCCGCCCGGCTTCGCCCGTGGCCGCCGATCCGCGGGCGGAAGCGCGCGCGTCGCAAGCTCTTTCGACCCGGCGCGGCCGTTCGACAATGCCGGCGGCGCCATCGGCCGGCAAATCTGTCACCGCCGTGCTGAAGCCGCTGCTGAAAGAGACCGGTCTCGGCCTCAATGAGATGAAGCGCCGGTGGGCCGACATCGCCGGGGAAAGTTTTTCGCGGGCTACACCGGAAAAGCTGGCCGCAGGGGTGCTGACGCTCAAGGTTCCAGGCGCCCTCGCCCCCTTTCTGCAGACCCAGACCCCGCTCCTGATTGAGCGGCTCAAAGTGGCTGGCGCGAAGGTCAAAACGATCCGCATCGAACAGCGCACCGCCGCCGCGCCGAAGGCGAGCAATGTCAGGCCGCTGAGGCGGGCTTTGACGGCCGGTGAAGAGGCCGCGCTGGCGCAAGCGCTTGACCCGGTCGGCGACCCTGGCCTGAAATCGGCGCTGATGCGGCTTGGGCGCGCGGTCAAGCAGGGGTGAGTTTCCCTTGGCGGGAAATGCCTTTATGCCTCCCGGCCGTATCTTGGAGGTTCCGCATGTTCGCCATTGGGCGCCGTTTCATCCTGGGCGCAGCCGCTCTTGCTCTCGTTGGTCTCACCGGCTGCAACAATGCGGGCGGCGGTGCTGGCGTCGGCGCTGATGACATGGCGCTGGGCGCCGAGAACGCGCCGGTCACTTTGATCGAATACGCCTCGACGACCTGCCCGCATTGCGCGAGCTTCCACGAAGAAGTCTTTGAACAGCTGAAGACCAATTACATCGACACGGGCCGCGTCCGTTACGTGTTCCGCGAGTACCCGACTGCGCCAGCGCCGGTTGCCGTCGCCGGCTTCCAACTCGCCCGCTGCAACGCCGCCTCGCCGGAGCAATATTTCATCCGCTTGGGCGAAATCTTCCGTCAGCAGCAAGCCATCTTCGCCACCGGCACGATGGAGGGCGTGCGCGGCAAGTTCGTAGAGATCGGCGCCGCGGCTGGCTTGTCGGAAGAGCAAGTGATGGCCTGCATCACCGACGAAGAAGGCGCCGAGCGCATCCGCCGTATCGTCGAAGCCGGCAATCGCGACTTCAACATCACCGGCACGCCGACCTTCGTCATCAATGGCGAGAAGGTCGAAGACCCGAGCGTGGTGACCTATGAAGGCCTGTCGCGTCTGCTCGATCAAGCTGCGGCGAACTAACGGGAAGGCGCGCCGCTCCCCGTGAACATCACCGAGCTGCGCCTCCTCGGCTTCAAGAGCTTTGTCGATCCGGCGAGAGCGCCGATCGAAAACGGGCTGACCGGCGTCGTCGGCCCGAACGGCTGCGGCAAGTCTAACTTGCTGGAAGCGGTGCGCTGGGTGATGGGCGCGACCAGCGCAAAGTCGATGCGCGCTTCCGACATGGAGGACGTGATCTTCGCCGGCAGCGCAGGGCGGCCGGCGCGTGAGTTTGCGGAAGTCACTGTCGTTCTGACTGAAGCGCGCGGGCGTGCGCCGGCGCCGTTTCAGAATGAGGACGTGCTTGAAGTCACACGGCGCATTCGTCGCGGCTTGGGGTCGCTCTATCGGATCAATGGCAAGGAAGTCCGCGCCAAGGACGTGCAGCTCCTGTTCGCCGATGCGGCGACGGGGGCGAACTCGCCGGCTTTGGTGCGGCAGGGTCAGATCAGCGAACTGATCGCGGCGAAGCCGCAGAACCGGCGGCGCATCCTGGAAGACGCGGCGGGCATCGCCGGCTTGCACGCGCGCCGGCACGAAGCGGATTTGAAGCTGAAGGCGGCGGAGACCAATCTCACGCGGCTCGACGAAGTCTTGGCCGAGATCGAGGGCCAGGCGGCGAGCTTGAAGAAGCAGGCGCGCCAAGCCGAACGCTATCGCGGCTTAGCGCAGACATTGCGCGAGACCGAAGCGCTGCTGCTGCATCGGCGCTGGAGCGAGGCGCGCGAGCGTGAAGCCGAAGCGCAAGGCTTCTTGCGCGATGCCGAACGCGTCGTGGCGCAAGCAGCGACGGATGCGAGCGCGGCCGAGCGGGCGGCGAACGAAGCGCGCGAGGCGCTGGGGCCGTTGCGCGAAGAAGAGATGGTGGCGGCCGCGGTGCTGCGGCGGTTCGAAGGCGTGCGGGTCGGGCTGGAGCGCGACGTCGCGGAAGCCGATGCGGTGATTGCGCGCTGCGATGAGGATGAACGCCGGGCGCGTGATGAAGCGGAGCGGCTGGACGCATTGAAACGCGATGCGGAAACGGCTTTGGCGAGGCTCGATACGGAAGCGTCCGAATTGGGGTCGGGCGACGAGGCGCAAGCGGCGGCGGCGTTGAAGGCGGCTGAAGCCGCGCGCGATGCGGCGGCGGCTAAGCGCGCGGAGGCGGAAGCGAAGCTGGAGGCGCTGGCGGCGGATGCGGCGGCGCGGAGCGCGCGGGCGCAGGCGTTGAGCGATGCGGCGAATGCGGCGCGCGCTCGACTGGAGCGTTTGGCCGAACGGCGGCGCGCATTGGGAACGCAGACGAAGGCGTTGCCGGCTGCGGATGAATTGAACCAGCGCTTGAGCGCGGCGAAAGCGAATGCCGCGAAAGCAGCTGAGGACGCTGCAAAGCATCGCGCGGCGCTCAGCGAAGCGGAAGCGGCGCTGCTGAAAGCGGAAGCGGCCGATGAAAACACCTGGGGACCGTATCGCACGGCGGAGACGGCGTTCAACGCACTGCAAGCAGAAATGCGCGGTCTTGAAAAACTGACGCCGCCGGAAGCGGGGAAATTCCCGCCGGTGCTGAACGCGATTGAAGTGGAGCGCGGATATGAGCGCGCGCTGGCGGCGGCGTTTGGCGATGATATCGAGGCCTCGGTGAATGCCGATGCGCCGTTGCACTGGGCCGGCGCGAGTGCGCCCTCCTCCGCCTTGCCCGCAGGCGCCGAGGCGCTGGCAAAATTCGTGAAAGCGCCGGATGCGCTGACCGCGCGGCTTGCGCTGGTCGGTGTTGTCGACGTGAAAGACGGCGCAAAGCTCGCAAAGCAACTTCCTCCGGGTGCACGTCTGGTTTCGCGCGAGGGCGATCTGTGGCGCTGGGACGGATTCGTGCGCCGGGCCGATGCGCCGCAGCCGGCCGCCGCGCGGCTCGAGCACAAGAACAGATTGGCGGCTGCACGTGCTGAACTGAAAAGCGCCGAAGCGAACTTGGCTGAGGCGAAGACTGTATCCGAGAAGGCCAAGGCCGAGCGCCATAGAATCGAAACACAGCTGCGCGGCTTGCGCGGCGACACGCAGAAATTTGCGGCGTCGGAAGCGCAAGCGGTGCGTGAGGCTGAACGCCTCGAGGCGGAGCTGGCGCGTCTGATCGAACGGCACGCTGATCTCGATGCGCAAGCGCAGAGTGTAAACGCAGAGATCGCCGAAGCCGAGACGGCGGCGCGCGTTTCGGCAGGCGCAGTGAGCGAAGCGCCGACGGGCGGTGATGATGCTGCGTTGAGTGCGGCGCGGGCTGAGGTTGAAGCGGCGCGGATTGCGGCGGCGGAAGCGGCGGCGGCGGCGCAAGCTTTAGTGCGCGACAAGGCGCAGCGCGATCAGCGGCGCGGGATCGTTTCGGCTGAGAGCAAACAATGGCAAGCGCGGATCGCCAGCGCTGTTGAACGCTTGACGGCGTTGAGCGCCGAGCTCGCTGCGATCGAGCAGCGGCGCGATGCGGCAACGGCGGCGCCGGTTGAAGCGCGGGCGAAGCTGGAAGCTTTGATGGATGAAGCCAGTGCGGCCGAACGGCGGCGCCAAGGCGCTAGCGATCGGGTCGTGCTAGCTGAGACCGCGGCGCGCGAAGCGAATGATAAAGCGCGGGCGGCGGAGCAAGCGCACGCGGCGGCGCGTGAACGGCGCGCGGGCGCGGATGCGCATGCGGAAGCGGCGCGGGCGCGCGCGGCTGATGTGACGACGCTGGCGCACGAGCAAGCGAGCGTCGCGCCGGAGCAATTGGCCGGCTTGGCCGGTACGTTGTTGAACGGAGCGCTAGGCCAAGCGCCGATTGGCGATGTTGAGCGCCGGCTCGAGCGGTTGAAGGCCGAGCGTGAAGCTGCCGGGCCGGTGAATTTGCGGGCCGAAGAAGAACTTACCGAAGCGCAGGAGCGGATCGAAACGCTGACGCGCGAGAAAGACGATGTCGCGCAAGCGGTGACGAAGCTGCGCCGGGCGATCACGACGCTCAATAATGAAGGCCGCGCGCGGCTGCTAAAAGCGTTCGAACAAGTCGATGCGCACTTCGCGCAATTGTTCGCGACTTTGTTCGAAGGCGGGCAAGCGGCGCTGAAACTGACCGAAAGCGAAGATCCGCTGGAAGCCGGCCTTGAGATCTTCGCGCAGCCGCCGGGCAAGCGGCTCACCAATCTGTCGCTGTTATCGGGCGGAGAACAGGCTCTAACGGCGACGGCGCTCATCTTCGCCGTCTTTCTGTCCAACCCCGCCCCGCTCTGCGTGCTGGACGAAGTCGATGCCCCGCTCGATGACGCCAATGTCGATCGCTTCTGCCGCATGCTGGAAGAGATGAAGCGGCTGACGACGACGCGCTTCATCGTCATCACCCACAATCCGGTGACGATGTCGCGGATGGATCGGCTCTATGGCGTGACGATGCCGGAGCAAGGCCTCAGCCAATTGGTCAGCGTCGATCTCGGCAGAGCGCAGGCGCTCGCGGCCGAATGATCAGGGTGTAAACAGAAATACGGACCAGCTGGCGAGAGCCAGGGTGACGACGCCGGTATAGACGGCGAGAATTTTCAAATCGCGTTCCACACCAGCACTACGACATGAGAATGCGGCGTCCGCGCGCGCAAATGAGAAAGCTTGTGTGAAGAATACATACACAAAAGCAGCGCGCATGCGCCGGCGCCCGCGCAGAGCAATGCTCTGCGCGGCGAAAACGCCGGTGATAGGCCGGTTTGGTTATGACGTGTCGGGGAAGGCGACCGATGCGGCGAAGCCGACGCTACGGACATGCGCAGGCGGCGGACGCACGGCGACGATCGGGGTGCGGCGCATGAGGCCGCGCCGCAGGCGGCGAACCAATCTCGCAGCGATGGCGTCGACCTCGTTGAACGCGGCGACGATCCGCGCAAAACGCGTCCGGAGATCGGGGTGACGCAGCCCGGCGCGCACGCGCGAGCCGATCGCGGCGCGCAGCACGTGGCGTGGGTTGAGGCGGCGGCGAAAGCCGGCGCCGGTGAAGTCACGCACGCGCGGACGCCGGCGAACGCGCAGCATAGCGAGCGCACGCATGAAGATGAGATGCGCCACGAGACGGGCCATCGGCGCAAGCGAGAGCTGCGGATAGCGGCGGCGGATGAGGCGGCGCAGCTGGCCGTTTTTGGCGCGTGGCGGCTCGGGTGCGAACAGCATCATCCCGATCCACGCCAACATCAGCCGCGCCCAGGTCGTGATCCTGGCGCGGCGATGCTCGGCTAGTCGGATGGATGGGATGAGTTTCATGTCGAGCATTATCGCACCGCTCCAGCGCTGTCGGATTGATTTCGTGGCCGGCGCCTGAAAACGCTCGCGAAAGGCGCCCGAAATGCGGGGATAGAGAGGGTATGGGCGCCCCGCGATCGGCTTGCCCATAATAGAAACGGCCCCAGGTGGCTGGGGCCGTTTCATGTTGCGGTGCGCCGGGCATTTGGGCGGGGGGAGTAGGAAGCCCGACGCGTCTGTACAACGGGCGCGCGCCAGAAGCGTTCCTCGCCTGATGGAAGAAAAGTGAGCAGCGATTTCCGGAACGGCGTTCGGGCGGCGATGTTCGCTTCGTGGGACGAATGTCGTGAAGAGCCAAACGGAACAGCCGCATCCGATTGCTTACCCTTCGTTGGAACGGGTGGTGGAGCTGGCGCGCCAGACGCTGCGGGAACGCGGGCTTAGTGAAGATGAGATCGAGACGCTGCTGACGCGCACGCGCGCGCCGGAATTTACCGGGCCGAAGACGCATTAGAGCAGATGCGCGGATGGTATGGACCCGCCGGCGCCCTCGCCAGCCTGCGAACGATCGAGCGAGCGCCGACGCTGGTCGGTAGCCATTGCGCCGCTGCGCCCGGAACGGCGGCAGTGAAGCCGGCGTTGGCTGACGATAAGGAGTCCGCTCATGCGCCTCGCCGCTCTCGCCGCCAGTCTCGCCCTCCTTGCCGCCGCCTGCGGTGACCAGTACGGGCAAGAGCCGCCCGGATCGGCGGGCGATGTGAGTCCGAACGCCGCTGAATCGAGCAATCCGGGTTCGGCGCCGGATGCCGCGATCAGCCCGAGCAATACCGACGCGCCCGATCCGCTGAAGGAACATGAAGAGGTTCCGGCGGCGGAAGGGACTGCGCCGGCGACGACGACGCCCTGACGCTTCCCGGCCAAGAGCGCGCGCATCGGGAGATGCGGGCGATCGCAGAGCCGGGACCTAGGGGCAACCGCAACACTTGGGGCCCCTGGATCCCGGCTCTTCGCTGCGCTGCGGCCGGGAAGCGTTGAGGCGCATCGTACGTCGGCCCGGATCTGGGGTCCGCCCCGGCGCGGCCCCTAGGATCGCGATCACGCGGCAGCGCTCCTTATGTCGCACTGCGCTTCCTTGACCCTCAAACGGCCCCTGCTAGTTTCCGCGCGCGCGAACGGGGGGCCTCTTTACGAGTCGCCCCCTTGGGCGCGTGGACCGTTCGATGGCTGACGAAAAACCGCCCGAGGACGCCCTCTCCGATCTCCGCCGGCGCGTCAGCGCCGCGCGCGGCGAAGGCGCCTCGAACACCCCTCCTCCGCAAAGCCCGGCTTCGCTGGCGATGCGCTATGGCGGGGAGTTTGGCGCGGCGATCATCGTTGGCGCGTTGCTCGGCTACGGCGTCGATTACTTCCTCCACACGTCACCGTGGGGGCTGATTATCGGGGTGGTGCTGGGCTTCGTGGCGGGCGTCGTGAATGTGGTGCGCGTGGCGCAATCGTATTCGCGGAGCAATCCCGTCGGACCCGATGCGCCGTCCGTTCCGGACGAAGAGGAATAGTACCGGCCGTGGCCAACGACCCGATTGAGCAATTCCATATCGAGCCGATCGCTGAGTTCAGCATCGCCGGCTACGATGCGAGCTTCACCAATGCGAGCCTTGCCATGGTGGGCGGCGCGGTGCTGGCGGCCTGGTTCTTCAACTGGGCGATGAAGCCGGCCGCTCTGGTGCCGAACCGCGCGCAAGTGGTGGCCGAAGGCGCCTACGGCTTCATTCACGGCATGCTGAAAGATGCGGCCGGGACCGAAGGCGTAAAGAAGTTTCTGCCGTTCGTGTTTACGCTCTTCCTGTTCGTGTTCATGTCGAACATGCTGGGCATGTTCCCCGGCGCGTTCGGCGTGCATCACATCTTTACGCCGACCAGCCAGATCGTCGTCACCGCGGCTTTGGCGCTGATGGTGTTCTTCACCGTCATCGTCGTGGGCTTCGCCAAGAACGGGTTGAAGTTCTTCAAGCTGTTCGCGCCGTCGGGCGTGCCTTGGTACCTGCTGCTCATCGTCACGCCGATCGAGATCATTTCGTTCTTCTCGCGGCCGCTCTCGCACGCCGTTCGTCTGTGGGCGAACATCCTGGCCGGACACATCCTTTTGAAAGTGTTCGCGGGCTTCGTGCCGGCGCTGATCGCGGCGGGCGGCTTTTATGGCCTGCTCTCAGTGTTGCCGCTTGGCATGACCGTGATGCTCTACGGCCTCGAATTCCTGGTCGCGTTTCTACAGGCGTACGTGTTCGCGATCCTCACCTGCATCTATCTCAACGACGCGCTTCACCCCGGGCACTAAGGCCCGGCTGAACTCCAACCCAAAGGGGAAACTACAATGGACGCAACTGCTGCAGCTTATATCGGTGCGGGCCTCGCTTGCCTGGGCATGCTTGGCGCCGCCATCGGCGTCGGCATCATCTTCGGCAACTTCCTGTCGGGCGCGATGCGCAACCCGTCGGCTGCGCCGGGCCAGTTCGGCAATTTGATCTTCGGTTTCGCCGTGACCGAAGCGCTCGGCATCTTCTCGCTGCTGATCGCCATCCTGCTCCTCTTCGTCGTTCCGAAGTGAGCTGAGAAGAGCAAGCAACCGACATGGCTCACCCAGCTCCAGATCCGCATGGCGCCGTCGAAGGCGTCGACACCACTCATGGCGTCGGCGAAGCGGCGCACGCCAGCGAGGCGGCGGCGCATGGCGGCGAGCACGCGGCGTCGTTCCCGCCGTTCGACGCCTCGCTGTTTCCGAGCCAGCTGATCTGGTTCGCGATCACGTTCGCGGCGCTCTATTTTATTGTCTCGCGCTACATTCTGCCGAACGTCTCGGCGGTGATTGCAAAGCGCGCGGCGACGGTCTCGAGCGATCTCGACGCGGCGGCGCAGAAAAGCGCGGCGGCCGACGAGGCGCGGACGCAGATGGAAAAGGCCTCGGCCAAAGCGCGCGCGGAAGCGCGGGCGATGGTCGAGGCGGCGCGCGCGGACGTGATGGCCAAGCTCTCAGCTGAGCAGGAAGCCGCGGAAACGCGGCTGAGTGCGAAGATCGAAGCGGCGGAGGCCAAGGTCGCCGAAGCGCGGGCCAAAGCGCTGGCCGAAGTGCCGGCGATTGCGGAAGCTTTGGCGCGCGATATCGCCGCCAAGGTGGCGCCGGCCGCAGCCCGCAACGCGGCCTAAGGGAGAAGTGTGATGGAAATCACCGCGACCGAAATCGCCTTTCTGGCGCTGCTGCTGTTCATCGGCTTGCTGATCTATCTGAAAGTGCCGCAGCAGATCGCCGGCATGCTGGATCAGCGCTCGCAAGCGATCGCCAAGGAGCTGCACGAAGCGCGGCGCCTGCGCGAAGAAGCGGAAAAGCTGCACGCCGAGTATGAAGCCAAGCGCGCGGCGGCGGAAAGCGAAGCCAAGGCGATCGTCGCTGCGGCCAAAGAGCAAGCGGCGATGGTGGCGGAAGAGACGCGCCAATCGATGATGGCGGCGATGGCGCGGCGCGAGAAGCAAGCCGAGGACCGCATCGCCTCGGCCGAAACCAAAGCGTCGGACGACGTGCGCGCGGCGGCGGCGGAAGCGGCGATCCAGGCCGCCGAGCGCATGATCCGCGAACGCATGAACGACCAAGCGCAAGCGGCTCTGGTGCGCGAAGGCGTCGGCGAGCTGGCGCGCAAGTTCGGCTAAGCGGACGTTTCAAGCGAGGGACAAGTTTAGGGCGGCGTCGCTGATGTGGCCGCCCTTTGCTAGCTAAATGAAGCCCCACTCGTCGCCGATAGTTGCGATGGCGCCGGCGCTTTCGATGGTGGTCCCGTCGAGCATCCAGGCGAACACCGTGCCGTTCGTGTGCTGGAAGAGCAGATCGTCGCGGCCGTCGCCGTTATAATCGCCGCCCCCAGCGACGTCCCATTGTGCGGGATCGGCGGCGCCGAGCAGACCTGAGCTGGCGACCACGCCGTTCTGCATCAGCCAGACAACGACTGCGCCATTGTCGTGGCGCCAAATCAGATCGTCAAAGCCGTCACGGTTGGTGTCGCCGGCGCCGACGAAGCTCCATTCCGCACCCGCTTGCGTTGTTGTGGCGTAAGCAGTTTCGATCGCGGCGCCATCCATTTGCCAGATCAGTGAGAAGCCGTCGTCGCGGCGCCAGACGAAATCGGCCTGGCCGTCGCCGTTGAAATCGCCGTGGCCGGCAAGTGTCCACTCGGCGCCGACGCTGGCGATCAGAGACGCCGCTTCGATCTCGCGTTCGTTCATGCGCCAGGCGAAGACGACGCCCGCATCGTTCTGCCAGATCATGTCGTCGCGCGTGTCGCCGTCGATGTCGGCGATTGCGCGCAATGACCATTCGGCGCCTACGCTCGTTACGCCGCCGACGCTGGCGATGCTCGCGCCGTTCATGTGCCAAGTGAACACTGCGCCATTGTCGTGACGCCAAGCGATGTCGTCGCGGCCGTCGCCGTTGAAATCGCCGGCGCCGAGCGCGCTCCATTCCGGCCCGATGGCGGCGAACAGGTTTGCCGAATCGAGAGCAACGCCGCTCACGTCCCAGCCGACGATTGCGCCGCTTTCGTTGCGGAAGAGAATGTCGGACGTGCCGTCGCCGGAGAAGGTTTGCGCGGCGCGGTCGAGGAAGACGTCGCGGTCGGTGAAGTCGAGAAATTCCACGCTGGTCAGCGTATCGGCGCCTTCAACGCCGGCGGTGACGGTCCATGTCCCGTCGGCGTTGCGCACCCAGGATGCGGCAGTCGAGGCGCTGGCGTAGCTCGCCGTATCGACACCGACGCCGCCGTTGAGCACGTCATTGCCGGCGTGGCCGACCAGGCGATCAGCGCCGCCGCCACCGTTCAGCGTATCGCCGACGTCTTCCGCGCCAGTGCCGGGCGTGACGCGCCAGATCGTGCCGCCGATGCCGATGGCGTAGAGCGTCCCATCCGTGCCGGTGACGAATTCGACGACGCTGGAGAGGGAAGCGCCGGTCATTTGCGGTGCGCGCAACACGCCGCCAATTTCGGCCGAATAGGTCCACAGCCGGTTGCTGCCGAAATCGGCGAACACGTACTGACCGACGAAGCTGGTCGCGCCGCCAACATAAACTTCGCCGCCGGTGATCGAGACGCCAAGCGTGTGATTGTATTCGAACACGGGCAATGTCAGCGCCGGATCGCCGGGCTGCGGCGTGCCGGGCGGGCCGGGATTGAACGGCAGCGAGCCTTCCATGATGCGCCAGCCGAGATTGGCGCCGCCGCCCGTGCCGGCGGCGAAGAAATTCACCTCCTCGCGCGCGCCCTGCCCGACATCAGCGACGTAAATCCCCGTTGCGTGGATCGAAGGCGTTGCGCCAGGGATTGCGCACGCCGGACATCCAAATTTCATCGGCGCCGGCGATGCCGACGAACGGATTGTCGTCCGGGATGGCGTAATTGCGGGCGCTGTCGGTCGGGAAATCGTCGCCGTCGACATCGATGCGCAGGATCTTGCCGAGCAGATCGTTGAGGTTTTGCGCGCGGTTGCCGGGATCGCCGCCGCCGCCGCCATCGCCGGTGGCGATGTAGAGATAGCCGTCTTCCGGCGAGAAACCGATCCAGCCGCCATTGTGGTTCGACTCGCCGGTCTGCTTCGGCACTTCGATGACGACGGAGAAGGTCGTGTTGGCGACGGCGGGGTTGGCCGAGCGCGTATATTCGCGCACCTGGATGTCGCCCTGCGCGTCGGTCAGGCAGACGAAGAAGCGACCGTTGCTTTCATATTCGGGATGGAAGGCAAGGCCGAGCACGCCGCGTTCGCCGTCGGCGAGGAATTGCGCGTTGGGGATGTCGAGAAACGTCGTGCGCGCACCGGACGCGGCATCGACGCGCCAGATTATGCCGCTCGCTTTCTCGACCACGTAGAGAAAGCCCGGGTCCGCTGCGGTCGCGGCTGCGGCGACGGGCTGCGAGAAGCCGGTGGCGAAGACGCTGACATTGATCGCGCTCGATGCGCCGGCGCTGTGGCCGTAGAGCGTATCGGCGCCGTCGCCGCCGTTCAGCGTGTCGGCCCCGCCGAGGCCGGACATGGTGTCGGCGCTGGCCGAGCCGGCGAGCGTGTTGGCGGATTGGTCCCCGGTGAAAATCGGCATGAGCCACCTCGCATCGTCGATGCGAATATAGCTCCCCCCTGCTGCAACCGACAGATGCGCCGGATTAGAACCGGGACAGGTTCAGATGAAGCCCCACTCATCCCCGACGGTGGCGACGGCGCCGGCGCTTTCTATGCTGGCGCCGTCGAGCATCCAGGCGAACACCGTGCCGGAGGTGTTCTGGAACAGGAGATCGTCGCGGCCGTCGCCATTATAATCGCCCATCGAAACGACGCTCCATTCGTTCGGATCGACGCTCGCGAGAATGCCGGAGCTGGCGACCGCGCCGTTCTCCATCATCCAGGCGACGATGAGGCCGTCATCGCGCTGCCAGATCAGATCGTCATAGCCGTCGCAATTTGCATCGCCGATTCCGACAACGCTCCACTCCGCGCCGGCCTGAGCGGACGTGGCGTAGCTGGTTTCGATGCTTGCGCCATTCATCTGCCAGACGACCGAGAGCCCGGAATCGTTGCGCCAGAGGAAATCCTCCTGGCCGTCGCCGTTGAAGTCGCCGTGGCCGGCGAGCGACCATTCGGCGCCGAGCACGGCGAGTGCGGCGGCGCTGTCGATGCTGCGGCCGTTCATCTCCCAGGCGAAGACGAGGCCCTCAGAGTTTTGCCAGATCATGTCGTCACGGCGATCGCCGTCGATATCGGCGATCGAGATGAGCGACCATTCGGCGCCAAGGCTCGTCACCGCATCGGCGCTGGCGATGCTGGCGCCGTTCATATGCCAGGTGAAGACGCCGCCATTGTCGTGGCGCCAGGCGATGTCGTCCTTGCCGTCGCCGTCGAAATCGCCCGTGCCGAGCGCGGTCCACTCAGCGCCGACGACGGCGAAGATGGAGGCGGAGTCGAGCGTTGAACCGCTGACGTCCCAGCCGACGATCAAGCCGTCATCGCGGCGGAAGAGGATGTCCGACGTGCCGTCGCCGGAGAACGTTTGCGCGGCTTGCTGGAGGTGGATGTCGCGATCGGTGAAGGAGAGGATTTCGACGGCGGTGAGGGTATCGAGGCCTTCGACGCCGGAATGTACTGTCCACACGCCCTCAGCGTTCCGATGCCAGGTCACGGCATCTGATTCAATCGAGTAGCGCGCGATGTCGAAAGCGCCTCCACCCCCGTCGAGCACGTCGTCGCCCGCTTCCCCCGCTAGCAAATCACCTGCATTTGAACCCATTCTGATGACGTCGTTCCCGGCGCCTCCGAAAACGCCTCCAACTTGTTCGCCGCCCGCGCCAAGATACTGATCATCGCCGACGCCGAGCGATATCGGACCCGACATGCGATTGTCGTTGACTATGCGGTCGGCGCCTTGGCCAAGTTGGACGATGCCGTATATCTCGCCCGTGTTTTGCACATCGGCGACGCCCCAAGTGACACCATCGCCGCTGCCGATGATCGCGTATACGGCCTCAATGACGCCTGAATTCACAAAGACCTGGACGCCGCCATTGTAGCCGAAGTCGATGGCGACGGAGTTCGAGACCGCGGAAGTAACGCGGAATGTGCCGGAATTGTCGAAGACGGCGCCGCCGACGAGCACCTTGTAGCCGGTCGTCCCTCCGCCGCCGCCATAGACTTCGAATAGGCCAGTGTTGACGAAACCCACCGCATTCGACCAAGCCTCGACGCCGAGCGCTTGGCCTTCGGCGCTGACGCGGAATACGCCGTGGTTCTCGAAGCGCGACAGATCGGAAACGCCCCACGCATCTTCAGACGAGCGCACCTCCATGAGGCCGTGATTAATCGCGCTGTGAGTGCCTACGCCCACGGCGATGCGCGGACTGCCCGGAGACTCGCCGATCAATTCAACGATGAACTCCGCCCCGATATTGTTGACGACATTCGTAGCAGCGCCGAGCACACCCGAATGAGCGGTGACGCGAATGGATCCGTCATTGGTCAAACCAGCCACCGGCCTGATCTTGCCCTCGTCGAGATAGACGAAAGCTTTGTTCAGGCCGACAAAGTGAATCTCCTCGCCGGCGTTGACCTGATAGGGATCGACATACAGGTAGACCGTCTCTTCGCCGGTCATCGGCGCCTGCGCTGGCGGGTCCGCAGCGGGCGGCAGATCCGTGTGGAAGGTGAAATTACCCGCGCTTAACGCAGCGACATTGGTGTTCTGCAACAGGATCGAATTGTACGGCGACAGGAAGATGAGAACGTCAGCGCCGAGCTGCTGAAGCGAGGCGTAGCTGGCGAAGCCCCACACCTCGATGTGATCCTGCGCGGGATCGAAGTCGGTGACGACATCGTCGCCATCGCCGCGCACGAACTGAAAGCGGTCGCCGCCAGCGCCGCCCGCAAGCGTATCCTCGCCCGCGCCGCCCGCGAGGACGTCGGCGCCACCGGCGCCATGGAGGGTGTCGTCTCCGGCGCCGCCCCTTATCTCATTGCCGCCGGACGAACCGGAAAGCACATCGTCAAAGCGCGTGCCGATCAGGTTTTCGAAACCCGCCACCGTGTCAGTCCCGGTCGGCGTTGCGATCGTCGCCTGCGAGAGATCGACCGTAAGCCCCATGCTCGATGTCGTGAAGGAAAGCGTGTCAGCGCCTGCGCCGCCTGCGAGAATGTCGTCGCCGCGCCCACCGTCGATGACGTCGTCGCCGGCGCCGCCTGTGATGTGGTCGTTACCTTCCTCGCCATAGACATGGTTGCCATCACTGCCGAGGGTGATCGTGTCGTCGCCATAGCTGGCGTAGATCGCGCCGTCCAAATGGCCGCCGCCGCCTGCGTAACCGTCGGCATCCTCGCCCAGATAGATGTCGCCATTGATGTTGCCGTCGTTGACGACGGTATCGTCACCGGCGGCCAGGAAGATGTCGCCGACGATTTCGTTGGTGTTGCCGATGTGATCGGCGCCGTTCAGAAATTGAATGTCGCCCAGAATGTGACCGCTGTTTTCGAGCGTCTTGGCGCCGCCTGAGGGCGTGTAGAAGGCGAAGTCCGCTTCGATCGTGCCGCTATTGATGAAGGTCGATCCGCCCGCAGTCCAAACGCCGATACTCAACTCTTCAGAATAGGCGCGGATGGTTCCCGAGTTCACCCATGACTCGGCCGCTCCGGTCACAGCGACCGCGCGATGGGGGCTGATGGCTTCGATCAACCCCGCATTGTCGAACGTCAGACCGGCGCTCGCGGCGAACGTGTTGATGTCGCCCCTGACCCGGACAACGCCGGTCGCTGAATTGACGAAGCCGAGATTGACTTCAATACCGACCGCTTGGCGGCCAACCACCTCAATGACGCCGTGGTTCACCACATCTTCAACATAGAGGCCCCTCGCGATGGCGTCGTCCGCCCGCGCGCGTATCACTCCGCTTTGTTCATTCACGACAGTGATGTTTGCCACCGGCGTGAACGAAGGCCCCCCGATTCCGCTTGCGGCGTCGAAGCCGTTCGTAATCGAGATGATCGAACCGCTGTTGCTAACCGTAAAGCGCGGCGAGCCATCGTGGTCGAACACCATGGCGTTGGCGTAATAGGTCTGGCCGGCGGCGATGACCAAGTCGGCGCTCAGATTGATCGTGGCGCCGGGATTCACGCCGGGGGGCGGGCTTATCACAGGCGCAGCCGGAATCGCCGGCGGCGGATGGAAGGTGATGTCGGCGAGAGAAATCTGGGTCGCGAGGAAAGGCAAGGTGATGACGGCGAAAGGGTCGCCGAAATCGAGCGAGGTGTATTGGTCGTGCGTGATTGTGACGCTGCTGTAGCCGTAGACCACGATATGATCGATCCCAGGCTCAAAGCCATGGAGGGTCAAACGCCCGTCACCGCGCTGAAAGATGAAAGTGTCGGCGCCCGCGCCGCCCCAGGCCTCGTCGCTGTCGCTGAAATAAGCGTGACCGCCGCCGGCGATGATGATGTCGTCGCCATCGCCGCCACGAAGCTCATCGCCCTCGTCGCCGCCATAAATGACGTCGTCGCCGCGCCCGCCCTCGATATCGTCTAGTCCGCCGCCGCCGTACATGATCTCCGGCCCGAAACCGCCGATCAGGCGATCCGGGCCCTGCTCGCCGACAATCTCCACGACGTGAGGCGTCGAGCCGTCGCTGGGCAACCCGGAGAGATTTTCCTGCAGCAGAAAGGCCGCTTCGACGCCCTCGAACACGAGCGCGTCATGCCAGGCGCCGCCATGGAATAACTGCAGCGTCGTCGCGCCGCCCGCTTCCGTGAGACGAGCCAATCCCGCACCGAACGGGTTGGTCTGGTGATCCCACGTCGTCAGCACGGCGTCGAGATACGCGATCATGTCGATCACGTCGCCGCCCACGCCGGCGTCGAAGTCGGTAATGACCGCCGGCTGCGCAATGCTTGTCGCCGCCGTGAGCACGACACGATCGGCGCCGTCTCCGAGGGTCAGCGTCGTCGGCCCCGCGAGCGTGTTCAGAACGAACACGTCGGCGTGGGCGCCGCCATCGAGCGTCACAGCGCCGAGCGAGCTGACGTTGAATCTGTCTTCGCCTGCGCCACCATGCGCGGTGACGATGTAGGCGGCGGGGCTGGGAAGAATGTCGAGAAGGTCATCGCCGGCGTCACCATGTACAATGACGTGCCCGGCCGAACTCTGATCGCCGCCGACCGCGATCACATCGTCGCCGTCTCCGCCGCGAATGATCGCGTCACCGGTTGCGCTGATGCGATCAGCGCCCGCGCCGCCGTCAATCAGATCGGCGCCAACGCCGCCATGGATGACGTCGTCGCCGTCGCCGCCGTCGATCTGATCGTCCCCGGCGCCCCCGATGAGCCGGTCGTTTCCCCCCAGACCTTCGATTTGATCGTCGCCGTCGCCGCCGTCCAGTTGGTCGTCGTCGGCTGTGCCGACCAGGTGCAGCCCCGGAGATTCCGCTCCGGACGGCGCGTATCCGCCGGTGTTTTCAGCGGTGAATGCAGCTGCGCTGGTGTTCTGCATGCGCAGCACGGTGACGAAGTTGTTCGCGCCGCCATCATAGTCGACCTGCAGCAGCGTATCGCCGCCGTCCTGTAGCAGCCGCGCGTATCCGCCTGCGCCGAAAGGATTGGACCGGTCCCAGTTCTGCAGCTGGCTTTCGAACCAGCTGGCGAGATCGAGCAGGTCGCCGGCCGCGCCAGTGACGAAATCAGTGATGACATAAGGCCCGACGATAGGATCGCCGAGGCTGCTGAGTTGCATGACGTCAACGCCCGATCCCAACGTGACCGTGACCGCGCCTGCGCCAACAAGGATGACGCGATCATTGCCAGCGCCGCCATCGACACTCGCATTGGTTGCGCCGCCCATTATGTAGAAGCGATCGTCGCCATCGCCGCCGATGAGCGTGGCGGAGACGGTTTTGCTCGTGTCGCTCGTTCCGTGGATCGTCAGTTGATCGCTGCCCGCGCCGCCGTTCATGACGATCGTACTGGTGCCCGCCGGGGTGAAGGCGCCGCGCTGGATGAAGAGAGAATCGTTACCATCTTCGCCAAGCAGGGTGTCGCTGCCGCCAGCGTCGTCGTGAAGCGTATCAGCCCCGTCTCCGCCGCTTAGGTGATCGTTACCGCGCAGACCTTCTGCGTCGTCATCGTCTGCAGTCCCTACGAAAACGTCGTCACCGTTGGTCGGCCCCGGTCCCGGCATCCAGCCCATGCGTTTCGCCCCGTGCGCCGAAACCGAGCAATCCCCGCGGCGCCGCGCCCTTGTTTAGCCTACCGGCGGAGTGGTCGGAAGGTTTAAGCTGCGTTGGCGTAGTTCCCTTAGCGTCTGCGGCCCCGACTGGCTCTAGATCCTACTCCGCCGCGTACCTGGCGCTGGTGTTGTCCCCCCGCCGCCAGCGGAGCTTCGGCTGCCTCGCGGCCCGCGTGTCATCTAACCTTCGCATCGGCGTCAGCTTCGGCGCTTGTTTGAAGAATTGCACGTCGCCAGCGTTCACGCGCCCAGCCAATGCGATCATGACGTCGGCGAAGCGGTCGAGTTCGCGTTTGGGTTCGGTTTCGGTGGGTTCGATCAGCATGGCGCCGTGGACGACCAGCGGGAAGTAGGTCGTGAACGGGTGATAGCCTTCGTCGAGCAGGGCTTTGGCCATGTCGATAGTTTCGACGCCCTTCGGCTTGATGCTTTCGTCGTCGAGCAGCACTTCGTGCATGCACGGGCGTTCGCCGAACGGCGCGCTGAAGTGCGGCTTGAGGCGTGCGAGCAGATAATTGGCGTTGAGCACCGCGTCTTCGGCGACTTGGCGGAGGCCATCGCTGCCGTGGCTCAACATGTAAGTGAGCGCGCGCGTGAACATGCCCATCTGGCCGTGGAAGGCGCACATGCGGCCGAACGGCTTCTTGCCCGTGCCGGCGAGTTCTTCTGCATGTTCGGCGAGCGCGAGCAGGCTTTCGCCGGGCTTGGTCGACTTGTCGATCACGATCAGCGGCAGCGGCGCGTAAGGCGCGAGCGCTTCGCTGAGCACGGTCGGGCCGGCGCCGGGGCCGCCGCCGCCGTGCGGGGTTGAGAACGTCTTGTGCAGATTGATGTGCATGGCGTCGACGCCGAGATCGCCCGGGCGCACTTTGCCGACGATGGCGTTGTAATTGGCGCCGTCGCAATAGAAGTACGCGCCAGCCGCGTGGATGGCGTCGGCGATGTTTTTGATCTCCGGTTCGAACAGGCCGCACGTGTTCGGATTGGTGATCATGATGGCGGCGACGTCGGGGCCGAGCTTGGCTTTGACGTCATCGAGATGGACGCGGCCGTCATCGCGCGCGGGGATTTCGTCGACGGTGAAGCCGGCGGCGGCGGCGGTGGCGGGATTGGTGCCGTGCGCTGAAGAAGGCACCAGCACGCGCTTCCTGTGGCCCTCGCCGCGCGCTTCGAGCGCCGCCTTGATCGCAAGCATGCCGGCGAACTCGCCGTGCGCGCCGGCTTTTGGCGACAGCGCAACAGCGGGCATGCCGGTCAGCGTGCAAAGCCAGTGCGCGAGTTCGTCCATCAGTTCGAGCGCGCCTTGGATCGTTGCGGTCGGCTGCAGCGGGTGGAGATCGGCGAAGCCTTCGAAGCGCGCGGCGCGTTCGTTGAGGCGCGGATTGTGCTTCATCGTGCACGAGCCCAGCGGGAAGAGGCCGAGATCGATGGCGTAGTTTTTTTGGCTGAGGCGCACGAAATGGCGCATCGTTTCCGGCTCGCTGAGCCCCGGAAGATCGAGCGCGGCTTTGCGGGTGAGGCCGTTGAGCTTCGTCGGCGTGCCCTTTGGCGTCGGCAGATCGACGCCGGCGCCGGTGGCGTGGCCGGTTTCGAAGATGAGCGGCTCGGCTTGCAGCAGGCCGCGATTGCCGGAGGTGGTTTCGGTGATCATTGAGCGAAAACCTTGAAGGTGAGCGATTGCTCCTCCTCGATGGAGGAGCTGTCAGCGCGCAGCGCTGACTGAGGAGGTGAGGCCCGCAGGCCTTCGGCATGAGCCTCTTGAGGCGCCTTCGTCACCGTCGGCGCGCGCACCTCCTCCGTCAGCGTGCTGGCCCACGCTGACACCTCCTCCATCGAGGAGGAGGCGGGACGGCGCGCAAAGTCGATCACGCGAGCACCTGCTTCAACGCCGCGGCGTACGCCGCGATGTCTTCGTCTGTGTTCATTTCGGTGGCGCAGGTGATGAGGATGTTGTCCATGCCGGCGTGCGGGTCGAGGCGGCTCATGGCGACGCCGGCGATGACGCCTTGCGCGGCGAGTTGATCGACGACGGCTTGCGCGGGCTTGGTGAGCCTCACAGCGACTTCGTTGAAGAAGCGCTTGGTGAGGACTTCGACGCCTTTCACACCAGCGAGCGCATCGGCGAGCGCGATCGCTTTCTCATGATTGAGCGTGGCGAGGTGGCGGAGGCCTTTCTCGCCCAGCAACGTCATGTGGATGGTCCAGGCGAGCTGGCAGAGACCGCTGTTGGTGCAGATGTTGCTGGTCGCTTTTTCGCGGCGGATGTGCTGTTCGCGGGTGGAGAGCGTCAGCACGAAGCCGCGCTTGCCGTCGGCGTCGAGCGTTTCGCCGGCGACGCGGCCGGGCATTTGGCGGATGTATTTTTCTTTGACGGCGAAGAGGCCGACATACGGCCCGCCGAAATTCAGCGCGTTGCCGATCGATTGGCCTTCGCCGCAGACGATGTCGGCGCCGTAGGCGCCCGCGGGTTCGATCAGGCCGAACGAGACGCATTCGGTGAACGTCGCCACCATCAGCGCGCCCTGCCCGTGCGCCGCTTCGCCGATTCCGGTGAGATCGGTGACCGTGCCGAAGACGTTGGGTGATTGGACGATGACGGCGGCGACATCGGCGCCGAGTTCTTTCGTCACCGCCGCTTCGTCATCGACGGCCGCCGGCAGCGCGACGATTTCGAGGCCGAGCGCTTCGCAGGCGGTGCGGGCGGTGTCGATATAGTGCGGATGGACGCCGCCGGAGAAGACGATCTTCTTCCGCTTGGTGACGCGCGCGGCCATCATCGCCGCTTCGGCGCAGGCGGTGGAGCCGTCATACATCGAAGCGTTGGCGACTTCCATGTCGAGCAATTGCGCGACTTGAGATTGGAATTCGTAGAGCGCCTGCAGCGTGCCTTGGGCGATTTCGGGCTGGTACGGCGTGTAGGCGGTGAGGAACTCGCTGCGCTGGATCAGATGATCAACGCTCGCCGGCACGTGGTGGCGATAGGCGCCGGCGCCGAGAAAGAACGCGGTGCGGCCGGCGGGCGTATTCTTTTCCGCTAGGCGCTGCATGTGGCGATGCACTTCGATCTCGCCTTGCGCTTTGGGCAGATCGACGAGGTTTTTTAACAGCGCGTGCTTGGGGACGTCGACGAAGAGATCGTCGACGTTTTTTGCGCCGATGACGTTTAGCATTTGCTGGCGATCGACGTCGGTGAGCGGCAGATAACGCACGGGCTAGAACTCCAACGGCGCAGAATGAAATGACTCTCCTCCCCCTTGCGGGGAGGAGACGGAGGTGGGGGTGACGGCGGTGCTGTTGCGGATGCGCGGCGCTGACACCCCATCCGTCGCGCTCCGCGCGACACCTTCCCCGTGAAGGGGAAGGTTTGATGGAGCGCGCATGCCTCGCATCAAAGGCCCTTCACGTAGTCCGCGTACGCGGCTTCATCCATGAGGGCGTCGAGTTGGCTTTTGTCGGCGATTTTCAGCTTCACGAACCAGCCGGCTTCTTGCGGGGCGTCGTTGATGATTTGCCATTGCTCGTTTTTGATATCGGCATTGGCTTCTACGATTTCGCCGCTGATCGGCGCGTAGACGTCGGAGGCGGTTTTTGCGCTTTCGACGACGGCCATGTCATCGCCTTGGGCGAAGCTTTTGCCGATCTCGGGAAGCTCGGCGTAGACGACGTCGCCAAGTTGCTCGGCGGCGTAGCTGCTGATGCCGATGGTGGCGATGTCGCCGTTCAGCTCAACCCACTCGTGGTCCTTGGTGTAGCGTTTGGTCATTGGAAGCTCCTGGATACGCCTTGCTCGCCCTCGATGGGCGAGCTGTCAGCGCGCGAAGCGCGATGACTGAGTGGGTGGCTGCGCGAATTTCTGAAAGAGTGAGCTGACCACCCACTCCGTCCGCGAACATCGTTCGCGGCCACCTCGCCCATCAAGGGCGAG
>Ga0196971_1000408_pt1 | contig 33915 bp, 36 predicted proteins | sample S1v_1013CmetaG_FD_148660 | JGI IMG/M metagenome (GOLD analysis project Ga0196971, IMG submission 148660) | Soil microbial communities from Anza Borrego desert, Southern California, United States - S1+v_10-13C | ecosystem: Environmental > Terrestrial > Soil > Desert | place: USA: California...
TCTGCGAGAATTCGCTATCCGGGGATATATTTTGGACAAAGAGCGCTTAAAAAATGGTACTTATTTGGAGATACCGCCGTCTGTTATGCGGCACACAACTCTTAGGAGCATAAAGAAGTTAAGCCGATATGAAATAGAAATGGTCGTTTGCAATCATGGAGGTCTATTCCATGGCAATGCCTCACGACGAATTGCAGAAATAACCAGTGGAGTTTAGAGCTTAGCTTCAAAATAGTTATCCCTCAAGGGGTAACCGGGGCTAAACGGACATTATTATTAAACGCTCAAAACAAGCCGCCAAGGCCCTACCAGGATTAGTCGGCATCTTTTTTGTATCCTCAAGGCATTGTGAGGCTGTTGTGAGGATTGAACGTGCCTAAAACCCTGATAAATCAGGATGTTCAGGCGGTTTTGTCTTAGATGATTGTAAGATGACCCTTGAAGCGATAAAAAAGATGACATAACCTGCAAACGAAGTGGAGACAAGCTCAGCGGCATATTTACCAATTTGCATAGGGATATTATACGCAAGGAGCAGCAAATAATGGATTATGAAGAACTTTATAAAAAATACATAAAGCTACTGGAAGAAAATGAAAGGCTGATGAATGAAAATGCAAATTTCAAAATACAGCTTGGGTTGGCGTTTCTAGTATATGGAAACAAAGCTCGTGCAGTGCAAGCAGAGCAAGACTTATCAGACCAATTTAAAGGTCATGAAAAAGTGACCAACAGCAGTTCACCACAGGATAAAATTAATCTTTTTATGTCCTTATTCAGAGGGAGAGATGATGTTTATGCAAAAAGATGGCAGAACAAAGTTGGTAAATCCGGGTATTCGCCTGTTTGCCTGAATGAGTGGGTAAATGGAATCTGCAGCAAGCCTAAAATAAAATGTTCGGACTGTGCAAACAGAAATTATGCAGTTCTTGATTTTGCTGCGATAGACAGTCATCTGAGGGGGAAGGCAGTACTTGGTATTTATCCTATGCTGCTAGATGAGACCTGTTACTTTCTTGCGATGGACTTTGATGATGAAGGCTGGCAGAAAGATGTAAGTGTATTGAGAGATATCTGTAACGCAAAGGATATACCGTTTGCAATTGAACGGTCACAATCAGGAAATGGGGCGCATGTGTGGTTCTTTTTTAAGGAGCAGATCAGTGCAGCAACAGTCAGGAAATTTGGCACATTGCTTTTAACGCATGCAATGTCTAAAAGACATGAGATCAAATTTAGCTCATACGATCGGTTGTTTCCTAATCAGGACACATTTCCCAAAGGCGGATTCGGTAATTTGATATCGTTACCTTTACAATCTGCTGCACGGAAAAATAGTAACAGCGTATTCATTGATGAGAATTTTCAACCCTACAGTGACCAGTGGAACTTCTTAAGTACCATTCGGAGATTAGACGAAGAGGAAATAGAAAGGTATATTTCCCATCTTGGCATCAGCAACGAACTGGGAGATTTAAGACAAATTGAAAATGAGGAAATAAAGCCATGGGAAAAGCAGAGGATAGACAATCATTTAAGTCAGAACGATATTCCGAATACCATTAATATAACAAAAGCCAACATGCTGTATATTCAGAAAAATGGATTCTCAAATAAAGCTTTAAACATCATAAAACGTCTGGCAGCCTTTCGCAATCCAGATTTTTATAAGGCACAGGCAATGAGATTGCCAACGTTTGATAAACCCAGAATCATTTCATTATCTGATGAAACACCGGATTACTTATGCCTTCCAAGAGGATGTGAACCTGATTTGGTAAATCTGTTTAACACTATGAAAGCTAATATTGAGTGGGCTGATGAAACCTTTTCAGGTAAATTAATCAAGGTTCAATTTAATGGTCAGCTACGTAATGTATTATAAGAGAATAAAGGGATATGCTTCAATAGGATATTCGGCCAAAAGTGACAGTAAGCCGTTTGAAGCTACGAATGCAATTTTTGATAATAATAATTTTATGACAGTATTTAGGAACGATATTTCTTCAGCAAAATCGGAGATGATTGTTGTCAGCCCTTATATGTCAAAAAAGCGTCTTTCTCAGATGCTAAGTATCCTGTCTTCCGGCACTAATAATGGAGCTAAGCTTACAATAATCACAAGGCCAGAGGAGGATCATAAAGAGAAGGACAGACCTGCAGTTTCAGATATGGTTAATTCTATACGATTAACAGAAGCAAACCTAATTTTCAAATCCAATATACATCAGAAGTTTGCGGTAATTGACCAGAGGATTGTTTGGTATGGAAGCATAAATTTTCTGAGCTTTGGCAGTTCTGAGGAAAGTATAATGAGGCTGGACAGCATCAATATTGCGAACGAACTGATAGGTACAGTTGAAGAAATGTTATAGAGAATTAGCAGGTAAATTTCCTAACGAATAGGTTCTAGCAAAGTCTAAAGAAGATACGTAACGAAGAAAAAGGGCTTTTTAAAAGTTGTTTGGAAAACAAACGTTTTGGGGATTCCTAATTGTTTATATTTGAGAGAAGAATCTGCCATTTACACATTGTCTTTTTGGTTCGTAAATTGTATAATAAATACGAACGAAAAAGATGAAAGGAGGTAAATAGGGAATGAATAACGATCTTATTCTTGAATTGTTTCAAAAGAATAATGGCATTTTGGAAGCTAAGCAAATCAACGAGTTGGGTATTGATAACAAGGTTTTACAGAGAATGACTGAAAAAGGACAAATTGAACGGCTTGGAAAAGGTCTTTACCTTGATGCGAATTACATGGAAGATGAGTATGTAGTTGCTCAGTACAGATGCACTAAGGGTGTATTTTCTCATGAAACAGCTCTTTTCTTTCATGATTTATGTGATAGGACTCCATTTCAGATTATGATGACAATCCCGGCAGGTTACAATACAAGAATTTTGAAAGAAACCGATAAATATAAGTTTTTTTATTGCAAGAAGGATACTTATGAAATTGGAATTACACAGGGTAAAACGGCTTACGGAAATCAGATTGTGTTATATGATAAAGAACGAACTATCTGTGATTGCATTAGGAAGAAAGATAAGCTGGATGCGGATTTAGTAGTTATGTCTGTGAAAAAGTACATGAAGGAACAAGGGGCAGACTTTGCCAAGTTACTGAAATATGCTGAGATCCTCAATATTAGGGAGAAAGTAAAGCAATACATGGAGGTACTTACATGAAAATAAACAGCCCAAAACAGTTGAAGGACTGGATCAATAATCTGACTAAAAGGAACGACTTAGTAGCAAACACTGTACTGCAAAATTATATGATGGAGCGTTTTCTCGAGAGAGTAGCAGTATCCCCATATAAGGACAATTTTATATTAAAAGGCGGATTTTTGATTGCAGCAATGGTCGGCATTGATATGCGTAGTACGATGGATATGGATACTACAATAAAAGGTTTGCAGTGGACAAAGATACACTCGAAAAGATTATAAAAGAGATAATAGAGATTGACACTGGTGATAATGTAACATTTTCAATAAAAAGCATTAAAAACATTCACGATGTAAGTGAGTACGATGACTTCAGAATCGGAATATCGTAATCAAGGCATACAATCTTAATACCATATTGGCGGAAAAAATAGAAACAATACTGGTAAGGAATGTTTCAAATACGTGAGCCAGAGATTTCTATGATGTACACATCCTTCTTACAACAAGAACATCGGACATTAATATGGAAGAACTAAAACAGGCAATTAATAATAAAGCGGAAGAACGGAACAGCGTTGATTATATTAACAACTATAAAAAGTATCTAACGGATATCCTTGAAAGTCCGGATATGCAGAAAATCTGGAATTCCTACAGAGAAAAATACATATATGCCAATGATAAAGAATTAACAGATATGATAAAAAGCGTTGAAAAAATACTGAGTTAATCTGTTGTGCTAATTAACACTTAGTTATCGTATGGAATATTGTGGTATTCAAAATTACTATAATATTCCTAGGTCGGATCAGCATTTGGGCTATTTATCCAAATATTAAGTGCTTGATCCTTGAAATTTCAATGTCTTGGCCTATAAGCTTGTTGATATAGTAACATAAGTTGTAGGCCAGAAGCTTGGTTTTTATCCTGGTTTGCAATCCCCAGAAGGATTTTGCGAGAACCTGCTCAATATTCAACTGCTGAGTAAGCTGCGAGGCCGTCGTTTCAATGCGCCGCCTAAGCTTGAAGATTAACTGTCTTATGGATTTGGGAAATTGTACTTTGCTGTTGCTATCTCCAAGCATTGTTATATTGTCATATGAATCAACCAAGTCCCAAACGGCGGCTCTGTCATCAGTATTGGCAGGAGTAATCACATAATCGGTTACAAGACCATCCAGGGTTGTAAGCATGTGCAGTTTGTAGCCCAGATAAGTTTCCTTCTTGGATGGACACTTTCCGTAAGTAGCTCCATGACCTTTAAAGGTTTTATGAAACCGGGCTCTTCTGAATTTGCATACTGGTATTGGAATACTGTCAATTATTCGGTATGGCTGTTCTGCAAGCTCTGTTAAAGAAGAAATCTTTTTTCGTATTTCCTCTATGACTGCATGAAAGTTTATGCGGGTTCGGTTGAACCTGGATCTGTCACATCGCAATATGTGTTGGAGTGACCTCTTGGTAAATGTCGTCAATTATGATGTAGGCGACAGTTACAAAGTCTTTTAAATCCTCAATTTCTTTGATAGAATATGTTCTATCAGACTCCAGCATATTTTGTGACCCCCTATCATTTATTTAGCGATTAATGATAGGTTACATAATGTGCTGGAGTTTTTCATTCATAAAATTATGGTAATTCAAAAGCTAGCAGAAGAGATTAACTTACTTTTTGGATTTTGTGTCTCACCTTTTGGGTGCATTATATTTGAAGGTTTTATTGCTTACAGTTTACCTGAATTGTAAAGCAAAATTCAGACCCAATTCAGCTAAAAAATGACCTGGTACAGGTAATGGATTCTCAAAATATACCCTGCCGCCAAGGGGATACCAGCATCAAGCGACATCATTTTTGTATCCTCAAGGCACGTAGAAGCGATAGTTCTGATGACGTATTGTGGTTAGAAGGAGAGAAAGTAGGCTTTAACCACAAGATGTTGTGGTTTGAGACCGATTTTTGAGCAAAAAATTGGCTCAAAAATGACGATTTTTGACCCTGAAAAAAGCAAAAATATAGATGACATTTTTGAAATGTGCAAGAGGCATGGCGTAAGGGGTGAAGAAATGATTTTTCATTGGTATCCGTATCATTTGCTTACAATAATATTGTCAATAATATCAGTGTCGCTACTTGGATATATATTCGTGCATAGACACAAAACTGGAGCATGGTATTCTTTGGGCTTATTGTTTCTGATGCTCATGTGGTCAATCGCTCAAGGATTGGAGTTCTCCGTTCAAGGTATTAGTCATAAGCTGATATTCGCTAACATCCAATATATACCCATTACGATCATTCCTGTTCTGTATTTTTATTTGGCGCTGACTTTCTCCAGAAAACACCATTTGCTGAAAAAGAAGCATTTGCCTTTTTTGCTTATGCTTATGCCGGTTACATTAAATATTTTGCTTTGGACTGATTCTTATCACGGGCTGATTAGGCAGGAAATTTACCTCAATGTTGAAGGCATTGTTCCAACAATAGGCAAAAAATTCGGGATAACTATGCTGCCGTTTGCTGTATATAACTTTACATTGACAGTGTCAACCCTCGTAATACTAATGAATGCATGGATGGATAAACGCTTTCATTACAGGAGTCAGGTAAAATATCTGTTTATTGGTCTTTTGATACCTACATGTACTACCTTCCTGCATTTCTTTGGGATAGATTTTTACAACGTTGATTTGACACCCTTTAGCTTTGTAATCACGGGTATTTTACTCACCTACGGCATATTCAGGCATGGTTTGTTCGACCTTGTCCCGATAGCGCTGAGTCATATCGTCAATGAAATGAAGCCCGGACTGATCGTGTATGACAATTCCCTCCGGTTAATCGACATCAATCCTTCCGCCATACGTATTTTAAGCGTAGGCGGACAACGCGTCATTGGACAGCCTGTTTCCGCCGCTTTTGCCCATGTATCGGAGTTGGTGCAGGTGATAGAGCAAAGGCACAGCTGCAAAAATGAAATATCATATTACGGCGATGATAGCCGAAGCTCTTTCGAAGTTACGGTCACACATATCGAGAACGCCAAGGGTACAAGCCTCGGCTGGATGGCGCAGATATACGATATTACCGAGCGAAAGACTGCGGAGGACAAGCTGAAGCAGGACAAGGAAAATGCAATGTTGTTATATAAAACCGCCGAGCAGACCTCGATATCCAATGAATCGGCATTTTTACAGGCACAGATAAAGCCTCATTTCCTCTATAACGCACTCAACATAATTGCTGTGTTGTGCAGGGTGGATTCAGAGAAAGCCAGAGAGCTGATATTGGATTTGTCGAACTACATGCGTCACAGTTTTGATTTCAAAAACCTTGAAAAGTATATTGCTTTTGAGGAGGAACTGGAATTCATTCAGGCCTATGTCAGAATTGAGCAGGCACGCTTTAAAGACCGGCTGAATGTGATATACGAGATTGATGATACAGAAGGTCTCCGGCTGCCGCCGCTGTTATTGCAGCCGCTGGTGGAAAATGCCATTCGCCACGGAATACGCAAAAATAATATAGGCCGGACAGTTGTTTTAAGAGTGAAAAATCTAAAAGAACGCTATCTGATTGAAATCGAGGACGACGGAGCAGGAATGGCATCGGAACAGATTGAAGCGATCCTGCAGGGGCAGGGATCTGGTGGCGTGGGTTTGGCCAACATACAAAAAAGGCTTAAAATGCTGTATAGTACGCAGCTTTTCATAGAGAGCCGGCAAGGCATAGGAACAAAAGTCACCATGGCATTGCCTAAGAGAAGGGAGGATGACACATGAAAGCCGTAATTGTCGACGATGAGTATTATGCGCTGCAAGGCTTGAAAATGGAACTGGAGAGCATCGGCGGTATTGAAATCGCCGGCATGTATGAGGATAGCTCAAAAATGCTGGATGAAATAAAAGAAATCCAACCCGATATCATCTTTTTGGATATAGAAATGCCACAAATGAATGGATTTGAGTTTTTTGAGAGGCTTGTGGATACAGGCTGTGTTCCGAATATTGTTTTTGTAACGGCATACAGCCACTATGCGGTAAAGGCATTTGAAATTAATGCAATCGATTATATTGTCAAGCCGGTGACAAAGAACAGGCTGTTAAAAACACTTGAACGGATCAAGCCTGAGATGGTGCGAGAGAGCAAGCAAAAAATCGAGATCAGCTGCTTCAGGCATTTTTCGATTATGAAAGATGGTAAAGAAATCAATACGGGTTGGCGGACAAAGAAGGCGGAGGAGCTTATCGCTTATTTGCTGTGTGAAAAAGGCAGGTTTGTGGCCAAGGAAAAAATTGCAGAAGCACTATGGCCGGAGCAAGATCGCGAAAGTGCCTTGTCCAACCTGTATATGGCATATTACTATATCAAAAAGCTGGAGAGTAAGACCAATGTCAGAATCCCTATCGAATCGGAGCGGGGTAAGATGCGCATCAATGCAGAGCTCATTGTATGTGACATGCTGGAATTCGACAAGCTGATAGACGCCGGGAATAGAGCGGATGCTGATGAAAGGTCAGTTTACCTGGAAAAGGCGGCGGAGCTTCATCATGGATTGCTTTTTGAGGATAGCTATTACACCTGGGTCAATACAATCCAGGGCTATTACGAGTACAGGTATGTGGAGCTGCTTGACAACCTGATTGCATACTACAAGAAAAAATCCGATGAGCAGAAAGCAGGTTACTACGAAAAAAAACTCAAAGCAGTTTAGAAAAAATGCATAAAACAGCGAAAGGGCTGCGGTACAATGAGAAATTGTGCCGCAGCCCTTTGCCGAGTGTAAAGATTTTGTAAAGATTTGATTTGCTACAATTAAAATGTCGAGAAATATTTGCATTTACTGCGGATTGGGGCGGATATAGCTTGAATGTAATATTATATGGTAAACCCAAGGTGCTTTTTGTCGTAGAGGAATTGTTGAAGTCAATCATAAGTGTCAAAAATGTGTCTGTATTTGAGCATTTTCCACTCGCTTGGGAGTATCTTGAACAGCATAATGTAGATATGATTATACTGGATGCGGACGATGATACAACCGGCTGGCAATATCTTGCCGAAAATTTCGGTAAGATCAATAGACAAGCTAAGATTGTCATTTTAAGCTGTAACATGGATAATGCCGTCAGGGCATACGAGGCAGGTGTTCTTGATTATCTGCTCAAGCCTGTGAAGAAAAAGCAGCTGGAAAGAGTAGTGGCAAAAGCGAGATATAAATGAAAAATGCAGTTCATTCAGTATAAGAAAGGAAAGGTGTATAATCATGAAGAGGCTTGTATCTGTTTTTTTAGCAGCAGCAATCTTGATATCAATGTTTGTCAATTATCCTATCAATGTCCAGGCTGCTGGAGGAAATGCTATTGCCATAATGGCTGATAGTTTCAATACCTCAAATGTTGGCGATGATGGAGAAAACACCCTTTTGTGGATGAAGGGGAATTCCACGTTAGATAATGGGCAGTTGCTATTGACCAATAATTCTTGGCAAGCCGGTTCGGTAGTAAAAAGAAACCAGGTGAAATTATCAGACGGTTTTAGTACATATTTTCAGATGTATTTTTCAGGTAATGCAGACGGGATAGCCTTTATACTTTATAAATCAGATACACCTAAGCTTGGAGATAATGGCGGCGCATTGGGTTATGGCGATAAAGAGTTCGAATATTATGGTTCGGATGCTGGTATCCTAGATGGTACTGATAATTCAATTCACGATTCCATAATTGTTGAATTTGATACCTGGAGAAATTATAGTGCGAATGAAGATAGATATGATCCAAATGATGCAGGATACGATAATCATGCAGCAATAATGCTGGATGGGAATCAAGCACACACTCAGCAATCAGATAATGGGGCAGCCGTTTACAAAAATGCCGGCTTGTCAGGCCAGACAATAAACGCATGGGTTGATTATATTTCCGGTGATGGAATTAACACAACCGGAACGCTTACAGTTACTTTCGGAACAAGTGCAACTAAAGGTGATGCTGCGAATCATACCATTTCAAGAACCATTCAAGTGTTGGACAACACACCCATTGCAGGGGATAACGTATTTGTAGGCTTTACGTCATCTACAGGTGGGAATGCGACGACGCATAAACTACTCAAGTGGTATTTTAAAGACTCATATGTGGCTGATGGGCTTGATCCGACTGGGGACACTTATACACAGGCGCCTGCTACACTAAGCGTTGTTCCCAACAATGCCGGTACGAACCCTACAAATGCAGATATAATAATAAAAGACGATTCCGGTAATGCAATGGCAAACGAGACTTTCGCTGTTAATATAGATGATATTTCAATACCGGAGGGAACACCGGGAGATTATGATACAGGAATAGGAGCGGGTTATTCCTTTACCATCCCCTCTAATTTAAGTAACGGTAGTCATACCATACGAGTAGTTGGGGAAGGTGGGGTGACGAATTTTGCTACCTTTACTGTGGACAAACACATAGTAACTTATAATGGGAATGGTAATACCGGTGGTACAGTACCTTTAGCTTCAAGCCACAATGATGGTACGACAGTTACGGTTTCAGCAAATTCAGGCTTATTGGTAAATGCGGGATATGACTTTGCAGGTTGGAATATACAAGCTGATGGAAGCGGAACTACTTATCATGCTGGAAGTGGTCAAATTGCCAATATTTCTTCCGATATTACTTTGTATGCGATTTGGAGTAAATTTTCCGCATCGGAAGGTAATTCATTATTTATAACCTCAGGGGATGCGGTCGTCATTGATCCTAATATCACAATTGAAGGCTTTACAGAAAGCATTTCCGGTGCAAAAGTAATGATCCAGAACAAAAAAGAAGGTGACACACTTAGTTATACAAATGCAGATGGAATTACCGGAACATATGATTCAACCACCGGAGTTTTAACGCTTGAGGGAAATGCAACTCCTGCTCAATACCAGACTATACTGAGAAGCATCAAGTTTTCAACTATTTCGAATGATACTAATGATAGAACCGTATTGTTTTCATTGGGGGGAGGCTTGTATTATTCTGGAACAGATCATTTTTATGAATTTGTATCTTATGAGCCTGCCTCTAATAAATGGGAGGATGCTGTTAACGCTGCTTCAGCAAGAAGTTTTTATGGAAGACAAGGTTACTTGGTAACCATCACAAGTGCTGAAGAAAATGCTTTTGTGACGGAGAAGATTGAAGGTCTCGGGTGGATTGGTGCAAAAGATATAAACAATGGGGCAAACCCTGATAATGGCGATTGGCGTTGGGTAACCGGACCGGAAGGACTTGCAGACGGAGGAAATGGAACCCAGTTTTATACCGGTTATTACGGGGCATCGGGTACTACTGTAACTTATTCAAATTGGAGTTCTGGTGAGCCAAATAATGGAGGGAATATTGAATATGTGGCTCATATATTTGGCCCGCAAGATACAATACCTGTATGGGCAGGATCTGCCCAACCAGGACAATGGAATGATTTCCCTGATACTATTAATGATGGAGCTGTTAAAGGCTATGTTGTTGAATATGGAGGTATGGCAGGGGATACACCTATAGATGTTAAAGTATTTAGAACTATCGACATTGAGTTAGCACAACCTGGAACTTTGGCATTCAGCAGCGTTACATACAGCGTAGCAGAAGATGGAACCAGTGTGATCATCACCGTCGACCGTACCGGAGGCAGCGACGGAAGCGTAAGCGCGGATTATGCCACCAGCGACGATACGGCCACCGCAGGAAGTGATTACACGGCAGTAAATGGCACATTGATCTTTGAAGATGGCGAGACGAGCAAGACCTTTACGATTAACATCACCGATGATGCCGTTTATGAAGGGGTCGAGACAGTCAACCTTACCCTGAGCAATGTTACGGGTGGAGCTGCATTAGGTGCACAAAGCACGGTAGAATTAACTATTACAGATAATGAGGTAGCTCAACCTTCAGCACCAACTATTGAATCAGCAGTAGCAGGAGACGGGCATGTAAATATTACATGGAGTGAAGTTGAAGGATCAACCGGATATAAAATATTTTCAAGTATAACATCAGGTTCGTATGAAGAACCATTAGCTACCGTAAGCGGGGCAGTATACAGCTATGATGCAACCAGTCTTACCAATGGTATAACCTACTACTTCGCAGTCAAAGCAACAAATGAAGGCGGTGACAGTGAATATTCGAATGAAATGAGTGCAACACCGCAAGTTCCTATACCCGGAGCGCCTGAATTATATTCGCCGGTTGCCGGGAATGCTCAGGTAAGTTTAAGCTGGAGTCCGGCAGAGGGTTCAACGGAGTATACGGTATTCAGTAGCACGACCTCAGACTCCTATGGGTCGGAATTAGACACCGTGGCCGGTTCAGTCTACAGCTATGATGCAACCGGACTCACAAATGGTATTACCTACTACTTCAGAGTCAAGGCGGCCAATCCGGGAGGCAGCGTATATTCCAACCAGGTAAGCGCAACGCCAAAAACAGCACCCGGAGCGCCGTCCAACGTTACAGCAACAGCTGGCAATGGGCAAGCTACAGTAAGCTTCACCACACCGGCTGATAATGGAGGAAGTTCAATCACGAGCTATACAGTACTTGTATACCAGAATGGCAACCTGCAAGGAGGGCTGTCAACTACAGGTGCAGGCAGTCCGATAACAGTAAGCGGATTAACAAATGGTACAACCTATACTTTCAAAGTAGCAGCAACAAATGCTGCTGGGGATAGTGCAGAATCAGAACCATCAGGTGTAGTTACACCAATGACGTTACCTGGAGTGCCAACAAATGTAACAGCAACAGCAGGCAATGGACAAGCCACAGTAAGCTTTACGGTTCCTGTAGATAACGGCGGAAGCGCCATAACAAGCTACATTGTAACCTCAGACCCTGGAAACATTACTGCTACTGGAACAGGCACCTCTATTACGGTCACAGGCCTTGCCAATGGGACCACCTATACCTTTATAGTAAAAGCGGTCAATGCAGCAGGACCTGGTACGGATTCAGCAGCATCCAATGCAGTAACCCCGTATAGACCATCCGGTGGTGGAGATAGCAGTAATGATAATGACGATAATAGCAGCAACACGAACAATAACTCCACAAACAATAACTCTACACCAACAGAGCAGAGTACAGTCATCGTCATTGTCAATGGTGAAGAGCAGAATGCGGGTAAGGAAACAATAACCGCAGAAGATGGAAAATCAACGGTCACAGTAGAAGTCATAAATAAAGTGATTGAAAGTAAAATTGACGAAGCAATTAAAAACAACACGACCGGTTTGGACAATGTCATTCAGGTTCCTGTAGCAGACACAAAATCCGATACTGTTAAGGTTGAACTTACAGGTGACATAGTTAAGAAACTGGAAGAGTATACCTTTGATGTATCTATAAAGCGTGATAATGTTGAATATGTCATTCCGGCTGAAGAATTCACCATCAGCAAGGTAGCAGAAAATCTTGGACTTCAAGAAAAGGATCTAGAAGACATTAAGGTGGTAGTACAGATTACGAAGCTGGACGAAACGATTGTTGAAAAATATAACGAAGTTGCAAAAGCAAATGGTGCGGAGCTTGTATTCCCGCCGGTTGAATTTGAAATTGTCGCGAAAACAACTAAGACAAATGGCACAACGGATGAAGTAGAAATCAGCAAGTTCAGCAACTATGTTGAAAGAGTCATGGAGATACCTACAGGGGTTGAACCGAATAAAATTACAACAGGAATTGTATTCAACCCTGATGGAACCTACAGCCATGTACCTACAGAAGTGTTCCAAAAGGATGGAAAGTGGTATGTAAAACTGAATTCGTTAACTAACTCAAATTACTCGGTAATATGGAATCCGATTATTGTAGCTTCAGTCGAGAACCATTGGGCAAAGGATGCAGTCAACGATATGGCTTCAAGGCTTGTTATATTCAATCCTGAGAAGTTTGAACCAAACAAAGCTATAACCCGTGCAGATTTTGCAGAGTATATCGTTCGCGCATTGGGCTTGTACAGAGAAGACTCAACCCATGAGAATAAGTTTAAGGATGTGAGTATTACTGGCGATAGAACCTTAGCAATTCTCATCGCTAATGAGTACGGAATTGTGACCGGTTATGCGAATGGAACCTTCAAACCAGACAACTTAATAACTAGAGAAGAAGCCATGACAATGTATTCAAGAGCAATGAAGATTACAAAGCTAATTGGAACGGACAAAGAAAGATATCTGAGTTATACTGACTATGAAATGACAGGAAGCTGGGCGCAAGCTTACGTTAATGAAGTTCTATCTGCACATGTCTTTAGTGGAACAACTGCAACAGCAATTTCACCGAAATCAAATCTGACCTATGCCGAAGCCGCACAGGCAATTAAAAATCTACTGGTGGAATCAAAATTAATCAACAAGTAATTAAGAGGAACGGGGTGTCTCAGTTGGGACACCCCGCTGAATATATTAATCATAACTTTTGAGAATAATCAATTGTGCCCAATAAAGCTTTCAAGTAGAATGAAGTATTTGAAAGTTTTATTGCGTTCAATGATTAATAATGATTTAATTGTAACGTAGTTAATAGTTTGATTTGCTCCATAAAGAAGAATAAAAAAGGATGGACAAATTGACATTTTCAGTAAGATACCTTACCGCCAAGGAACTAGTGGGCCTTCACGATATCATTTTTGACTACTCAAGGCATGTTGAAGCGATAGTTCTGATGACGTATTGTGGTTCGAAGGAGGAAAAGTAGGGTTTGACCACAAGATGTTGTGGTTTTGGGGCGAAAAATGAGCAAAAATCAGGGTCGAAAATGACGTTTTTGACCCCTAAAAAAGGGCAAAAATATAGATGACATAGGTTATTTTTGATGATGACATAGAAAATAGTTGAAAGTTATGGCATGTAGAAGGAAGGAGAATTAGATTTTGTTGGTGAGCTAATTTATATAATCTCATCTTAATAACAGGGGGGAAATGATATGCTGGTATATGAAAAGTTACTGGACATGAGTGAAGATTGGTTGAAGTATGCCATTCAGCTTAATCTTTTGCATAAAAATAAAAACGATTTAGTTGAACTAAAGAATCAAGTTTTAAAATATGAAAAGATTCGAGCTTACCTATGTGATATTACTAATTTTCACAGTGCATTAGTGAGTAATCACAAGAATCCAGAACTGCCTATACACAAGCTCCTCTTCCTTCTAGATATTGGTTTGGACTCTGCTGTCCCGGAAATTCAAATTGCAGTTGATGAAATTATGAAGCATCGGGATGAAAATGGTGTCTATCAATCACTAATTAATATTCCAAAGCACTTTGGTGGTAGTGGAGAAGATATATATAGTTGGTGCTTATGCGACGCACCTTTACTACTTCTTGCTCTTGTTAAAGCTGGCGTCAATTATAGTAGGCATATCAAAGACGGGGTTGATTATCTCGTATCCTTTCATAAAGAAAATGGGTTTCCTTGCATAGTGTCCTCAGAACTTGGAAAGTTTAGAGGTCCAGGCAGAAAAGAGGATTGCTGTCCTTATGCAACTCTAATAATGGCAAAATTGCTATTCTACATTCCAGAATATCAAAATAGCTATATTGCAAAGGATACTGCTACCGCCTTGATTTCTTTGTGGGAAAACAGCTTGGAAAAGCACCCATATATGTTCTATATGGGGACAGACTTCCGTAAATTAAAAGCACAAGCTATTTGGTATGATATTGTAAGTGTGACAGAAGTATTAAGCAGATATGAAAGCATTAGAAATGATAGCCGATTCAAAGAAATGCTTTCAATAATACAAAACAAGCAGGATGAGAACGGATTATTTACACCAGAGGCAGTATATCAAAAGTTTAAAGGTTGGGATTTTGGACAAAAGAAAACGCCATCACCTTATCTTACATATTTGTGCTTAAGAATATTTAGACAGGCAGGGATGTGAGTATACCCTACACAAAGGAAATCCAAAGGCATTGAAATGAATATTCTTGATGCCTTTGTTTTATATAATCCCATAGAATTTATAATTTAGTAAAGCTGCCGTTAGGCAGAAGCACATGAGGCTATGTTTTTCTTTTTATGAGAAGCATAGCCTCTTTTTTATTGCCCAATGTAGCGAAAAAAAATGGAGGAAATCAAAATGGCAAACGAAAAAATGAGTATCTTTTTCTCTCTGAAGATCATCACCTACCCCAAAGGCGAGTATGGACTGGATGACAACCCAGTGGAAATCTCTCCTGCGGAGGCTGTGAATTATGAGGATGCTATCCTTGCCGCCATCGCAAAAGAGAACCGTCTCTTTGAAAACGACCGAGGACTTGCCGAGTACATCCACGACGAAGATCTCAATAAGAAGGTGTATAGCCTGTACCCGTCAGTGGAAATTATCGACGGTGAGCTATGGGGAGTCATGGCTGCTGGGTTAAGAGAATTCCTCTCAGGTGAAGAGACCGCTGAGCTTCTTGACTTTGTGACTGGACAAAACAGTGACGGCTACGGCGAAGGTCTGGAACAGCGTCCAATTAAAACTTCTGACGGCGAGATCTACGTCAGCTTTTGGAATCATGAAAACTATTCTCTGAAGCTTGAGCAGGAGATGAAAAACAACTCACTTGATCTCGGATATGGAGGTCAGGTAATGGAATGAATGAAAAAGTGAACGGACAAATAGCACTCTTTAGTTTCTTATGAAGCTGAGGGGGCGCTTTTTTATTGCAGCAGATTGCTGTAAGCTATAGAACTAAACAAAAGAGCGAGAAGGCGTTGTCTTACAAAAAGGCAGCGCCTTTTTTGTTTTTCCGAGAAAGGAGTCAATCCATGAAGCATGATGTAACAACAGAAGAAAAAACAGGAGTTGGAGAAAGCGCTCCCCCTGCAAAGCATTCCCTGCCTCTGCCTAAATGTTGTTGGTGGCACAGCTACGCCTCCATGACGGAAAAAGGAGAAATCTCACAACAGTCTAAAGGCAGAGTAAACTTTGAACTGATTGCATTTGGCAAAACGGTCGTAGAAGAAAACCAGGTTGGTTTTGATATACGCATTCATTCTAAATCATAGGCAGTGCTCTTAATAGCCAATAATAGGAGGAAATGTAGTGGCTTTAGGGATGATGCTGATGGTTCCCATGGCATGTGGTTATCCAGCATCCTAGATAGAAAAAATCTTAATTGACCTTGTTTCTGTGGATGATAAGGCAGCAGTTATTTCCCGGGGTTATTAGCGATACTACATCGGCAATAATGGGAAAAGGTAGAATCTTATAGAATAGCGATTAGAAAATTTGACATGGAAGCAAATTAGCGATACAATAAAATTATACGTTGTCTAAAAATATACACAGTACATATAAATACTAAGTACAATTATTTGTATATAGAGGAGGATAATATGTTTGCTACTCATTTATATTTTAATGGGCAATGCAAGGAAGCAATTGAACTATATGTAAAGGCATTTAATGCTACAATTAAAACAATTATGCAAAAACCTGGGCAAGAAGAGCTTGTTATCCATGCTGAAATTTACATTCATAATCAACTTCTAATGTTAAATGATTTTGGTGATAATGATGGTTACTCTAAGTCAGGTGGTTATCAATTGGCTGTCAGCTTTGACAATGAAGATGATTTAGAAAAGGCTTACTTAGTTCTGAAAGATGGCAGTACAACAATTTCACCTATGCAAGCAACAGATTATAGTACTTGTGTAGTCAGATTTATTGATAAATTTGATGTTAGATGGGCATTTTGGTTATAAAAATTTTTAATTCAGCACAGGAGGATTACAGCGTGAAAAAACATGAACAAGAGCTTAATCGTATGGATAGGAAAAAAAAGGAGATGAGAAATAAGATTATCAACACAACTGTTCGACTGATTGAGTCTAATGGGTTTGAAGCAACCACAATGGAACAAATTGCGAGAGAGGCTGATATCGCTAAAGGAACGCTTTACAACTACTATTCTGAAAAAGGGGCAATTATTAGTGATTATATCAGACAGACCTTTGAAACAAAGAATACCATTAGGCTGTCACATATAAGAACACTGATGGATACACATGCTAGAATGGTTTATATGATAAATAATCTGATGGACGGAGTAAAATTGAAAAAAGAGATTTTTGAAAAGTATCTTGTTTATAGTATGATGCAAGTATTGAGTTTTGATAGTAATGAAGTAGAGGAAAGTGGAATTGCCGAATTGATATTAACTATCATTGAACTTGGACAGCAGAACAGGGATATACGTTGTGATCTTCCATTAACAATGATTACTGATTTTTTTCAATTTATATTTATTGAGGTTGCAAAGCAATATTATATGAATCCGGAAAGCTTTAAACAAAATGAGGTGGTCGAGAAAAGTGTTGATCTATTTATAAACGGTGTTAAACCTGTTATGATTCAAGGGGGAAAATGAAATGCAAAGCATTAGAAGTAAATTATTAATAGGCTTAATTAAGAATAGACATTTATTTAAGTTAAAATTAAAACCGGAGATCGTAGATGAAAGCTTCGATGTTAAAAAGTTTCGTGACCATATAGATAAAGCTTCTGGAAAATTTAATAAAATCCCTGCAGATATTAAAATCGAGAGTATCAAAATAGGTGAAATGTACGCGGAGATAATCATTCCTAAGGGTGCGAGCAATGAAAAAGTAGCATTGTATATTCACGGAGGTGGATTTATATCTGGTACATGCCATACCCATAGAATGCATGTTGTTAAATTTGTAAAATCATGTGGTGTAAAAATGCTTTTGTTTAATTATAGGCTAGCACCTGAACATCCATTTCCTGCAGCATTAGTGTATATAACTGGCTTTTGAGTGAAGGATACAAAAGCTCTGATATCGTGATTATGGGGGATTCAGCTGGTGGTACTTTGACATTATCAACTCTTATAGCTTTGAGAGACAAAGGTATTGAACTACCTAGAGCTGCAGTCTCAATTTCTCCAATTACTGATTTAACTTGCCAGGCAGATTCATTTAGTACGAATGCGAAAAAAGACGTTGCACCGTTTGGATCGTGGACGATCTGGACAGGCTTTTATATTGCGGATAATGATCCTCATGATTCATGGCTATCACCGCTAATGGCAGATTTAGCAGGTCTACCACCAATAATGATTCATGTTGGAACACACGAAATACACTTGGATGACTCAAGGAATTTTGGTATAAAGGCTATAGAAAGTGGTGTTGCTGTTACATTACGCATATGGGATGGCATGGTTCACGCGTTTCCATTGTTTTCGCCGTTATTTCCCGAAGCTAAGAATGCAATGAATGAAATTGGAGCTTTTGTTAGAAATAACTTGAAAATAGATATGTAATGTCATATTAAAGACATCAACACACTAGAGGAAATCAGCAGATTGATGACCAAGTCTCGGGGCACGTTGTGAATTCACAGATCCCGGACACGGCAGATGGTACTTTGATCAGGAGGTGTAGGGAACTATAATTAGCTTCTACGAGGAGGAATAAACTATTATTTCAACAAAAGAAAGAATCAAACAAATTGCAATAGCGCTTTTTTCCAAGAGGGGATACTATGGAACATCCATGAGCGACATTGCAGACGAAGTGGGTATAGTCAAGGCATCCCTGTATTCGCATTATTCAGGAAAAGATGATCTGTTTCTTGCCGTTACCGAAGAGTTCATCCATGATTTTAAGCTGCTCAATGATCGGTTGTATGAGTTCTCGGAAAGCATGGATATACCGGACAGACTGTACTACATCTTTAAAGAGTACATTCTTCATTACTTGAGAAATCCACTATTGATCAATTTTGCGATGCAAAGCGTTCGGTTTGTTCCTGAGGAACTGATGGAACATTTCTTTCCTAAGTATGATAAACTTGCGGAGTATTACAGGCAAAGACTAAAGGACATTTTTTCGGAAGGAATACAGAAGGGTATTATCCGTCCTGGCGATCCTGAAAAAAATGTCTTATCACTGGTAATTACAAGGGATGGGGTAATGGCATGGATAGTCGTAAGACAACTGGGCGAGGAGTACATAGAGACATTCTGGAATGACTTCTGGTTCGGGGTGGCAGAGCATGATAAAAAGTAGGGTTTATATATGGCAAGGGGGAGTCGGGAATGAAGAAAGTAACTGCATTTATAGGGAGCCCGCAAAAGCGGGCAGCTTACCGGGCGGTTCAAGAATTTGAAGAGAATTTAAAGCTTTATGGGGAAATTGACTTTGAGTATGTTTTCTTAAAGGATTATCACCTTGAATATTGTAATGGTTGTTGTTTGTGTTTCAACAAAGGAGAAGAACATTGTCCATTGAAGGATGATCGGGATGTACTGTTTGAGATGATGTATAATTCAGATGGCGTTATTTTTGCCACTCCGAGTTACTCGTTTCAGGTAACGGCACCCATGAAGAACTTATTGGACCGCATGGCCTTTTATCATCACCGGCCGCGATTTTTTGATAAGACCTTCACGGCAATTGTTAACTACGGTATATACGGAGGAGCCCCTATTGTAAAGTACTTGGAGTCAATGGGACGGAATTTTGGGTTTCAAGTGACGAGAGGATGTGGTCTAGTGACACTAGAGCCCAGAACTGAGCGTCAACAGAAAAAGATATCGCAGAAAATCAGGAAGGCCTCTATAAGATTTTACAAAGAGCTTATGCGCCAAACGTTACCAACGCCTTCTTTCTATAAGCTAATTGCATTCCGGCTAAGCCGCACAGGTATCAAGCTGATTCAGGATGAGAATTTCCGGGATTATTGCTATTATAAAGAAAAAGGCTGGTTTGACTCTGAATATTATCATGATGTTTCCTTAGGACTTATCAAAAAGATAGTGGGTCGTTTTTTTGATTACTTAGGACAATGGATGGTTAAGCATAGATAGAGATGGCGCTGATATCTAAAAATAAGCATTCATTCAGCATGAAGTTCGACAATAACACATCATATGAGTATATGTCCAAGTAGTTTCGCAAAGCACATAGTTTAGATGAAATTGACTTATTCATTTCGGAGTATTGCCTTTAGGTCGAAAGCCTAGCTTGAAAGAAGGTAACCATTGATGAAAAAACTATTAAATGTTCGAATCGGGGGAATTAAGCAAAGTATATATGTTGCAGGAGAAAATAATGGAAATCCGCTTATCCTTATGCTACATGGAGGACCAGGATATCCATTGATGCCGTTTTCACATATTTTTCATAAGCTAGAAAAAGAGTTTATAGTAGCTTATTGGGATCAGCGAGGTGCAGGTAAAACATATAGTGAGGAAACTCCCAGCAACACAATGAATCTAGAAACATTTATAAAAGATACTTATGAGGTTATTCAATTTTTAAAAGCTGAGTATGGTAAGGAACGTATTTTTTTAGCCGGACATTCTTGGGGAAGTATATTAGGTATTAATATTGCCTATCAACATCCTTCTGAAATCTATGCTTATATTGGAATATCTCAAGTAGCCAATTATGTGAAAGGTAATAATATTAGCTATCAATTTGCGTTAAAAACTGCAAAAGAAAAAAATATGGCTGATATGCTTGAGAAGCTAATTGAGCTAGGTGAGCCTCCTTATAAAGAAGCAGCGGATATGTCCTTGCTATCGTCGTGCATATATGAATTTGGAGGAGCTTATCATGTGCCGGTAGATGATGATAGCATTATTAGAAACAGCCAAATATATAACAGATTTGATATTGAGTGTATTGATAAAGGTATGGAGTTCACTTCCAATTATTTGCTTAAAGTAATTGGTAAAGTGAATTTAGTAGAAGAAGGAAAGATAAAATTTAACATACCAATTATATTCCTAGGTGGAAAATATGACTATATAGTTCCAGCCGAAGTTACATTAGAATATTATGAAATTTTAGATGCGCCTATGAAGGAATTTATATGGCTGAATGAATCTGCTCATTTTTGTTATTTGGAAGAAACCGAGAATTTTATTAATGATTTATTATATATTAAGGAAAAGTATTATTATTGAGCCAAAAACAAAAAGAAAGGGGAGAGGAAAAATGGTATGACTATTGTTCTTACGATTATTGCTATTGTGGGTTTGGGACAAACAATATTCTGGATACGCACAACCAAAGAGCATAATGATACCAAAAACCTTCCTATCGCTGCCATTAATTTTAGGGAGCTTAATGACGGCACTTACTTTGGGTAGTATGAGGGTGGAATGTACAAATGGAGAGCAAATAAAGTTCAGGATGAAGTGAGTTCAGGCAAGGTCATTTCAGACGTAAACTCTGCCTGAAGCTTTATTCTATAGTGGAATCTTAAAATTATTATCCATTTTTTTGTGCTAAGGCTTCTGCTATCATTTTTAATCCATAAAGTATAAAATCGTCCTTATCAAATCCATATGTTTCAAAATAACTATCATTGCTTTTGGATATAGTATTCATAAATGATATGGTTGTGAGTACACCGGCATGAGCGGCTTTTTTTGCATCCAAATCAGGAGACATACTTCCATCCTTTTTGCCTTCTTCTATTATTTCTGTGTACATTTTGAATGATTCATCCTGTAATTTCAACAATTCCAAATAGTTTGGACTGGCTTCTTTGGCAGATTTGCTTGGTGGAGTATAGTCGAACATTTGAAAAATCTCAGGATTTTCCTTGAAAAATTTAAAAAATTGCAAATTTGAATGATATATCTTTTCAAGGGCATTTCTTTTTCCTTCAATAGATTCTTTAGTGTTTGAAATATATTGCTTTGCAAATTTCAGAACAACTGCAAAAAACAAGTCCTCTTTATTTAAAAAATATTGATATAGTGTAGGTTTCGTAAATTGTGCTTCTTTTGAGATATCATCCATGGAAGTGCCTTCATAGCCATATTTTATAAATAATTTTTCAGCTACCTCAATGATTTCGGACTTTCTTTGCATTTTTTCTCTTTCGCGTCTTGATAATGAATATTCCATATTTTTCATCCTCTCTTGCTTCTTTAAAAAAAGTCTAGTATACTTCAAGGAGCAAAACTTAACTAACAGTAAATGTAGTTAACTCATGGCAGTGTGGCGATATTGATAAGGTTTTGATGCACAAATCTTCATACTATACAGTAGTATTCTTTTTGATGCTACATTCTTAAATACATTATATACAATATCTTTTATGAACTAAAGGATTTATTTATGTGGGCTGTTCTGGAATCATGCAAACTGTATTAATCCAGCAAATTAGAAAAGAGGAAAGAAAATGAGAAAAGTTAGTTTGACGATTGAAGGCATTCCTGCAATTCTTTGGGGAGAATCATCGGATAAGCTATTTATTGCAATTCATGGGAATAGGTCACGTAAGGATGATGAGGTAATTCAAATTTTAGCTGAAGAAGCAATTGACAAAGGGTATAGGGTACTCAGCTTTGATTTACCTGAACATGGGGAGCGCAAAGGAAAAGATTATGCTTGCAAGGTCCAAAACTGTATTAATGATCTTACAGCTATTGCTGGGTATGCACTAAATATTTCAAAGAATATAAGTATATTTGCCTGCAGTATGGGAGCATATTTCAGTTTGATATACAACAAAAGCTTACAGATTGAACAGTGTCTTTTTCTATCTCCAATATTAGACATGGAACGTATCATAAACAATATGCTGATATGTTTCAGTATAAGTGAGGAAAGATTAGAGAAGGAAAAAGTAATTGAAACCCCGGTCGGACAGAAGCTTTATTGGGATGATTACAGCTATATAAAATCTCAGTCTGTTGACACTTGGGATATACCCACATATATTTTGTATGGATCGGATGACATTCTCATCGAGTCTGATGTGATTTATGAATTTGTAAAACAACACCATTGCAGGTTGGATGTATTGAAACATGGCGAGCACTATTTCCATACCGATGGACAACTGCTTTATTTCAGAGAATGGCTGAGAAAGTATATCTCCTCCTTTAATCCACACTAATTTAATCTGTGAGGTAAATAATAATACTGAGGAGGCGGAAATGGGGTGGTTATGAAATAGATATGCATATCTTAGCTGCAGATCAGAGAATCACCAAGGTAAAGGTTTATACCTGCACATATTGAAAATAAGGCTTCGAGTATAGTATTTACTTGGAGCCTTGTTTTCATATTCTTAAGCAATCGATTGAATAATGGTGTTCAGCTTATATAAAACAACTGCTTTTGATTTTCTTTATCACATATTGCATAGTGAATATTCCAAATTTTTCATCCTTTATCTTGCTTATTAGACAAAATTCGATTATACTTTAAGTAAAATTATTTAACCGTAAGTAAATTATATTAACTAACAGTAATTGAGAAATGGATTTTTATCAAGCATCTTCACTTCATTAAATGTGAGCTTTGACTAAGCTAATACCATTAATGATTTGTATACACTATGTTTTATTTACTATACATTTATTGCTAATTTTATGATGGGAGGTTCGTATGGAAACATCAATATTCTATTTTTCAACTACAGGCAATTCATTGTTGATGGCGCGCAGAATAGCTGAAGGTCTTGGTGAAACACGACTGATTGCTATACCCAGGGTTAAGGATAATCTTATTGATGTGACCTCAGATAGGATTGGTATAGTTTTTCCTGTATATGTTTGGGGACTACCTCGTATAGTTACAGAGTTTATAAAAAAATTGCATCTTAGCAGCAGTACATATGTTTTTCAGTTGCAACCTGCGGCGGTACACCGGCAAAAGCATTGATGCAATTGCAAAAGCTTTTGAGAGAAGCCGGAGGTGATTTGAATGCAGGCTTTGTAGTGAAGGAAGGCGCAAATATGGTCACAAAGACTCCCGGCATTGCAATCTTCGTAAAAAATGTCAATAAGAAAATATATGCTTCAGGCGAGGACAGGTTGCCTGAGATACTGCACTTTGTCAAGAAGAATAAACGGCATGTAATTGAGACAAGCTCCTTTGCCGCAAACTTTTTTGGTGATTTGTTTAATAAACTGGGCAAACCATTTGCTGATAAAATTGGGAATATTGATGTGAATTTTTCAGTTGATGAGAAATGTAAAGGCTGCCATATATGCGAAAGGATATGTCCAAATGAGAACATTGTTATAGAGAGGAATAAGCCGATATGGCAGCATAAATGCGGCTTATGCAACGCATGCATACAATGGTGCCCGCAGCAAGCAATCCATTTCAAGGACGAAATCTGCCGCTACCGGAACCCTTACATTACTATAGAAGATCTTATTTTGAGGGATTAAAGACCTTGAAAGGAATTCCAAAACTAATTAAAAAGGGGGATAGATATGGACATTGTACGTTCAATATTTTCATGAAAATCTACTAATATAGATGTAGCTCCTAAAGACCTGTCTGTAGAAACAACTAAATTGGACAATGGTATGGTAGAAGAAAAAGTTTTCAGGATCATAAAAGAATCGGGAAATATAACTAAGGATATTAACGATTTGAAGGCTTCCGCGACGGAGATTTCGGCTGTAGTCGAGGAATTGACTGCAAATACCGAAGACGGCATCCACTACCCAGAAAATGAACGCCCTGGTTTTGCAGGTTGATGACAAGATAGCAGTGTAGCCTCCAGTATCATAGACAGTATAAGTCTAGTCGGAGAAATAAGCGGCAGGGCGGAAAGAATCAAGCAGGAAGCTGTAGAATCAGAGGTGAACGCCCAAAAGGTATGCTGTGAATTTGGTGAAATACTTCAGACAGCGGTAGGAAAAGCAACCGTGATCAACAAGATAGACTCCCTAGCTAGCGGAATACTTGCCATTGCTGCAACCATAAATCTTATATCCATAAATGCTTCGATAGAAGCAGCCCGCGCAGGAGAACACGGGAGAGGATTCACGGTTGTTGCTTCGGAAATAAAAAAGCTGACTGACCAGACCAAACAAATAGTAATGAATATACAAGGGACAGCAAAGATATTAAAGGAGTTTTTAAGCGAACTGATTGCAAGCTCCGAATCCATAACCGACTTCATGGAAAATCAGGTTATCGGCGATTACAAAAAACTTGTAGACATCGGCGGGGAATATAACTGTGATGCTTCCAGCATCAGCAATATGATGGACGAATATGCCAATGCCATAGACATGATTTCTTCATCAATGAGAAGCATTGTTAATGGGATCTCTGCCATATCGTCGGCAACCGAGGAGAATGCCAGGGGAACCAATGAAATTGCGGAAAATCTGACTAACCTTACCGAAAAATCCGCAGCAGCACTTGAACGGGTCAACGGTACGTTGAACAGTCTGGAAGAGTTGGACAAAATGATAGGAGCACAATAGCCAGAATAAAGTTATCAATTTTTTGAAAGGAGTCTTAATATGAAAGAGTATAAGGGAGAATTTCGTTCAAAGGATGGTATGAAAACAGGGGAATGGAAGGTTACAGTAGACGAAAAGCTAAAGCTGCTAAAGCATGTTTGTATCGACAAAATGGAGATTGAAGGATATCAGGATACTCTCAACTGCATTGTTAATGAGTTGAAGAAATTCAATAAGGGAGAACCGTTATATCTCATAGACATGTCTCCTTGTAGTACGAAATTCCTAACATCGGAAATGATGAAGTTTTCAAATGAATTTACTGCATTTATGGAACCATATTGCAAAAAGTGGGCAGGAGTTATACCAAGTTTCGTATTTCGAAAAACAGTGGAAATCTTCGCCAAAGGTAAGGGGAGATATTTTTCAACAGAGAGAGAGGCCATGGATTACTTGCTGAAGGACTGAATATACCACATCAGGGAAGCAATAGCTGGTGGAGAGTTAAACAATTATATCTGAAAAAGCTGTCTTACAGAATGCTATATTTAACCCGAATAAGTACAAGCCGATAAGCTGGTTAATTTACGGGGAGGAGCATATGAATGGGCGAATCAAAACTTACGATTGATCAACAAAACAAGATTGTGAGAGCCGAATGGATTGGTAAATTTGAGCTGAAAGAATGGGAAGAATCTTGTGAAAAGTGCATAGCGGAGTTAGAAAAATGCCAAGAAGGTGAATTAAGCGCTCTTGGAATACTAACTGAAATGGATATGAGGCTTATAACACTCGAAACAGCGAAGAGTGTTGGTGAGTTTATTAAATTTTTAGTATCACATACAAGAAAAACAGCTTCAGTAATGCCGAGCTTTATGCTTCAAAAATCTATGGAAAAAGCTACGGACACGGAGGTATCTAATTATAGAATGTTTGTCACAGAGCAGGAAGCTATAAACTGGCTGCTGGAGAAATAGCCGTAAAGCAAAAGCGGCTTATTCGGAGCTTAACCTGAGATTGTTTTTTAGGTAAACCATTTTAGCAGCTATATAATCACCATAGACTTAAAAAGTAAGCGGTGGAGAGGCTGTAATAAAGAGCGGATGAAGCTGCTTAAAATAGAGAAATTTAAAGAAACGGGAGTCTAATAAGGAAGGAATGAAGAAAATCATGTATAGTATAAAATCAGATTTGACTAAAAATATTTTATACATAACCCTGGAAGGTTTTTTAAGTGATGAAATTGTAAAGACTGCTGCGGACTTGACTATAAATGAAATAAATAAATTAAAACCAGGTTTCAGCATTATTAATGATATTTCAAGCTTCAAACCGGCTACAGCTAAAGGAGCGGAAGAAATTAAAAGAGCTCAAGTATATGCAAGCGCGAAGGGTGTGAGCAGAATTATCAGGGTTGTTAAGCAATCACATTTAGGAGCTATGCAGTTTAGCCGAACAGCCAAAGATGCAGGGTATGACAATGAAATTGCTTCATCAGTGGAGGAAGCTGAGAGAATGCTTAATGGATAACCTTTCTCACAGCTTTTAGCTTATCGTATTGATAATCAGGAAAAGCCAATTGCAGCTTCCTGTTTCTCCCCATACTGTCATTGTTATCCCCCCGGATACAAAAAGCAGCTAACAGGGAGCTGCATAATGGTTGTCAGTCAACTAATGGAGACGGCATCGGCTTTTCTTTTACTATATACTGCTGGAAAAAGCAGGTTATTAACTTTATTTACTCAGGGAGGGGTGAGGTCTATATTATGATTTTCATATTGGCGAGCTATACAGTTTTTCTAGCATATTTGTTTCTGGCATATAATGTATATAAAATCAACCCGAAAGGGATATTCAACAAGCTTTTCGTGATAGTCTGTATCTTGTTTGCCTTCTGTTCCATGCTTGAAATTATCAAGTATATTTCATATGATGATAAGACGGTTTTCCTTGGTGACTGGCTTTCAAAGATCATATGGCGGAACTACCCCGCCCTGATGCTTGAAATTTCACTGTACCTTGCACAAAAAGACTGGTATATGAAAATCAGACGGAAGAAGTACAACCTATATTTTTATATTCCCGGCATTTTGCTCACTATTTTAGAGCTGTTCATTAATATATCTATCAGGGAATCTATAATTTCCAAAGCGCTCTGGATTATTGGATGGATAGATTTGTATTTGTATATATTAGCTTGCTTGTATTTTTTGTGGCAATGGTACAGAAGAACGGAATTACCGGCAGAAAAGAAACATATAAGGACTATCTTGATTCTCGGAATAATTACAGTTGTATTGGCAGCTTTTAATGATTTTGTATTGGCTCCCATAAATGAATTCTATCTATCCATGGATCAGTTCATCATATTTTTCTTCTTTGTCGGAGCAATATATTTAAATTATAAATATAAATTTTTCACATTATCGTCTTTAGTTACGGCAGAGGACATAGTCGACAAAATTATGGAGATGGTTTTGATTGTAGATATGGAAGGTAATATTACAGATGTCAACCGCAGAGTGGAGAAAATGCTTGAGTATAAAAAAGACAATCTCGTCAACAGTCGCCTGGAGAAAGTGACCAATCTGAAATTTTCCACTATTCTTCAAAAATTGAATACCTTCAACAGATACATAGATAATAGAGAATTATACTGTATGACCAGCAAGGGAGAAAAAATCTCTATAAGTGCAAAGATATCCGCTGTTAAGGGTAAAAATGGAGGAATTGCAGGCATCATAGTCATATTAAACGATCAAACTCTGATCAGGAAGCTACAGGTTGAGATCACTGAACGCAAGGCTAAGGAAAGTCAGCTTAGTTATATGAGTATGCATGATTCCTTAACCGGAGTATATAACAGAACATACTTCAGTCTGACGGTACAATGGCTCCAGACGGAATACAGCACTTCCATGGGAATAATTGTGTGTGATCTTGACGGACTGAAATTTATTAACGATACATTGGGGCACGATAAGGGTGATACATATCTGATAGATGCTGCGCAAATAATAGAAACTTCTCTTGATGATAATGCAGTGCTTTGCAGGATAGGCGGCGATGAATTTGCTATATTGATGCCGCATTGCACCGAGAAAAGAATTAGCACGATTTGCAAAAGGATACGCAATGCTGTTAGTAAATACAATTTGGAAAACAATAGCATATTGTTAAGTATTTCCTTGGGCTCTGCATTATGTAATGGTTCCTGCAAAAGCATCGAAGAGCTGATCAAAGAAGCGGATAACAATATGTATAGGGAGAAGCTTTATAATACTCACAGTATCAGGAACACAATGATACAGGTTCTGATGAGGACATTGGAGGCTAGAGACTTTATAACCGAAGGGCATGCAGACAGACTGAAAGAAATGGCTATCAGACTTGGAGAGTTTATGGACTTGTCGGAGCAAAGGCTTCTAGACCTTCAGTTGCTCGCTCAATTTCATGATATCGGCAAAGTAGGTATACCGGATTCGATTCTGTTTAAGCCATCTTCCTTGACTGACAGTGAAAAGGCGCAAATGCAGAGGCATTGTGAAATAGGCTTTAGAATAGCACAAGGGTACCCTGATCTAAACAATATTTCCGACTTAATACTGAAGCATCATGAAAGATGGGACGGGAAGGGGTATCCGCTAGGCATAAGAGAAGAAGACATACCTCTGGAATGCCGTATATTGGCAATAATAGACGCATATGACGCAATGACAAATGACAGGCCGTATAGGAAAGCCATGTATATAGGGGATGCATTATCGGAATTAAAAAGGAATGCAGGAACTCAGTTTGACCCAACACTTGTAAATAAGTTCTTAGAAATGATTGATGAATGTGTATCAGATAAAGAAGTTGTATAGAAAGGAACTTTATGAAAAATACAGTTGTTATATTGGGCAGCCCTAGGAAAATGGGGAACAGTGCAATTTTAGCATATAAAGCTATAGAGGGAATCATTGCAGCAGGAGGCACATATGAAGTCTTCCACTTGAACAGTATGAACATAAAGCCGTGCCAGGCATGTGAATTTTGCAGAAAAAATAGTAATAAACATTGTATTGTCAATGACGACATGCAGCTTATATATAAGAAATTAGATGAAGCTGATGCACTTTTCTTGCCAGTCCTATCTATATGTTTACTGTTGCCGCACAGTTAAAGCTATTTATGGATAGGTGCTATGCCTGTAAATCTTCGTTGGTAGGAATGAAAATAGGCATTTTGCTAACATATGGCGATCCTGATGAAAACACCTCAGGGGTTATGAATGCGGTAAACACGCTGTGTGATGAGTATAATTATTCTCAATCCAAAATTGTTGGCATATTGCATGGCAGTGCTGATGAGAAAGGAGCAATCGCTTCCAACAAACAATTGATGGGGCAAGCATTTGAGTTGGGGAAAATGCTTGTAGAATAGAATTTTGTATGTGAAGAAAATATTTGGATAGGGAGAAGGCTAATGAATGAATTATTAGCGTGATTTAAGTAAAAAAGTAAATTTCAATAAGATTAAAACTATAACAATAGATTCAAGGGGGTGTCCATTTGCGTTTGCAAACCAAGGTAATTATTCCTATTGCAGCGTTACTATTAATAGCGTTTTCAATACTTACTGGGGTATCCTATTATTTGGAAAGCAGACTATTATATAGTAATGCTGAACAAATAACGAAGTCAAAAGTTGACGAAGTAATTTTTGATCTTAAAAGTCAACACGATAATCTTATACAATTGAAAGCTGATTTAAATAATGAGTACATTATTAAAGCAAAAATGTTTTCTATGTTAATACAAAATAATCCTCAGATGATAGAATCTATTGACTCAATGAAGAAAATTACGCAAGAGCTGGATGTGGAGGAAGTTCATGTTACCGATGAAAAGGGTGTCTTGAGATGGGGAAGTGTACCGGATTTTTTTGGATTTGATTTTAATACCACAGAGCAGACAAAACCGTTTTTAGAAGCACTTAACAACAAGGATTACGTGTTGGCACAGGAACCTACACCTAGAGGTGCCGATAATGCTTTATTCCAATACATAAGTGTAGCAAGACAAGACAAACCAGGAATAGTGCAGGTAGGTGTAAGACCTGATAGGCTGTCGAATGCTTTAGCGAGTGCAGATATTGCTAATGTTGCCAAAGGTATAGTATTTGGCAAGAACGGATATATCTATATCATTGATAAAACTACCGAAAAAACAGCTAGTCATAAAGAACCATCCAGAATTGGTGATGATGTAAGGCAATACTCATTTTATAAAAATATCAAAGGTCATCAGGAAGGAAGCTTTATATATACATTCAATGGTTCTAAAAGCTATATGAGCTTTAAGGTTTTCGACAACTATATAGTTTGTGCAGCAATACCTGTAATAGAATTTACGGGTGGGTTAAGAATATTGTTAATAAATTTATCAACCATAGCATTTGTTTTTCTGCTCTTATGTGCTTATACCATCTATATACTGATCAATATAAATGTAACAAAGGGAATCGACAAAGCATTGGATATGCTGAAGAACATCGGAAAAGGAAGGTTGGATAACAAACTTATATTAAACTCCACAAAAGAGTTTGAACTATTGAGCAGTGGAATCAACTCGATGGTAGACAGCTTAAGGGAAATGGTATCTAGAAGCATAGGAATTAATGATGAACTGAGCAAATCCGCATTGGTGCTGTCAAATGCAGCGAACCATACAAATAACGGGGTACAGGAAATTGCATTTGCCATTGATGAATTGTCGAAGGACGCGGATGATCAAGCAGGTACAATTACAAAAGCAGCAGAGAAAGCAAAGCTGGCTTTGAGCAAAATGGAAGCAATTGCAGACAGCGTAAAGGAAGCCTTGCACAGTACGGATGTTACTAATAAATCAATTGATGAAGGGGTAAACATTATATACCTGCAAAATGAAAAAATGAAGGAAAACGTATATTGCTCCAGAGTAGTTTATAACTCTGTTAATGATTTGACTGAAAAAGCTAAAGAGATTGGTAATGTCGTAGATGTAATAACAGGCATAGCCAATCAAACAAATATGCTGGCGTTGAATGCTGCTATTGAAGCCGCTAGAGCGGGTGAAGTTGGCAGGGGGTTTGCAGTTGTAGCAGATGAAGTAAGAAACCTTGCTGAAGTCTCAACAAAATCTGCTCTGCAAATCACACGGATAATTGAAGAAATACAAAAGGGTATAGAAAACGTCAAGGAACAGACCAATAAATCCATAAATGCCGTTGACGGCCAGCAGACTGCTGTAAAACAGACAGAGCATGCTTTTAGTTGCATAGCTAATGCTACAAGGGAAGTACTTGAGCAAATAAACAAGATTTCGGAGTCAACTGACAATACATTGGCGGGTGTAGCAGAAATCGTTATGGCAATGGAGAATGTTGCTGCCGTTGCTGAGCAGAGTGCTGCATCAACAGAGGAAATAACTGCTACAACTCAGGAACAATTGAATTCAATAATTGAAGTTGATCAAATATCCGGAAAGCTAATTCAAATAGTAGAGGGACTTCAAAATTATTCAAAGGAATTCAAATTATAGATTCAAGTCTTATTAATAAAGACAATTAAACATCGGATTATGAGGAAAGAAAATCAGTGAAAGAGTTGCTGTTATATTAGGTGTGAATATAATCTTTGGTGAAGTCGAGGAAAACTCAAAGACTCATTTCTCAATATACTAGTAATATAAATTTAGGGGGTCGGAAAAGTGAAAAGTTTGAAACTGAAGATTTTAGTACCTATGCTAGTTGTATCATTAATTATTTTATTGTCGGTATCAGGCATTTTTTACTACGTTGGAAAAGTCCAGCTCGAAGAGGATATCATAAAAGAAAATGGGCTGCTTATCGGGAAAAAAGCTGAGGAAATCAATACATGGCTGACGGAATTTGCATATATGCTTAATACCGTAGCAGATACAAACCTCATATCCGGAATAGATGAAGCAAAGGAGAAAGAGGTTTTTAGTGGTTTATTAAAAAAGAACAGCCAAATTTCAGATATATATATGGGCTTGGAGGATGGACGCTTTATAGATGGAAGCGGTTGGACCCCTCCGGCAGACTATACCCCAAAAACAAGAGTCTGGTATCAGAAGGGAATCAGTGCATCCGGAGTAGCATTCAGTGAACCGTATATTGATCTGATAACCGGGAACTTTGTAGTATCACCTGTAAGGACTATTTATTTTGCTGACGGTACAAAAAGGGGAGTAATAGGTGCAGACATCTCTCTGGCTGAGATAAGCAAAATGGTCGGAGAAATAAAGGTAGGCAAAACTGATTATGCATTTTTACTGGATGCCAATGGAGTAACAATAGCACATCCGAATAAGGAATCACTCAACCTGAATGTGACCGAAAATGAAGATGCAGAAATCGCTAAAATGGGAAAGGCAGTACTCAAGGGTACAGAGGGAACTGTGCATTATAAATATAAGGGTGTTGACAGAGTAGCAACCTTTTCCACAGTGCCGATTACCGGCTGGAAGCTGGTTGTATCTGTTCCTTATAATGAAATAAATGAAAGTATTGCAAAGCTTTCTTTAATTACTGCTGTTTTGATTATAGTCGGGCTCCTGGTAATCACCCTTGTAGTCTGGTTGCTGGCATCAAGCATTACAAAACCAATAATCAGCTTAAACCAGGCGGCTCAGGAATTGTCGGAAGGCAACCTTACAAAAACAGTAGTTGTAAAATCCAATGATGAATTAGGCCAGCTTGCACAAAGCTTCAATACAATATCAAAAAATATGAGAAGTATGATCAGCGGGACTATAGCGCTTACCAATTCTATATCTAAATCGACACAGCAGGTTTCAGTCGCATCAGAACAAACAACCAAGATATCTCAGCAAATATCTGAAGCAATAACAGATTTGGCAAGCGGCGCGGACAATCAGTCGGCAAGCGTACAAAAGGGTGTGGAAATGGTAACGAAGATGGGCAATGCTCTGGATGCAATTATTGCAAATTCCGAAAATGTAACACAAGCATCAGAACATATGAGTGAATTAATTGGACAAGGGGTCGAAGCAGTTATACAGCAGAATAAGATGATGGAGCAAAGCTCGAATGCAACTTTCAACGTAGCTAAGGCTATATGTGCGCTGGATGAGAAATCAAAGCAAATAGGCCAGATTATTGAAGTAATTGACAGTATAGCCAGCCAGACAAACTTGCTTGCATTAAACGCAGCAATAGAAGCTGCCAGAGCAGGTGAGCAGGGAAGAGGCTTTGCAGTTGTTGCTGACGAAGTCCGTAAACTGGCAGAGCAATCCACAGAAGCTACGGAGAAAATTAACAGGCTTATAAGTGAAATAAGGTTAGGTACGGAAACGGCAGTAAAAGAAATGAAGTTTACAGAAACTGTTGTTAAGGAACAAGAAAATTCGACAATGAGAGTAGGACAGGTATTTGATACCATTGCTGAATCCGTAGGCCAGATTGGCAAAAAATTCAGGG
>Ga0196971_1000409_pt1 | contig 33901 bp, 29 predicted proteins | sample S1v_1013CmetaG_FD_148660 | JGI IMG/M metagenome (GOLD analysis project Ga0196971, IMG submission 148660) | Soil microbial communities from Anza Borrego desert, Southern California, United States - S1+v_10-13C | ecosystem: Environmental > Terrestrial > Soil > Desert | place: USA: California...
CCCTGAAAACGCGCCTGTCGCGCAATATCACGTTGAACATTCCGCTGTTGTCGGCGGCGATGGATACCGTGACCGAGGCGCGCCTGGCGATCGCGATGGCGCAGGAGGGCGGCATTGGCATCGTCCACAAGAACCTCAAGCCGAAGGACCAGGCGCGGGAAGTGGCGAAAGTGAAGCGCTTCGAGTCCGGCGTGCTGCGCGACCCGATCACCATCCCCCCGACGATGCGCATCCGCGACGTGATTGCCCTGCGCGAGCAGCACGGCATCAGCGGCTTCCCGGTGGTGGAGGGCAAGACCGTGGTCGGCATCATCACCAACCGCGACCTGCGCTTCGAAGAGGACCTGGACGCAGAGGTGCGCGCCAAGATGACGCCGCGCGAGAAACTGGTGTTCGTGAACGAGGGCGCCGACCTCGCGGAGGCCAAGCGCCTCATGAACAAGCACCGCCTGGAGCGCGTGCTGGTGGTGAACGGCGATTTCGATCTGCGCGGCCTGATCACCGTGAAGGATATCCAGAAGGCGACCGAACACCCGAACGCTTCCAAGGACGAGCACGGCAAGCTGCGCGTCGGCGCGGCAGTGGGCGTGGGCCCGGATAACGACGAGCGCATCGACCTGCTGGTGAAGGCCGGCGTGGACGTGATCGTGGTCGATACCGCGCACGGCCACTCCAAGGGTGTGCTGGACCGCGTCAAATGGGTGAAGACGAATTATCCGCATGTTGACGTCATCGGCGGCAACATCGCGACGGCAGCCGCAGCGATCGCGCTGGCCGAACATGGCGCGGACGGCGTGAAGGTCGGCATCGGCCCCGGCTCGATCTGCACCACGCGTATCGTGGCAGGCGTCGGCGTTCCCCAGATCACCGCGATCTCGAATGTCGCGGAGGCGCTCAAGGGTACCGGCATTCCCTGCATCGCCGACGGCGGCATCCGCTTCTCGGGCGATATCTCCAAGGCACTCGCCGCCGGCGCATCGAGCGTCATGATGGGCAGCATGTTTGCCGGCACCGAAGAGGCGCCGGGCGAAGTCATCCTCTACCAGGGCCGCTCGTACAAGTCGTATCGCGGCATGGGCAGCCTGGGTGCGATGTCGGAAGGTTCGGCCGACCGCTACTTCCAGGATTCCGCCAACAATGCGGACAAGCTGGTCCCCGAAGGCATCGAAGGCCGCGTTCCCTACAAGGGCAGCGTGCTGGCCATCATTTACCAGCTCGTGGGCGGGGTTCGCTCCTCGATGGGCTATTGCGGTTGCGCCACCATCGACGAACTGCGCGAGAAGGCTGAATTCGTGGAAATCACCTCGGCAGGCATGCGCGAATCGCATGTTCACGACGTGCAGATCACGAAAGAGGCGCCGAACTACCGTGCGGACTGACCGGTCCCGCACCTGTGCCGAAGGATCGCGTCGATGACGGCTGACAGCAGCGGGCGTAACGAGACGACGGCGCCCGCTGGCCAGCCGGAGGTTTCGTTCGGCGAAGACAACGAGCAGCTGCAGCGCATCCGCCGCCTGGGCAAGAAGCTGTTTGGCGTCGCGAATTGCGTCGTTGTCATCGGCGACGCACCGAAGGCGCCGGCAACCGGATCGATGAACGATATCGAGACCGCGTTCTGCCTCGATATCGGGGCATCGGAAGGCGCGGTGGCGGTGCTGGACACTAGCGCCCACCGGGCGATCGGGCAGCACCGGCATGTGGCGGGCAAGCCCTATATCCGGTTCTTCGCTTCGCATCCCGTCTATGCCCCGGACAAGGCACTCGCAGGGCGGGTCTGCCTGGTCGATTACACCCCGCGGCCGGCGTTCCGGGAGGGCGACAGGCAAACGCTTGCCGACCTGGCCGCACTGGTCGAGCGCGAGCTCGAGCTGCACTCGGTCAATGCCTCCCAGCTGGACCTGCAGAAAAAAAACAAGAACCTGCGCCGGAAATCGCTGATCGATCCCTTGATCGGGACGTGGAACCGCGGCGCGATCATGCGCATCCTGACCATCGAGGCCGTCCGTTGCGACAAGGCGGGCGTGCCGCTGTCGCTGATCGTCGTGGACCTCGACTTTTTCAAGAAGATCAACGACACCTACGGCCATCCCGCCGGCGATGCGGTTCTCGTCAAGGTCGCCAGCCGGCTGCGTTCCTGCATCCGGCCGCAGGAAGCGCTCGGGCGTTACGGCGGCGAAGAGTTCCTGATCGTCTTGCCGGGCTCTTCGCACAAGACGGCGATGGCGGTGGCAGAGCGCATGCGCGCGGCGGTCGCGGCGCAACCGGAGGTCGTCAACGGGGCGTCGCTGAACCTGACCATGAGCGCAGGCATCGCCTCCACCGATGTCTTCCCGACGGCGACCACCGAAGAATTGATCAGCAAGGCCGACATGGCGTTGTATGCGGCGAAAGATGCGGGACGCAACCGCGTCATCAACGCGACACCAGATTTATCCTGATAGCAGAAGCCCATCCATGCACTCCAAAATTCTCATTCTCGATTTCGGTTCACAGGTTACCCAGCTGATCGCGCGGCGCGTTCGCGAGGCCGGCGTCTTCTCCGAGGTCTTTCCCTACGACGTCAGCGACGATTTCATCCGCAGCTACGGTGCCGCCGGCATCATCCTCTCCGGAGGCCCGAATTCGGTGACCGAAGGCGATACACCGCGCGCGCCCAAGGCCGTGTTCGAGGCCGGCGTGCCGGTCCTGGGCATCTGCTACGGCATGCAGACGATGGCCGAACAGCTCGGCGGCAAGGTCGAGATGGGCAAGGTGCGCGAGTTCGGCTATGCCGAGGTTCGGGCGCGCGGCCATACCTCGCTGCTGAAGGGCATCAGCGACTTCGTGACCGATGAAGGCCACGGCATGCTGAAGGTGTGGATGAGCCACGGCGACAAGATCATCGAGATGCCGCCCGGCTTCAAGCTGATGGCATCGACCGACAACTGCCCGATCGCCGCGATGGCGAACGAGGAGCGCAAGTGGTACGCCGTCCAGTTCCACCCGGAAGTGACGCACACCGTGCAGGGCAAGGCCATCCTCGGCCGCTTTGTGCACGAGATCTGCGGCTGCAAGTCGGACTGGAACATGCCAGACTACATCTCCGAGGCCGTCGAGGCGATCCGCAAGCAGGTGGGCGATGAGGAAGTCATCCTCGGCCTGTCCGGCGGCGTCGACAGCAGCGTCGCGGCGGCACTGATCCATCGCGCCATCGGCGACCAGCTGACCTGCGTGTTCGTGGACCACGGCCTGCTGCGCCTGAACGAAGGCGAGATGGTCATGAACATGTTCGGCAAGAACCTCGGCGTGAAAGTGGTCCATGTGGACGCCACCGAACAGTTCATGGGCAAGCTGGCCGGCGTCACCGATCCGGAAGCGAAACGCAAGATCATCGGTCGCGAGTTCGTGGAAGTCTTCCAGGCCGAAGCAGGCAAGCTGAAGAATGCGAAGTGGCTGGCGCAGGGCACGATTTACCCCGACGTCATCGAGAGCGCCGGCAAGGGCAAGAAAACCGCGCACACCATCAAGAGCCACCACAACGTGGGCGGACTGCCGGAAACCCTGAACCTGAAACTGCTGGAGCCGCTGCGCGAACTGTTCAAGGACGAAGTGCGCGAGCTCGGCGTGGCGCTCGGACTGCCGCACGACATGGTATACCGCCATCCCTTCCCGGGCCCCGGCCTTGGCGTTCGCATCCTTGGCGAGGTCAAGAAGGAGTATGCGGACCTGCTGCGCCGCGCGGATGCGATCTTCATCGAGGAACTGCGCGCCGCTACCGATGCGGAAGGCCGCTCCTGGTACGACAAGACCAGCCAGGCCTTCGCCGTCTTCCTGCCGGTGAAGTCGGTGGGCGTGATGGGCGACGGACGCACCTACGATTACGTGGTTGCCTTGCGCGCTGTCCAGACGCAGGATTTCATGACCGCGCACTGGGCGCACCTGCCGCACGACCTGCTGGGCAAGGTGTCCAATCGCATCATCAACGAAGTGCGCGGACTCAACCGCGTCGTGTACGACATCTCGGGCAAGCCGCCCGCGACGATCGAGTGGGAATAAGCATTCCCGCCCCGGCCGGCGGCCGGGCTTGAACTGAATGGGAAGATGCCGTGCGCGGATGCAGGTCCGCGGCACGGCGTGCGGCATGGGCCGCTCCCGGCATCAGGAAACGCAAATTGACTTACAGCGTTAAAGAAATCTTCTACACCTTGCAGGGTGAAGGAACCCATGCGGGGCGTCCCGCCGTGTTCTGCCGCTTCGCCGGCTGCAATCTTTGGACAGGCAGGGAGAGCGATCGCGCCTCGGCCATCTGCAAGTTCTGCGATACGGACTTCGTGGGCACCGATGGCGAGCGCGGCGGCAAGTTCGCCGGCAGCGAAGCTCTTGCCCGCGTGATCGACTCCTTGTGGCCGGCATCCTACGCCCGGAGCAAGTTCGTCGTCTTCACCGGCGGCGAACCGCTGCTGCAGCTCGACGAAGCACTCATCGCCAGCATGCATGCGCGCGGATTCGAGATCGCGATCGAAACCAACGGCACCATCGCCGTCCCCCCGGGCGTGGACTGGATATGCGTGAGCCCGAAGGTAGGCTCCGAGCTTGTCGTGCATAGAGGCAACGAACTCAAGGTCGTGATCCCGCAGGCAAACCAGGACATTGCGCAGTACGAGGCGCTCGACTTCGAGCACTTTTACCTGCAGCCGATGGATGGGCCGGACGCGCAGCGCAATACCCGCCTCGCGATCGAAACGTGCCGCAACAACCCGAAGTGGAAACTGAGCCTGCAAACACACAAACTGCTGCAAATACCCTGAATACCATGCTGACCATCACCCGCAAGCTCGAATTCGACGCCGGCCACCGGATTCCCGACCACAAGAGCCAATGCCGCAACCTGCACGGCCACCGTTACACGCTGGAGATCACGCTCGTGGGCGACATCGTCCGCGAAGAGGGCAGCTCCGACAACGGCATGATCATGGACTTTTCCGACGTGAAGGCGCTGGCCAAGCAGCACCTCGTCGACGTCTGGGACCACGCCTTCCTTGCCTATGCGAAGGACACCGTGGTGCGCGAGTTCCTCGAAAGCCTCCCGGGGCACAAGACCGTGATCATCGACAGCATCCCCACCGTGGAAAACCTCGCACGGACCGCGTTCAACATCCTGCGCGCCGCCTACAAAGACCATTACGGCACCGGATTGCGCCTGCACAAGCTGGTTCTGCACGAGACCCCCAACTGCTGGGCGGAGATCACCGCCGATGAATGAGCTGCCCGACACCATCTACATGCAGCAGGCGATTTCCCAGGCGCATAACGCGTGGGCGCTGGGAGAGGTGCCTGTCGGCGCTGTGTTGGTGAAGGACGGACAGGTTGTGGCCACCGGCTTCAACCAGCCGATCGGGACGCATGACCCCACAGCGCACGCCGAAATCATGGCCCTGCGTGCCGCCGCGGAAATTCTCGGCAACTACCGGCTGCCCGGCTGCGAACTCTATGTGACGCTCGAACCCTGCGTCATGTGTGCCGGCGCAATGATGCATGCCCGGCTGGCAAGAGTCGTCTTTGGTGCGCCCGACCCGAAAACGGGCGCCTGCGGTTCGGTGGTCAATCTTTTCGAGCAGGAAAAGCTGAATCACCACACCGAGGTCACCGGCGGCGTGATGGCCGAGGAATGCGGCGCGTTGCTGAAGGAGTTTTTTGCCGAGCGCCGCCGCGCCGCGCAGCGGCTCATGGACCAGGCAGTCGGCACCCGGCAGGAATAACGGGAAATTTTTCCACCGGCGCGTGCTGAAATTACATGCTTGCCGCAACAAGGCGGGCGCCAGCCGGTAAAAACGTCTCGGCACGGCACTTGCAGCTTCCCCGGACTGCTGCACCGGGCGAATGCAGCAGTAAAGCAATCACCGCGAAGGAATACCCTTGCCATTCACAGAAGCAAACGGCATCAAGCTGGCCTATGACGTACAGGGCGACCCGGACGGGGAGCCTGTTCTGCTCATCGCCGGCCTGGGCCTGCAATCCATTTCATGGCCCGAGGCCTTCTGCAAAGGATTGACCGACCAGGGTTTCCGTGTCATCCGCTTCGACAACCGCGACTGCGGCCGGTCGAGCAAGATGGAACACTTCGGCAAGCCCAACCTGCAGGCCGCATTCTTCAAATCACTGTTCCACATGCCCCTGTTCAGCGGCTATACGCTTTACGACATGGCAAAGGACGGCATCTGCCTGCTCGATGCGCTCGGCATCCGGAAAGCCCATATCGTCGGCGCATCGATGGGCGGCATGATCGCGCAGATCATTGCGGGACGCTATCCCGAGCGGGTCCTGTCGCTCACGTCCATCATGTCCACCTCCGGCCGCCCGGGATTGCCGGGGCCGACGATGGCCGCCAGCCATGCCATGTTCTCGCGTCCGCAAAACCCGCGCGATATCAACAGCGTCATCGACCATAACGTGCAATTGTTCCGCGTGCTCGGCGGCTCGCGCTATCCCGTTCCGGAAGCCGAGCTGCGCCGGCGCGTGACCGAAAGCGTGCGACGCGGCGTTTGCGTGAGCGGCACCGCACGCCAGATCATGGCGGTCGCCTCCTCAGGAGATCAGGTCGCGCTGCTGCGCACGGTCAAGGTGCCGACGCTCGTCATCCACGGGACGGACGACCCCCTGGTGCCGCTGGCATGCGGACGCGATGTCGCGCTTCTCGTGCGGGGTGCCGACTTGAAGGTGATCGAAGGGATGGGGCATGATTTTCCCCCCGCTCTCGATGCCACCCTGTCGGGCATGATCGCCGCCCACTGCAAGGCCAGCCAGGAACCGGAAGCGCGCCGCGCGTAGCAGCCATTTCCCGCTGGTGCCGATTTCAACCAAGGAGATCAACCATTGGCTCAACTGCTGAATTTTTCTGACGCCGTCTCGCGCCTGAAGGCGATACGCGACAGGGCAGGGAAACAGGAAGAGGTGAAGGCGCCAGGCTGGTTCCTGCTGACGCTGGAAGGCAGGGCCCCGTGGGAACTGTGGGCATCGCTCGTCTCGCGACCCCTCCTCAGCCAGGCGCCGAAGGGTGACGGGCATCCGGTGCTCGTCTTTCCCGGCCTGGCGACTGGCGACATGACGACCCTGGTGCTGCGCAATTTCCTCAGGGACCGCGGCTACGTGCCTTACGCCTGGGAGCAGGGCTTGAATCGCGGGCCGCGCCCCGGGGTGATCGAGGCGTGCGTCGAGCGCGTGCAGCAGCTGCGCGCAGAGCACGGACAGAATGTCAGTCTTGTCGGTTGGAGCCTGGGCGGGATTTACGCGCGCGAAATCGCAAAAACGATCCCGGACGCAGTGCGCAGCGTGATCACGCTCGGCACGCCGTTCTCCGGCTCGCCCCGCGCCAATAATGCATGGCGGCTCTATGAATTCACCAGCGGCCAGAGCATAGCCAACGACCCGCGCCTCGTTGGCCTGAAGCAGACGCCACCCGTTCCCACGACGTCCATCTACAGCCGCACCGACGGCATCGTGGCATGGCAGTGCTGTGTCGAGAAAGAGACCGAGCGCTCCGAGAATATCGAGGTGCATGCCAGCCATTTCGGCATAGGCGTCAACCCGACCGCGCTGTATGCAGTCGCCGACCGGCTCGCCCAGCCCGAGGGCGGGTGGGAGCGCTTCGACCGGCACGGCATCACGGGATTGAAGAAACTCCTGTACCTCGATCCGTCGCGCAGGACAGGTTTCGGGCTGTTTTGAGCGCCCCGCCGCTGCGCGGTGGCGGGCCTGCTCTACAATATCCCTTTCGTGACCAAACGAAAGACCGGACATGGACAGGACCAACATCGGCGTAGCGGTCGTCGCCCCGAGCGGATACGCGCCCGACCCGTACAGCTACGCGCGTGGTATCGAACGCCTGCGCGCGCAAGGCTGCACGGTGCGCGATTTTTACGACCCCGCCCGCAAGCACCAGCGCTTCGGCGGGACGGACGAAGACCGCATCCACCAGCTGCATGCGGCGGCCATGGATCCCCAGGTGCAGGTGGTGATGGCCTTGCGCGGCGGTTACGGGATATCGCGCATTTTGCCCAAGCTCGACCTGCCCCTGCTTTCCGGCAGCGGCAAGCTGTTCGTCGGCCACAGCGACTTCACTGCGCTGCACATGGCATTGCTGGGCAAGGGTGCACAAAGCTTTGCCGGTCCCATGGTCTGCATCGATTTCTCACGCGACGAGCCGAGCGAATTCACGCTCGACCATTTCTGGCGCTGCATCGAAGGGCCGACACATTCGATCGAATTCGAGGCCGAGGGCAATCCGCAGGTGGACGTGTCGGGCGTGCTGTGGGGCGGCAACCTGGCGATGCTGACTCACCTGATCGGTACGCCGTATCTTCCGCGCATTGACGGCGGCATTCTCTTCATCGAGGACGTGAACGAACATCCGTACCGGATCGAGCGCATGCTGCTGCAGATGGAATACGCCGGCTTGCTGGACCAGAAGGCGGTGGTGTTCGGGGACTTCTCCAGCTATGCGCTGACCGAATACGACAACGGCTACAGCTTCGAAGCCATGCTCAACTACCTGCGCAGCCGCCTCGGTGTGCCCATCGTGACCGGGCTGCCCTTCGGCCACACGCGTGACAAGGCGACCCTGGCCGTGGGCAGCCACACCCGCCTGCGCTCCGACGGGCGCAACTGCTCCTTCGTCATGAGCGCCTATCCGGCGCTACCCCTGGCTGACTGAACCGACCGAAGGCCCCACCAGGAATTTTGCGCGCAGCGCGAAGCTGTCGCCGTGCGTCAGGTAGGCGAGCCCGGGATGGTCGGGCATGTGGAAGGCATCGATCGGATGGGTGATCGGCTCGATGCAGAAGAAGTCCTTGTCGGGCGGCCGGTAGAACAGGGTGTAGCCGTTACAGTCCGGCATGACCATCGTGACCGAGAGGCCGCGATCCGGATAGTCCACCACTGCCTTGCCGTTCCAGCCGGTATAGCAGGCATCGATCAACGGCCCCTCCAGCGGCGCGAGGCTGTTGTAATTCCAGCTCTCGGGAAAGGTCGTCGTGTGCGAGGTCGGGATCGGATCGTCGCCGCTCAGCCAGACGCCCTCCGCCTTGAACATGAGGCGGGTGTCCTTGTTCCTCACGAAATACGGGTGCAGGCCGAGCCCGAACGGCATGGCGGCCTTGCCGAGGTTGGTGACGGTGAGGTCGATCTGCAAACCGTCCGGCAACAGGAGGAAGGTCTCGGTGCTGCGGTAATGGTAGGGGTTGCCATCGAAGCCGCGCGACTCGAGCAACAACTTGACGCGTCCGCTCTCGCGCTCGGCAACTTTCCATGGCTGCAGCCAGCCATTGCCGTGGATCGGATAGTGTTCTTCTGTGCGGTTGGCGTGGATCTGATAGAACGCCCCCTCGAACTCGAAGCCGCCTCCGGTGATGCGGTTGGACCAGGGCACAAGCGGAAAGCAGGCGAGCGTGTAGCGGTCGCCCGAGCCGCCGTCCCAGGGACGGAACAGCGGCAGCGTCTGCGAACCGGATTTCCAGTCCCATGCCGTTGTGCTGCCGCCCATGGCGGGCGCGAGCTGCAGGCGTTGGGTATCGTTTTCCAGGGTAATGATTTCTTCGGCCGTCATCGGTGTGCCTCATCCGCGGAACTGGTTTGCCGGCAGTCCGGCGATATCGATTTCCAGCGCAAATAGACCGCCTGCCAGCGGTTCGCGTTCCAATTGCCCGGGAGCGAGTCCATCGGCGGCCGAGGTGATGTACAGCGTCCTGAAGCCGGGGCCGCCGAAAGTGCAACTGGTGATCTGGCTGCAGGGCAGCGTGACGGTCTGCAAGACATTCCCTTGCGGATCATGCCGCGTCAGCTTGCTCGTGCCCCAGTGCGCGATCCACAGCCCGCCCTCGGCGTCCGTCGTCATGCCGTCCGGCGAGCCGTCCTCCTTGCTGAACTGCAGGAAGATCCGCTTGTTGGAGACGCGCCCCGTCTCCAGGTCGTAGTCGAAGGCATAGACGCGGCCGTTCACGCTGTCGTTGTGATACATCGTGCGGTAGTCGGCGGACCAGGCCGGGCCGTTGGTGACGGGGTAGCCGGTGTCGGCGCGCTCGCAGCGCAGGTCGGGCGAGAGGCAGTAGAGCGAGCCGGTGGGCTCGCGGCAGGCGAAGTCCATGGTGCCGGCCCAGAAGCGGCCGAGGCGGTCGCACTTGCCGTCGTTGAAGCGGTTGCCCGGCAGGTCTGCTTCCACCTGGAGCAGGGGTGTCATTTGACCGGATGCGGGATTGAAGCGGGCGAAGCCATGGCGGCGCGTGACGATCAGTTCATCGACTTCCGCACGCTCGGCGACGGCGCACACTTCCTCCTCGAACTGCCAGCTACGCTGTCCTTCCGCGGGCGAGTAGCGATGCAAGCGGTGACCGAGGATGTCGACCCAGTACAAGGCTTGCTCCCGTACCGACCACATCGGGCCTTCGCCGAGCAGCGCATGCGCATTCCAGACGCATTCGGGCGTGTTCATCGCGGCCTCCGCGCTCAATGCGACTCGCGGGGCACGGGAGCGCCGCTCTTCCCGACGAGGAAATCGAGGTCGGCGCCGAGGTGGGCCTGCTGCACATGGTCCACGTACAGCTTGGCATAACCGCGCGCCGGCATGTCCGGCGCCGTCCATTCGTTGCGGCGCCGCGCCAGTTCCTCGTCGCTGACTTCGAGATGCAGGCTGCGCTCGCCCACATCGAGCTGGATCATGTCACCGTTGCGCACCAGGGCCAGCGGGCCGCCGGCGGCGGCCTCTGGCGAGGTATGCAGGACCACGGTGCCGTAGGCGGTGCCGCTCATGCGCGCATCCGAAATACGTACCATATCCGTGATCCCCTTTTGCAGGATCTTGCTCGGCAGCGGCATGTTGCCGACCTCGGCCATGCCCGGGTATCCGCGCGGACCGCAGTTTTTCAGCACCATCACGCAGGTCTCGTCGATGTCGAGTGCCGGGTCGTCGATGCGCGCGCGGAAATCCTCGATCGATTCGAACACGACGGCGCGCCCCCTGTGCTTGAGCAGGTGCAGCGAGGCGGCGGATGGTTTGATGACTGCACCGTTCGGCGCGAGGTTACCCTTGAGCACAGCGATGCCCGCCTTCGCTTTGAAGGGCTCGTCGACAGTCTTGATCACCTCGCGGTTATAGCAGGGCGCATCCTCGATGTTCTGGCCCAGCGTCTTGCCGTTGACCGTAAGCGCATCGAGATGCAGGCGGTCGCGGATCTCGCGCATGACCGCGGGCACGCCTCCCGCATAGTAGAAATCTTCCATCAGGAAGTGGCCGGAGGGCTGCAGGTTGACGAGGCAGGGCATCTCGCTGCCGATTGCGTCCCAGTCTTCCAGCGTCAAATTCACCCCGATGCGCCCGGCGATGGCCAGCAGGTGCACCACGGCGTTGGTCGAACCGCCGATGGCCGCGTTGACGCGGATGGCGTTCTCGAAGGCTTCGCGCGTGAGGATCTTCTCCATGCCTAGGTCTTCCTCGACCATCTGCACGATGCGCCGCCCGCTCAGCTGCGCCAGGCGGTTGCGGCGCGTATCCGGCGCCGGGATCGCGGCATTGCCGGGCAGCGACATGCCCAGCGCTTCCACCATGCTGGCCATGGTGGAGGCCGTCCCCATCGTCATGCAATGGCCGGAGGAGCGGTTCATGCAGGCTTCGGCGTCAGTGAATTCCTGCTGCGTCATCAGGCCGCCGCGCACCATCTCCGACATCATCCAGACCCCGGTGCCGGAGCCGATGTCCTTGCCGCGGAATTTGCCGTTCAGCATGGGACCGCCCGAAATGCCAATGGTCGGCAGGCCGCAACTGGCGGCGCCCATCATCAGTGCGGGAGTGGTCTTGTCGCATCCCATCAGCAGCACGACGCCGTCGATCGGATTGCCGCGGATGGATTCTTCCACGTCCATGCTGGCAAGGTTGCGGAACAGCATGGCCGTCGGCCGCAGCTGCGTTTCCCCGAGGGACATGACGGGGAACTCCAGCGGGAATCCTCCTGCCTCAAGTACACCGCGTTTGACAAACTCGGCCAGTTCGCGGAAGTGGCTGTTGCAAGGGGTTAATTCGGACCAGGTATTGCAGATGCCGATGACGGGGCGCCCGTCGAAGGCGTCGGGCAGGTAGCCCGGCTTTTGTGTCCAGCTGCGGTGGACAAAGCCGTCGCGGTCCTGCTTTTCAAACCATGCCTGGCTGCGACGTTTCTTGATGGGGATGCTCATGAGAGGCTCTCGGAATTTTTTTGCCGATGGCGGGAAGGTTTCGACCCAGCATCAACATTGATTTGCCGAGGGATCGAAAGTTCAGGAGAAAAAAGATGTCGTCACAAGGCAGTAAGGCGGCGCTGGCGCGCTACACCAGCCTCGAGGGAAAGCGTGTCTTCGTGACCGGCGGCGGGTCGGGAATCGGCGAGGCAATCGTTGCCGGGTTCGCGGAACAGGGTGCGCAGGTCGCTTTCGTCGATATCGCGGTGGACGCCAGCCTTGCGCTGTGCGAGCGCCTCGGCAGTGAAGGTTACCCGAAGCCGGTTTTCCGCCAGTGCGACATACGCGATGTCCAGGCGCTGCAGGACACCATCGGCACGCTCGCCGAAAGCCTTGGTGATTTCGATGTGCTGGTGAACAATGCCGGCAACGACCAGCGCCATGCACCGGAAGACGTGACGCCGGCCTTCTGGGACAACTGCATCGCGATCAACCAGCGCCCGATGTTCTTCGCCGCACAGGCGGTGCTGGAAGGCATGAAGCGGCGCGGCGGGGGCGCGATCATCAATCTCGGCTCCATCAGCTGGCATCTGGCGAACGGCGGCTATACCGTGTACGCCACGACCAAGGCCGCTGTCAGCGGCTTGACACGCGGCCTGGCGCGCGACCTCGGGCCGTTCAACATCCGGGTCAATACCGTCACGCCGGGCTGGGTGATGACCGAGCGCCAGGTCAACCTGTGGCTGGACGAGGAGGGCGAAAAGCTGATCGACCGCAGTCAGTGCCTGAAGCGGCGCCTGATGCCCGGCGATATCGCGCGCATGGTGCTCTTTCTTGCCTCGGACGATGCGGCCATGTGCACGGCCCAGGAGTTCATCGTCGACGGCGGCTGGGCCTGAGCGGCGCCGTCCAAACGCATGGGATCATCATGACAGCACAAACAACTACGCTACTCGGCATCGACTGGGGAACGAGCAACCGCAGGGCCTACGTCCTCGACCCGCAGGGCGGACTGGTGCGTCAGCATCAGGATGAGGTCGGCATCCTGCAGGTGCACGAGGGATTCGAACAATCGCTGAAGGCCTTGATGGAAGCGCTGGAACTGGAAAGCGCGGACGTCATCATGTCCGGCATGGTCGGCAGCCGCAGCGGCTGGAAGGAAGTGCCTTACCTGTCGACGGAGCATCCGCTGTCGCGCCTTGGCGACGCCCTGATGCCGGTCGAGACCGCTATTCCCGGCACCCGGGTACGCATCGTGCCGGGCTATCGCTACGTCGATCCGCACGGCCTGCCCGATGTCATGCGCGGTGAGGAAACCCAGGTCCTGGGCGCGCTGGAGTCGGGCGCTTCCGGCGGCTGGTTCCTGCTGCCGGGCACCCATAGCAAATGGGCCCATGCCGACAGCGGACGCATGACCGAGTTCATGACCTTCATGACGGGAGAGCTGTACTCCCTGATGTCGCAGCACGGCACGCTGTCCAAGGTCATCTCATCGCAGGAACCCGTACAGGAAGCCTTCGCTGCGGGCCTGCGCGCGGCGCGGCAGGGCGGCTTCACCCATACCGCCTTCTGCTGCCGCGCAATGGTGGTGACCGACATGATGCCGGGCGACCATGCGGCCTCCTACCTATCCGGCCTACTGATCGGCACCGAGCTGTTCGAGATCGTCAAGAAGGCCGGCGAAGCCATGTCGGCGCCGGTCCAGGTGATCGGCAGCGCCGCGCTTTCGGCGCGTTACCTGAGCGCGCTTGAACTGCTCGGCATCCCGGCGCGTGCGTGGCAGCCCGACAGCGTTTACCTCGCCGCCCTGCGCGCAATGTTCAATCTTTCCCGTTGAGTACCATCATGGACGTGTTCAAACCCTCACCCTGTCCCCTCGTGGCCATCCTGCGCGGCCTGACACCGGCCGAGGCGCCGCGCGTGGGGCAAATCCTGTTCGAGGCCGGCTTCCGCATGCTGGAGGTTCCGCTCAACCGCCCAGGCGCCATCGATGCCATCCATGCTTTGCTGCGCGATGCGCCGGACGACGCGCTGATCGGCGCCGGCACCGTGCTCACCGTGCAGGATGTCGACGCGGTGAAAGAGGCGGGCGGCCGCCTCATCGTTTCGCCGCATTGTGCGCCGGACGTGATCAGCCACGCGGCCAAGCATGGCATGATTGCACTGCCCGGCGTGGCGACCCCGACCGAGGCGTTCCGCGCGCTGGAGGCGGGGGCGCATGGCTTGAAACTGTTCCCGGCGGAGATGATCCCGCCGGCGGCGGTCAAGGCCATGCACTCGATCCTGCCGGTCGACACGCCGCTGTTCCCGGTCGGCGGCGTCCAGCCGCACAACATGGCCGCCTATGTTTCCGCCGGCGCGGCGGGATTCGGCATCGGCGGCTCGCTCTACCAGCCGCGGATTGACGAAGCGGCATTGAAGCGCGCCGCGGAGTCTTTCATGGCGGCACGGCGAAATCTGGTGGAGGATGCACTTTAGGCCACGATCGGCGCGGTGCGGAATGGTAAAATGGCGGGTTATTTTCGAATCTCCCGCAAAAGGTTTTACCCGTGCTTTCCACCGCAAACATCACGATGCAGTTCGGCCCCAAGCCGCTGTTCGAAAACATTTCCGTCAAATTCGGCGAGGGCAACCGTTACGGCCTGATCGGCGCCAACGGTTGCGGCAAGTCCACCTTCATGAAGATCCTGGGCGGCGACCTGGAGCCGAGCGGCGGCAACGTCATGCTCGATCCCAACGAGCGCCTGGGCAAGCTGCGCCAGGACCAGTTCGCCTTCGAGAGCATGCGCGTGCTCGACGTCGTCATGATGGGTCACACCGAAATGTGGGCCGCGATGACCGAACGCGATGCGATCTACGCCAACGCGGAGGCGACCGACGAGGACTACATGCGCGCCGCCGACCTGGAGGCGAAGTTCGCCGAGTACGACGGTTACACCGCGGAAGCCCGCGCCGGCGAACTGTTGCTGGGCGTCGGCATCCCGCTCGACCAGCACCAGGGCCCGATGAGCAACATCGCGCCGGGCTGGAAGCTGCGCGTGCTCCTGGCGCAGGCGCTGTTCTCCAATCCCGACATCCTGCTGCTCGACGAGCCGACCAACAACCTCGACATCAACACCATCCGCTGGCTCGAGAACGTGCTCAACGAGCGCAACTCCACCATGATCATCATTTCGCACGACCGCCACTTCCTGAACCAGGTGTGCACGCACATGGCGGACATGGACTACGGCACGCTGAAGATCTATCCCGGCAATTACGACGACTACATGCTGGCCTCTTCGCAGGCGCGCGCCCAGCTCATGGCCGCCAATGCCAAGGCCAAGGAACGCGTGGCGGAACTGCAGGAATTCGTGCGCCGCTTCTCGGCCAACAAGTCCAAGGCACGCCAGGCGACTTCCCGCGCCAAGCAGATCGAAAAGATCAAGGTCGAGGATGTCAAGCCGTCCAGCCGCCAGAACCCGTTCGTCCGCTTCGAGGGCGAGAAGAAACTGCATCGCCAGGCGGTGGAGGTGGAAGGGCTGTCGAAATCCTACGACCGCACGATTTTCAAGAACTTCAACATCCTGGTCGAGGCGGGCGAAAAGATTGCGATCATCGGCGCCAACGGCGCAGGTAAGACCACCCTGTTGCGCAGCATCGGCGGCGAAGTGTGCGGCATGCAGGCCGACTCAGGCATCACCAAGTGGGCGGAAAACGCCAATGTGGGTTACATGCCCCAGGACCCGACCGAGGAATTCGCGGTCGACAAGAACCTGACGGACTGGATGGGCCAGTGGACGAAGGAGGGCGACGACGACCAGGCCGTGCGTTCCATCCTCGGCCGCCTGCTGTTCTCGGGCGACGACGTGCGCAAATCGGTGAAGGTGCTGTCGGGCGGCGAAAAGGGCCGCATGATGTACGGCAAGCTGATGCTGGGCCGCCACAACGTGCTGCTGATGGACGAGCCGACCAACCACATGGACATGGAATCCATCGAATCGCTCAACATCGCGCTGGACAAGTACGCCGGCACGCTGATCTTCGTGTCGCACGACCGCGAGTTCGTATCCTCGCTCGCGACACGCGTACTCGAGATCCGGGCTGGCGAGATCATCGACTTCCGCGGCGGCTACGAGGAATACCTCGCCAGCCAGGGCATCGAATAAGACAGGTTTTGCCTTATTCGGCCAGCGCCGCGTTCAGCCCGATGACGGTGGTATTGGGCGCGGTCTCGCCCATGTAGAGCAACTGGTCGAGACGTGTCCGCATGCCGCGCGCGACTTCCTTGCCCTTGGCTTTCAGCACGGCCTCCAGGTAGGGATCGCGCAGGGCGCGGAAATCGTCGATCGAGGCCGCTTTCTCCACCTTCAGCTGCAGCGTGTAGCCGCGCAGGCCGATGGTGCCCTTGATGGTCTCGGTGTAGAACTGGTAGATCGCCTGGAACTGGTTCTGGCCTTCCGGCAGGGGCGGGAGCTCCGATTCCAGAGCGGCCTCCGGCACCGGCGATGGCGGAACGATCGGCTCCACCTCAGCCACCAGCTGGATAAATCCGTTATCCAGCAGTTCCGTAATGCTGTCCTGTGTCAGGCCGATGCCGCCGACTTTCTTCAACAGGTCGTCGGCGCTTTGCTTGCCATCCACCATGACCAGCAGTGTGCGCAGCCGGGATGCCAGCTGGTGTTTGCGCGTGGCGATTTCTTCGCGACCTTTGTCGGTCTTGTCGAAAATGCGGTGCGTCATTGGTGTCTCCTCCCCCTCGCGAAATCCGTCTTTCCGTTTTCAGCCGCCGCCACTCTCCGGGGCGTACAGCGTGTTACCGGTCCATGTCATTTTTATTCCTGCCGGCAATGTCGGACGAAACCTATTCTTGATGCACCGCCTCGGCAGGGCTTTGACATGGATCAGATTCAGTATGCGACGGAAACCGGATTGCGTAAATAAAAAGTTGTCGTGTGGCAACAAATATCGCTGGCTATGCCGGACACTTGAAAAAAGCCCTGCCCCCCCAGTTCTCCGTTATCAGGCATACTTTCCGTTTCGGCGCTTTCGCGCCCGTTTTTTGCGTCACTACCATGCAAATCCAACCGATCAAGACTGTCGAATTCGAACGTCCGCAGATGGAATCGGGCACCAGTTGCGTCGCCAACGCCTGGGCCCGCATACCGCTTGCGCCCACCCCCGAGGAAAAGACCGCGCTCAAGGAGAAAATCAAGCGTCTCCTGAAGGAAAAAGAAGCCGTCCTGGTGGCCCACTACTACGTGGATGCCGACCTGCAAGACCTTGCCGAGGAAACCGGCGGCTGCGTGTCCGATTCCCTGGAAATGGCGCGCTTCGGCCGCGACCATCCGGCCAAGACGCTGGTGGTGGCAGGCGTGAAATTCATGGGCGAGACGGCGAAGATCCTAAGCCCGGACAAGACCATCCTGATGCCGGATCTCGACGCCACCTGCTCGCTCGACCTCGGCTGTCCGGCGGACGAATTCGCCGCATTCTGCGACGCTCATCCCGACCGTACCGTTGTCGTCTACGCCAATACTAGCGCGGCTGTGAAGGCGCGCGCCGACTGGATGGTGACCTCGTCGATCGGCTTGGACATCGTGCAGCACCTGCACGACCAGGGCAAGAAGATCCTGTGGGCGCCGGACAAGCACCTCGGCAGCTACATCCAGAAAAAGACCGGTGCCGACATGCTGCTGTGGCAGGGCTCCTGCCTGGTGCACGACGAGTTCAAGGGCATCGAACTGGAATTGCTGCGCAAGGAGCATCCCAAGGCCAAGATCCTGGTGCACCCGGAGTCGCCGGAGGCGGTGGTGGCGCAGGCCGACGTCGTCGGTTCCACCTCCCAGCTCATCGCGGCGGCCCAGTCGCTGGACGCCGACGAATTCATTGTCGCCACGGATAACGGCATCCTGCACAAGATGCGCATGGCCGCACCCGGCAAGCGCTTCATCGATGCGCCCACCGCCGGCAACAGCGCCACCTGCAAGAGCTGCGCGCACTGCCCGTGGATGGCCATGAACGGCCTGCAAAACCTGGCCGAGGTGCTGGAGTCGGGCAAGAACGAAATCCACGTCGATCCGGAGACCGGCCGCAAGGCCTTCGTCTGCATCGACCGCATGCTGGCGTTCGCCGCTGCACGCAAGGCCAATGTCCGCCCCGGCGGCGACCTGGCAAAAGAACAAAAACTGTTTGCTGGGATCGGACCCGCATGAGCACGCTGAAGAACCCGTTTGCACCATTTGACGCCGCGCTGGTCGCGGCATTCGAGCAGAACCTTCGCGCGGCCCTGCAGGAGGACGTCGGCACCGGCGACGTGACCGGGCTGCTGGTACCGGAGAACGAGTGGGTCAAGGCACGCGTGATCGTGCGCGAACCGGCCGTCCTGTGCGGCGCGCCCTGGTTCGAGGGCGTGATGACCCAGCTCGACCCGCGCATCCGCATCGAGTGGCGTTACGCCGAAGGCGACTCGATGACGGCGGACAGTGAAGTCTGCGCGATCGACGCGCCGGCCCGTGCGCTGCTGACGGCCGAGCGCACGGCGCTGAATTTTCTGCAGCTGCTGTCGGGCGTGGCCACGGTGACCCGCCAGTATGCGGATGTGGTGAAGGGCACCCGCGCCGCGGTGCTCGATACCCGCAAGACCTTGCCCGGACTGCGGCTTGCGCAGAAATACGCGGTACGCGTCGGCGGCGGAAAGAACCAGCGCCTTGCGCTGTACGATGGCATCCTGATCAAGGAAAACCATATCGCCGCTGCTGGCGGCATCACGGCGGCGATGAAGGCGGCACATGCGCTGCATGCAGGCGTCAGCATTCAGATCGAGGTCGAGAACCTCGTCGAGCTGGAAGAAGCCCTGGTGGCGGGCGCGACGTCCATCCTGCTCGACAACTTCACCCTGGAGATGATGCGCGAGGCGGTGAAGGTCAACAACGGACGGGCGCTGCTGGAGGCATCGGGCGGCGTCAACATGAGCACGCTGCGCGCCATCGCGGAAACCGGCGTGGACCGGATTTCCATCGGGGGGCTGACCAAGGACGTGCGGGCGACGGATTATTCGCTGCGTATCGTTGGGTAATTGGGGTGAGGTGGGTTTCGCTTCGCTCTACCCACCCTACAGTCCTTTATCGGCAACGGTGGGTTTCGCTTCGCTCTACCCACCCTACAGTCCTTTATCGGCAACGGTGGGTTTCGCTTCGCTCTACCCAACCTACGATTCTCTATAAAGGACGGTAGGGTGGGTAGAGCGAAGCGAAACCCACCAAGCGCCTCAAACTATCACCGCCGCCCCGGCGCCAGTACTGTCGGCAACGCCTTCGGCAGCGTCTCCGGAAAATCCTGGCTGAAGTGCAGCCCGCGGCTCTCGCGGCGCGACAGAGCACTCTCCACGATCATCGATGCCACATCGACAAGATTGCGCAGTTCCAGCAGGTCGCGCGTGATCCGGAAATGCGAGTAGTACTCGTAAATCTCTTCCCGCAACAGCCCGATGCGATGCTGCGCGCGCTCCAGCCGCTTGGTCGTGCGCACGATACCCACGTAGTTCCACATGAAGCGCCGCAACTCATCCCAGTTATGCGCGATGACGACTTCCTCGTCGGCGTCGGTCACGCGGCTTTCATCCCAGGCGGGCAGGGAATACTGCCGTGGCTTGGGCTGTTGTTCGATGTGCTGCGCCGCGGCCCGGCCGAGGACCAGGCATTCCAGCAGCGAATTGCTGGCAAGGCGGTTGGCGCCGTGCAGTCCGGTGTAGGCCGTCTCGCCGACGGCATATAGCCCGGGCAGGTCGGTGCGTCCGAACATGTCGGTGACAACGCCGCCGCAGGTGTAATGGGCCGCCGGAACGACAGGAATAGGCTGCCTGGTGATGTCGATGCCGAGCTCCAGGCATCGGGCGTAAATGGTCGGGAAGTGTTCCTTCAGGAATTCGGGCGGCTGGTGGCTGATGTCCAGGTCGACGTAATCCAGGCCGCGCTTCTTCATTTCAAAGTCGATGGCGCGCGCCACCACGTCGCGCGGCGCGAGCTCCGCGCGCTCGTCGTGCGACTCCATGAAGCGCTTGCCGGCCGCCGCGCCGGCCTCGGCGGGCAGCTTGAGCAGGCCGCCTTCGCCCCGTACCGCTTCCGAAATCAGGAAGGACTTCGCATACGGGTGGTACAGGCAGGTGGGATGGAACTGGATGAACTCCATGTTCGCCACCCGGCAGCCGGCGCGCCAGGCCATGGCGATGCCGTCGCCGGTCGCCGTATCCGGGTTGGTCGTGTACAGGTAAACCTTGCCGGCGCCGCCGGTGGCGAGCACGGTATGGTCCGCCGCCAGGGTCATCACGGCTCCGGTATTGACATCCTGCACATACAGGCCGAGGCAACGGTGCGTCCCGTCGGCGCCATCGATCTTGTCGGTCGTGATCACGTCGATCGCGTAGTGGTTTTCCAGGACCGTGATGTTCGGATGGTTGCGGGCTTTCTGCTCCAGCGTGACCTGGACCGCGTGCCCGGTGGCGTCGGCCGCGTGGATGATGCGGCGCTGGCTGTGTCCGCCTTCGCGCGTCAGGTGGTAGCCCAGTTCCGCCGTCGGGTCGCGGGTGAAGGGCACGCCTTGTTCGATCAGCCACTCGATCGCACTGCGGCTGTTCTCGACGATGAAACGCGTGGCGCCTTCGTCGCACAGCCCGGCGCCGGCGACCAGCGTGTCGGCGATATGCTGCTCGTGGCTGTCGCCGGAATCGAGGACGGCGGCGATGCCGCCCTGCGCCCAGTTGCTTGCTCCGTCCAGCAGGCTGCGCTTGGAAACCACGACGACCTTGTGCGTCTGCGCGAGGTGCAGGGCGACGGACAGCCCCGCAAGGCCGCTGCCAACAATGGCGACATCAAATTTCATAAGATAGGAATTCGACAGCATAGTCATTACACGAAACGACATCTTACCACCTGGCAATCCATCTCTCCCGTCAGAAGGAGTGCCGGTTGGCGCTGTGATAACCTCGCACGCTTGGAGAACGAGGAGCCCGATAAACATATGACTGGAATATTGAAAAAAGTTGCCCTGGTCCTGTTGCTTCTGCTGCTTGCCGCTGCCGGCGCCGTGCTGTGGTACCGCGCAGCCAGCCAGCCGCAGGTGGAGGGAACGCGCACACTGAAGGGGCTGGGCGCGGCGGTCGACATTGTGCGTGACGCCCACGGCATTCCCCATATCTACGCGAAGTCGCCGGCAGACGCCTATTTTGCGCTCGGCTATGCGCATGCACAGGACCGGCTGTGGCAGATGGAACTGAACCGCCGCATCCCCGCCGGCCGGCTGGCCGAGGTGCTCGGCCCGAACGCGGTGGATACCGATCGCTTCATCCGCACGCTCGGGGTGCGCCGCAATGCGGAACGAATCCTGGGCAACCTGTCGCAGCAGACGCGTGACGCGCTGGATGCATACACCCGCGGCGTGAACGCCTATCTCGAAGACCGCAGCGGGCCGCTGCCCCCGGAATTCCTGCTGACCGGCGCACCGGCCCCGGAACCGTGGTCGCCAGTGGATTCGATCGGCTGGCAAACCATGATGGCCTGGGACCTCGGCGGCAACTGGACGCAGGAACTGCTGCGCATGCGACTGTCGCAACGCCTGACGCTGGCGCAGATCAATGAATTCCTGGCGCCGTATCCCGGTGACGCGGCGCTGCCCACGCAGGACTACACGCGTCTTTACCGCGAACTGTCGGGTACCACGGCACACATGCAAAAGGTCGCCGCCGCTGCGCCGCCGTCGCATGTCGACGGCATGGGGTCCAACAACTGGGTGCTCGGTGGCAAGCTGACGGAAACCGGCAAGCCGCTGCTCGCCAACGACCCGCACCTCGGCCTCTCCGCGCCGGCGCTATGGTATTTCGCGCATCTCTCCGCGCCCGGCCTGAACGTGATCGGCGCCACGCTTCCTGGCATTCCCTCGGTCGTCCTGGGCCGCAACGACCACATCGCCTGGGGCTTCACAAATACCGCGCCCGATGTCCAGGACCTCTACATCGAGCGCATCCACCCCGAAGACCGCAGGAAATACCAGACGCCCGACGGCTGGGCCGAGTTCCAGGTGCGCAGCGAGACGATCAAGGTGAAAGGGCAGCCGGACGTCACGATCGAGGTGCGCGAAACGCGTCACGGTCCGGTCATTTCCGGCACGATCCCGATCATGGAAAAGGCGCCGGTCGACGCCGCGAAATATGCGGTCGCCTTCGCATGGACCGCGCTGCGGCCGGACGACCTGACGCTGCAGGCCGGCATGAAATTCAACCTGGCGCAAGACTGGGAGCAGTTCCTCGAAGGCGCCAGGGATTTCGCCTCGCCGCAGCAGAGCATTGTGTATGCCGATGTCAAGGGCAACATCGGCTTCATCGCGCCCGGGCGGATCCCGGTGCGCAAGGCGGAAAACGATCTCAAGGGACTGGCTCCTGCGCCGGGCTGGGATGCCCGTTACGACTGGGCCGGATTCATCCCCTTCGACGAACTCCCGCGCAAGTTCAATCCCGATCCGCAGCGGATCATGACCGCCAATCACAAGATTGTCGATGCCGATTATCCGCATTTCCTGACAAGCGAATGGACCCTGCCGTACCGCGCCCGCCGTATCGACGCGCTGCTCGACGCGACGCCGAAGCACAGCATGTCCAGCTTCGCCGCCATCCAGAAGGACCACCTTTCGCTGGCGGCGCAGGAAATCCTGCCGGTATTGCGCAAAACCGTCCCGCGCACCGAACGTGCGAGGGCGGCGCTCGACATGCTGCGCAGCTGGGACGGCGCGATGGACGCCGACCGGCCCGAACCGCTCATCTACAACGCCTGGATGCGCATGGCCTCGAAGCAGATCTTCGCCGACGAGCTGGGCGAGACGTTGCTGAAGGATTACTGGGAACAACGCAATGTGCATCGCCCCACCGTCAACATCCTCCTGGACAAGGAGGGGCAGGGCCGCTGGTGCAACGATGTGACGGTGGCCGTGGGAGCGAAGCAGCAGGGCTGTGGCGATATCCTCGCCGCATCGCTTGACGCCGCGCTTGCCGATCTCGATCAGCGCTACGGCGCCGACATGCGGAAATGGCAGTGGGGCGAAGCCCATGCGGCGCGTTCCGAGCACCGCCCGTTCGCGCGCGTCGACCTACTGGCAAAGCTGTTCGACATCCGTGTGCCGACTCCGGGCGACACCTTTACTGTGAATGTCGGCCGGCACAACATCAAGGACGAAAAAGCGCCGTTCGCCAACCGCCACGCGGCCAGCCTGCGCGCGGTGTACGACCTGTCCAACCTCGACAATTCGCAGTTCATTCACTCCACCGGGCAATCCGGGAATGTGCTGTCGCCGCATTACCGGAGCTTTGTGCAACGCTGGGCCGAGGTCGGTTATCTGCCGATGAAGACGCGGCGCGAAGAAGTGGAGAAGGGCGGAATGGGCGTGCTGACATTGCAGCCTTGAACACAGTCATTCCCGCGAAGGCGGGAATCCAGTGTCTTTCTTCGATAACGCCGCTGGATTCCCGCCTTCGCGGGAACGACGCGCATAAAAAAAGCCGCCAGAAAACTGGCGGCTTCAAAACCAGGAATACCGGAAGGTACGCCTGGGACGATTAGACGTTTAGTCGTTCGCGTAGATGTCGCGATCCTTGGTTTCCTTCACGAACAGCAGGCCGACCACGAAGGTGATCATGGCGATGATGATCGGATACCAGAGGCCGTAGTAGATGTCGCCCTTGTAAGCAACGAGTGCGAACGAGGTCGTCGGCAGCAGGCCGCCGAACCAGCCGTTACCGATGTGGTAGGGCAGGGACATGGAGGTGTAGCGGATGCGGGTCGGGAACAGTTCCACCAGCATGGCTGCGATCGGGCCGTACACCATCGTCACGTAGATCACCAGGATGACCAGGATCAGGAGGATCATGCCCTTGTTCATCTGGGCAGGATCAGCCTTGGACGGATAGCCGGCTGCCTTGATGGCGTCGCCGAGTTCTTTCTTGAACTCCTTGTCCTTGGCTGCAGCGTCGGCTGCAGAGAGGCCGGTTGCGTCATAGCCCTGGATGACCTTGTCGCCGATCTTGATCGAAGCGATCGTGCCGGCCGGCGCTTCCACGGTGTTATAGCTCACCGAAGCCTGTGCCAGCACAGTACGTGCGATGTCGCAGGACGACGTGAACTTCTTGGTGCCCGTCGGATTGAACAGGAACTGGCACTTTTCCGGGTCGGCAGTCACGACCACCGGGGAGCTGGTGATCGCCTGTTCCAGGGCCGGGTTGGCATAGTGGGTCAGTGCGCTGAAGAGCGGGAAGTAGGTCAGTGCAGCGATCAGGCAGCCGCCGAGGATGATGGGCTTGCGGCCGATCTTGTCGGACAGGGCGCCGAACACGATGAAGAACGGGGTGCCGATGACCAGCGAAGCAGCGATCAGCAGGTTGGCCGTTGCACCGTCGACCTTCAGCGTCTGCGTCAGGAAGAACAGGGCGTAGAACTGGCCGGTGTACCACACCACTGCCTGTCCGGCGGTCAGGCCGACCAGCGCCAGGATAACGATCTTCAGGTTCTTCCACTGGCCGAAGGATTCGGTCAGCGGCGCCTTGGAGGTCTTGCCCTCAGCCTTCATCTTGGCGAAAGCCGGCGATTCGTTCATGGACAGACGGATCCACACCGAGATTGCCAACAGGAACACGGAGACCAGGAACGGGATACGCCAGCCCCAATCTGCGAACGCGGCTTCGCCGATGGCGGTACGGGTGCCCAGAATTACCATCAGGGACAGGAACAGGCCGAGGGTAGCGGTCGTCTGGATCCACGCGGTGTAGGCGCCGCGCTTGCCGTGCGGAGCATGTTCGGCAACGTAGGTCGCTGCGCCGCCGTACTCGCCGCCGAGCGCGAGGCCCTGAAGAATGCGAAGGCAGATCAAGATGATCGGAGCGGCAATGCCGATCGACGCGTAATTGGGCAGCAGACCCACGATGAACGTGGAGATACCCATGATCAGGATGGTCACCAGGAAGGTGTACTTGCGGCCGATCATGTCGCCCAGGCGGCCGAACACGATTGCGCCGAACGGGCGGACGATGAAGCCTGCCGCGAAGGCCAGCAGTGCGAAAATGAACGCGGTGTTGGGGTCGGTTCCCGCGAAGAACTGCTTCGCGATAATCGCCGCCAGCGAGCCGTATAGATAAAAGTCGTACCACTCGAACACGGTACCCAGCGAAGACGCGAAAATAACTTTCCGCTCTTCTGCTGTCATGCCGCGCGCAGCCGTAGCTTGTACTGTCGCCATGCCAATCTCCTCAAACTCGAATAATTAATATGAATGTGCAAATACACTTGCCCATTTGATTGCACGTTTGGCAGTGTGCGACCCGAACCTTACGGCACGCTTGCTTGAAACTTACAGAACCTTACAAACCCGGCAATGTCGTTTTTGCATCTTTCCCTATGAAAAGCACAGGCGGAGACGTGAAAAAGAGAAAATTATTTTTTACGAACGATCGTGCTAAAAATGTGATATTCTCAAATTTCACTTTCGTCGCACCCGGATAAGAATCGTCCTCGCACCGACCTGGACGTCAACCAATTCAACACAAGGAGCCCCAAATGACTGACGCCGTCATCGTATCCACCGCCCGTACCGGCCTGGCCAAATCCTGGAAAGGTGCCTTCAACATGACCCATGGCGCCACCATGGGCGGTCATGTACTGAAGGCCGCCATCGAGCGCGCGAAGATCGATGCCGGCGAAGTGGAAGACGTGATCATGGGCTGCGCCACGCCGGAAGGTGCGACCGGCAGCAACATCGCGCGCCAGATCGCGCTGCGCGCCGGCTGCCCGGTCACCACCGCGGGCATGACCATCAACCGCTTCTGCTCCTCCGGCCTGCAGACCATCGCCACCGCGGCCCAGCGCATCATCGCCGGTGAAGGCGACATCTATGCCGCCGGCGGCGTCGAGTCGATCTCCTGCGTGCAGAACGAAGCCAACACCCACATGATCGGCGAGGTGTGGCTCAAGCAGAACAAGCCGGAAATCTACTGGCCGATGCTGCAGACCGCGGAAACGGTCGCCAAGCGCTACAACATTCCGAAGGAGCGCCAGGACGAGTACGGCGTGCAGAGCCAGCAGCGTGCCGCCGCCGCGCAGGCCGCCGGCAAGTTCAATGACGAGATCGTGCCGATGACCACCATCATGGGCGTGGCCGACAAGGAAACCGGCATGCTCGTTACCCGCGAAGTCACGATTTCCGCCGACGAAGGCATCCGTCCCGACACCACCCTGGAAGGCGTGTCCAAGATCCGCACCGCCATCCCGGGCGGTGTGATTTCGGCCGGCAACGCCAGCCAGTTCTCCGACGGCGCGGCCTGCGCGATCGTCATGAACAGCAAGCTCGCCGAACAGAAGGGCCTGCAGCCGCTGGGCATTTTCCGCGGCTTCGCCGTCGCCGGCTGCGAGCCGGATGAAATGGGCATCGGCCCGGTGTTCGCCATTCCGAAGCTGCTGAAGAAGACCGGCTTGAAGGTCGAGGACATCGGCCTGTGGGAACTGAACGAAGCATTCGCCGTGCAGGTGCTGTACTGCGCCGACAAGCTCGGCATCCCGATGGACCGCCTCAACGTCAACGGCGGCGCAATCGCTGTCGGCCATCCCTACGGCGTGTCGGGCGCCCGCCTGACCGGCCATGCGCTGATCGAAGGCAAGCGCCGCGGCGCCAAGTACGTGGTCGTCACGATGTGTATCGGTGGCGGCCAGGGTGCTGCCGGCTTGTTCGAAGTCGTGTAAATGTTCGAGATCATGGGCGCCTGAAGCGCCCATGATTGCTTTGGGCGCCGGCGCGTCCAGTTTCTTGCTCACAGTGACGTGCGGCATGGCGTCCGCACGTGTGGAGGACTACCATGCAATCGAAAATCGTCTCCCGCCGCGACCTCGAATTCGTGCTCTACGAATGGCTGAAGGCGGAAGAACTCACCGGCCGCGCGCGCTACGCCGACCACTCGCGCGAAACCTTCAACGCGGCGCTCGATACCTGCGAACAGATCGCGACCGACCTGTTCGCGCCGCATAACAAGAAGAACGACCAGCAGGAGCCGCATTTCGACGGCGACAAGGTCCACATCATCCCCGAGGTGCAGACCGCGCTGAAAGCCTTCAGCGAGGCAGGCCTGATGGCTGCCGGGCAGGATTACGACTTCGGCGGCATGCAGCTGCCCTGCGTCATCGAAAAGGCCGGCTTCGCCTATTTCAAGGGCGCCAACGTCGGCACGTCGTCCTATCCCTTCCTGACCATCGGCAATGCCAACACCCTGCTCAAGTGCGGCACGCCGGAGCAGATCGAGACCTTCGTCCGCCCGATGATGGAGGGCCGTTTCTTCGGCACCATGTGCCTGTCCGAGCCGCAGGCCGGCTCCTCGCTCTCCGACATCGTCACCCGCGCCGAGCCGCAGGCCGACGGCACCTACCGCATCAAGGGCAACAAGATGTGGATTTCCGCCGGCGAGCACGAGCTGTCGGAAAACATCGTCCACCTCGTGCTGGCCAAGGTGCCGGACGAGAATGGCAAGCTGATCCCGGGCGTGAAGGGCATCTCGCTTTTCATCGTGCCGAAGATCCTGGTGAACCAGGACGGCTCGCTCGGCGAACGCAATGACGTTGTGCTGGCCGGCCTCAACCACAAGATGGGCTACCGCGGCACCACCAACTGCCTGCTCAATTTCGGCGAGGGCAAGTACAAGCCCGGCGGGCAGGCAGGTGCGGTCGGCTATCTGGTCGGCGAAAAGCACAAGGGCCTGGCCAACATGTTCCACATGATGAACGAGGCGCGCATCGGCGTCGGCCTCGGTGCGGTGATGCTCGGCTACACCGGCTATCTGCACGCGTTGGAATATGCGCGCGAGCGGCCGCAGGGACGCCATCCGATGGCCAAGGACCCGGCGCAACCGCAGATCCCGATCATCCAGCACACCGACGTCAAGCGCATGCTGCTGGCGCAGAAGGCGTACGTCGAAGGCGGACTTGCGCTCAACCTCTATTGCGCGCGGCTGGTGGATGAAGAGCGCACCGCCGAGTCGGACGAGGCGCGCAGGAATGCCACGCTGCTGCTCGATATCCTGACCCCGATCGCCAAGTCCTGGCCGTCGCAGTGGTGCCTGGAGGCGAACAGCCTCGCCATCCAGGTGCACGGCGGCTACGGATACACGCGGGAATACAATGTCGAACAGTTCTACCGCGACAACCGACTCAACCCGATCCACGAAGGCACGCACGGCATCCAGGGCCTGGATTTGCTGGGCCGCAAGGTATCGATGCAGGGCGGCGCGGCATTCAAGCTGCTGGGCGCGGAAGTGCAGAAGACCATCGCCAAGGCGATGGAGGTGAAGGAACTGGCCGGCTTTGCCCGGGAGCTCGGCGCGGCACTGCAGCGGATCGAGAAGGTGACGCAGGCGCTGTACGGCGCGGGCGATATGAACAAGACGCTCGCCAACGCGTCCGCCTATCTGGAAGCCTTCGGCCATGCGGTCGTTGCCTGGATCTGGCTGGAGCAGGCCCTGGTCGCCGCCGGCAAGACCGGGCACGATGCCGGCTTCTACCGCGGCAAGCTGCAGGCATGCACCTATTTCTTCAAATGGGAGCTGCCCAAGGTCTATCCGCAGCTCGACCTGCTGGAGAGCATCGATACCACGACGCTCGACATGCAGGACGCCTGGTTCTGATTGAAAACTAAACATACAGGAGACAAGATGCGTACCACCAAGGAATTGTTCGACCTCAACGGCAAGACGGCGCTGGTCACCGGCGGCTCGCGCGGCCTCGGCCTGCAGATTGCTGAAGCACTGGGCGAGGCGGGCGCCAAGCTGGTGCTGTCCTCGCGCAAGCAGGCCGACCTCGATGAAGCCGTCGCGCACCTGAAGTCACGAGGCATCGAGGCCAGCGCGATTGCAGCCGACCTCTCGCAGGAAGCGGCCATCGCGCCGCTGGTCACCGAAGCCATGAACCGCCTCGGCCACATCGACATCCTCATCAACAATGCAGGCGCCACCTGGGGCGCGCCGGCGGAAGACTATCCGCTGGAAGCCTGGGACAAGGTGATGAACCTGAACGTGCGCAGCATCTTCCTGTTGTCGCAGGCAGTGGCCAAGCAATCGATGATCCCGCGCAAGTACGGCCGCATCGTCAACGTGGCCTCCATCGCCGGCCTCTCCGGCAATGGCCCCGACAGCATGCAGACCGTCGCTTACAACACCTCCAAGGGCGCGGTGGTCAACTTCACCCGCACGCTGGCCGGCGAATGGGGCAAGTACGGCATTACCGTCAATGCATTGGCGCCGGGATTCTTCCCGTCCAAGATGACCAAGGGCGTGCTGGAAAACTTCGGCGAGGAAAACCTCGCGCGCCGTGCGCCGCTGCAGCGCATCGGCGATGACGAAGACCTCAAGGGCGCGGCCTTGCTGTTCGCGTCCGACGCATCCAAGCACATCACCGGCCAGATCCTCGCGGTCGACGGCGGCGTGTCGGCCGTCCATTGATGGATACCAGCAAGCCGCAGCCGTTCCCGGCCGAGGTTCCGTTCCTGAACGATCTCGGCGTCGAGTTCCTCGGCATGGGAAACGGTGAAGCGCAGGTTGCACTGAACCTCGAACACCGCCACATGAACAGCTGGAGGGTGACCCATGGCGGCATCACCATGACGCTGCTCGACGTGGTGATGTCGCTGGCCGGCCGTTCGCTCGACCCGGATGCGCGCGGCGGCGTGACGATCGAAATGAAAACCAGCTTCCTGCAGCCGGCCGGGCATACCGGCGGCCGTATCGTCGCCAAAGGCAAGGCTTACCACCGTTCCACCACCATGTGCTTCTGCGAGGGCGAAGTGTGGAACGGCGAGAAACTGGTGGCCAAGGCGATGGGGACGTTCAAGTACCTCAAACGCCTGGATGTCGCAAAAAAGCTGGATCACGACTAAGGAGATAATGATGGCAACGTACAAACGCATGGTCCTGGCCTCGCGCCCGCAAGGCCACGTCGTCCCGGAAAACTTTCGCCTGGAGGAAGTCCCGGTTCCCGCGCTGAAAGAGGGCGAGCTGCTCGTGCGCAACCACTACCTCTCGCTCGATCCCTACATGCGCATGCGCATGGAGGATGTGAAGAGCTATGCGGCTCCGCAGGCGATCGGCGAAACCATGATCGGCGGCACCGTGGGCGAGGTGGTCGAATCGAAGCATCCGAAGTTCGCCGTGGGCGACAAGGTGCAGGGCATGTTCGGCTGGTCGGAGATGGGCGTGTCGGACGGCGCGCTGCTGCGCAAGCTCGACACCACCCATGTGCCGCTGTCCGCCTATCTCGGCGCAGTGGGCATGCCGGGCATGACCGCATGGTACGGCCTGACCCAGATCATCCAGCCCAAGGAAGGCGAGACCATCGTGGTGTCGGCGGCGAGCGGCGCGGTGGGCAGCGTTGTCGGCCAGCTGGCGAAGCAGCGCGGCTGCCGCGCGGTCGGCATTGCCGGCGGCAAGGAGAAATGCGATTACGTGGTCAATGAGCTCGGCTTCGACGCCTGTATCGACTACAAGGCCGGAAACCTGAAAGAGGAACTGGCCAAGGCGACGCCGAACGGCATCGACGGCGTGTTCGAGAACGTGGGCGGCGAGATTTTCGACGCCTGCCTGGAGCGCATGAACCCGTTCGGCCGTATTGCTCTGTGCGGCATGATCGCCGGCTACGACGGCGAGCCCACGCCGATCAAGAACGCACGCTTCTTCCTGACCATGCGCCTGAGCATGCGCGGCTTCATCGTGTCCGAACACATGGACCTGTGGCCGCTGGGCTTGAAAGAGCTCGGCACGCTGCTGGCCGCCGGCAAGCTGAAGTTCCGCGAGTCGGTTGCACAGGGGCTCGAAACCGCGCCAGAGGCATTCATCGGCATGCTCAAGGGACGCAATTTCGGCAAGCAGCTCGTCAAGCTGGTATGAGCGGAGCTGCCGTGCGCGAACTCATCTTTCACCATTACCCGAACTCGCCGTTCTCGGAGAAGATCCGCCTGATCTTCGGGTTCAAGAAACTGGCATGGAAATCGGTGCTCATTCCGCCGGTGATGCCCAAGCCGAACCTGATCGCGCTGACCGGCGGCTACCGCCGCACGCCGGTGCTGCAGATCGGCGCCGACATCTACTGCGACACGGCACTGATCGCCGACGTGCTGGAGCGGATCGCCCCGTCGCCCGCGCTGTATCCGGCCGAGGTCGAAGGCGCGTCGCGCACGCTTGCGCAGTGGGCGGACAGCACCTTGTTCTGGACCGTCATTGCCTATGTCTTCCAGCCGGTCGCCATGCCTCACTTGCTGGGGCCGCTGACGCCGGAGCAGATGAAGGCTTTTGCCGCCGACCGCGCGGCGATGCGGGGCAATGCGCCACGCATGTCGGTCGGCGAAGCGACCGGCAATCTGCGGGAATACCTGCGCCGGCTGGAGAACATGCTGGCCGATGGCAAACCCTTCCTGCTCGGCAGCGCGGCAAGCATCGCCGACTTTTCCGTTTACCACTGCATCTGGTTCCTGCAGCTTGCCAAGCCGCTGGCCTCCATCCTCGACGCCGCGCCGCGGCTGAAGGAATGGGCGGACCGCATGGCCGCATTCGGACACGGTGAGCCGGAAAAGCTGCGATCGGAATCGGCGCTCGAGATTGCCGCGCAGGCGAGCGCCGCGGCGGCGGACCTGCTGTTTGTCGACACGCACGGCATCGCAAGGGGAGAGCGCGTAAGCGTCACTCCCACCGACTACGCGCTTGACCCGGTCGAGGGCGAGCTGCTTGTTTCAACCGATACCGAATGGGCCGTGCGCCGTACCGACCCCGTCGCGGGCGAGGTAGTCGTGCATTTCCCGCGCATCGGATTCCAACTCAAGAAAATCCAGACCAATTCAGGAGAACAGACATGAAAGACTTCCACGGCAAGGTTGCCGTCATCACCGGCGGCGCAAGCGGCTTCGGCCGCGAGTTCGCGGTCATCGGGGCGCGTCTCGGCATGAAGCTCGTCCTGGCCGACGTCCAGCAGGACGCACTGGACAAGGTGAAGGCGGAGCTCGAAGCGCAGGGCGCACAGGTGCTTGCCATGCGCTGCGACGTGCGCAAGGCGGAGCAGGTCACGGCGCTGGCCGATGCGGCAATGGAAAAGTTTGGCGCGGTGCACCTGGTGTTCAACAATGCCGGCGTGGGCTGCGGCGGCCTGGTCTGGGAAAGCTCCATCGCCGACTGGGAGTGGGTGCTGGGCGTGAACCTGTGGGGCGTGATCCACGGCGTGCGCACCTTCACGCCGCTGATGCTGGAATGCGCGAAGAAGGATCCCGGCTACGAGGGCCACATCGTCAACACCGCTTCGATGGCAGGCCTGCTGAATGCGCCGAACATGGGCATCTACAATGTTTCCAAACATGCCGTGGTGTCGCTGTCCGAGACCCTGTACCACGACCTGCAATTGATCAAGGCACCGATCGGCGCCTCCGTGCTGTGCCCGTACTTCGTGCCGACCGGCATCAGCCAGTCGCAGCGCAACCGCCCGGATGACGTCAAGGCCGAAGGTGCGCCGACGCTCAGCCAGGTTGCCGCGCAGGCGGTGTCCGACAAGGCGGTATCGTCCGGCAAGGTCACTGCGGCCGAAGTCGCCGAGCGCACCTTCAATGCCATCCGCGACGGCGGGTTCTACATCTACTCGCATCCGCAGGCGCTGGGCAATGTGCAGACCCGCATGGAAGACATCGTCCTGCAGCGCAATCCGACCGACCCGTTTGCAGCCGCGCCCCAGGTGCGCGAGATGCTGCAGGCGAAGATGAACGTGAAATAACATGGCGGCCGCCATCCGCGACGGGCAGTTCGCCGAACTGCCGAACGGCATGCGCCTGCACTTTGCGAGTGCAGGCGAAAAGGGCAGGCCGCTGATCCTGTTCGTACACGGGTTTCCCGAGTTCTGGTACGAATGGGAGGCGCAGCTGGCAGAGTTCGGCTCGGACTTCTTCGCAGTCGCGCCGGATCTGCGCGGCTTCAACCAGTCCGACATGCCGCTCGACCTCGGCCAGTACAAGGCCAAGCACATCGTCGACGACCTGCGCCTGCTCGCGCAGCACCTCGGCTACGACAAGTTCGTGATGGTTGCCCACGACTGGGGCGGCGCGATTGCCTGGAACTTCGCGATCGCGCTGCCGCAGCTGCTGCACAAGCTCATCATCATCAACTCGCCGCATCCCTACCTGTTCGCACAGGCCCTGGCAAACGATCCCGAGCAGAAGGCGGCCAGCGAGTACATGAACTGGCTGCGCGCCGAAGGCTCGGAAAGCGCGCTGGCCAAGGATGGGTTCAAGTTGCTGGAAGACCTGCTCAACGGCATGGGCAAATCGCCTACGCCGTGGTTCACGCCGGAAGTGCGGGCGCGTTATCATGCGTGCTGGTTGCGCGGGCTGACGGGCGGGGTGAATTACTACCGCGCATCGCCCTTGCACCCGCCGACCGCGGAACACGCCGGCCCGGCAAAGCTGCAGCTCAGTCCGGACGACTTCCGGGTCCGCATCCCGACGCGCGTGATCTGGGGCGAACGCGACATCGCCTTGCCCAAGTCGCTGCTCGACGGCCTCGATGCCGTGGTCGACGACCTGAAGCTCGAGCGCATCCCGGAGGGCACGCACTGGGTGATCCACGAACAACCGGAACGCGTCAACCGATTGATCCGCGGCTTCCTCGCCGAGTGACAAGCTGAACAAATACATCATCACATCA
>Ga0196971_1000410_pt1 | contig 33781 bp, 46 predicted proteins | sample S1v_1013CmetaG_FD_148660 | JGI IMG/M metagenome (GOLD analysis project Ga0196971, IMG submission 148660) | Soil microbial communities from Anza Borrego desert, Southern California, United States - S1+v_10-13C | ecosystem: Environmental > Terrestrial > Soil > Desert | place: USA: California...
GCGACGCTCGCGCTGCCAAGGTTTCGTTGAGCGACCCAGCTCCAGGGGAGCGCGTGTGGTGCGTGAGAAATCGGCTCTCGACGCTGGTGGTTCGCAGAGCCGGCAAGATCTCGATCATCGGCAACTGTCCGGCGGCCTCTGTGATCGCGCTGCTGAGCCCGACAAAGAGCTGGGCGCGTCTGACACAAATGATCGGCCGTGGAACTCGCTTGGCGCCTGGAAAAACGCATGCGCTGGTGATCGATTTCTGCCCCGGTCGCATGAAGCGCGGACGTTTGGCTAGCCCAGCTGACGCGCTCGCCGGCCGCATGCTCGACGACAAGGTGTACGACCAGCTTTCGAAAGAGGGCGACCTTGCTGAGTCCATTGAGCAGGCAGAAAAGACGGTTGAGGAACTCGAGGAGCGCAAGCGCAAGTCGGAGAAGGCCGCCCGAGAGAAAGCCGAGCGCGTCAAGGAGCTGGCAGAACTCGCGCGTAAGCGCGGCTTCACGTACTCGGTCCACGAGCATGACGCCGAGTCGCTGCTCGGCGGCGTAGGCGGCTGGGACCGCGGGTACGTAGCGAACGACGTTGAAGGGCCGAGCGAAGAGGAGCGCCGAAAGGCTCTCAAACTGTGCAGCCCGCGCCAGGCGGCCATTCTCCGCAAAGCCGGTCTGAATCCTGACTTGAAATGGTGGATTGCGAAGGAGGCACTCGACGCGTACTTCGCCAACGACAAGCGCTTCCCACAGGATATCCTGGACAACAAGCGATACCAGCGGAAGGACAAGATGCAGCCTGCCGACGTGGCGAGCATGGCTGACCAGTTGCTCGAGCAGCTCAGGGGAAAGCGATGAGCAGCGAGCCCATGGTCACCGTCATGCGCGAGGCCAAGGTCACGGGCTGGCCAGACGAGCCAGGCCGCAAGCCTCGCGACATGGATCGCGCGTACGTCCTGCCGCTCTCGAAGGCGCTCACGCGCGAGTATAAGACCGACGCGCACTTCGCGGCGTACGCCAGTCCGAACGGGCGCAGGCTGCGCCAGACTGCGCTCGACAGCGTGTCAGTGCGCATCGACCTAATCGTGCTGGACATCGACTGCAAGGAGGCCCACGGCACAGGCAAGCCGGCCCCTGATTCGTGGCGCGTCGAGATCAGGCAAAAGACGCTCGCGCTGAAGTCGGCGCACCCTGGCGCGTTCTACTTCGAGACCAGAGGAGGATCGAGAGTCATCTACCGGCAGCCCGTGCCAGTAATCATCGCGAGCGCCGAGGACGCCTACCAGTGGCGACAGGACTACGCCACGACCGTTGCGTATCTGGCTCGCGTGTTCGAGATCGAAGCCGACCCGGCGTGCAGCGACTGGACACGTCTTTTCCGCCTACCGCGCGCGACACGCGCAAAGAGCGGAGTGCCAGAGGCGTGGCCGACCGCAGGAGACCCGGCCAACGTCGCTCCGTTGTGGTTCCTGCCCAGCGAGGAGGACGTGGAGCAGGCAAAGGTCATCATGCCCAAGGCGTTCGAGGAGCACGCCGCAAAGCGCGTGCTCGACTTCACGCCGAGCAACGGGAACGGATACGGTCTGCTCTACTACGCACTCAGGAATCGCGGATACGTGATTCGCCCGTTCAAGAGCAACGGGTTTCTGATTCGCTGCCCCAACGAGGCGGCCCACACGGGGGGCAAGACTGGCGACACGTCGACCATGCTGTTTTTGCCTGGACCTGGCGAGCGAGTGGGGACTGTGTGTTGTCTTCACGGCCACTGTGCCGATAAGAAAGTGCGTGACTGGGTCCGCATGTTTTCCCGCGAAGAACTAGACGAAGCTGCGCGAAACGCCGGCATCGACAACAGCGACAGATTCAGGAGGCCAGCGTGAGTAAGACCGCGACGCAACAGCCGGTGACGAACAGACCCGACCCGCGCGAGAACGCCATGGACTTCGCGAACGCCAAGTCGGCGATGCGAGAGGCTGGTCTGCTCGGAGACGAACAGGTCGAGGCCATCGTGGCGCGCTGGATGGCCAAACACAGAGTTGCCGTGCTCGAGCTAGAGCGCGGAATCAAGGGGAAGTGAGGAGCTTATGGGACAGCCAAAGACCATCTACACCTACGACGACAAGACGCTCTCGATCAAGGACTGGGCCGAGGAGACCGGCATCCCGTACACGACGCTCCGCACGCGCTGGGACCGCGGACTGCGCGGCAAGAACCTGTTCGCGCCGGTCGGCAGCCTGGCCCGCTTCCCCGCTGCCGAAGCATCCGGCGTGCACGCAAAGCCTGGCCCGTACGAGCTGGGCGACGTCGAGCCCGAGCTGCTGGACGAGCTGCACCAGCTCGCGCAGGAGAACGGCTTCCGCCTGACTCGCGACAAGATCGCCGAAAAGCTGCGCAAGCGCGACCCGTTCGACAGCAAGGTCAAGCGCGACCACTCGGGACACTGGACGCCGTCAGAAGGCGACATTCGGTACGAGGACGATGAGGTGGCGCAGACCATGGTGAGCATCGCCAGAAAGCGCGGAAAGGAGCTCACGCTCGAGGAGATCGGCTTCAAGATGCGCATGAGCCGCGAGCGCGTCAGGCAGATCGAGGTGCAGGCGATCCGGAGCTTCCTGCGCAACGCGCGCAAGATGGGCTTGAGCGGGAAGATCCTGGAATCGTTCGAGGCGCGCATGGAGATGGCCAATCGCGAGACGGCGCAGCCCGACGCGCTGGCCTACGGCGAATGCAACGCGCACCGGCCGGACTGGGGAGAGGGCGTAGCGATGCAGGACCGGAGCGAGTTCAACTTCCAGCGCCTCTCGCCAGCGGCCCAGCAGGAAGCTGCGAACGGAAACGCCATGCGAGCTGCGAAAAGTGCCTAGTCTGCAATCTTACTCACATGCGCACTCTGACGCGATTTGAGAGTGTGCTGGTGGGAGGCCGGGGATGCTGAGTAGTACAGGCCAGAAGGCGCTTGAGCTCTTGAAGCAGTGGGCGGTGGCGACTCGAGAGCTCGAGACGGTGGCATGCAGCGACGACGACGTGGCCAGTGCGGCGGCGCTCGACCGGTGCACTCGGCTCGAGATGGAGTTGATCGAGGTGGCGGAGGGGTTGGCGTGATCGCCCATCACTGCCACGCTCTCGGCTGCAAGAAGCCGTGCCCGCCCGCGCACCTGATGTGCGGTGCGTGCTGGAAGCAGGTCCCGGCCGAGCTGCAGCGCGAGGTCTACGCGACATGCAAGCAGCGCGGGAAGCACGTCGATGCAACGTGGGCTCCGTGGTGGAGAGCGTCGCACAAGGCGATCCATCACGTGGCGATGCTGCGCGAGCCGAACGGGGCGCGTGGCGCCAAGTGGCTCGCCCATCACATGGCGTTTGCGGACAAGCTGGAGGCGCGCCAGTGACCTGGCTCCTGACCGCACTCCTCGCCTTCCCGCTGCCACCTCCACCGCCGCAGGTGCCAGCGTTTCGGTGTGCGTACGAGGTCAAGCGGCGGAAGACGTGGAGGACGAGATGAAGTGCGTCGGAACGTGTTCGCTGTGTCATGGTCGCGTGCTGCTGCCTTCTGTCTGGCACGGCGTGAATCCGCCTGTTCCGCAGTGCGAGTCGTGTCGGGCGACTCCCGCCATCCACGGACCAGTCATCGACATGAAGCCGGCCAAGATCACGCTCGACTCAAAGAGTGAGCGCTACTCGACAGGCGACATTGAGGACAAGTGGCTGTGACCCCACCCATCAACGACCCCGACTACGCGCTGCTGGCGTGCTTCTGGGTCGCGTTCGGGCTGGTGGTGTGGGTGGCGTTGAGGTGGAAGGGGTGGGAGTGATTATGAGCTGGACGTTTTGGGTTTTGTTGCTGAGTGATGTGCTGGACGGCGTCTTCTGCGTCGGAATGCTTGGATGCCTTGCTGGCGTCGCCGCGTCTGGCATTGCTTGGGGGCCAATTGCCGACGAGGCCATCAGTCGAGATGACCGGCCAGCGTTCCGTCAACGGTGGGGTGCCAACCTTAGGCGCTGTGCAATTGCTGCGTTGGCGCTGGCCATGGCAGCTGCGCTGGTACCCGACCGGCAGACAATCGTGCAAGCCTACGCCTACTCCGAGGCCAGCAAGATCGCGACCGGCGAGAACGCCGAGAAGCTCGTAACAGAGACCGTCAAGCGCATCGACAGGGTCACGGACGCGCTGCTGGAGAAGCTGAAGTGAGCCTCTCCCCCACCACACCCGCCAAGCACTGCCCGACATGCGGCGAGCGCGCGCTGTACTCGGATGCGTATGGGCTCGCATCGATCTGCGCGCGGTGCTGCGTGCTCGTGCTGGACCAGGGAGCGCCGTACGCGGTGCCGGCGGACATGGTGCGGAGTTGGTTGGTGGGCGAGAGGCCTGTACTGGGAGGAGCGTGTTAGATGGGCAATGGACCGACCAAGAAACGCATACTCGTGCTGTCGTGCGACGGGTGCGATCACTTCCGTGAGGAGTGGGCGAACGATCGCGACGGCGGGTACATCGGGCGGTGCCGAATGCGCGGCGGCGAGGTAATTCCCGGCGGAGGCGCCAGGACACCGGAGTGGTGCCCGCTGCGAGGCAGGTCATGAGCCTCTCCGACTACTTCAAGCGCCCCAAGTCCATCGCGGCGCCGCGCACGCTGGAGCACCTCGACGAGCTGGTGCGAAAGCAGGACGGGCTGATCAAGCGGCTCGAGCAGCGCCACATGCAGATGCTGCGGCGTGTCGAGGATCTCGAGCGCGCGGAGATCAGGCTGACGGATGAGAACGCGCGACTGAAGCGCGATGTCGCGGAGTTGACGGCGTGGGTGAAGCCGGAAAGGCAGGCGTGATGGAACTGTTCGAGCTTGTGAGAGATGAAGACGAGTCCGGCGTAAGCGGGACAGGGCGTGTGGCTCAGGGTGTTGTGTTCGACGACGGTCACGTGTCGATGCGCTGGCTAACGCCCGCCCGTTCGACAACGTTCTACCAGTCTCTGTCAGACGTCGTGACGATCCACGGTCACCAGGGGAAGACGCGCGTGACGTTCACCAGCCAGCCGCCTGCGGTTCGCATCGTGAAGCCGGAGCTCGGGCGTGGCGCCGATGCCGAGGACGTGATGATTCACGGCGGTAGCATTGCAGAGGAGATGCCTGGAGCGAGGGCGGCATACGACGCGATCGACAGCATCCTGGCGCCGGACGGCTGGACTGCGTGGGCCGGTTGGGCACAAGAGGGGAGCGTCGTACTGTACGTCCGCTCGAATCCGCGACTCGTTGGGTACGCGGAGATGCCCGGATCCGTGTGGGACGAGTACGAACAACACGAGGTGCTGGTCGGAGTTTCGCCGGATGGGATCCGTCATTTCAACCGGCGGCCAGGCGTCGAGACCTATCGCGTCTTGGTTGACGGGCGAGAGTTTCGCGCAGGCGTGCACAAGTACATGACCTCGATGAGGTCGAAGTGATCCCCCACGCCATCGAGACCTTGCTCTGGCTCCTCACCACCTGGCTGCGCGCCATCTGGGACGAGCTGTGCGCGGAGGTTGGCGCTCACTTCGAGGAAGCGGTGTGGTCGTCGGATGCTTGGGCGGTGCCGTGATGCGCATCGAACGCATCTGGATCCCCGGCCGGTTGCCGTCGCTGAACGAGCTCATGCTGGACCGCGGCATGCGTGTTCGCGGCAAGAAGACATGGTGCAAGACGGTCGCGATGATCGCGCAGATGAGCGGGTGCAAGCCGTGGCCGGACGGCGCGTGCGTGCACATCGAGTGCGTGGAGCCGAACCAGAAGCGCGACCCGGACGGCTTCTCGAGTGGCGCCGCGAAGGTGATCCTCGACGCGCTGCAACACGCTGGAGTGCTCGGCGGCGATGGGTGGAAGCACGTCAAGGGGCTGTCGTACTCGTGGCGCGTGGACAAGGAGAAGCCCGGCGTGATGGTGACGCTGAGGGAGCCGGAGCCGGTGAGCCTGCCAGCCTCGCCACCGGCCAACGACGTGCAGCCGCTGAGGGCGGGGAGGAGGAGAGTGTGAGCAAGTTCGAGAAGGTTTTAAAAGGCCTGCAGATTCTGGCGAAGTACCCAGAGCCATGCATTCAGCCGGCCCACGACGAGCTTTTGGCTGGCTGTGATGGCGACCTGTCCGCAGATGACGCTGCGTCGATGAAGGCGCTCGGATGGCGCGACCGCGGTGAAGACGGATGGGTGATTTTCACATGACCACCCCATCGCGAATCGACGAGGTGCGGGCGAGACTGGCGGCGCTGGATGCGGCGCGCGAGGCGTACGAGGCGGCGCGCGATGAGAACGGCATCATCACGTCAAGCCGGCCGGAGTGGTCGCGGCTGGTCATTGCCGGAGAGCGCGTGAAGCACAATGTCGAATCCGACCTGCGCCATCTGCTGGCGGAGCTGGACGCGCGCGACGAGGTGATCGCCAGATCTCGCGCGGCAACCACGTGCAAGATGGTGTTCATCGAGGAAGAGCTGATGGAGCTGGAACACGCCCTCGCCAAGTTCGACGCGCGCGGGAGGGAGGGGACGTGAGCGAGCGCGACGACACCGTCGGCTACGAGTACGACTCCCGCGATGTCCACGGCCCGGTCGTGCATCTGTACGTAGAGGAGACCATGCAGTTCGCTCCGTGGTTCGTGACTGGATTCTGCCCGCGGTGCTGCTCGCGCTTGTCGTGGAACCGGGCGCTGTGCTTTCCAGACGAGAGGGAAGATGAGTGCGCAAAGTGCCGCGTGTGCTGGGTGCAGCTGTGACCACCATCCTCATCGCCTGCATCGTCGGGACGTGGGTGACGTGCAGGATGTGCCGGTTTTGTAGCGCGGATGCTGATACAATGGGGTTGCGTGGAGGAGGAGCGATGGATCGCGACGAGGTGATGCTCAAACACTGCCACTCGTTCCTTGCTGAAAGCGAGGGGTGGATGCGCGCCGACTCGGTGGATTGCGCTTCGTTCTGGCTGAGCAGGGCGTGCGAGGTCCATAACGGGATGTCTCACGACGCCAGGACCGCGAACATGGATCGGATGGCTCAGACCAGGGCTGCCTACGAAGGGCTACTCGATCGAATGCAGCCAGAATGGCGAAGAGCGCTGGACGACGAGGAGACCTGACCATGGGCAAGCGATTCTGCGAGCGGCACTACGCGGCGTATGAGGGGGAGAGTTGTCCTGACTGTGCCGGCATGGTTGCGGAGGCGAAGGCGGCTCCGAATCCGCATCCAAGTACGCTGACGAGCGCCGAGGCGGTGCGGTCGCGTTACATGTGCTTCTGCGGGTTCGAGCAGTCCTGGCATGGAGGCGGGCGAGCGCTCATTGAGCAGCACGTTGCCAAGTGCGACTACGCGCAGGGCAGAAAGGTGCAGCCGACCACGCTGCCCATCCCCGACCTCGACCCGTACGAGGAGCCGCTGATGGTGCAGGGGAGGACGTTGCAGCTCTCTAAGCAGGACGTCGCCCGCCTCGACGCCGAGATGAAAGCCTCGCTGGAGGCCGAGTGGGAGCGCTTCATGCGGCGCTCGCTCGCGGCCCCGGACGCGACAGCGGCGACGAAGGAACCTCCACCAGCGCTGATGAACGTGCTCGGTCAGGTCTGGGACAAGTCGCTCAAGACGTGGACAGAGCCCCTGCGCCTCGCGGACTTCATGCCGGAACCGGCCCGCCAAGCGCGACCCCATCCAGGCGCTCAGGGATGAAGGGAGAGATCGAAAAGACGTGAGCAGAGAGCCGGCGCGCGACCCCGCTGCGCTATACGGGGAGATCACTCCTAACATTGCGGAACTACTGCAATCCGGTGGCGTTTGTGAGAGAGCCCGGTCTGCGTTGTTGCTTAGCACGAGCTAACTGTGCGTAATCGCTACAGACGGGTCGATCTGGTGGGTGAGATGGACGAGTCCATGCTGATCGCTGCTCTGGCGCTTGACGCTGCTGGGATGAAGCCTGCCCAGATAGCCAAGCTACTCAGCGTGACGACGTCGAACGTCAAAGCGGCGCTCGCCGCAATCAAGGCGCTGCCTGCTGTCTGACAAACGACAACGCGCAATAGGCGGTGATGATCTAAAACAGACAGCATGAGCGCTGTGAAGCTGAGCGCAACGGATCCGCGGGAGTGGGTGCGGCTCACTCTGAAAGACGACTGGGGCCGGCAGTACTTCGCATTGCCAGATGGCAGCGAGGCGCAGTGGTACCCGCTCGAGAAGACCGGCATCGACGTGCGCTGGAGCGATGGCGCCGTTGAGCATGTGGCCATAAAGGGCCGGAGCTATCCCGGTGGGACGCTGCCGGTCATCGTGCAGATCAAGGACTACGTGGTGTGGGAGACGCTGCTCCACTACGTAGACGTCCGGCTGAGCGACTGGGTGCACACGGAGCGACCGCGGAGGCTGCTGCAGGGTCGGCGCAATGTCGGTTGACTCAACCGCCAGTCTCGCGCGCGCGCGTTCTGTGGATGAGATGCGGGCGGCCGGCCAGCGAGCGGCCGAGGTCATCCGCGGCGGCGGGTTCCAGATCGAGGCGGCCTTCGCTGCCGGTGTGCACGAGAAGACCTACTACCGCTGGCTCGAAGGCGAGGACGAGGCGTGCCTTGCCTTCCAGCGCGAGGTGCTGCCGGCGCTGTTTGAGCAGGCGCGGGCAGCTGAACAGAAGGCCGAGCAGGACATCGCCTCTTCCGAGGGCGGCTCGAGCGCGTGGGCCAGCTGGCACAAGTGGAAGCTTGAAAAGCGCTACCGGAAGCTGTTCGGCGACCTCGCGCAAAAGGTTGAGGTCTCTGGTCCCGGGGGCGGCCCCGTCGAGCACAAGCACGCATTCGTGGCTCAGCTGCCCGACTCGGAGCTACTGGCGATCGTGACTGGCGATAAGAAGCTGCCGAGCGGAGACGAGGGCGAGCAGTGACCATCCTCGACTACGAGATTGACGTGATGCGCAGCGACGAGCGCAACATGGTGCTCAAGGACTGGATGCTGAACACGCGCCACGACCGCAAAGACATCGAGCGGTGCATGCGCGACGGCGTGGTGCTTGTGGCTCGAGCCCGCAATGGCATCGCGCTGGGCTGGCTGGCTCATGTCGGCCGGAAGGCGTGCGCCGCATACGTGAAGGGCGCGTATCGCGACCTGGGCGTGCTGCGCGCTCTGTGGGACCGGGCAGGCCGTCCGAGCGAGGTCATGCACCCGTCGACAGCGCGAGCCCACCAGGTAATGCGCGGGCTCATGAGTTCGCGCGAGGAGACGCGATGAGATTCAAAGAGCTCAGGTTCAACAAGCCCGTCAAGTCGCCGCACCGCGCGGACGACGAGATGTTTCCGCGCTTCGGCGGCGTCGAGGCTGCGGCCATCGACGTTGCGATCGAGCACGGCTTCTGCAAGCTCAAGGGGAAGGTTCGCGAGGTGTGGACAGCCGTGGCCAACGTGAACAACGCGCTGCCTGAGGATGCCCCCGTGATTGCAGACAGGAAGGGTTCCAAGTGACGCTCCAAGAAGCCGTGACGATGCTGGAGACCTGGGACAAGCAGGCCGGAGAGCTGATCGCCGACTACAACCACGTCGTTTCAGCGGTCGAGGCAGCGGCAAGCCCGCTCGGGATGTTCCGGCCAGCGAGGCTGGAATGGGCCCCGGTTGAGGTGTGCCGTGTCGATGGGGCGTGGAAGGCGCATCGCAAGGGCATCGGCGTTGCCGGCCACAGTCCAAACTGGACCGGCCCCACGCTGCCTTCTGTCGTGCGCCAGGCGGCTCAGGACGTGGAGCCCGCCATCGTGGACCTGCGCAACAAGGTGACTCTGGCGAAGGCGGCGCTTGAGGCGCTGAGGGCGAAGTGAGCGACCCAGTCACCAAGGCCAAGCTGCCAACCGCGCCCGAGCCCGCCAACGACAACGCCGGACCCAGTGTGCAAATGGGCCGGATGGACCTTGCGGACTACACGCGCAAGCACATCCTTCCCGAGGCTGCCAAAGCCTGCGAGGAGGGCCAGCTACGCGAGCGCATGATCGAGCGCGACGGCAAGCGCGAAGTCCGCCGCCGCTACGACGTCGTCAGTGCTACGCGCATGTCCACGCGCTGGATGCCTGGCAGCTCCGTGCCCATGCTCGTGCCGGTCACGACGTACGAGACGGTGCCAGGTCAGCTGCCGTTTGGTCTGCCCGTGCTGCGCTCGCAAACGGTTGATGGCTTTCACTGGCAGCTGTTCCTGGCTCTTCTCAAAGCCGGCACGTTCGGCCGTGGCAAGGATGGCGAAAAGAGGGCACGCAAGTTCGCGACAAGTTGCACGTTCGCGTGCATCGGCTCGCGAGGCTGAATGACACCTGCGCAGCGTGCGGCAGCGGAGGAGTTGGCGCGGCGGATTGCGACGCGGAACGCCATCCTCTCGAACCTGCACGCACAACAGCGCAGTGTCATCGAGTCGGCCGCCAAGCTGAAGTCGATCCTGGCAGGTCGTCGCGGCGGCAAGACGACGATGGACGCCAGCTACCTGGCTGTCGAAGCTGAGAAGAGCGGACCGAAAGACTGGTGCCTGTACTCGGCGGTGACGCGCTCGGTCGCCAAGGATCTCGTGTGGGGCGAGCTCAAGGAGATCAACAAAACACACGAGCTCGGCTGGCGGATGCGCGAGGACCAGGGGCTCATCGAGACTCGGCGCGGCGCCCACGTGCGTCTGCTCGGCTTCGACAAAATGCCGGAGGTCGAGAAGGCGTGCGGATACCGCGTGCGTCTGTTTATCGCTGACGAGCCACACTCCTACGCCAAGCGACTGGAGTACCTCGTTGATCAGAAGCTAACAGCAGCGCTCGGCGACCTTGACGGCACATTGGTGCTGAACGGCACGCCCGGTGTCGGCCGGTTCGGCTACTGGTTCCGTACCAGCACCGGCAAGACGCCCGGGTTCGAGCGCTGGCATTGGACGGTCAGGCAAAACCCGAAGTTTCCACGCGATCCCGAGGTGTTCATTCGGGAGCTGCTCGAGCGCAAGAAGTGGACGTTTGAGACGCCGGCTTTCCGCCGCGAGATCCTGGCCGAGTGGTGCGAGGACGCCGGCATGGCCTGCTATGCCTACGTCGAGGCGCGCGACGGCCTCAAGGCGCTGGACATCGACTATTCAGGTCTGTTCACGCTCGGCTGCGACTACGGCATCAACAACGCCACGGCCTGGACGGTTTGGTACACGCCGCCCAAGTCACGCACGGCCATCGCGATCCACTCGCAGAAGGAAGCCGGGCTTGAGCCCGACGCTGCCACCGACATCACGAAGCGTCTGGTGGACCAGTACAAGCCGAGCAAGATCGTCGGCGACGCTGGCGGCCTCGGAAAGGTCTACGTCACGAACTGGAATCGCCGCTACGGCGACCGCGCCGGCATGTTCATGCACAACGCCGATAAGCAGGGCAAGCGTGGCCACATGCAGACGCTCAACGACGAGCTGCGATCGGAGCGCGCGAAAGTCTACGAGCCGGGGTGCGCCGTGCTCATCGACGAATGGGGCACGCTCACCTGGAAGGACGAGCGCAAGGAAGAAGAAGACCCGCAGGCCGAGAATGACGCCAGCGACTCGGCGCTCTACGGCTTTACGGCGCACCTCGGCTTCCTGAACGAACTGGCCCCGCCGCCTCCGCCTCCGCCTGACGTGGCCGCCATCCTGGCCCAGCAACAACGCATCGACCGAGTTCAGGCTGCCATGCGGCAGAGCGAAGACGATTGGAGTGAGTACTGATGGACAAGCACCCTGCAACCATGACCGCCGAAGAGGTAGAAGCTTTCGCCATCCGCATGCGTGACGCGGGCGCATCGCGCGTAACCGTTGGCGTGGTGAGCATCAGCTTCCGCGAGACGCCGCCTACGCATTCACCGCTCACCGCTCCCGCCGAGCCTACGCTGCCTTTGCCAGCGCGCGAGCCGCGAAAGCTCACTGAGGAGGAGCTGTTCGAACGGGAGTGTGCCGAGTACGTCCCGGGAACTGGCTAAGCAGCTTCGTCGCGCACCCAAGCGCTAGCCGGAATCTCCCCATCCGTCAGCTGCTCGAGCTTCACACGCATGTCGCCGTCTGGCCTAGACCTGCCGCGACGCCACCGTGTGATGGTCATCACGTCGAGGTCCATCTTCGCGGCTAGCTCTTTCACGGACAAGTCGTGTCGGGCCATGTAGACCCTGAGCAGAACGGCGCCTTGGTCTGTTCCCATGCTTGAGCATCTTACGCCTGTTTTCATGCGCGCGCGGCGTGAAAGTGCTTGACGTGCATGGAAACAGGCTGTGCCGCCTGATGACTGTACGCGCACGCATGAAAGGGACAGTCCACCATCCGAGTATTGGGCCGCGGGCGATCTGTTTGCCGACTGCGTGCCATGACAACTCCGGAGCCGAGTGGACGCACAGACCCCGAACGCGACCGAGCGCAAGTGGTGGACCAGCAAGCGGGACACTCACGCCGCCGTGTTCAGTCTGACCGGCTTCCTGCGCAAGCATCAAAAGGAACGCCGCCGGATGAACCGGCTCCACATGCGGATCGTGTCGAACGACGATCCGGCTGGGCGCGGCCTGTACGGCACGCCCATGGAAGCTGCAAAGTCGCGTCTCGATGGCGGCAGCGAGAAGAGCCGGTACATGCTGTGCCTGTCCATCGTGGACACGGCGGCGAGTATCGTCTCCAGCTCCAAGCCAACGCTCCAAGCTCTGACGCAGGCCGGCGATTGGAGCATGCAGCGCCGTGCGAAGGAGCGGACGCTGGCCCTGAGCGGACAGATGCGCCACCTCCGCATCGACGAGCTCGGACCGAAGATCTTCCGCGACGCAGCCATTTGCGACGTAGCCGGCGTGTTCGGCTATCTGCACCCGGAAACGCGCCGGGTGTGCCTGGACCGCGTGCTGAGCAACGAGATCCTCGTCGACCACAACGAGGCGATCCACGGCAAGCCGCGCAACCTGTACCGCGTCTACCCGGTGAACCGCGAGCGTCTCAAGGAGCTATATCCCAGGTTCGCCGACAAGATCGAGAACGCTTCCGGTGTCGACATCGACGACCGCGACGACTTCTTTCTGACGCGCGAGTCCGCGGCTGACTCCGTGCTCGTCGCCGAGTCGTGGCACCTCGGCCCAGCCATCAGACCAGTCAAGGGCAAGGAGCTGCCAGCGTCGAAACTAGGGCGACACGTGCTGTGCGTCTCGAATGCGACGCTGGTGGACGAGCCGTACAAACATCAAGAGTTTCCGTTCGCGTTCCTAAAGTACGCGGACTTCCCGGTGGGCTGGTACGGACAATCGCTTGTCGCGCGCACCAAGGAGAGCCAGCGGCGCATCAACAAGCTGATCAAGAAGTACGAGATCAGCCAGGACCTGAACTCAAAATGCGTCACGGTCGTTCCGCGCTCAAGTGGACTCGGCCCCGACCAGATCACGAACTTGCCTGGTCAGGTGGTGTTCTCCGAGAGCGGAGAGCCGAAGCTGCTCCGCTGGGACGGCACGCTCCCTGACCTGCGTGCGGACATCCCGGCCATTCGCGAGGAGTGCCTCAACAACGAGGGCCTGAGCGAGCAGCAGGTACAGGGAGACCGCATCCAAGGCGTGAACAGCGCCGTAGGCATTCGCGCCGCCGACGACGTGCAGAGCCGTCGCCACGTGCACCCGCAGCGCCGCTACGAGCGCTGGCACCTCGACGTTGCCGAGCTCATCGCGCGGCTCAACGACGACGCGACCGAGGAGGACCCGAGCTACTCGGTCACCTCGCAGGTCCGACGCGGGCGACGCGACTTTATCAACAGCGTCAAATGGGCTGACGTCCAGGTTGATCCCGACGACGTGCGCTTGCAGATCTTCCCGACCTCCTCGCTGAGCACGACCCCAAAAGGCCGGCGCGACGACGTGATGGGCCTGCTTCAGGCCGGCATGATTACGCAGCAGGTCGCACTCGAACTCCTCGACATGCCCGACCTCGACACCGAGACGAGCAACGCGCTCGCCGAGGTGGACTACTCGCGCTGGCAGGTCGAGGAGGTGATGGACGGCAACGGCTTCGAGATCGACCCGATCTTGACCGCTGACGGCCTGAGCCTGTGCCTCGATACGGCGCGCAAGGCGTACCTCCAGTGCCTCTACTCGAAGGCGCCGGATGACGTGCTCGAGAACCTGCGCGACTACATGAAATCGCTCTCCGACGAGATCGCTCGCATCGCGCCTAAGCCGGCACCTGTGCCCGAAGTCCCGATGGATCCGGCGATGGCGATGCCGCCCGAGATGATGCCGCCAGGTGAGCCGCCGCTGCCACCTGTACCGAACGTGCCCCTAATGCCTGGAGTCAACTGAGTGACCGTACAAGCAGCCAGCGCAACGCCCGCTCCGTCAGCCGATCCGACCGGAGAAGGTTCGCCGCCCGACCTGTCGAACACCGGCGCGCTGCCCACTGGCGCGTCCGACGCTGGCCATCGCACGACTGCACAGTCTGACCGCATGGCGCGCGCGCTCGGCGTGTTGACCGGTGGCGGCAAGAAGCCTGATCCCGTCGCGCCCGCTGCCGAGCCCGCTCCTGCACCGGAGCCTGCCGAGATGGCACCGCTCGCTGCGGGGCCCGAAGCGACGCCTGCAGAGCTGCCCGAACAGCGCCCAGGAGAGAGCGACGCCAAATACGAGGCGCGCCTCGCTCGCGCACTGGCGGACATTCAGAAAGAGCAGGGCGAGAAGCTCTTGCTCAAGAAGCAGCTGGCCGATCGAGACACGACGGAGGGCGCGCTCAAGGCCGACCTGGAAGCGCTGCGCGCGCGACTCGCCAAGATCGAGGCCGACCCCGCAGAGGCACTCAGGGCGGCCAAGACCACGTACGACGAGTACACCAAAAAGATCCTAGCTGGCGAAGTCAAGGCGCCGACGCCTGAGGATGAGCTCGCGCGCAAGGTCGACGAAAAGTCCAGCGAGCTTGAGAGGCGACTGGCCGACATGCAGGCGAAGCTCGAGGCGAAAGAGAAGGCCGAGCAGGAAGCTGCGCTCAAGCGCCAGTACGAGGAGACGCGCTCGCGCGATCTCGAGATCGTCAAGGCACGCATTCAGGCCGCTGCCGAAAAGCACCCGCTGGTCGCATCGCTTTCGTGGTCCGCCGAGAGGGTGTTGGACCTCTGCTACCAAGAGCAGACCAACGACATCGAAGGACAGCTGGCCAAGCTTGACGCTGCCGCCTCATCTGACCTGGAGACGCTCCTCCAGAGCCCGCGTGCGTTGGCCGCGGTGCTGAAGCGCAGCCCGAAGATTCGCGAGACGATCCAAGCGGCCATCGCAGGCGGCAAGGATCAGAGCAGGCAGACCCCGAAGAGCAGTGAGGGTCCTCGCGCGCTCGGTGCCGACGTGGTGTCGGCGCCGACCACGCCAATCGATCGCCCGAAGACCAAGGAGGAGAAGCGGCGTTCAGCGTTGCGAATCCTCAGCGGTGAGGGCTGAAAGTAACGAGGACGCCTCATGTCTCTTTCCAGAACTGCAGTACTGCCCGCGCTCAAGGAACTCTACACGGAGGGCGAGGATCGCGACCTCGTCTTCAAGTCGCACTCTCTGCTCGGCATGACCCGGCGCAATCGCAAGATGCAGGGTCGCTACTTCCATCTGCCGATCCAGTACGGCAAACCCCAGGGGCGCTCGCACTCGCTGACCACGGCGGGCACGAACGAGTACGCCTCCAAGTACACCGCGTTCGATGTAACGCCCGTCAGCGACTACGTGGTTGCGAAGGTGGACGGCATCGTCGTGCGCCAGGCCATGAACGGCGGCGCAGCCGAAATGTTCTTGGATCTGATGAAGAACGAGATGGATGGCTCGCTGTCCACCCTCGGCGACAACGTGGCGCGTGAACAGTACGGCACGTTCGGTGGCGCGCGCGCACAGGTCCACGCGACCACGGCCATCAGCACCACCTCTCTCACGCTCGCCAACCCCGAAGACACTTTCTTCTTCGAGGTCGGCATGAAGATCTGCGCATCGGCGACCGATGGCACGAGCGGTTCGCTGCGCGACTCGGGCGACTTCATCACCATCACGGCCGTCAACCGCGACACCGGCGTCCTTACGGGCGACGGCAACTGGTCTGGCATCTCTGGCATCGCGAACGGCGACTACCTGTTCGTCCAGGGCGACTTTGGCGCAGCTGCTTCGGGGCTCGGCTCGTGGTGCCCGTCGAGCGCGCCCGGCTCCACCTTGTTCTTCGGCGTGGATCGCTCGGCCGACGTCGAGCGTCTTGGCGGCATCCGCTACGACGGCGCGAACGAGACGCAGGAGACCGTCTACATCAAGGCCATGGCGCGCGTGCAGCGCACCAAGGCGAACATCAAGTACATCTACACCAACCCGATCAACATCGCGGCGCTCGAGGTCAGCAAGGAGGGGCAGAAGTTCATTACCTCCGACAACGAGTACAAGATCGGATACAAGGGATTCAGCATCGGCGGGATCGACATCATCCCCGACAACGATTGCCCCGTAAACGTGGCGTACGGAATTGATCCGAGCGCCTGGCTCTGGTGCACGAACGGCGATGCCCCGTCTCTCAACGACGCGGATGGGATCGAGTTCCTGAAGCTCGGCTCCAGTGTGGGCGACACCTTCGAGATCCAGGGAGTGATCGACCACAACTTCGGCTCGACGGCGCCCGGCAAGCTCCTGCGCATCGCCCTGCCCACTGCTGGCTGATCTCTGACGGTCTGAACGAAGGAGATCCACCATGGCGAACATCAAGAACCTAAAGAAGCTGCTCAAGGTCTACGGACCTGATCACGAGGTGGCGTACGTGCGGTGGGCTCCTTCGAGCTCGTCCACGCAGACGCTCACTGAGGCGCGCGGCATCACCAGCGTGACGCGCTCCGGCGCTGGCGCGTACACAGTCAACGTGGCGCGCAAGTGCAGGAACCTGGTCGCGCTAATCCAGGTCGTCGAGAACAACACGACCCACTATCACTTCGCTCGCATCGAAAGCACGAGCGCTGCCGCAGGTACGGTTGCGGTCTCTCACAAGAGCGTCGCGTTTGCCGACGTAGCGACCGGCCCCGCTGGCTCCGACACCGTCGACGAACTTGAGGTGCTGGTGCTGATGCAGGTCGCATCGTGAAGGAGCCGAAAAGCGGCATCGGGATCCTCGTCGGCGTGAAACCCAAAAAGGGCAGCGCTGAGGAGGAGACTGTTGACGATGGCGGCGACATGATCGAGGTCAAGCGAGCTGCCGTAAAGGCTCTGTTCAGCGCCATGAAAGCCGGAGACGTCGAGGCGGGCGTCGAGGCTCTGGACGCTCTCAAAGACTGCTACTGACGGGAGGACCATGTGGGAGCGTCCGTTCTCGTATCTGAGGTGATCGAGGAAGCTCGCTTCCGCGTGGACGCGAACTCAGGCGCGTCTACTTACGTCAACGACGCCGCCATGCTCCGTCTGGTCAAGTTCAGCGCTCGCAGGCTGAGCGCCATGATCCGCCGTGAGTTTGGCGGCGACTACTTCACGTCACGGACCACGCTGACGACAACGCCTAGCAGTGACACAGTCGCACTGCCGGGCAACTTTAGCGACCTGCGCCAGATTGCGTGGGTCCGAGGCAGCAACGACGTGGTGCCGATGAGCCGCGCTGGCGTCGATGATTGGCGCGCATCTAGCGAGACCGCAACCGCATGGGATGCGGCGCCGACTTACCAGATTCAGAGCAGCAACCTGCTCGTCTTCCCGAAGCCGAACCAGGCGTACACGCTCTCGATTTACTACGACACCGGGATCTACGTAACGTCCACCTCCGACAGCATCGACGCCCAGCCAGGCTGGGAGGAGTGGCTGATCAACGACGTCTGCATCCGCATTCGAATGCGCGAGGATCTAGAGTTCTCTTCCTTTGAGAAGGAGCGCTCCATCGCCGCTGCGGAGATCAAGCAGCAGGCGGCCCAGCGCGACCGGGTTGGGGTGCACACGGTTCGTGATCTGTGGGGCGACGGCTCAGAAAGCATCGACCCGCGTAGCCTGTTTGCGAGGCGGTGAATGCCAGCGCCAAAAACCAAGCTCCCCGCGTACGGACAGCCAGTCAAGACCGAGCACGTTGCGGATCTGCTGCTCTTCCTTGAGACGCACCTGCTCCTGGACTCTGTGTTTGTCACCGGCTGTGAGCTCGACGGATCGGGCGACTTCGCGTTCTTCAGGCACGGTCTGCGCCGTCCGTACAAGGGCGTGATCATTGCCGGCCAGTCGCGCACCGACGTCTTCATCCGCGTTCTTCTGCCAAGCGACGCAGCGTTGACTGAGCCGCATACATCGACCACTCACTTCGGCGTGCGGCCAACTGGCCTCGGAGAGGCCGCCCTCGCCTGCGCCTTCGACGCGTTGGTGTTCTAATGCCGCTGCAGAAGCAATACGCCGAGATTCCGCTAAACGGCGGACTTGATACCAAACAGGCGGACGAACTGCAGAGCGCGAACACGCTCACGTCGGCGCTGAACCTCCGCTTTCGCAAGAGCGGACGCCTCGAGAAGCGCTCGACCTACCACGCGACCACGGGCACGTTCGACGCCGACAATGAAATCATTGACACGCTGTTCGCGAACCAGGGCCGACCGATCGCGCTCGGCCGAACGCAAGGCTGCGGCTCGCTGCAAGGCACGACGCTCGAGCTTCCCGGAGATGTTGACCCGCCGCTGCGGCCTGTTGCTTGTCGAGTGTCCAGGCTGGTGGCGGCGCAGACGCAGGAGACGGCCAATAGCTACGGTCTGACCAGCACGGCGTGCGCGGCGATCAATGGGCAGATTGTCACAGCGCACGCAGTGGTGGTGAGTTCGACCGCTTCGAGCCTCGTCATTCGCGTGTTCGACGCTGCGACTGGAGAACTCGTCAAGGTGACGTCCCAGCCTGTCACGGCTCTGTCCGGTCTTGTTTTTGTGCAGGCGTGCCAGATTGCTTCGCAAAACGCGGTGCTGATTGCGTGGACGAGTGGGTCTGCTCTACCGTTCTCGATCAACGGCATTCGTTACGACACAGCAACAAGCACGTTCGGCAGCCCGATCGTGATGGCGAGCGGCGTTCTCCCCGATGCCAGCTTTGCAATTTGCGAGTCGACAACGACGAACGTAACTGGCGGAGGCTTCTATCTCGGATACGAGGACGACGCGAGCGGCGATCTGGTTGTGACTCGTCGCCAGTACAGCGATTTGACCACGATCTTGGCAACGCACACGGGCACGCACGGCGCATCTGCAGGCGTCTCCATTTGCGACAACGGCATAGATGGCGCGATGGTCGCGAGCGTCGACAACAGCACCAATGTTGCGTACATGGAGCTATTCGGCTCGCCTGGCACAGCGCAGGTGTTGCTGGTTGGAGCCAGCAACAACTTATCAGGAGTAGCGATCGGCTATGGCTTAGACGGCTCTAATCGCGCGGCGACAGCCATCGTGAACGTTGTTGCGGCAGCCATCGGCGGCACTGTCGCCAACAGCTTCACGCCAATCTACTCAGTCGCGTACGTTCGCAGCTACGCAAGCTCTCCGACGGCGGCATACCAGCAAACTCTGACCGGCGTATACGCGATCTCCCATGGCGTAACTATCGACAATCTTCCGCACTTCGCGGTCGCGACGGATGTCGGTGAGCGAACCGACGACAACCAGTCGTATGCCACCGGCCAGAGCGGTCTGCTTGTTCGCGTTAGGCCTGCGAGCAACGCTGCGCCTGATGTAGTTGCTCGCTTCGGCCATGACCGCATGGCCGGGTTCACCGTCATCCAGCAGATGAGCGCGTTGACCATGTACGACCGTGCTGTCTACACGGCGCACATGGCAGATCCGGCAAAGGCACAGACGATGGTTGCCGCGAGGCTTCCTCAGGCTTCGTTTGTCGCCAAGGTGCAGTTCGGGGCCGCCACCGACGCCTTCCCTCTCTCGAGCACTGAGCACAGTGGGGCAACGCTGGTGGCTTCTGGCGAACTGTTCGATTTCGATGGCCAGTGGCCGATTGAGACGCAGCCGCGCGGGCGCCCTCGGCTCACCGTCGAGTACGGCAGCGGCAGCGGCGTTACCACGACGGGCACGCTCAGCCTCTGCGCGCTCTATACGTTCGTCGACCAGGCTGGGCGCCTCCATCGCAGCGCGCCAAGCGCCGTCGTCACGGTCCCGGCGGTCACTGACAAACAGATTGACGCGTACGTTCCTGCGCCGCCGCTGCCTGCTTACCAGGGTTTTGGCGCTACAGGGTTTAGCGAATACACCACGAACTACGGCATCGAGCTGTACGCAACCGAGGACGGCGGCAGCACGTTCTATCTCGCTCACAACTCGAGCGGACGAAAGCTCGTGCCGGACAACGGGTTCACTCCAGAGCCGTTCTTCAAGTTCAGCGGGGTTCAGCCAGGCGATCCTGAGCACCCTGCGCTCTATTCTGACGGATCTGCCGGATCGGAGCTTTGGAGCGAACCGCCCCCGCCAATGATCAGCGTGGCCACCATCGGCGACCGAGTCTGGGGCATCGACGCCGAGGACCGCAGCCGCATCTGGTACTCGAAGCCGCTCGTCCCCGGCTACGCGGTCGAGTGGAACACTGCATGCTCGCTCGTCATCGGAGATAAAGGAGTGGCGGTTGCCGACGTCAACGGAACGGCCGCTGTTTTTGGCGAGCGTGGCATCTGGGTCATTCCAGGTGAGGGGCCCAATGCGAACGGCGTGGGGAGTTTTGCGCCGGCTCAGCGATTGCCGCACGAGGTTGAGACGATCTGTCCAACCAGCGTGTGCAAGACGCCGGCAGGCGTAGCTTTTCGCGCCCGCCGAGGCATCTCAATGCTCGGGTTTGGATTCGACATGCAGCCCATTGGGCTGCCCATCGATCTGCTCATGCCCACGGTTACACAGTCGTCCATGATCCGCGCTGTCTACGACGACCAACACAGTGAGCTACGCGTTATCGATCACGCCATCGGATCCGTCTACGTCTTCCACATGCTCGAGCAGAAGTGGACGAACTGGGGGCAGTCAAGCTCTGACGGCCTCCAAAATCAGCGCGACGCATGCGTAGCAAACGGCCGGGTTTGGTACGCGCACAAGCCATCATCGGGGCCATGGCAGCTGCGGCGCGAGCTAGGCGGGGATGAAACCGACCACAACCTTTCGGCCGAAGCGGTCCGTGTAGTGTCTGCGTGGATTCGGCTCGAAAACGTAGCAGGGTTTGGTCGGCTGCGGCGCATCACGCTGCCGTTTCGTGTCCCTGGCGAGCCAGCGGGGAAACTCCTCACCGTCACTGCGCACGCCGACTACGACGACTCGACCAACATTGGCACTCAGGTCTACACGCTGACTGACCTTGGCGAAGAGGGCGACTTTGTCTTTGTTGTCATGCAACCGAGCGTTCAGAGAGTCAGCGCGCTACGGCTCACGCTGATCATTCAGTCGCTCGGATCAAGCCCGTGGGGCGGGTGGATTGATTCAGGATCCGACGTCGCCGGATATCCGCCAGCAGTCGCCCGCATTGAGTATGCCGTGCAGCCTGGTGGCAGGCGCAACGTTGCCAACGCCAACAACAAGGGCTGACTGTCTGCAACTAGACATCAAGCTCTGACAACTGCTCAGAACGCCGTTGGTTTGTCGGCCAAAATGAAGGCATCGGCAAACCGTCGAGTATGGAGGTTCGGGCATGAGCAATCTCTTTTACGTGCCCGAGCGAGATTACCTCGGAGGATCCGAGCGCGCGCTGGACCAGCGGCGATCAGAGTACGAGTCTGGTCGCCAGATGGGTCTAGGAAGCTTCCAGCGAGGAACCGGCGCTATGGGCGGCGCGACCGGGGCTACTCAGATCGCTGGAGAAGCTGCCAGGTACGGGCAGGGGACGGTCATCGACTCCCGCGCGAGCCGCGACGCCGGCATCGGAATGATGGGCAATTCCGTGGCGTCGATGAGCAGCGCTGCCAACGCAAATACGGCGAGCATTGCGGAAGCGCAGCAGCGCGCGGCCATTGCGGCGAACGCCCGTCAGATGCAGGCTCAGGCCGCGTCCGCACGTGGCGGAAATCAGGCCGCGGCAATGCGCAACGCGCAGGCGTTCGGCGCTACCAGTGCGCTGCAGAACTCCGAGCAACTCGCCGCCTTGCGCGCTCAGGAAGAGCAGCAGCGCGTCGCTCGGCAGATGGCCGCAGCTCAATACCAAGGCCAAATCGGCGCTCAGAGGCTCGCGTACGGTCAGCAGCAGCAGCAGTTCGGCGCAGGTCTGGGACAGCAGGCTGCGGGGCTCCAGTTGGCCGATTACCAGGCTCGCAACCAGGCCGCGCTCGGACTCGGGCAGCTTGGGCTTGGCCAGCAGCAGCTCTACACGAACGCCGGTCTTACAGCTGACCAGGCGCAGCTTCAGGCGCAGCAATACTACCAGCAGATGAAGGCCGCCGAAGCCGCTCAGTCCACGGCGTTCGCAGGCGCGATGATCGGCTCAGTGGGTGGGATGATGGGCGGCATGGGCGGAGGGATGTGAGTGGCCACGCCTGAGCAGATGCGACGCGCCGCTGCGATGTACGCCGGGCAGCCGGTCATGTCTGGCGACCCGAGTCTTTCGGACGCGGAGAACGCGATCGCCGAACAGGATGCGATGCTGGCGCAGCAAGCTGCAGCGGACGACGCAATCCGCACGGCTCCTGTCACGCCGGCTCCTCCCGTTGCTGTGCCTGCAAGTACGGTTATGTCGATGGAGAGCGAGCCGATGACGCCGGCCGTTGCTCCGACTGGGCAGGCTGTACAGGCGGCGCCTATTGCCGCGCGCATCCACACTCAACCGGCGTTGGCGGCTCCTGGTCCGACGCAGCAGCAACCTCAGCCGAGTCCGGCGACTCCTCAGCCCAGGCCGACGAATCCATACGTGGAGATTCAGCGCGCATCGGCCGCTGATGCAAGCGCGGCTCAGTCTGCGGCGAACGCCTACGAAACACAGGGCGACATCGCAGCCGAGTCGCGCAAGCTGGCGATCGAGGAGCAAGGGCAGGCGAAATCAGAGACATCCTCAGCCGAGGCCGACGTTTTCGCCCAGATGGGAGCTGCTCAGGACGAGCACGCTAACAAGTTGCGAACCATCGAGGCCGCGCAGCGCGAATCCGAAGCCGTTCAGCAGCGCGAGATCGACGACGATCAGAAGTTCCTGAAGGCGAACGCCGAGCCAAAGGACCGACGCACCGGAGCTCAGCGGGCCGCCGGGCTGATCGGGATGCTGCTCGGCGGCATCGGCTCTGCCATGCAGTCGGCGGCGCTTGGTCAGGTCGTCAAGAATCCCGTGATCGACATTGTGAACGAGTCGATCAATCGTGACCTCCAGAGACAACAAGCGGCGCTCGATAACACCCGCACGGCTATGGCCGCGAAACAGACATCGCTGGCCCAGTCGCGCGCGCGCTACCAGGACGATCGCGAGGCGCTCCAGTTCGCACGCGTCATGGAGCTCGACAAATGGAAGTCGAGTCTCGAGGAAGTTGCTAAGCGCGGCGAAAGCAAGGAAGCTCAGGCCAAGGCTCAGGAGGCCATCGCGGTGATCGACCAAGAGCGGTCGACGCTTCTCGGCGGCTTCTACAGCGATCGGTTTGAGCGCCGCCGCGCAGAGGCGCAGCGGGCCGGTCTGGCTCGGTATCAAGAGCAGAAGGCGGCAGCTGCAGCGGCAGCGGCGCGCGCCGACAAGGGGCCGGATTACTCGAAGTTCACAGTGCCAGAGCTCGAGCGAGCAGCGGCAATTGGCCAGCTTCCGGCGGGCGGCATCGAGTACCTGAACAAGGTCAAGGCTGGCGACGCTGGCGTGGAGAAGGCATACGCAGACATCGACAAGCTGCGCGCGGAGGCGGCGAACGGCGGCGGCCATAAGTCTGCTCAGCAGGTCAAGACAGAGACTCTGATGGCTGGAGTTCAGAAGGACGTGGACAACCTGGTCCCGTACCTAAGCGCCGACAAGGACATCCCCTACTTCGGCGTCCGCAGCGGAACGCAGTGGGTTCCTGACGCTGTGATGCCGGAGGAGAACATTAGGGTCTCGAACAGCGTCAACGCGATCGCGAACATCCTGCTCCGCGACGAGTCTGGCGCGGCGATTGGGGAAGACGAAGCGAACAAAAAACGCGCCGCATGGGGCATCGACAGCGGCGACCCGCAGATCCGGAAAGAGGGCCTGCGCAAAATGCTGTACGAGTACGCGGCCCGAAAGAACGCCGGCAAACTTCCTGCCACGATCGACGCTCAACCAAAGGGCGGCGGATGAGCGATAAGCGCGTCGACGCATTCGACCCGAGTGGCCAGCTCGTGACGATCCCCGAAGAGCAGGCGCTTGACGCCCAACTACAGGGATACGAACTCGCCACGCCGGAAGCGATGCAGGCGCGCGCGCTTGAAGCTGAGCACGGCGGCGACAACGTCCGCGCCGGACTCGAAGGTGTCGCGCGCGGCGCAACGTTGGGCCTGTCCGACTACGTGCAGGCCAAGGGCGCGAATCTCGGTACGCGTCTAGGAAACGCGCTGGCTGACCTTAGCTTCGGCGATTCGTCTGGCGTAGACCGCGACGCGCAGGCTGTCGCAGCAGAGCAAGAGGCGAAGGCCGGGATGCTCGGTCGACAGCAGGCGAACAGCACGATCTCCACGATCGGCGAGATGGGCGGCGCCATCGGCCTAGGCGTGCTCACGGGCGGACTCGGGGCAGAGTGGGCAGCCGGCAAGGCCGCCGCTCGTCTCGGTCAGGCTGCCGCAACGACGCTCGGCAAGGCCAGCATCCGGGCTGGTCTAGGGGCCGTCGAAGGCGCAGCGTTTGGCGCAGCCAAGGCCGTTGACGATGACTTCTTGGCTGACCGCGACATCACTGCGGAGCGGATCGCCCTCGCCGCTGGAGAGGGCGCCTTGCTCGGCGGAGCGCTGGCCGGCGGCGCGTCGCTGCTCGGGAGCGGTCTCAAGGAGGGCGCGCGTCGCCTCTCTGGTGCTTTGGGCGAGGGCAGTTCCGTTGGCGGCTACCTCGACAAGATGGCAGGCGAGAGCGCCTACAAGGCTGCAGTGGGGCGCACGAGCAAGCAGTCAATGAAGCTCGCCGACCGGCAAGGCGGCGCCGAAGCGGTGGGCAAGACGCTCCTTGAGGAGGGGATCGACTTGACCTTGGATGCCGAGTCAATCCTATCGCAAACGACGGCGAAGGCCGACGAGATCGGCGAGACCATCTCTCGGCTCGTGCAGGAAGCTGACGCGCTTGGCGAAGGAGTAAAGCGCGGCGACCTCCAAGAGGTCATCAAAAAGAGCGTCATCGACCCGCTGAACAAGGTTGGCACGCAGGACTTAGCGCGCCGTCTCGAGTCGTCTTTGGACGACATGGGGATCACGCGGTTCAGGGCTCCGACAGATGCGCCGGTGATGACCGCGCAACGCGCCAGCTCGGGCGTGGACCCGATGGCTGGCAGCGGCCTAATGGGCGTACCAGAGCCAAAGCCTTCCGCCTACAGCGGGGGCGGCCTCATGGGCGAAGTCGTCGATCAAACGGATGAGATTGGTCGCGTAAAAACGCTCTCTCCAACGCGCTCACGGTCGAATGTTGACAGCGGTCTAATGGGCTCTGCCAAGGAAGAGCTGATCGCCTTCAGCGAGATCAACGGCATCCGCAAGGCGCTCGACGCTCGTCTCAAGTGGAGTCGCACCGCGCCGGATGAGCTACTCGACGCCAAGCGAGATGTGCGCCGAGCCATCGATCGCTTCTTCCTGGACAAAGTCGACGAAGCGGCGCAGCAAGCTGGCAAGCCAGAATTCGTCAAGCAGTTGAAAGAGGCCAAGCGCAAGTACGCGCATCTGGCACTCGCCCGCGACCAGGCTCAGGAAGCCGTCCAGACGCAGCTTGCCAACCGCGCCACCTCGCTCACCGACACGCTTGCCGGCGTCGGAGCTGGCGCCACCACGGGCGGACCGGTCGGCTTCCTGGCCGGCATCGCCACGTCCCAGGCTCACCGGTTTGTCCGCGAGCGTGGACGGGGCGTTCTGGCAACGGCGATCTTTCGCGCTCGCCAGCGCGCCATGCGCGGGGAAGAACTCATCGAGGGCGCTGCAGGGGGCATGATCGGCGCTGTTACGCGCGGCTTCCAGCGAGCCACAAAAGCGGCTGAGGTTGCCAGTGACAGCGTTCCGATCGGCGGAGTCGTCATGAACACTCGTGACCCGGCCAGCTACGAAGGCGCCATCCAGCACCTGATGCGCCTGCAAGATCGCACAAGCGAGGAGCGCCGGAAGCTGCATGAGCGCAACGCCGAGCTCGCCGCGGAGTCGCCCGAGCACGCCGCTGCCATCGACGCGCACACGCAGCGTACCATCGACTTTCTGCTGGAGAAGGCAGGTCCCAGCAGCATCGATCCATCGCGCCCGTTCGGCCATCTCCAGGTGCCCAAGCATGCGCGCGCCACAGCGCTGCAGCTCGCGCGGTACGCACAGGCAGCGCAGGCCCCGCAGTCTGCACTGGAACGCATCGCCGATGGCAAGCACACGAAGGAAGACGTCGAGACGCTCAAGGCGCTTTACCCGCGCTTGTGGTCTCGCTTCGGGGCCAAGGTCCGTTCGCAGCTTGCGGACTTGAAGAAGCCTCCGAGCTACCGAACGCGCCTCGAACTTGGGCGCATCCTCGAGCAGCCAATGAGCGACTTCGATTCGCCGGCCTTCCAGCAGGCGGCTGCGGCAGCACGCGGCGCAGCGCAGTCGAAGGAAGCGCAGGCACAACAGCCGCAATCACGAAGCACCACACAACTCGCGCGCAGCGGAGCGGGTCACGTGTCCACGTCCGACCGAATCCTAGCCCGGAGCGAGTGACCATGAGTTCTGCCCATCTCGATGCCGCTGCGTGCGTGAAGTGGCCAAGCGCCAGAAGCACCGCAGACACAACCCATTCGCGCGGCGTGATCTTTCGCGTCGCCAACGCGACCAGCCACACTGCAATCGGGTCCACGTCAGCGCAGATCCCAAAGAGTTGCCGCGGTAGGTACTGGCGATTCCTGACGTCTGGAGCAAACGTCGAGTGGGCTTGGCTCCTCGACGGAGACACGGCGCCCACGCTGTCCTATGGACAGACCTCAACCATGGGCACTGGCGCAGCAGCAGCGGCGCCGCGGTTGATGGACGGGATTCCCGAGCACATCATGTGTCCCGTCAACGCCTACGCGCTCGTGTTCATCTCCAGCGCAGCCACTGGCACCTTTGAGGCGAGCCTTTCTGGCCGAGCAACAGATTCGGTGAAGTGACATGCCTGGACCCTTCGAGGGACACCCGCAGATCCCTAGCGGGGCCGGTGATCTTGGGCTGACCACGGCAAGGCTCGCATCCTTCGTCTCGTACGACGGGTGCGTAGTCACGTGCACCGGTGCCCTTGATCCGGGGGATGGGGACGGCGGGACGTTCACCTGGCGCGAATGGTCAGTCGCAACCGTGGATGGCGAGGACGTACTGGGTAATCCAGCGCTGTCGCGTGGGCGATGGCTGCGCATCACGCCTCCCGTGCCGGACGCGTTTAGCCTGACCAACGACTCGACGTCGGCGGCGATCGCCATCACGCAAACCGGTACCACCTCGTCCAGCTCGAGCGTCGGCGGCGCAATCAACCTCAACAACACGGACAATCCGGGCGCAGGCGTCATCATCTACAGCGCCCATGCCGCGCCAACCGGCCGCTTGTTTTCGGTGCGCGCAAACAATGCGACGTTTTCTCAACCGTGCATCTACGGCGAGACGACGGGCACAAGCTTCTGCGCCAAGTTCAGCCACACCGGCACGACCGCGACAGCCAATTGCGTACTGGTCGAGAGCACGAACACTCAGGACTCATCCTTGGGCGTCACTGGCTACGAGGCTGGACGCGGCACAATCAAGGTCACGCACAACAAGCCCGCCGTCAGCGACGCAAACGCATCGTGCATCTCGCTTGACATTGCAGGCGCGGGAACGGCCGCAAAAGGCCTTTTTATCGACTCGTCCGGCGTGACCACGGGGCTCCTCGTCGACGTCCGCAACAACAACCTGCAAAAGCTCACAATCGGGCCGAATGGCGTCATGGGCAGGCGCGGCAGCGTTGTCGGAATCCTCGACGCCGCCACGACAGCGACCGTAACGTTCGGCTGGACCGAGCCTGACGCAAACTACATCCCCGTGCTCAGTCCGGCGCACATCACTGGCGCGGCTGATCCGATGTCCGCGCTCGTGATCGAGATCTACGACAAGACGACGACGGCGTTTAGCTTTCGGATCCACACCGCTCCAGGCGTCGGCACGCAGCGCAATTTTGCGTGGCGAATCGAAAGGAACGTATGAATCCGTTCGACGGTCGTCCGCAAATCCCCAGCGGGGCTGGGTACCTGGGAATCACGAAGGCTCGCCTGGCAACGTACGTTGCCTATGACGGTTGCATCGTCACCTGTACAGGCGGCTCAAACCCAGGAGACGGCGGTGGAGGAACGTTCGCTTGGCGCGAGTGGTCCGCGGCCGACGTCGACGGTGCAGAAATACTTGGTGACCAGACGCTGCCTCGCGGCAGATGGGTGCATGTTTCGCCCAAGTCGGTTGCGGCGGGACTATCGACGGACCTGGAATCTGTCGCCGACGCAACCACGACCTTCGTGCAGGCGGGCAGCGAATCCGTGGGATCAGGCGGCGGCGGCCTTTGGGTGGCCGACCCAGACGACGTTGACACGCCGGACAACGGCGGGACGGTGCGTGTTACGGCCACCGGCCGACGCATGAAGCGCCTAGTATCTGCAGAGCGCCACGTGATCGCGCCAGACTTCCGAAAGACCACGGACGCCGACGACACGGCATCGATCCTGCGCGCGCTCGAGTGGGCGCTTCGCAACGGCGCATCCGGCTGCTACCAAACGGTTCGGCTCCCTGGCATCGGACGGCCGTATCTGATCAGCGACGCCCTGGCCATCAGCGTGTCCGGCGACACGTCCTGCCACCTGACGATAGCCGGTGACGGCGCCGCAACGGTCATTGAGCAGACGGACACAGGCAAGGACATTTGGCGGTTTGAGGGAGACACGCAGAACCTTCGCAGTCTGACCATCCGTGACATGAAGCTCATTGAGGGCCAGTACGGAATCAAGACGCGCAATTTGCAGTATTGCTGGTTCTCGAAGATTCTGATGGATCGCCAGCGCGCTGCCGCCGTCTACCAGTGGGGCCCCGGCGTCGGCACCGTGATCTACGACGGGCTGATCGTGTACCAGCAGCGCGGGTACTCGGTGCATGGAGAGAGCACGGTCCTGACATTCCGCAATTGTGTTTTTGGCGAGATGGCAGGCGCTTTCTATGGCTCTGGCAACTGTGACTTTGAGCTGGACAACTGCACGGTGTTCGGAGCGAAGGACCGCGCCACAGTGCCGGCCCCGTACTCCGACACCAACGCCATTTTCAAGCTTCACTCGGGCAGCTCGCTACGCCTGACCGGCGGCCGCGTAGCGAATGCGGACGGGTGTAACACTGTGATCGAGGCCGTCCGCACCAAGGACATTCTCATCATGGGGACGCGCTTCGACCTCTCGAGCTCCGTACAGCGCTTCGTCGAGCAGCGATTTCTACAGGCGAACAAACAGACCGCCGTGGTGGACGTACGAGCCACGATCCGCTCTGAGTACGCCGGATCTTTTGAGCCGTACCGAGTGACCGAGAATCCGGCTGATTTTGAGTACCCGGTTGTGAATCGAAACGTGCGGTTCGCGGGGCTCATCGAGCACGCCGCGGGCGCTTCGGTGTCGTGGGACTCGCGTTTGATGGATGAGGCGTACGACGCTGACGTGACCGGCACTATCACACGGGAGGCTGCGACATGAATCGCCGCTTTGGAGGCGCTGGTATTCGCCGGGTAATCCGCGCAGGCGCGCGCCTAACCAGCTCATTCGTCGACACCATCCCATCCACGACTCCATCAAACCGCTGGCGTGCTGATACCGGCGTCGTCACTGGCGCCACCATGACATGGACCGACTCGATTGGGGGCCGTGTGGTCTCGCAGTCGACCGGAGCAAATCAGCCGACTGTCGCGTCCGCATCGGAGCTGCGCGGCACGGCTGTGCTGGACTTCCCTAGCTCCACTCACGCACTGGTGTCGGCCGACGCAGCGAGTGTTTGGACGGCTCTACACGGCCCACACACCCACTACGTGATCGGGGTCCCGCGCTCGGTAACGACTGGCCGCATCTTCTCCACGCGCAACAGTTCGAGCACAGCCAGCACGTCTGCCGGCGTGTTCGTGTCGCTGTTGTCGTCGAGCAACTCGGTCCGTTGGGCAGTCGGCAACGGCACCGCGAACCCGATCAACGCGATCGACGTGGCGAGCGCGTACGCGGACGATGGCGCCGGGTTCTGGATGGGCAGTTGGTCCGACGCGGCGTACAGGCTAGACAGCAACTTGGTTGCAGCGTCGACGGGCGTTCCAGCTGCCGCACTCGGCGCTGGCGCACCGCAAGCCACCCTAACGATCGGCGGCGGCGCGATCATGGCGATCGCCGAAGTCATCTTTTGGAACCGCGTCCTAACGGCCGACGAACGGTCGACCGTCGAGACGTACATCTCGGGCCGCTACGGCGTGGCTGCGTGATTTCGGCGCGGATAGACGCGCATTGGAGGCTGTATGAAGCACGTAAAGATTGCGGTGTTCATTCTCGGCGGCGCTCTCGTCGGAGCCGCGCGCGCGTTCCCTGAGTACGCGCACATGCTGGACATGATCGGCGCTGCGCTGATGGCGCTGCCGGCGCGACTCGATGCGCTCCTGCCCGCGAAGGCGGAGTGAGCGTGGCGCTGCGCGATGAGCTTGCGGACGTTTCGCGCGAGTCGGTCGAGCAGGCCGTCGCGATCATGGGAGGTCGGGAGATGAGCAGTCGAGGACAGAAGGCGCGCAAAGCGTTCGCCGTGATCAAGGCCGTGGTCAGCCCATCGTTCTGGCGGAAGGTCAGAGCGAACAGGCAGGCCGTGAGGGCGAACCAACCCAAGCCGTACTCGCCCGCTGAGCTGATCGGCGAAGCGTTCGAGATCGGCAACGACCTGCACGACACGCTGCGAGGCAAGCGCAAATGACCGAGCGCGAAGAGTGCCCCGTGCACGACCTGCGCGGTCAGCCGTCGCTGCTGCGGATCATGGGGTACGAGGCGATCCCAACGCGCATCGACGCTGTGCGCGCCTGGGTCTGGAGGCGCGACATGATGGTGAGCCCTGGCGGTTTCTGGCTGTGGACGTGGGCTGTCGCGGCGGCTGGATGGGGCGCGTGCCTGCTCTCGCAGTGGGTCGGGAGGCTGGTGCCATGAAGCAGTCCCCCGACCTATGCGCCCTCGAGATCGGCCCGTTCGGAGCTCGCCTGTGCGGCTACTGGCGCGGCGACTTCGGTGTCCGCGAGGGCGAGCCCAACTTCGCGGTGCCGTGGGAATTCGGGCCTGACGAGACTGCGGACGATGAGCGGGAGGAGGCGGCGTAATGCGGTACCTCGGCGGAAAGTCGCGTCTCGCGAAAGAGATCGCTGCCATCGTCGCGCCACGCGGCTACTGGTGGGAGCCGTTCTGCGGCGGACTGAGCGTGTCCGTGCAGCTCGCGAAGTACGGGCCTGGGCTCGTGTCTGACGCGAATCCGGCGCTGATCGCGCTGTACCAGGCTGTGCGCGATGGATGGGACCCGCCGGACTCGATCAGCGAGGAAGAGTGGCGCAACGCAAAGCGCCTCGACGACGACAACCCGCTCAAGGCGTTCGCGGGCTTTGGCTGTTCTTTCGGAGGCGGATGGTTCCACGCTTTCTCGCGCGGGCACCACAAGAAGCCGAACTGGAACCCGGCGCGACAGACGCGAGCGGCTCTGTTGAGAGACCTCCCAGCGATCTCTGCATGCGAGCTGTCAGCGATGTCTTTTTTCGAGGCGTGTCCGCACACAGCACCAGCGCCAGAGTGCGTCTTTGCGGATCCTCCATACGCAGGCACGGAAAGATACCGTGGCGCCCCGGCGTTCGATCACGACCGTTTCTGGAGCTTCTGTCAGGCATGGGCCGATCGCGGCACGCGTGTTTTCGTCACGGAGTTCTCCTGCCCTGTTCCTGCGCACGTGGAGATGGAGAGGCGCAGGCCGGAAACGTCCGGCCAGCAAAAGCGTCAAGCGTCGGAAGGCCGCGTCGAGCGCCTCTTCCGCGTGCTCCCACCCGAACCGAAACTGATTTCGATTCCTGACAACGACAACGGCCGCAAGGCTGGAGAGGAGGCTGCGTGACCTCCACCATCACAGTCGGCGGCGAGCAGGTACCGTGTGCCTCACCGGTCACGTCGTGGCACGAGCACGGACTGACCTTTGCTGGCCTGAGGCCGCGAAAGGACACGCACGCGGTTTGCCACCACTGGACAGCCGGGAGAGGACTCGGCAAGCAGGTCCACCGCACTCTGCTCAATCGCGGCCTGTCCGTGCACTTTCTGATCGAGCCGAGCGGGCAGATCGTGCAGTACGTGGACGCGGACATGCGCTGTAGCCATGCCGGCACTGCCAACGCGTGGTCGGTCGGCATCGAGATCGTGAACGCCGCGGGCGGCATCCCGTCGTCGGGCCAAATCCTGCTCAAGGAAACGATCCACGGTCGCGAGTTCGTCTACACGAGCTTCACTGCTGCCCAGGTCCGCGCTGCGCTGGACCTGACCGAGTCGCTCTGCCGCGCGTACAAGCTGCCCATGGCGGTCCCGATGGACGGGCGCGACGTGCTGGCCACGGTCATGCAGCCGAGTGCACTCAAGGCGTTTCGCGGCGTGATCGGGCATTTCCACGCGAACGGGGGCAAGCGAGACCCCGGGTTGGCGCTTCTGCGCGCGGTAGCGGCGCACAAGTTGCGCGGCGTGAACGGCGCGGCGGAATGAAAGGGCCAGCGTGATGCATGTTCGTGGTTCTGGACGCAGGCGCGGAAATCACCATCGCCATCGCCAAGTTTCTCGGCATGGTGATCGGCACGGCCGCACTCGCACTAATCAAGCCATTCCTCGACAAGCGGAAGAGCGAGAAGATACTGAAGAGCGTGCCGCCGAGCACGCAGCTACCGCCGAATGGTGGGCCCGTGACTGACGACCCGCCCACCGCGCGCCGCCAACTATCCCCCGCCGAGCTGGACGTGCTGCGCGAGGACCGCCTACGCGCCGAGGTCGAGCGGTTGCGCGAGCAGGTCAGCCGCCTGCACGAGGAGAAGCTTGCCCTACGCGACTCGCTGGCGGACTGCCGCGCGCGCTATGCAGATGTTGAGGCCAAGATGCTCACCCAGGAGCAGATCAAGGCCGACATCGAGCGCATGACGAGCGCGATCGGCGCAGCTCATGCCGCCGCTGACGAGCGCATCGCCGAAATGCGAAAGCAGGAGGTCGAGCCGCTCAAGGCGCTGGTGGAGGAGCTGCGCACCCGGCTGAACGAGCTCGTAGACGGCGAGGGGACGCCGATCCAGGTGCTGCCCACGGCGCTACCCGCCACCGTCCCGCCCCCGCTCCCAGCGCCGCCAAAGCGCATCGTGGAGGCGTACGCGCCGGGGGCTAGGCCGACGCCTGCGGGCGGGAGCCGCAAGCCGCGTATTTAGCGGCCTGTACGATTTACGCTTGCTCAAATCATACGCATCGGTCACTATCTCCTCAGGTCGCACGGAGCGACCATCCGCAACGGAAGTCGCGGCCCCATCCAGGAGAGAAGCCATGTCGAAGCGCGTTGATATCTCGGGCAACACCTACCCGGTACGCGAGCAGCTCAAGGCCCTGGGCGCCAAGTGGGACGCGGCGCGCAAGGTCTGGACGGTCGACGAGACCAGAGCCGAGGAGGCGCGCGCGCTGGTGACCGGTGCGCCGCGCACAGCGGGCAGCAGCTCCAGCTACCGCCCGCGCAAATGCGTCGTCTGCGGCCACGTGGAGCGCCGTAACGCCCG